>OMCT01000095.1_pt1 | contig 69451 bp, 55 predicted proteins | sample 1674301 | NCBI WGS metagenome assembly OMCT01 (sample SAMEA103958158, study PRJEB25191) | human gut metagenome
ACTGAAAGAACTGGAACGTGCCAACGAAAAACTGCAAGACGAGGTTTCAAAACGGGACACCAGTATTGAAAAATTGCAGAGCCAGATACAGCAGATGCAGAAACAGCATGATACGCAGATACACAATCTCAGAGAAATGCACAGACAGGAACTTGACATGAAGGAAAAAGAACTGTCACGGCTCGCCAGAATCATAGACAAGGCTTTCAGGTGGTTCCCGATGTTCAGGGAAATGCTTCGCATGGAAAAGTTTTGTGCCATGCTGGGGTTCTCTAAAGAAATGACCGAAAGTCTTTTGGTCAAGAAAGAAGCCTTAAAATGCAGCGGTAAAATCTATTCAGAGCAGCACAGACGGAACTTCGACGTAAAGGATGATGTTTTTAGGGTGGAGAATGACCCTGACGATGAAAACAGACTGAACCTGACAATAAACAGGAAACCGATTGCCGATTGGTTCAGGGAACAATGGCACAGGCTTAGATATGGAACAAGACTGCCACAACAGGAAGAAAAGAAAAGTAGAGAAGTCAGATTGTAAGGGCTACATTCATACTTTTCCAGTTTCTAAATAACTCTTTATCTTAATACTAAGCAATTTAAAAAAGTAGAAGAGATATTTTCTCCTCTACTTTTTTTAAGATTCTAATCAGAGTTTTTTATGATTCCCACTCTGTTCCACATTCGTTACACTTGTAATGTGTGTAAACCTCATCTTGATGAGCCACTTCCCAATAAGTGATATTGTCATTTCCGCAATAAGGACATGCTGCCATAATGAAAAAATTTAGATGTTAATAGATTTGTTTTAAACAGGTTTTAAGAGAGACCTCCCTAGCCAATGTGGGGAGGAAAGAACAATGCACTTACCAACATACGCAATTGGAGCCGTCGTCACACCCGCAGTTAAATTCTGCTGCAATAGAACGGGAAGTTCCCATGGGTGCCAGTTTTTTAAGCGAATAAACTGCCATGTCTTGTTTTTTCATATTCACTGATAATTTAGAAATTAAACAATTAGTTATTTATCTTTTTACCAACCATCGAAGGAGGTTCCTCCGTTGTAAATATCATCATCGGGGGGGTGTCGTGTCTGGGGTCGCCACAGCATAGGACACCATTCCGAATCGAAATACTCGGTTGAAACATTTCCATCCAACGATAAAACTTCATTAAGTTTTCCATAAAATCCTCCTAGTTTAAAAGGTTTATAATTCAGTTTATTGGGTTGTTTACCGTAAGCAAAGTACGGGATTTTATACGACATTCGGAAAGCAATTTTTCCCAAAGATTTTTTTGGGGATGTAACAATTTAGCTATGATTCGTTGCCACCATGGGAATTTCATTCCGAAACAGGAAGCCACAGTTTCAAACCATTGTGAGCCTTCTGTCTTGAATTTGGAAGCATGATCAAATAGGGTGTCTGCCATACATTCGGGCGTATCGAGAAATAACCAGCCGTGTGTGTTTTCTTGTACGTCGCACAAAACAGTATGGCCTTTTTCCAGAGAAAATGGCTTAGAAAATACGACCAAGGTTTTAATAAATAGGAATAGCTGTCCGTCGGCGTGTTTCCGGAGGTGGCCATAGAGACAATTGCGCTTAAAACGCATTTGCTCAAAAACCGTGTCGGCATGGTTGCCGGACCAAACAACGGTGCCGTCAGCGTACGTCCAGCCGTCGTCATTTATGGTGATGACACCTGCTTGGTGGCTTTCCTTAAATTCTACGACATAGATATCGCTGGGGGTCACAATAATCGCGTCATAGTTTATGCGACGTCCTATGTTGTAATTGCCTAACAATAGACAATCTTCTCCTCTCTCGAGCAATTGTCGTTTCAATTCCAGGAATTGTTGCTCCTTAAAAGAAGAAGCAAAAGCATGAAAAATTCTTGTCCGTACCATAGTCCTCGTATTTTATAAGTTCAACAATAATAAGAGTCAGGCTTGCTGCCTTACGAGGACAAAGATAGAGGGATTAAATGGATTTATGAGAATAAAAGTTTCCCCATATATTTTATGGGGAATACAATGTCATTAGGTTCATTCCATATTCGCAACTTCTTCATAAATTGTCTGTTTTATTGCATCAGATTGGTCATAATTAGGCCTTGAACCAGTGACATGTTTAGATTCCTCTGACAAAGGGGAAACTGAATCAGTACGCTTATATATAAATTGAATGATAAGGTCTTTGGCATATGGTTCTTTTATAGATTGATATGTTAATAATATGTCATCAATGTATGCTTTCCTTATTTTTGCATCGTTTATATTACGATTTAATCTTAATAATACTCCAGACAAATGATTTGTTTGTTGAATACCTTTTATATTATCTGGACATGTGACGGAATATCTTTCCAGGAATTGAATTGTAATATCAGCCCAATTTTCAGAATGAGTTTCAATAAAATCCAAGAGAATACCTATAATTATTGAAAGCTCCGTTTTATTAATCCCACTATGACAGTGAGTAGAAGAACCTTCTATTCTACCTGCAAGTTTTTTTATTCGGTCAAAAGGCATTCCTTTTAAAGTCTTTAAGTTTTCAATCGAAGATAAAGTAAGTTTTTCTCCTGAGTGTTGTCTCCAACTTTTATTTATTTGATCATTTTTAGAATCATCGAGCTCGAGTATAAGAGTGGCCAAACGCTGAATACTAAAAAGCCAGAAATATTCATCTCTTTCTGTTATGTCTTTATGTTTATTTTTATCCTCATCGGATAAATAACGAAAAACATGTCCTATTACTACTTTCCCGAATTTTTTAATATCAGCCTCTCCTGCTATGTTGTTTATTTCTACTATTATCTTATTCGTTTTCTCTATTTCATTTATCTTCTTATTTATTTCTTTTATTTCCTTATTTTCATTATTGCATAAATCTTGTATCTTTACAGATTTTCCATCGATGCATATTTGGCTCTCAGAATAACTCCTGCAATTTTTCCAGTCACTCAAATAAAATTTTTTTGTTATTACAATTTTAGAATTTTCTTCAGATTCTTTATACTCTTGATACTCTTTTAAAGTAATAGGTGCATACTGACGAATTTTACTAAAATTCAAATAACTCATAAAATTCTTGTCATCTTCTATTATCTTTTCGTATAATGATGTATAACCGTTTTGAAGCAGCCACATTGGTATTTCATGTTCCGGAAAATTTCCTTTCAAATATAATGCAAATGGATTTAGATAATAATCTTTCTCCTCATGGATAAAAGCATTTCCAAATTCTGTATTCAATAACTCTTGAACCATGAGCTTCGTATCCTCATCCAATGTGCCGTAAATATTCTCAACAGCTTTACTGTCATTGACTGTCGGCTTTAGAGAGATGACATGGGAGAATATAATGCCTAATGCTTTCTTGAAATTTTCGGAAATCTGTCTATAAGGATATGATAGAATTTTTGTTTTGTTTGTGCTCTTTTGAGTGATATTTACGGATAAGTTGTTGGCATTGGCATCTATCGTAAACTGCAAATCTTTCAGTATCTCTAATACGCATTCTTTCAGTATCAAGCAATGTTGCCCTAGTATTCCAAGTTTTGCATAAACTTCATCATCTACAAATGAATACATTTCAATTTTAGAAATATGAGGATGTAGTAATAGAGCTGCATTCACTATCTCCGTCAAATCTTCTGCATTTTGAACATAATCTCTATTTACCCATAATACACCTTGAGAAGGGCACTTCTCTTCTTTTGTTATTTCCCATTGTTGTTGAAAGCCAGAGAAGACGAATGGCATTTCCTTTTTCAGCCAATCATGCAGTTTCCTTATTTCCTTTGGAGTTGGTTTCATAATTGTTCTTGGAATTTCTTTACCATCAAGTTGTATTTATTGGCCTTAGGCCCGTTTCCAGCTCTGGCATAAAGTTCAGCCAAGGAAGAAGCGGCTACAACAGCCAGTTCTTTCGGCGCATTGTCATCTTTTTGCAATTTGTCCAACGCAACTTCATAAGCTTTGCATGCTGATTTATAATTGCCGATTCGACGCAAATAATCCCCTTTCAAAGGGTACAAAATATAACACTCAGGGGTAATGGTCCGTTGTGCTTCCAGCAGTTCAATACCTTCCGTGATATATTGCCATGCCTCAGTTTTATGTTTTTGAAAAAATCCGGGAGTCTGTAGATAAAGCATCGCTAAGGCCTGACGGGCACGCACTTTTGTAAATTGTCCCTCCAGACTTTGCTTAAAATAGTTTTCCGCTTCTTCTGCCTGCCCTATATCCTGCAAATACCTGCCATAGGTATAGGCCAGGGTAGCCTGGCCATGATCTGCTCCCAGTTTCATGAAACGTAACGCCTCTTCTTTGTTTCCGGCTTCGTCGTGATATTGGGCCAGTAGCACACAGGCTTCGATTAGATCGTTGTCTATGGACCTTTCCCCACGTTCGTATTCGTTCACTGCTTCCGTGAACAGGCGCATGGAATCTTCCCGCTCGAGCGGATTACGCTCTTCTGCATAGCTGTCCCTCCAACTGCGGTAGATGGCCTTTGCTTGGAGCAATACGTCTACCTTACCATCCATTTCGGTTTCTTCCTCTTCTTCATCGTCTTCATCGTCCTGTGCCCAATCTTCATCGGTTTCGGGAGCAGTGTTTGGAATTTTTTCCTCTACGTCATCAGTGGATGGAGCAGGCGTTTCCTGCTGCTTGCGTAAGGCTGAATTCTCGGATTTAGACTTTATCCTGTCCCAATCAATTAGTTTCAACAAGGTTGCGGCCTCGGTATTTCCACCTTCTGCTGCACATGTGAGCAGCAGACGGGCATCCAAGTATGGATGCTCGCCTCCGCTTAATAAGTACTTTGCCATTTCCAACATTGCGGTAGTGTCGCCTTGCAACGTTTTTTCCACCAATTCGTTTATCGTATTTTGTTCCATTGATTTATTATTTAATTTTATTTTGAATGCGATTGTTCTTGTTCTACTACAAATATAGATTTTTCTTTATAAATCTCTACACATAAGAGTAAGTAATTTATTCTGTTTTCATGAATTCGTACATCAAACGGGCACGGTCTTCCATGTTATAAAGCAATGCTAAACATTCCGTCTGCCCGTGTTCGCAATAGCGCTTAGCACAACCGCCTCCACATACGGGATAGATCCGGCACGCCCGACACCGCTTCAACTGTTCAGTACTCAACTGAAATAAAGGAGTGCTTTGTTTGCGTCCGACACTGACATGACCGGCAATCGTTTCCGGTGCATGCGTATATGGCAGCTCGCTGCACATATAGATAAGACCATAGGCGTCTACCAGAAACCCATTCTCACCCAGTTGCATGATACATTGCCTAGGCTGCTCCCGATGGGGCAATAAAGGACCTAGCAGAAATCCATTAGCAAGCATATATCTGAAGATGGAAATCTGGAGTTTTGCGAAGCTTTTAGGGTCCAGTGCCGCACTTCCTGTTTCGCTTCCCCAACTGTGGATCATGGCAATATAAAATTCCACTTTGTTGTGTAGTCCGATTTGCTTGAAATGCTCTAACATGGGCCAAATACGCTCTGCATTATAACGGTCTACATTGCATCGAACGGTTACCTGGCAAGGAAGTGAGGTCAGATAAAGAAGGTTGGCTACAATCTCATCATAGAACCCTTTGCCTGCGGCATTTACCCGGCGTTCGTTGTCTTGGAAGCCATCAAGGGTTATTTCGAAACGACTTATCTGACAATCGTTTACCAATAGGTCGCAAACTTCTTTTTCTAGAGCAATACCGTTAGTTACGATATCTGAAATGTATCTGCATTCTTGTTTTTTGGCCATGGAAATCAGGCAAGAACTCATTTTTTGGATAAGATTCACACTTAGGGCTGGTTCAGCGCCAAACCAGACTATTTTCAAGCAGGAATAGGCATGTGCTTGCAAACTTTTCTGAATAAATTCCAGTGTCATTTTCTGTGTTGCTTCTGTCATGACATGTCCAGTCTTGTCCTGCCCGCAGTATCTGCATGCCAACTGGCATCTGGAATTTATAAGTAAGGAAACGTATAAGGTGTTGTTTGGGGTATCCGTAACGGGTGCAAACTCTTCGTCTCCTTTTACTACAATACGCGAATTCAAAAGTTCTTCCAACATCTCCGAAGGAATCTTCCAATTCCCTTCCGTTATTGCAGTGTATAATTCTGAATTAACTATAAAATCTTCACCGCTTACAAAGGAATGGAGCAATACTTGTGTCCCTCCGTCTACAGGGACAGCCAAATGGTAAGTAGAAAGTCTCATGGTATTCATCATTTTCCGTATTTATTGATTATAAACTTCGCTCAATATTTTCTTTTCTTCGCTCTAGATCTTCAAGCTGTTCGTATATATATATCGCCTCATGAGGAGAGCAATGAAGCAATTCATCTCGCAGGTCTTCTATGGCATTGTCGATCTCTAGCAATCGCTCCCTTCGCTCGAAGCCTCTGAATTCATTGAAGTTAGTCCATTCGTTGTTCCACCAACAATCTGTTTCTTCCGGTAATTCAAACATAATATTCACTTTTTTAATGTTATACAATACGTTATCTAAACCCTATTTTTATTCTTTCAGACTGAAATTTTACCATCGATATATTATTCACGTCACTAGCAGTAATTTCTAGCATTTGGGAAATGTCTTCCACTTTTTCTTCTATGCAGCGCACGGCGTGTTGCAGGATAAGCTGCTCACACAAGTTTGCGACCTCTCTGGCGTTTCCAAAATTTTCTGTTCGATATTCATACATCTGTCTGATGCGCAACATGAAACATTTCCAGCCTTCGTCTGTAAACTTGTAATTGTTGTCATTCATTCGTTCCCAGGCTATTTTATATAAGTCATTCAGGGAAAAATCCGGAAATGAGAATACATTTGGAAAACGACTGGCCAAACCGGGATTCCTATTTATGAGCTGTTGCATAGGCTTCTCATATCCACAGAGGATTAAACAAAAATTACGCTGCGTTTCATCGGCAAGAGCCTCTAAAAATAATTCCAATACACGATGAGACGGATCACGATCGTCTGCTGTACAAAGGGTATAGGCTTCGTCTATAACCACGGTCCCACCGACTGCGGCTTTTAGAATTTTCCTAACATTTTTCTCTTCGTCACCATAAAAGCGGCCTATAAAACTCGGACGTGAGCACAGAATCGTGTGACCTCTGCTCAAGAAACCGCGTTCGTATAGGAGGCTGGAATATAGCTGTGCAACGGTACTTTTTCCAACACCCACGTTTCCTAAAAATAGCGCGTGCAGGTTTATGGGATGAACAGCATTTGGGAAATGTTGACTTATTTTCTTGGAATACTCGGCCAGTGAGGCGAGTTTCTCTATGTGACTTTTAATGGAATTCAATCCTGTCAATTTATTTAACTTACTCATCGAGTCGGGCAGGGGAGGCAACAAAGTAGCTACAGGCAATTTTTTGCTGCGAATTACTTCGCCATTTGCATAAACCGTCTCCACAAAGTCTGGGTCTTCATCGTCAATAAGGTCATCCCATGTGATCGTTTCCGTCCTATCGGATACTTCTAGATTCATCGTAGCCAATGTCTTATAATAGTCTTCAGGAGTCGGCATATCGATTTGTTCATATGAGTCTAAGAAACACTGGATACAGTCTGGTACCGGCCAATTATCGTGTAACAATTTATAGGGTAGATGCTTCAATTTATGCCGCACATTGATATGGATTCTTGTCCAAATGTCTTGCATGTCACATGCGTTTATTATGTGAGCATCTGTAAATAACATACCTCGAACTGAGACTGTTTCATCCTCTTCTGTTTCTGTTGCCTGCCATCGTTCGTAGAGCTTCATTATTTTCCACAGATTGAAGACTGGACTAAGCCTATGACTAGTAGAAGTAAAATATAGCGGTTCGTTTCCTTCTCCTGTAACAAATTCTTCTTCATCAGCAAGTTCTTCTCTAGCTTGGTTATGGTCTAAAAGCAGGAAAACCGCTTGTTTATCCACCATGTATACATATGCCTGTTGTTCGTCCTTTTTATCAAAGGAATTTAGAGCGCATGCATATACTTCTGTGGCTTCTGCCAAATTTTGAAGCCACTTCCACATATCAACTTCTTTGGCATTCACTATCACATTATTAAATTCATTGAACAAATCCATAAGCCTACACATTTAGTTAACAATTACATGAAACTTTATGAGTTCTTTTGTACCGGCAAATTAAAATAGAATTTTCTACATGGTAAAATGCTGAATTCCCAGAAAATTAATTGGGGATTTTATGAGATAATTATGGGATGCAATCGACATTAATTAGGGCGCTTTTATTGGGGCGTAGAGCAAGTTTATTAAAAGCTGACATAATTAACGAGGCCTACAACCTCCCGATTGCTTTTCCATAGTATCCAATTCAGAAGCCCACGATGGAAAAGGAAGTGTGGTTGCTTTAATAAAAATATAAAGGTACAGGATTTATTGATACGTTGAAACTTGTTCCCGAAAGTCTACATTCTATGCTAAAGAAAGTCCTACTAATAATAATAACTGGTCTGTTCCGTTTAATAGGGATATCTGGGAACATTTCGGGAACATATCCCTAAAACAAAAAGAGCTAAAAATCTATTAATTAGATATTTAGCTCTTTCCCTAGTACCCAGACCCGGGGTCGAACCGGGATGGAAGTGAATCCACTGGTGTTTGAGACCAGCGCGTCTACCGATTCCGCCATCTGGGCATGCCTTGATTTCTCAAATGCGGTGCAAAGATACGGCTTTTTTCCAAACCTGCAAGCGTTTTAGCAAAAAAACAAGAAAAAAACAATAAAACATACGACAAACATTCCTTGTTAAGGGAAAATACTGTACTTTAGCAGAAACTTTAAACAAAATAACAAAATGATGACAAATAAGGACAACTTCTGTGTAATTATGGGTGGAGGAATCGGCAGTCGGTTCTGGCCATTCAGCCGCAAGACGCTTCCTAAACAGTTTCTGGATTTCTTTGGGACAGGACGTTCGTTGTTGCAACAGACTTTTGACCGGTTCAAAAAGATTATACCTACCGAGAACATCCTCATTGTAACCAACGACATGTATGCCGACCTCGTCAAGCAGCAGTTACCGGAACTGACCGACGGACAGATTCTACTGGAACCTACACGCAGAAATACGGCTCCCTGCATTGCATGGGCATCCTATCATATTCGGGCACTGAACCCCAATGCCAACATTGTAGTGGCTCCTTCCGACCACCTGATACTGAAAGAGAATGAGTTTCTGGACGTTGTGACCAAAGGTTTGGAATTCGTATCACAATCGGAGAAACTGCTTACCTTAGGTATCAAGCCCAACAGACCGGAAACAGGATATGGATACATACAAATAGCAGAACAGATTGGAGACAATTTCTACAAGGTAAAAACCTTTACGGAAAAGCCTGAGCTGGAACTGGCCAAAGTATTTGTGGAAAGCGGAGAATTCTATTGGAACTCAGGACTCTTTATCTGGAATGTCAACACCATTATCAAGGCCGGAGAAGCACTGCTTCCCGAACTGGCCGCCAAGCTGGCTCCGGGCAAAGACATCTATGGCACACCGGAGGAAAAGAAATTCATCGATGAAAACTTCCCCGCATGCCCCAACGTATCGATCGACTTCGGCATCATGGAGAAAGCGGACAATGTATATGTATCGTTAGGGGACTTCGGATGGTCCGACTTAGGTACGTGGGGGTCGCTTTACGACCTTTCGCCCAAGGATGAGTCGGGCAACGTGACACTGAAATGCGAATCGATGCTCTACGACAGCAAAGACAACATCATCGTGCTGCCGAAAGGGAAACTGGCTGTTGTCGAAGGATTAGAAGGCTACCTGGTAGCCGAATCGGACAACGTCCTGCTTATCTGCAAAAAGGACGAAGAACATGCCATCAGAAAATACGTCAACGATGCGCAAATCAAATTGGGAGAGGATTACATCTGATGTAATCTTCCCCAAAGCGATGACTAACGATGGCATACTGAATGCCTGAGTCCTTGGCCATACATAAGGGCAAAAGATACTGAAAAGGAAATGAGGGTACGTCCTGAAAACGACGTGCCCTCATTTCTTTTTCCGGGAAAAGACTGATGGCGCATACAGCAACGCTGCATTCATGCACAGTTGGCATGGCCCATTATGGAGCTTTGGATAAAAATAGAGGGAAACAAACATCTATTGTACGCCAAAAACGAACACATGTCCGCTTTCGAACAGTCCGACATATTCACTTATCGCTGATAATCAGATATTTATTCTATTGGCACGCCTTTTGAAATACTATAGGCGGATGTAAGTCCAAAGAGAAAAACAATAGAAATAACAACTTAAAAAATATCGATTATGAAAGCAACAAATTTATTCAAAGCATTAGCATTCTCAGTATTGTCATTAATGAGCGTTCTTAATACCGAAGCCAAAGCTCAGAACGACTTCATAACGAATGATGAAGTAAAGAACAACTTAGTCGTCTCACGTACCATCTATAAGTTGGATGGAGATTATCTGCACAACCACATCCGTTATGAGTTTGCTTACGACGACCAGAACCGTCTTATCCGTAAGACGGCCAACAAATGGGATGGCGCATCGGACAAATGGGAACCTTATTTCCAAATGACCTTCAGTTACGAAGTTGGCGAAATCATCATGGACTACGCCCGTTGGGATGAATCGAAGCAGAGCTACAGCAAAGACATGGAACAAAGTATTTACGAACTGAATAAAGACAACATTCCCGTCGTGTGTCAAACAGTAGAAAAACCAGCCGCAACGACTGAGCGTCTATTCAAATAAAGTACGGGAAAGCTCCCCTGATGACAAGAAGAAAGATGATTATGCTTACGATTCAGAAATAAGATCCAGCTTGACAGTTAAGCAGTTGCAGAACCAGACCGATACTGCCATGAACGGTTTGCAAACATACACCTACCCTCCAGATCCTTAACTCCTGACGAAAACGGATCAAAGCGACAGCTTCCCTTTAACTTCTGCCAGTGGTGCACGTGCGAACTTAAGTTTATTTCATAACAAGAGGATGTGTCAAAACCGACACACCCTCTTGTTGTTTTTATATATAATGAAGAAGGAACTTTAGGCTTTTTCAGAATGCAGAACGGATAGCCTCGGCCACTGCCTTGAATTCATCATCGGTCAGCTTCAGCTTCGGATTAGAGAAAAGCATGTCTTTTTCGCTCTGCATCGGAATAAGATGAATGTGTGCATGAGGCACTTCAAGACCTAACACAGCCATACCTACCTTTTTGCAGGGAAATGCCTTACCGATGGCAAGTGCCACTTTCTTGGCGAACACCTGCATGCCTGCCAGATCTTCGTCACTCAGGTCGAAGATGTAATCCACTTCTTGCTTGGGTACTACCAGCGTGTGACCTTTCACCAACGGATTGATGTCGAGAAATGCAAAGTACTTGTCATCCTCGGCCACTTTGTAGCAGGGTATTTCACCTGCGATGATTCTACTGAATATTGTTGCCATAACTATGATTTATTTTTGCTTCACAAATTGCTAAACGTAAGTTGCTTATAGTATATACTCAACTTTGACTTCGTCGATTTTCTATTCGCCAGCCCAAGTTGCAGTTGACAAGTTACCGAGTCGTTTGTAGCGAGCCGTTTCAAACGGAACTTTACCAAGCAGGGTGTTCCAGCCTTGTAGCCTTGTTGACCGAGGCCAGTCAACTATCAGGTTGAGCACTTGCGAAACTTATACTATATATAAAATAAGGCAAGCCCGCACGCGGACCTGCCTTCTGTTTTAAAATGAAATGCTTACTACTTCCAGATTAATAACACCTTGGGGCACTTTGATTTCAGCGATATCACCTACTTTCTTGCCAAGCAAGCCCTGTGCAATCGGAGTATTGACTGATATTTTACCTTCTTTCAGATTGGCTTCGCTCTCCGAAACGATGGTATAAGTCATCTTCATACCATTTTTCACGTTCTTCAGTTCTACCTTATTCAATATCTGTACGGAATCAGTCTTCAGTTTCGATTCATCGATGATTTTTGCATCGGCAATCACCATTTTCAGTTTGTTGATTTTAGCCTCCAGCAAGCCCTGTGCTTCCTTGGCAGCATCGTACTCTGCATTTTCCGACAAGTCACCTTTATCACGGGCTTCTGCAATGGCAGCCACAATCTTAGGACGTTCTACCGACTCCAGGTTTTTCAATTCAGCCAACAATTTATTGTAGCCTTCTTCTGACATATAAGCCATACTTTTTTCCTCCTATTTTATTTTTTAATGAATGAATGCACTTATAAACAAAAAAGAATTCCAACATGTTCATCATGCTGGAACCCTCTTCCTTATTTGTTGGGCAAAGATAGTCTTTTAATCAATGCGTGTCAAGCAAAAAGAAGTGCTTTGTAACATATTTAACGAAATATTCTAATTTATAACGAGTTACAGCAATGCTTTCACTGCAGCCTCCAGATCCTTTATCGTTTCGCCACGGGCACTCAGTTCATTGTTCTTGTTGATCAGGAACAGCGTCGGCACCGACTTCACGTTGTACGAAGCCGCAATGGACGAATAAATGCCATTGGCGTCGCGCACGCAAATCCAAGGCAGGTTGTCGGCAGTCGTTTTCCAGAAGTGCTCGTCAGCATCCAGGGAAACCTGATATATTTCCAGCCCTTGAGAAGCATACTTCTTATACAAATCGAGAAGCATGTAGTTATGAGTGGCCGATACGGCTGTCTGGTAAATCGTAAAGTCCAGAATCACGGCTTTTCCTTTCAGGTCGGTCAGGTTGCGGACATTCCCCTGCATATCGCGCAGACTGATGTCGATCACACCCGTTTCCTTAATGACATCCTGAGGCAGATCCAGCGCATTAGGTTGCGAATAGGTATTCTTCATACCTTTTATAACGATGTTATAGAGGTTTTTCGAACGGTCGGCGTGCGGATAGAAGTTGTTCAGGCTGGTAGCCACCGCAGCAAAGCATTTCACGTCGTCCCTGTTGTTCAACGGATCGAATATCAAGTAGTTGTTCAGCTTCTGGAACAAGGCGAAATAAGCAGCCGCCGTGTTGGGAGCCGCAAAGATATAGTTCAGCTTCACATCGTCCTTGTACGCCTTCAGCAACACCTCCAGGCTGTCTTCGAACACGTCGAGCCCAATGCGGTGCGCCTGCATGGCCTGCCCCAGTTCGTCGGCTGCACTTTGCAGTTTTATCTGCTTCAGTGTCAGTTCCTTTATCTTCTGACAGTTCGTCGATCCCTTCACCTCGTATGCGGTAGAAAAGTCGGTAAAGGGAGCATCGATCTGCACCGTTTCGGTCGAATCAATCGAGAAGTTTATCACTTTGTCCTCCACCCGCAAACGATAGAATTCGGGCGATTCGGGTCGCGGCTGTTTGAAAGAATACGTTCCGCTTTCGCCCAACTTCACCGAGTCCAACGGCGTGATACCTTCCAGTGCCGATGCCTCCAAATAAAGCATTTTACCTGCCGCGTCAGCAATCTTACCTTCCACCTTGAATTTCGGTTCCGAATTACATGCGCCCAAACCCACTGCCACGAATGCAACTAAAAAGATTTTCTTCATATTCTTCATTCTAAATAAATTAAGTTTCGCAAACGCTCAACTTATTAGTTGACAAGGCTTCAGTCAACAAGACTACAGGTCCGGAATGCCCTGTTTGACAAAGTGCCGTTTAAAGCAGCTCAATACAAAGACCTTGTCAACTCGTCAACTTGTTACTCGTCAACTGCAACTTGAGCTTGCGAAAGTTGAGTAAACATGTATGGGTATGAAAGATGTGATAAAGTTGGATAGGGTGGAACAATACAACGACTTGTTCGGACTGGAGACGTTGCATCCGCTTGTCAGTGTGGTTGACCTGTCGCAGGCAACCCGTCGTCCGGATCATTTCGTGTTGAATTACGGTGTGTATGCCCTTTTCCTGAAACAGACGCGGTGCGGAGACATCCGTTATGGCAGACAGACTTATGATTATCAGGAAGGTACGGTGACCAGTTTTGCTCCGGGACAGGTCGTAGAAACGTACTTGGAAGAAGGGGCGCCGCTGAATGCCTATGGCTTGCTTTTCCATCCCGACCTGATAAAGGGAACCTCGTTAGGGCAGGAAATCAGGCATTATACTTTCTTCTCTTACAGTTCGAACGAAGCGCTTCATCTGTCCGATGAAGAACGTTCGGTCTTTCTGGACTGTCTGAACAAGATACAGATGGAACTGAACCACCCCATTGACAGACATAGCAAACGGTTGATTTCGAAAAATATCGAGCTACTGCTGGACTATTGCATGCGCTTCTACGAACGTCAGTTCACAACCCGTTCGGTAGCGAACAAAGACGTGCTGGTGCGCTTCGAAGATTTGCTTGACGAGTATTTCCAAAGCGACAAGCCTCAGACCGAGGGACTTCCATCCGTTAAATATTTTGCCGAAAAAGTCTTTTTGTCACCGAATTACTTCGGCGATCTGGTGAAAAAAGAGACGGGGAAGACACCGCAGGAATACATACAGACCAAACTGATAGACCAGGCCAAGGAGCTGATTGTAGGTACGGGAAAGACGGTCAGTCAGATTGCTTACGAACTGGGATTCCAATACTCACAACACTTCAACCGCATCTTCAAGAAAAACGTCGGATACACTCCGGGAGAGTATCGGAAACTGCAGGCTTGAAGAAATAAACAATCTTAAAAGCACGGTTTTATCCAACTTTTTTATAAATTTGCGCCCTTAAAAATAAAAGTGTATTTAGGAGACATTTAAGATATGAGTAAGAAGTTTGCCGAATATTCGAAGTTCGACCTTTCGGAAGTGAACAAAGAAGTATTGAAGAAATGGGACGAAAACCAAGTTTTCGCCAAGAGTATGACAGAACGTGAAGGATGTCCTTCCTTCGTATTTTTTGAAGGACCTCCCTCGGCCAACGGAATGCCGGGTATTCACCACGTAATGGCTCGTTCCATTAAAGATATTTTCTGCCGTTACAAGACGATGAAGGGCTTCCAGGTAAAACGTAAGGCCGGATGGGATACTCACGGACTTCCTGTCGAACTGGGTGTGGAAAAGGCATTGGGCATCACGAAAGAAGATATCGGAAAGACCATCTCCGTGGCCGACTACAATGCCGCCTGCCGTAAGGACGTGATGAAATTCACGAAGGAATGGGAAGACCTGACGCACAAAATGGGATATTGGGTGGACATGAAAGATCCTTATATCACCTACGACAACCGTTACATCGAGACGTTGTGGTGGCTTCTGAAGCAACTGTACAAGAAAGGACTTCTCTACAAGGGATATACCATTCAGCCATATTCGCCTGCTGCCGGTACCGGCTTGAGTTCGCACGAGCTGAACCAGCCGGGATGCTATCGCGACGTGAAGGACCTGACGGTGGTCGGTCAGTTCAAAATGAAGAACCCGAAACCCGAAATGGCAGCGTGGGGAACTCCTTACTTCATTGCCTGGACTACTACTCCGTGGACGTTGCCCAGCAATACGGCTCTCTGCGTGGGGCCGAAGATTGACTATGTAGCCGTTCAGACATACAATGGCTATACAGGCGAAAAGATGACGGTCGTTCTGGCCAAGGCGCTGCTCTATGCACACTTCAATAAAAAGGCGGAAGGCCTTGCATTAGAGGACTATAAGCCCGGTGATAAGCTGATCCCGTTCAAGGTCGTCGGCGAGTACAAGGGTACCGACCTGGTCGGCATGGAGTACGAACAGCTGATTCCTTGGGTGAAACCGACCGAACTGGATGAAAACGGTAATTGGCGTGAAGCATCGGCCAAGGCATTCCGGGTCATCCCCGGCGACTATGTGACGACCGAAGACGGTACGGGTATCGTGCACATCGCACCGACTTTTGGTGCCGACGATGCCAACGTGGCGCGTGCAGCCGGCATTCCTTCACTGTTCATGATCAACAAGCGCGGCGAAACCCGTCCGATGGTCGATCTGACCGGTAAGTTCTACCTGTTGGACGAACTGGACGAGAAGTTTGTAGCCGAGTGTGTGGATGTTGAGGCTTACAAGGAATACCAGGGCCGTTGGGTGAAGAATGCCTATGACCCGCAATTCACCGTAGACGGCAAGTACGACGAAAAGGCCGCACAGGCAGCCGAGTCGCTCGACTTCTACATCTGCATGATGATGAAAGCCGCCAACCAGGCATTCAAGATCGAGAAACATGTACACAACTATCCCCACTGCTGGCGTACAGACAAACCGGTGCTCTACTATCCGTTGGACAGCTGGTTCATCCGCAGTACGGCTTGTAAGGAACGCATGATGGAGCTGAACAAGACCATCAACTGGAAACCGGAAAGCACCGGTACAGGACGTTTCGGCAAGTGGCTGGAGAATCTGAACGACTGGAACCTGAGCCGTTCGCGCTACTGGGGTACTCCGCTTCCTATCTGGCGTACCGAAGACGGCACGGAAGAGAAGTGTATCGAGTCGGTAGAAGAACTTTACGCCGAGGTAGAAAAATCGGTAGCTGCCGGTCTGATGCAAAGCAATCCTTACAAGGAGAAAGGCTTTGTTCCCGGTGTATATACCAAAGAGAATTACGATAAGATAGATTTGCACCGTCCGTATGTCGACGATATTATCCTTGTTTCGAAAGACGGTCAGCCCATGAAGCGTGAGTCGGACCTGATAGACGTATGGTTCGATTCCGGTTCCATGCCTTATGCACAGATTCATTATCCGTTCGAGAATAAAGAACTGCTTGATTCGCATCAGGTATATCCGGCCGACTTCATCGCCGAAGGTGTGGACCAGACACGTGGCTGGTTCTTTACACTGCACGCCATTGCTACCATGGTCTTCGACAGCGTATCTTACAAGACGGTTATTTCCAACGGACTGGTGCTCGATAAGAATGGCAACAAGATGTCGAAGCGTTTGGGCAATGCAGTCGATCCTTTCGCTACGATCGAGAAATATGGTTCCGACCCCTTGCGCTGGTACATGATTACCAATTCGTCGCCGTGGGACAACCTGAAGTTCGATGTGGAAGGAGTGGAAGAAGTACGCCGTAAGTTCTTCGGCACGCTCTATAATACATATTCTTTCTTTGCTCTGTATGCCAATGTGGACGGATTTGAGTATAAGGAAGCTGACGTGCCGATGGCAGAACGTCCGGAGATTGACCGCTGGATCCTTTCCGTACTGAACACGTTGATTAAGAATGTGGACGCATGCTACAATGACTACGAGCCGACACGGGCAGGGCGTCTGATTTCTGATTTTGTGAATGACAACCTGTCCAACTGGTACGTCCGTCTGAATCGTAAGCGTTTCTGGGGCGGAGAGTTTACCCAAGACAAGTTGTCGGCTTATCAGACGCTATATACCTGCCTGGAGACTGTTGCCAAACTGATGGCTCCTATCGCTCCTTTCTATGCCGATATGCTCTACATGGATCTGATTGCCGTCACAGGACGCGACAACGTAGTTTCCGTGCACTTGGCCAAATTCCCGGTATGTCAGGAAGGCATGATCGACAAGGAACTGGAAGCCCGTATGCAGATGGCTCAGGATGTCACTTCGATGGTGTTGGCTCTGCGCCGTAAGGTGAACATCAAAGTGCGTCAGCCGCTACAGTGCATTATGATTCCGGTAGTGGATGAGGAACAACGTGCCCACATCGAGGCCGTGAAATCGCTGATTATGAACGAGGTCAACGTGAAGGAGATCAAGTTCGTGGATGGTGCTGCCGGAGTGCTGGTCAAGAGGGTGAAATGCGATTTCAAGAAACTTGGTCCGAAGTTTGGCAAGCAGATGAAGGCTGTGGCTGCGCAAGTAGCCGAAATGTCGCAGGAGGCTATTGCCGAACTGGAAAAGAACGGATCGTACACCTTCCATCTGGATGGCGGCGATGCTGTTATCGAAACGAGCGATGTAGAAATCTTCAGCGAAGATATTCCCGGCTGGTTGGTAGCCAACGAGGGCAAGCTGACTGTTGCTTTGGAAGTGACAGTGACCGAAGAACTTCGTCGTGAAGGCGTGGCCCGTGAATTGGTAAACCGTATTCAGAATCTGCGTAAGTCGAGCGGATTTGAAATAACAGATAAAATTCGGATCACCCTATCAAAAAATCAGCAGACAGATGATGCGGTAACCGAATATAAAGACTATATTTGTAACCAAGTTTTAGGTACCTCGCTTACACTTGCCGATGAGGTGGAAAACGGAACGGAGTTGAACTTCGACGATTTCTCCCTGTACGTAAGTGTAGTAAAAGAAGTATCCAAGGCTTAACAATTTATCGAAAAATCGAAATCAGAAGAACCCAAATAAAATTCTAAAGCTATGGCAGAAAAGACAAGATATTCAGATGCTGAATTGGAAGAATTCCGTGCCATTATAATGGAAAAGCTGGAATTGGCACAGCGCGATTATGATATGCTGAAAGCAAGTCTGACTGGTGCCGATGGAAATGATACGGATGACACTTCGCCTACTTATAAAGTGCTGGAGGAAGGTGCCAATACGTTGTCAAAGGAGGAAACAACACGTCTGGCTCAGCGTCAGTTGAAGTTTATTCAAGGGCTGCAGGCTGCATTGGTACGTATCGAGAACAAGACCTACGGCATTTGCCGTGAGACGGGCAAACTGATTCCCGCAGAGCGTCTGCGTGCCGTACCTCATGCAACGTTGAGTATTGAAGCTAAAAACAACGGAAAGAAATAAATGAGTAAGTTTCTTACGAAAGGCCGTATAGCCTTGCTCGTTATATTCTCGGTATTGATTATAGACCAGATTATCAAAGTCTGGATCAAGACTCACATGTATTGGCATGAGAGCATCCGGGTGACAGACTGGTTCTATATCTACTTTACCGAGAATAACGGGATGGCTTTCGGTATGGAGATATTCGGAAAGCTGTTTTTGACTTCCTTCCGCATTGTTGCAGTGGCATTGATCGGGTGGTTCCTGTATAAGTTTGTGAAGCATGGGATGAAGACGGGTTTCATTGTCTGCATCTCATTGATTCTGACGGGTGCCTTGGGGAACATTATCGACAGCGTTTTTTATGGGGTCATATTCAATGAAAGTACCCATGCACAGATTGCGTCTTTCATGCCGGCAGAGGGCGGATATGCTCCTTTGTTTTACGGTAAGGTGGTCGATATGTTCTATTTCCCCATTATCGAAACCGACTGGCCACAATGGATGCCGTTCATAGGAGGAGATCATTTTATATTTTTCAGTCCTATATTCAATTTTGCTGATGCGGCCATCAGTTGCGGCATCATTGCATTGCTGCTGTTCTATAGCAAATACTTGAATGAAGCTTATCATGCTGTGACGACAAAATCAGGAAAGGAATGATTCGGATTCGATGGTATAGCATTGTTCTGTCTGCCTTCTGTCTGGCTGCGTGTCAGGTGGAAAGGCCGGATACGGTATTGACCGATGCCGAAATGGAGAACGTGCTTTATGATTATCACATAGCCAAGGCAATGGGCGAGGATATTCCGTACAATGATTCTTATAAGAAGGTATTGTATATCGAGTCTGTCTTTAAGAAGTATGGCATTACCCAGGCACAGTTCGATTCGTCGATGGTGTGGTTTGCCCGCAATCCGGAAGCGCTGACAAAAGTGTATGAGAAGGTTAACCAGCGCTTGAAGGCCGAGAGAGACGGGATAAACCATCTGATAGCCTTGCGGGAAGACCGTCCGAAGGAATCACGTCCGGGCGACAGTGTGGATGTGTGGTTCGGACAGCGCATTTACCAGTTGACGGGTATGCCGTTGGACAATAAGCTCACCTTTCAGATACCTTCCGATTCCAATTTCAAGAGTCGCGATACATTGCGTTGGAGCGTGCGTTTCAATTGGTCGGAGAAAAAGGCCGATCCACAGCTGATGTCGGTCATGGGGATGCAGGTGGTATATCTCAAAGATACCATTGTCAGTGGAGTGCAACGCATTCTGAGCCCCGGCACGCATACGCTGACCCTCTATGCCGATACGTTGGGTAAGATAAAGGAAGTGCGCGGTTTCGTATATGATCCGCGGCAGGATGTTTCTTCCCCTCTGTTGCTCGACCGGATTTCGCTGATGCGCTATCATGCAAAAGATTCGTTGGTCGTTGCGGCAAGCGATACGTTGCAGGCCGATTCGTTGCGTGCCGATTCGTTGCGGAAGGACAGTGTAACGAAAGCCGGTACTGTTCCGGACAAACAAGAGGCCGTGCAGCCTCAGGAACAGAAAGTCCGTACCCGTCCTCGTCCGGGCGAGAGCGGGGCATCGTCGGTACGGAAGACTTCGACGTCGAATTCGGACAGACGTCAGAAACTGCCAAATAACGGCTTGAAGAAGCAACAGCTCGTTCCGTTGAAAGCCAAGGAGAAATAATGAAGAGATATGCTTCCCATTATGTGTTTCTGCCCGATGCCGGTTATCTGAGGCAACATGTGGTGGAAGTCGAGGATGGATATGTCGTTCGGGTTTTTCCGCTGGAGGGTGAACCCGAAGACGTGGAATGGCTTCCGGGAGTGATCAGTTTATTCCCGGAAGGCAGTGAGGGCGGGTTGGTGCCTTATTTGCTTTACCCTTTCGACTTCAAGGCCATGCAGCCTGTCGCCGGAACTCGGCGCAGACGACTGCTGTAGCGATGGCTACGTTCAGCGATTCGGAGGTGGCGCGGTTGGCAGGATAATTGGGTATATACAGTTTCCGGTTGACAAGTCGCTCTACCTCGCGGCTGATTCCTTTTCCTTCGTTCCCCATGATGATAAGTCCGTGGTCCGACAGCGGTTGCCCGTATATGTTTTCCCCGTCCAGGAAGGTGCCGAACACGGGCACGTCTTTTAGCGATTGCAGAAGCTCCGGAAGCGGGGTGTAGTGAACCCTGACCCGTGCAATTCCTCCCATGGTAGCCTGTATGGCTTTCGGATTGTAGATGTCGGCCGAGTTGGGCGAACAGAAGATGTCTTCTATGCCGAACCAGTCGGCCAGCCGTACGATGGTTCCTAAATTTCCCGGATCCTGAACGTCATCGAGAGCCAGGCAGAGAGAGCGTTGCACGACCATAGGGTCGATGGACGTTTGCGGCTGGTCGAAGACGGCCAATACCTGTTGGGGAGCTTTTTGCAGGCTGGCACGCGAAAGTTCCTCTTCCGTCACTTCTGTGATGTCCTCTGCTGCCAGGTGCTTTTGCGATGCAATCCATTCGTGGGTGCCTATCAGGAACCGACAATGGAAGTGTCCCAGCAAGTCTCCTACAAGCTTGGGGCCTTCGGCTAAAAATACATTTTCCTCTTTGCGCTTTTTTTTCAAATCCAACGAATGGATGTATTTGATGCGGTTCTTGCTTAATGCCATTTTTTATCTTATTGATTTAAGTTTCTCAAGTGTTCGGCTTAATAGTTGACAAGGCTCAGTCAACAAGGCTACAAGGCCGGAACGTCCTGCCTGATACAGTGTGCTGCTTGAAACGTCTTGTCAACTCGTCACCTTGTCAACCCGTCAACTTGAATCCCGGACAAAAATACACGATAATTTTTAGATAATCAAAAACTCAGAACTCTTCTGTCGTTTTTATCCCGAATATGAAAAGAATGTACTATATTTGTGCTTGTTTAATGCGCCACTTTGATAAAGTCCGGGAATGAATAAATACTTACGCCTTGCATTGTTTGCCGTTATTGCCCTGTTGCTGGTTTCGTGTTCTTCCACCAGGTATGTTCCGGAGGGTTCGTATTTGCTGGATGAAGTGCACATCCATACCGACAACAAGGAGGTAAAGCCTTCCGATCTGACGTTTTTCATCCGGCAAAATCCCAATTCCAAATGGTTCAGCCTGGTAAAGACCCAACTCTATATTTATAACATGTCCGGGCGCGACAGTACGCGCTGGATCAACCGTATGTTGCGTAGGATAGGGGATGCACCGGTCATCTACAGCGCGGAAGAGGCGGATCGTACAAAGGGTGAAATCGAAAAGGCTGTCCGCAACATGGGGTACATGGGTGCCACTGTGGCAGCAGTTCCGCAGTTCAAGGGGAAAAAGGTTAAGCTGACATATCGAGTGACGACGGGCAAGCCTTATCGGGTGCGGACTTTGAATTATGATATTCCTGATGAGAAGGTGTGGGAATACATGAAGCTGGATTCGGCAGATACGTATCTGAAAGAAGGAATGCTGCTGGACGTGAACCTGCTCGACGTGGAGAGGCAACGCATCACCGACAACCTGCTGCGTCACGGATACTACAAGTTCAATAAAGATTATCTGACTTATACGGCAGACACCGTAAAAAATTCCTTTAAAGTGGACCTGACCCTGCACCTGGCTTTGTATAAAGGAAGCGCAGATGCGCCGTCGCAGCCACACCCGCAATACACAATCGATAAGGTCAGCTTCGTTACCGATTACAATGTGTTGCAGTCATCTGCCTTGAGCAGCATCGAGGTGAACGATTCAATCCACTATAAGGGCTACCCGATCTATTACAAAGACAAGTTGTCTCTGCGTCCTCAGGTTCTGCTCAACTGTTTGCATTTTGCGCCGGGACGTTTGTACAATGAACACGACGTGCAGCGCACTTATTCCAATTTCGGGCGTTTGCAGGCGTTGAAATATACCAATATCCGTTTTTTTGAGGTGCAGCGGAACGACAGTTCTTTTCTGAATACGTACGTGATGCTGACCAAGAGCAAGCAGCAGTCTGTTGCGTTCGAGCTGGAGGGCACCAATTCCGCGGGCGACCTGGGTGCGGCCGCTTCTGTCTCCTTCCAGCACCGGAACTTATTTAAGGGGTCGGAATTGTTTATGGTCAAGTTGCGTGGAGCCTACGAGGCTGTATCCGGTTTGCAGGGCAGTTATCGTGACGAAGACTATACGGAACTCGGTGCCGAGACAACCATCAACTTCCCACGTTTCCTTTTCCCGTTCCTGTCGTCCGATTTCCGGAGGAAGATCAGGGCCAGTACGGAGTTCGGCCTGCAATACAATTATCAGTTCCGTCCCGAATTCACCCGGATCATTGCTTCGGGCAGTTGGAGCTATAAATGGGGCATGCAGCGCAGTAACATGCAGCATCGCATCGATTTGCTCGATATCAATTACCTCTATATGCCTTGGATTTCGCAGGAATTCGAAGAGCAATACTTGGAAAAAGATGAGAACTATATCCTGAAGTATAACTACGAAGACCGGCTGATAGTCCGCACAGGCTATAGCTTCGTTTACAACAGTGCGGGGCGTGCCTTGATGAACAATACCTTGATAGGCGACTCGTATTCGGTACGTTTCAATATCGAGTCGGCGGGCAACCTGTTATACCTGTTGGGACGCACGGTAGGCATGAAAAAGAATGAGAACGGTGAATACACGTTGCTCAATATCCCGTTTGCCCAGTATGTGAAGGGTGACATCGACTATGCCAAGAACATCGTGATTGACAATCGCAATTCCTTGGCTTTCCATATTGGCGGAGGCATAGCGGTGCCCTATGGAAATGCCACCGTGGTTCCGTTGGAGAAACGTTATTTTTCGGGAGGCGCCAACAGTGTACGCGGTTGGTCGGTACGCGATTTAGGCCCCGGTACCTTTCCCGGCGACGGCAATTTTCTGAATCAGACCGGCGACATCAAGCTCGATGCCAGCATCGAATATCGCACCCGCCTGTTCTGGAAGTTCCGGGGCGCGGTGTTTGTCGATGCCGGAAACATCTGGACGTTGCGCGATTATAAGGACCAGCCCGGAGGGCAGTTCCGCTTTAACAAGTTCTATAAGCAGATAGCGGTGGCATACGGATTGGGGTTGCGCCTCGATCTGGACTTTTTCGTGTTACGTTTCGATGGAGGCATGAAGGCGGTCAATCCCGCCCAGGGGGCAGAGCGTTATCCCATTATCCATCCCGATTTCAGCCGCGACTTCGCCTTCCATTTTGCCGTAGGTTATCCTTTCTGATTTTCCCCGGTCAGGGAACCATATTTCTTTAGTTACGGGAATTTATATGGAGGGTGTGTCAAATTAAGGAACCGCTTTCCTTTCAAGCACGGATTGCACGGAAGTTCACAGATCATTTTTTCTTCTTTCTCTGCGTCTTTCCGTGTAATCCGTGCCTGAGGAAAGTTGCAAGCAATACTCGTGGGAATTGCAAGCAATACTCGTGGGAATTACATGTAATACTCGTGGAGATTGCTAGTAATACCCGTCGGCTTTCCTTTCACAACCCGTCGGCATTGCTTGTTAATCTCGGCGACATTGCTTGTTACGTCCGACAGCATTGCTTGTTACGCCGGCTAACTACCTACATGACGCGGCTAAAGTAGGTAGTTACGGTCGCCAAGTGGCACTTTGGGAATGAAAAGTGAATAATTAGAAATGAATGACGTGGGTGAAGGATGGATACGCGGACGACGCTGAATGGGCGGATTCACACGGATAAAGATAAGAAAAGGGAAAAATGGGTTCACGCTTTCAACAGGAAAATCTGCGCTGATAATCAGCGATATATGGTGAAAGATAAGTTTCACGTTCATTCAATTAAAAATTAAATCCGCGTTCATCCGCATCTTCCGTGTCGTCCGCGTATCTATCTTTTTGTGTATCTATCCTTCACCGCAACACGCTAATTCTTAAAAGATTATGGTGAAACTTCACCCTATAAACTCCGTGAAACTCTGTGCTTTCTGTGGTGAGTCGGAAATGAAAGATTGTATCTTTTCCACAAGTTTCGGTTTTACCGAATTGAAAATCTACGAAGTCAAACTTGCAGAAGTTATAGGAGTTAAAAGGAGTTATCGAGGGTTAAAACGAAAAAGTATAATCATTATGCAATGTCAACGGAGTGAAGGATCTGAATGCCCAAGCATCCGTTTACAAGATTCTTTGCATTGCTTAGAATAGCAAAATGCAAGTATTTCTTTATTTTGATACTCAAATTTTTTGCAAAAATCATTGGTTATATTATAAATTTCTGTAACTTTAGGCTCTGAGGAAATAGTGTCACTGTCTAAATGTTATGGATGGACACTATAATTTAATGATTTTATCACTATGTTCCCATTTTTCAAAGAGATATTTATTCTTTTATTTTAGACATACGTTAAAAAAACATCTATGTTATGAAAGCCTTGTTATACGTGTTTATGCCGCTGTTCCTATTGGGCAGCTTCCTCCCTCAGCAGGGAAGTGATGAAACCAGAAACGTGACGGTCATTGTACATTTGGACGATGCACTTTCACAAGTGGAACAGACCGTCTATCTCCACTCATATCTTTCGTGGGTGTCGGGCGGAGAGATGAATATCTGGGACTCGGTACGGACAGAAAAAGGACAGAAAACAGTGGAACTGCAAGGACTTCTGCTTCTTGAAAATTGTGTATATATCACCTTCTCTAAAGAAGGTCCCAATGACTTGGTCGTTTATTTGGTTCCCAACGATACGGTGGAAATAGAGGCTTTTTATGATGATATGGATCAGGTCACTTATAGAAAAGCGTTGAAGGGGAAAGTTCATAACGAGATTATAGTATCTGACATGAGGACCAGAAGCATGTGGAAAACACGGCATCGGCTGGAGGATGAGGGGAAAAAGGACAGCCTTCTTCTGTGGGACCGCATGATGGTGGATTACTATTGTAAGGAAGTCAAGCAGAATCCGCATTATGTAGCTGCCAATGCCGCACGGGTGATTTTGCAGGTGAATTTGAAAGATTACATCAGCGAAGACAGTGTGATGGCTTTGAGGCAGTATATTGCAAAAAAGTGGCCGAACGATATACGAGCCATTCAAGTAACTCAGAAAAAAGTGGATAATTCGCAATCGGAAAGAAGCCTGAGAACCCGCCGTCGAATCAGTGATGTGAAGAGAGAAAAGGCCGTTTATCAGATGGCCAGAAAGAACACGGAAATAGGGAAGACGCTGTCGCTCAATCTGGAAAGTGCGGACGGTGGAAAAGTAGCCCTGTCCGACCTGAAAGGGTGCCGCTACATTTATGTGGATGTATGGGCTACGTGGTGTAAGCCCTGTCGTGCTCAGTTCCCGTATGTCAAGCAGGCTTTGGCGAAGTATCCGCAGGACTTGAAAGTGTATGCCGTCTCCATTGACAACAATCATACCGGGTGGCGCGAAAGTATCGTAAAAGACTCCCTGCAAGCTTTTGTCAATGTCATCGGTACGGACAACAACCGGAACCAGCTTCCGGAAGTGGCACGCTTGGGCGTGAAACTGATACCACGATCTTTCCTGCTGGACAACCATTGCCGGATTGTGGCGAAAGACTTGCACGGCGAGGAATTGATACAGACATTGGACAGTCTGATGGCGCAATGAAGTTATACAGAGGTAAGAAAAAACACCGTCAAAACAATAAAGTTTCGCCGGGTACAGCCTTCCCGCATAGAAATGTGTGCAGGACTTGTGCTGTTACCCGGCGAAACTTGTATTGTTGTATTATAATAATTAGCGGGCTGCGTAGTAAGTGTTCACCATAGCGGCCTGGCGGGCGGTTGCTACGCCTTGTGCATCCAAGGTGACGTTCATGGCCTCTCCGTTGGGCAGATACATCTGTGCGGTGCCGTCGTTGTTCATTTGCAACAGTTCGGTGCTTACGCCGTCTGCTACAACGTTCCAGGTGTTGGCCTCTTTGTTATAGATCAATTCCATGGAGAGATTTTCTCCTTCTTTGGTAATGGAGTATCCGTTTTCGAGCGTTTTAACCAAATAGTTGCCATTTTCTCCTTTTACTTTCTTGACATCGCCTACGCTTGCCATCGGATTGCTGCCGCTCCAGAACTCGATGGAGTTAATGACTACTACATCGGCCAGATAGCATACTCCATATACCGGGATGATGTTGCATGCCAAGAATACGAGTTCGTTGACAAATTTATTGCCGATACTCTGATTCCAATTAACCAGCTTGCTGTGCAAGCCGAACGAACCAACACAAGAGCTCAAGAGGAAAGCACCGCAAATCATGACGGTAGCTGCCATTTTCAGATTGATTTTTTTCATATGAATTCCTTTTTAATACATAAAACGAAATCGTTTAAAAAAGTTTTATTTTAATGCAAATATAGTCTTTTTTGTGATATATGTATTAGAATACGGGAAGAAAATGGCATAAAATAAAAAGAAGGATGTGCCAAATATAGAAAAAGTGGAATTTGACACACCCTTTGGGGGAAGCCATTCGTATAGAACGTTGGCTTATTTAGTCGAACAGACTCTTGAATTTCTTGAATATCTTCTCTTTGATGGAAGTGTTGGGCTTGAAGTTATCGGAGTTTTCCATTTCCTCCAATTGCTTCTTTTCGTCTTTGCTTAATGTCTCCGGAACATATACGCTGATGTTCACCAACAGGTCGCCTGTACCATATCCGTTTACATTAGGCAAACCTTTGCCCCGCAGGCGGAGTACTTTTCCCGGTTGTGTGCCCGATTCAATTTTTACTTTCACCTTTCCGTCCACGGTTGGTATTTCAACCGTACCACCCAAGGCAGCTGTAGGAAAGCTTAAAAGTAGGTTGTAGATCAAATCGTTTTCATCACGGATCAACTCTTTGTCTGCTTCTTCTTCTATCAGAATCAGCAAGTCGCCCGGAATGCCGTTGTGCTTGCCTGCGTTTCCTTTTCCGCTCATGGAAAGCTGCATCCCTTCGGCGACTCCTGCCGGAATTTTTACGGTTACTACTTCTTCTCCATAGACAATGCCTTCACCTGCGCATTCTTTGCATTTGTTCTTGATGATTTTGCCTTCACCGCCACAGGTGGGACAGGTGGAACGCGTCTGCATGGTGCCCAGGATAGTCTGTTGCTTACGGACGACCGTACCGCTGCCTTTACAGGTCGGACACGTTTCGGTTCCTCCGTTGCCTTCGGCGCCGGTTCCGTGGCAATGACTACAAGGGACATATTTTTTCAGTTTGAATTTCTTTTCTACGCCCGTCGAAATTTCCTTCAGATTCAGTTTCACCTTAACGCGCAAATCGGAACCCCGATAACGTCGTTGCTGGGTGCCTCCGTCACTGAATCCGCCGAATCCGCCGCTGAATCCGCCGTGGCCGCCAAAGATGTCGCCAAACATAGAGAAGATGTCGTCCATTGACATGCCGCCACTGAATCCGCCGAAAGGTCCGCCGTTGCCGGCAGCGCCGCTTACTCCTGCATGTCCGAACTGGTCGTAGCGCGAGCGTTTTTCGGGGTTGCTTAATACGTCATAGGCTTCGGCTGCTTCCTTGAATTTTTCCTCGGCTTCTTTATCGCCCGGGTTTTTGTCCGGGTGATATTGGATGGCTTTTTTCCGATAGGCTTTTTTTATTTCGTCCGCAGATGCGTTTTTATCTACACCTAATACCTCGTAGTAATCTCTTTTTTCCATATTGTTGCTGCTTTATTCTCCGACTACCACTTTGGCATGACGGATCACTTTGTCATTTAGAGTATAACCTGTTTGAACACAATCCAAGATTTTTCCTTTCAATTCTTCTGTAGGAGCGGGTATGACGGCGATTGCTTCGTGATAATCCGTGTCCAGTTCCTTGTCTTTCGTGTCGATGGCTTTTACTCCGTTCTGTCCTAACACGTTGATGAACTTGTTGTAGATCAGTTCGACACCTTCTTTTACAGCTTCTACATCGTTGGCAGCTTCCATATTCTTCAGAGCCCGTTCGAAGTCGTCAACAATGGGTAAAATGCTGCTGATGCTTTTCTCGGCTCCGTTCAGAATGAGTTCGGCCTTCTCCTTCATTGTCCGTTTGCGGTAATTGTCGAACTCGGCTGACAGACGCAAGTATTTGTCCTTTTGCTCTTCAAGCTGCTTTTGGGCTTTTTCCAAATCTTGCGAGAGTTGTTCTTCTTGGCTTAAGGAGGCATTTTCTTCCTTTTGCTCTTTAGTAACCTCTTCCTGTCCGTTTGGATGGACGTTCTGAGTGTTCTTGTTTTCGTCTCTTTGAGTTTCTTTTTCAGGATTCATATTGTCATTATGCTTATTATTCTTATAATATGTTTTATCTTTCATTTTTCCTAAGGTTTAAGTTGAACATTTTATTGTCAATGTCCTAACAAAAACTTTGCCAAACATGCGGCTTTGTGAAAAACGGCGCAAAGTTAATACTTTTATGTCAGATTGACAGCGTTTATCTGTTCCTATTCCTGAAATAATCGTATCTTTGTCGGCAAAAAGAGTAGCTTAGGTCTCGGATGCATACACGATGTTGAATGTACGCGGATTAGCGAAGGTTATTCTCATAGGCATGAGAAAGCCATTCTCACAGTTATGAGAAAGTCGTTCTCACAGTTATGAGAAGGGTATTCTCATAGTTATGAGAAACGGCGGGAGCCCATAGAGGCGGAAAATGGGAGTTGGGATAAAATCTGCAACTTGAGTGAGAAATTTTTAGGTATTAGTTTGTAATTTGTAAATAAATCCAACGAAAAGAAGATGATTACAGTCTCGAATGTTTCAGTGCAATTTGGTAAAAGAGTATTGTTTAATGAGGTAAACCTGAAGTTTACGAATGGAAATTGTTATGGTATAATAGGTGCGAACGGAGCCGGCAAATCGACTTTTCTGCGAACGATTTCCGGTGATTTGGAGCCCACTACCGGTTCGGTGACTTTGGGTCCGGGAGAGCGGCTTTCCGTGTTGAGCCAGGACCACTTTAAGTGGGATGCCTACACGGTGATGGATACCGTGATGATGGGGCATACTGTCTTGTGGGACATCATGAAGCAACGCGAAGCCTTGTATGCCAAGGAAGACTTTACCGACGAGGACGGGTTGAAGGTCTCCGAGTTGGAAGAGAAGTTTGCCGAACTGAACGGCTGGAATGCTGAAAGTGATGCTGCGGCCTTGCTGAGCGGCCTGGGCATTAAGGAAGACAAGCATTATGTGCTGATGAGTGAACTGAATAATAAGGAGAAAGTGCGTGTGATGTTGGCACAGGCGTTGTATGGCAATCCCGATAACTTGTTGCTTGACGAGCCTACCAATGACCTGGATATGGAAACCGTGACCTGGTTGGAGGAATATCTTTCAAACTTTGAACATACAGTGCTGGTGGTCAGCCACGACCGGCACTTCCTGGATTCTGTTTGTACGCATACGGTGGACATTGATTATGGAAAGATCAACCTGTTTGCCGGAAACTATAGTTTCTGGTATCAGTCCAGCCAGTTGGCACTCCGTCAGCAGCAGAACCAGAAAGCCAAAGCCGAAGAAAAGAGGAAAGAGCTGGAAGAATTTATCCGCCGTTTCAGTGCCAATGTAGCAAAAAGCAAGCAGACCACCAGCCGAAAGAAAATGCTGGAGAAACTGACTGTGGAAGAAATCAAGCCTTCTTCGCGCAAATATCCGGGCATTATCTTTACGCCCGAACGCGAACCGGGTAACCAGATACTGGAAGTATCCGGATTGACAAAGACATTGGATGACGGTACGGTCTTGTTCCGTGATGTGAATTTTAATGTAGAGAAAGGGGATAAGATTGTTTTCCTTTCCCGCGATCCGCGCGCGATGACGGCCTTGTTCGAAATCATCAACGGAAACATGAAGCCGGATGCCGGACGGTATAATTGGGGGGTAACTATTACCACCGCTTATTTGCCATTGGACAATACGTCTTATTTCAATACGGATCTGAACTTAGTGGAATGGCTCAGTCAGTACGGCGAGGGGAATGAGGTTTATATGAAGAGTTTCCTGGGTCGTATGTTGTTTTCGGGTGAAGAGGTGCTGAAGAAAGTCAGCGTGCTTTCGGGAGGCGAGAAGATGCGCTGTATGATTGCCCGTATGCAATTGCGCAATGCCAATTGCTTAATCTTGGATACCCCGACCAATCATCTGGATCTGGAGTCTATCCAGGCATTCAACAATAACCTGAAGATTTACAAAGGAAATGTGCTCTTCTCTTCTCACGACCATGAATTTATTCAGACCGTGGCCAACCGTATCATTGAGTTGACCCCCAATGGCATCATTGACAAGATGATGGAATATGACGAATACATAGCTTCTGATCATATAAAGGAGTTGAAGGCACGCATGTACGGAGCCTGAGATGAATGAAGAATGAAAAATGAAGAATGAAGAATGGTTAATGGTTAATGATTAATGGTTAATGGTTAATGACAACTCAATTCTTCATTCTTCATTTTTCATTCTTCATTTTTTTCATTCTTCATTTTTTTATTTTTTCTGATAGATCAGCTTGTCGGCATCGTCTCCAAAGAGATTGTCGCCTAAGGTTGTGATGTTGTTGCCTGTTGCTACGACATGGCGCAGGTTGTCACAACCCATAAAGGCGCCGTATTCGATAGCTGTCACACTGGGCGGGAGTTCCAAAGTTCCGCATAAGCGTCCGCAACCGCTGAAAGCGCGTTGACCGATGGTCTTCAGCCCATGTGGCAGTTTTACGTTCAAGAGGTATTTCTTCTGTGTGAAAGTATAGTCGGGGATGGCCGTCGCATTGCATTGGGTCAGATCGATGGATACGAGATTGGGCATATAGTCCCGTATTAGTGTAAAGTCGGCTTCATCCAATTTTCCTTCTACGGTAAGGAAATTGACTTCTTTGGGCTGGATGCCATCTCTGACCAATTCGCTGGCCAAGCTACCCATGGCTCCTACCTGTACGGTTGCTCCCAGGGGTTCACCCTCGATGAACGCAAAAGTTCCCCAGTGATCTTTCACTCTGTAGGAATCGCTGCATCCCAAGGGAACGAAAATGGCAGTTATGCTGTCTGCCAGTGCCTCTTTAAGCAGATTGGGGGGAGTCTTTTTACGTATCTGGCAAATCTTCAGGTTCTTGCATGCTTTAAATGCAGCATCTTCGATGTTTTTGGTCTTGTCCGAAAGTATGACTCTGGTTAATGTCTCTTTTCCTGTAAAAGTAGTGTCATTGGTCTGTTTGCAGAAGGCATAGGCCGGGATGCAGTTGGCCGGATAGATGTAGAAGCGTTCCGGGTAAGTACCGTTTTTGCCGGCATACATGCTGATGGATGCATTCGAAATGTCCAATACGGTTAGCTTTTTGAATCCGTCCCGTAAATAGCGGAAATCGATGGCATTCAGTTTGCCCTGAAGGGTCAGGTGGGTCACTTCGTTGGCTTCGTTTTCCTTGATTAGTTCTTGCAGCGTGCCGGCTTTGGGCACATAATATGTCTTTTTCTGCTGTGCGGATGCGGTCCATGCGATTCCTAATCCGACAACGATGGAAAGAATGGTCTGTAATTTCATCTTTTAAAATCGTTTTTTGTTTGCTCAAATATAGAAAGATTGTTTGAGTTAGGAGGCACTTTTTTCGTTTTATTGTTACTTTTGTCGGATATTAACCTATTTTTGTTATGGAAGTAAAGCATTGCAAAGGGGAGCAAGGAACAACTTCCCGCACCTGTTTAAAGCGGACGCTGGTCATGGCGTTTGATATTTTGTTGTTCTTGTTCCTGTTTTTATTGGTGTATTCTCTTTTTAGTTTTTTATTCTCTGTTCTCGTGCCGGCGGATGAGGGCAGCATGACTGTCCGTCAGCTTTTATTTATGGCAGACGAACTCTTTTTGTTGTTGGCGGCGGTCTTTTCTTCATGGCTTGTGTTGCGCATTCGCGGTTTGTCATTTTCAATATTGGGGCTGCGTGTGAAAGGGTATTCAAAGGATTTGTGGAAGGGCGCTTTGTTTGCTTTGTCCTTTTATGCACTGAGTTTTGTCATAAGTCTGTTGAGCGGGAGCGTTGAAGTCGTTTCGGTTTCTTTTTCGCTTTCTTCGTTGCTGATGTCGTTTCTATTCTTCGGATTGGTGGCTGTTTTCGAGGAACTGGCACTGCGCGGTTTCGTTTTGGGGCGCATGCTCGAGGCGGGAGTCAACAAATTCGTGGCGTTGTTCTTATCGTCGTTACTGTTCTCTTTGCTTCACTTGGCCAATCCTAATTTTGCTGTTTTACCTTTTATTAATATCCTGTTGGCGGGTGTCATGTTGGGAGCTTCTTACATCTATACGAGGAATCTGTATTTTCCCATAGCGTTGCACTGGCTCTGGAACTGGTTGCAGGGACCGGTATTGGGGTACGAAGTAAGCGGGAACCGGTTTGGTGAGAGTCTGCTGTCGCTTCGCTTATCGGGAAGCGAGTGGATGAGCGGAGGAGACTTTGGCTTTGAGGGCTCTTTGCTTTGTACAGTAATGATGCTTGCAGGAACATTTATCATCATGAGAATGGAGAATTGATAATTGAAAATTGATAATGGATAATGGAGAATGACCTGCGGATGAACAGGAAATAATTCTCAATTATCCATTATTCATTCTCCATTCTCCATTATCAATTATCCATTCTCAATTCTCCATTCATTCCTTTCATTGTAAGCTGTATTCGTTTGCGTTCCAGGTCGATATTAAGAATCTTCACCCGTACATGCTGATGAATGCTGACTACCTCGTTGGGGTCGGATATGAATCTGTCTGCCATCTGCGACAAATGTACCAATCCGTTTTCTTTGATGCCGATATCCACAAAGGCACCGAAGTTAGTAATGTTGCTGATGATACCGGGCAACTCCATGCCAATCTGCAAGTCGTTGATGGTACGTACATTCTTATCGAATTCGAAGAATTTGATGGGGCCTCTGGGGTCGCGTCCCGGCTTTTCCAGCTCCTGCAGAATGTCCAGCAAGGTAGGCATGCCGACGGTTGGCGTAAGATAACGTTCGGGCTTGATCTTTTTCCGGAGTTCTTTGTTGGCTATCAGTTCTGCTACGCTACATCCTAAGTCTTTAGCCATCTGTTCCACGATGCAATAGCTCTCCGGATGTACGGCTGTGTTATCCAACGGATTCTTTGCATTGGGAATGCGGAGGAATCCTGCACATTGTTCAAAGGCCTTGTTGCCCATCCGGGGTACTTTGAGCAACTCTTTGCGCGAAGAAAAAGGTCCGTTCTCGGTCCGGTAGCTGACAATGTTCTGAGCCAGTTGCGGCCCCAATCCGGAAATGTAGGTCAGCAGATGGCTGCTTGCCGTGTTCAGGTTGACTCCCACCAGATTGACACAGCTTTCTACCGTCTGGTCCAGCGACCGCTTCAATTTGGTTTGATCAACATCGTGCTGGTATTGCCCAACGCCGATCGATTTCGGGTCGATTTTTACCAGTTCGGCCAACGGGTCCATCAGCCGTCGGGCAATGGATACCGCTCCACGGACGGTTACGTCGTAGTCGGGAAATTCTTCTCGTGCTATTTTCGAAGCTGAATAGATGGAAGCTCCCTGTTCGCTTACGACGAATATCTGTACATCCTGCCTGAAGGCATGCTGCCGTAGGAAGTCTTCTGTTTCGCGGCTGGCTGTTCCGTTGCCGATGGCGATTGCTTCTACCTTATATGTTTCCAGCATTTTTTCTATTTTGGCAATTGCCTCTTTGGGCTTGTTCACGGGCGGGTGGGGATATATGTTTTCGTTGTGCAGCAGGTTTCCCTGGGCATCTAAGCAAACTACCTTACATCCTGTCCGGAATCCCGGGTCTATTCCCATTACTCTTTTTTGTCCCAATGGAGAGGCCAATAACAGTTGGCGAAGGTTTTCGGCGAATACCTTTATGGCCTCGTCGTCGGCCCGTTCTTTGCTCAGGGCCGCAAATTCGGTTTCGATGGACGGCTTCAACAAGCGCTTGTAGGCATCTTGTACGGCTTGGGCTACTTGCTTGCCGCACGCATTGCTGCTGCGGACAAAGAGATGTTCCAAGCGTTGGGTACATTCTTCGTCGTCAGGGCTGAGGCTGACCTTCAGCAGCCCTTCCGCTTCGCCTCGGCGTATGGCCAGCAGACGGTGCGAGCTGCATCGTTTGAGTGGTTCTGAACAGTCGAAGTAATCTCTGAATTTGGCTGCTTCCTCTTCTTTCCCTTTGACAACTTTGGCGGTCAATACGGCCTGTCGGGCAAAGGCGTTGCGTACATTGTTTCGGGCACGTTCGTTTTCGTTTATCTGTTCGGCTATGATGTCGCGTGCTCCCTTCATTGCTTCTTCCACGTTTTTTACTTCTCCTTTCACGTAAGCTTCTGCCCGTTTTTCCGGATTGGGTTCGCGCTGAAGCAACAGCAGGGTGGCCAGCGGTTCCAGTCCCTTCTGGCGTGCTGCTTCCGCCCGTGTCTTACGCTTAGGCTTGTATGGCAGGTAAATGTCTTCCAAAGTTGCACTGTCCCATGTTTCGTCAATGCGATGTTGCAGGTCGGCGGTCATTTTCCCTTGTTCCTGTATGGCATTTACTATTGTTTCTTTTCTTTTGGCCAAATCGTTCAGCTTTTCAAATTGGGTTTGGATAGCTTCTATTTGCACTTCATTGAGGCCGCCTGTCGCTTCTTTCCGATAACGGCTGATAAACGGAATGGTGGCTCCGTCCTTCAATAAGGTCAGTGTCTGTTCGATCTGTTTTTCAGGAATGCTGAGAGTTGCGGAAATTATCCGGGGGAAAGATTGAATCATTGTATAGTGTGAATTTTAGAGGTTCTTTTTTTGCTTGCAAGCGTTAGTAAAATTGAAATATGGGGGTCAAAAGTACGAAAAAACTTCTATATTTGTGAACTTTAAAAACTTTATGTTATGAAGATTCGTGCATGTATTTTTGTGAGTATGTTCCTTCTGTCGGGGACACTGAGTGCCCAGCATGAAGAAGTAAAATTGAAAATCGTTCAGACCAGCGACATTCATGGCAATTATTATCCCTACGATTTTATTCTCCAGAAGGAGGCTGTGGGCAGCTTGTCGAGAGTACATAGTTTTGTTCAGAAAGAACGCGAGAGCTATGGTGATAATCTTATTCTGTTGGATAATGGAGACATTCTTCAGGGACAGCCGACGGCCTATTACTATAATTATATGGATACGGCTTCGGTACATGTGACAGCCGACATGATGAACTATATGGGCTACGATGCCGGAAATATGGGAAACCACGATGTAGAGACCGGACGGGCTGTTTTCGACCGTTGGACCCGCGATTGCCATTTCCCTGTATTGGGAGCCAACATCGTAGAGGTATCGACCGGTAAGCCCCATTTTAAACCTTACGAGGTGCTGGAACGGGATGGCGTGAAAATCGTAGTTTTAGGCATGATTACTCCTGCTGTCCCTGCGTGGCTGTCAGAGAACCTATGGCAAGGGCTGCGTTTTGACGACATGGAAGAGACTGCCCGTAAGTGGGTGAAGACGATTCGCGAACAGGAGAAGCCGGACTTGCTGATTGGTATGTTCCATGCCGGACAGAACGCGGTACTGATGAGCGGTAAGTACAGAGAGAATGCTTCGGTGGAAGTAGCCCGCAATATTCCGGGGTTTGATATTGTGCTGATGGGGCACGATCATGCACGCGAGTGCAAGAAAATACAGAATGTGGCGGGTGATTCTGTCCTGGTGATAGACCCGGCCAATAAAGGAGTCGTTGTATCGGACATTGACGTAACGCTGCAAATGCAGGATGGCAAGGTGGTGAGCAAGCAGATTGACGGAAGGCTCTCGGCAATGGATGCGTATGAGCCAAGTGCTGCGTTCATGAAGCAGTTTGCATCGCAATATGATACCATTCAGCAGTTTGTTTCCAAAAAGATAGGCCGGTTTACAAAGACGATTTCTACTCGTCCGGCATATTTCGGCTCTTCCGCTTTTGTCGATCTTATCCACACGTTGCAGTTGCAGATTGGGCAGGCCGAGATTTCCTTTGTGGCTCCTTTGTCCTACGATACCGAGATTAAGGCTGGCGACGTGTTTGTGAGCGATATGTTCAATTTGTACAAATACGAGAATATGCTTTATACCATGTGGCTTTCGGGAAAAGAGATTCACGACATGCTTGAAATGTCTTACGGATTGTGGACTGCCCAGATGAAATCGCCTGATGACCATTTGCTGCTGTTGCGTGAAGAACCTCGTGAGGGAGCCGAAGATCGGGCCATGTTCCGTAACTTCAGTTACAATTTCGATTCGGCAGCAGGCATTGTCTATACGGTAGATGTAACAAAACCTGTGGGAGAGAAGGTGAACATTATCAGCATGGCCGACGGTTCTCCTTTTGACATGGGCAAGCGGTATAAGGTCGCATTGAATTCTTACCGGGGAAATGGGGGAGGAGAGTTACTGACCAAGGGAGCAGGCATTCCTCAAGACAAGCTGAAGGAACGTATCCTGTATTCTACCGATAAGGATTTGCGTTTTTATCTGATGCAGTATATCGAACAGAAGGGAGTGATAGATCCTCAGGCTTTGGGACAGTGGAAATTCATTCCCGAAGAGTGGACGGTGCCTGCTTCCCGCAGAGATTATGAGTTGTTGTTTGGTGCGTCGGACGAATAGAATTATCATCTCAAGTTTCGCAAGCTCAAGTTGCATGCAGTTGACGAGTAACAAGTTGACGAGTTGACGGGTTGACAAGGCGTTTCGAGCGGCGCACTTTATCAGGCAGGGCGTTCTGGCCTTGTAAACTTGTTGACTCGTCAACTTGTCAATTAATAAGTTGAGTTCTTGCGAAGCTTAAATGATGTAGCAGATTCATGCTAAGTGTTCGAACGTACCCTGCTTAATGTTTCGGGGGTCATCAGCAGATAGGAAGCTATCTGGGAAAGAGGCGCTCTTTTGATGACTTCAGGATGTGTACGCAACAGTAGGTTGTAACGTTCTCGGGCAGTCTCAAAGCGCCAGGAATCTGCTTTCACTTGTGATACAATGAGTGAGTATTCCAATATCTTGCGATAGAACATATTGATTTCCCATGAGATCTCCGTGAGTTGCATCAATTTGTCGTATGGCAACAAATAAACGATGCAATCTTCTATGGCCTCAATCATAAGGTGGGTAGGCTCTTTTTTCAGGGTGCTTTCAATGCACATCAGGATACATCCTTCATACGAGAAATGTTCAGTAACGTCTTTTCCGCCTTTGTAGTAGAATTGTCGCATCATACCTTTTCCTATCAGGACAATGTTGTGGCTGACCTGGCCTTCTTTCAGCATGATTTCCCCCTTTGCTACTTCTTTGCGGATAAGAATTTCCGCCAACATTCGTTTTGCATCGGGCAACATGCTGGGATAACGTGAATGGACAGCCAGATCGACTGTTTGTTTCAAAAGTTCGTCCATAGTCTGCAATTATTTGTTGTTTCGACAACAAAGGTAACATTTAAAGGCTGAATGTCCAAAAAAGAATGTCTTGTTTTTGCAAAAGCTCTTACCGATTCATGGCTTTGTAACATGGACCGATCTTGGTTTCAGTTTTGCCTAAACTGCCTGATTCGTGTGTTGAGGAGCTTTTACAAAGCTTTTGCTGACCCATTTCATGCTATACCAACGGCGTACAAAGATAATTCCCCGAATGTTTTCGTCTAACAGGAAAGCGGTCCACATGCCACAAATTCCCCATCCAAGTGGAATGCCGAAGAAGTAACCCAAGCCTACGGCTACGCTCCATTGGACGACAAGACCGACATAAAAGGGATAATTGACATCGCCTGCTGCGCGAAGAGCGGCAGTCGCAAAGATGTTGATGGGACGTCCTATTTCAAGAATGATGTCGATGAACAGGATGAGTACTCCTAAACGAATAATTTCGGGGTTTGAAGTAAGCCAGCCTAAAATGCCATGCCCGCATAAGGCAAGTACGGTCGAGAGAATAACGGTGATCATGACCGATTTCTTCATGACGTATTTCCCCATTAAGAAAGCTGCGTGGGGCTTTCGTTCTCCGATCAGGTGTCCGATGCAGATGGCGCCTCCCTGTGCCATGGATATGCTGAACAAATAGGCAAACATGACAATGTTTACACAGTAAGTACGGGTGGCAAGCGCTTCGACGCCGAGCATGTTGATGAAATAAGTGATCACAACCTGTGAGGAGCTATATGATAATTGTTCGCCGGCAGAAGGCAGTCCGACTTTCATCAGATTCTTCAGCTCTATCCAAGGGAAAGGGCGGAAATAGGCGAGCGGGAAGCGGGAGATATGTTTGCGGAACAGGATGATGAAAAGCAGAACCATCGACACTCCCCGGCTAAAGGCTGTTGATATGGCAGCCCCTTCCACGCCAAGTTCCGGAAATCCGAAGCGGCCAAATATCAGTGAATAGTTCCCGATGATATTCAGTATATTCACTACCACCGTCACCATCATGGGGTAGATGGCTTTATTGGCACTCCGTAGCGAAGCCGAAAGTGTCAGTGAAAGTGCCTGAAAGAAAGCGAATGCTCCCACAATTCTCATATAGGAAAGGCCGTCTTTCATCAGTTCCGGGGTAAGTCCCATCAGGCGCAGTATCGGACCGGCACCAAAATACAGGAACAGGCTGACTGTAACGCCAACTACAAAATTGACTAAAATAGAAACTCCAACCACCTGCACTACCTTTTTCTGCAGGCGGGCACCAAGATACTGTGAGCATAGTACGGACGTTCCTAAATTGATTACTTCGAAAACCAGAAAAGTAAGCATGATGATTTGATTGACTACTCCGACGGCGGCTACGCTATTGTCGGAATGTCGGCTCAGCATAATGGTATCAACGGCACCCAGCATCATGATAAGCAATGTTTCGATGAATATCGGTGCGGCTAATTTGGCAAGGCGTTTTTTCAAACTTTCCTGTTGTATCATGGTCACAATTTTGTTGTTTTGGTTGGACTCTTTTTGTTGATGTTACAATAATCTACAGATACATAGATATTTATGAGAGATTTACCGTTTCATGAACACCTTCTGTTCTCATAAAATTGCGCAAAGGTAGGAAAAAAGAGAGAATGGGTATATTGATGTAAATCAAGAAAAAAAATTCATCCTTTTATGTTTTGAAAGTTAGTCAATTAGCTTCTTGGAACCGATTGTGGTGAAAAAAATGTGGGGGAAAGATTTGCACAGTCCAAAAGTTTGCCCTACATTTGCACCGCATTTGAGAAATAATGCAGGTTGAAAGGAAGTTTGGGTGAGTGGCTGAAACCACCAGTTTGCTAAACTGACGTACGGGTTACCGTACCGGGGGTTCGAATCCCCCAGCTTCCGCCTGATGCACTCTTAGCTCAGTTGGTAGAGCAACTGACTCTTAATCAGTGGGTCCAGGGTTCGAATCCCTGAGGGTGTACAATCATAGTGATGGTGGATTCGTCTAATGGTTAGGACACATGCCTCTCACGCATGCAATACGAGTTCGATTCTCGTATCCACTACGAAATAAAGATGAGGAGCGGTTACCTAAACAAAGGTGGACCGCTTTTTTTATGGTTTTGTCTTCAGTCTCTGAAGAGAATGTGTATCTTTGCATGAAACTTGGACTTTTGCAACAGGGTTTCTTGCTTGAAGTTGTTTTTCTAATCAAGAATTGTTTTGGACTGGTTGTATAGTTTGTTCATTGAGCATTCCGCGTTGCAGGCGGTTGTTGTACTTTCGTTGATTTCCGCCATCGGTTTGGGCTTGGGGAAAGTGCGTATTTGTGGCATTTCCCTGGGAGTGACTTTCGTGTTTTTCACAGGAATCTTATGTGGGCATTTCGGATTGTCCATCGATCCTCAAATGCTCAATTATGCTGAAAGTTTCGGCCTGGTTCTGTTTGTCTATGCTTTGGGACTTCAGGTAGGCCCCGGTTTTTTTAGTTCTTTCCGTCAAGGCGGTGTGCAATTGAACATGTTGGCCATTGGGGTTGTGCTGGTCGGAACATTGCTGGCCGTGATAGGCAGTTATGCCTGTGGCATTGCTTTGCCTGACATGGTGGGGATACTGTGTGGAGCTACAACGAATACCCCTGCTTTGGGTGCTGCCCAGCAGACTTTAAAGCAATTGGGTATGGAAACAAGTGCTCCTGCTTTGGGGTGTGCGGTAACTTATCCTTTGGGAGTGGTGGGTGTCATTCTGGCTATATTGCTCATTCGTAAGACATTGGTCCGTAAAGAAGATCTGGAGGTAAAGGAGAAAGAAAACGAGAATAAGACCTATATTGCAGCCTTTCAGGTTCATAATCCTGCCATTTTCAACATGAGCATCAAGGAAATCGGTGCTTTAAAGAATTATCCCAAATTTGTCATCTCCCGATTGTGGCGCGATGGAAATGTCTGTATCCCGACTTCCGATAAGGTTATTAAGGAAGGCGACCGTTTGTTGGTGATTACTTCCGAAAAGAATGCACCGGCGTTGACCGTATTGTTTGGTGAACAGGAGCATACAGACTGGAATAAGGAAGATATAGACTGGAATGCTATCGACAGTCAGTTGATATCGCAACGCATAGTTGTGACCCGCCCCGAGTTGAACGGAAAGAAATTAGGTTCCCTGCATCTGCGCAATCATTATGGAATCAATATCAGTCGTGTGTATCGGAGTGGAGTGCAACTGCTTGCTACGGCCGAACTGACCTTACAGTTGGGCGATCGTCTCACGGTAGTAGGTGAGGCCGCTTCTATTCACAATGTGGAGAAAGTGTTGGGTAATGCCATCAAAAGTCTGAAAGAACCGAATCTGATTGCAGTGTTTGTTGGCATTATCTTGGGTTTGGCTTTAGGAGCCATACCTATCAGCATTCCCGGCATCAGTGCTCCGGTTAAGTTGGGACTGGCCGGAGGCCCCATCATAGTCGGTATTCTGATAGGAACGTTTGGCCCCCGGATGCATATGGTGACTTATACAACGCGCAGCGCCAATCTGATGCTTCGTGCGTTAGGGCTGGCACTCTATTTAGCCTGTTTGGGGTTGGATGCCGGCGAACATTTCTTCGAGACGGTTTTCAGGCCTGAAGGTGCATTGTGGGTTGCTGTTGGGTTTGGCTTGACAATAATCCCGGTGTTGATTGTGGGTGTCATAGCATTCAAGTGGTTTAAAGTCGATTTCGGTTCAGTGACGGGTATGCTCTGTGGAAGCATGGCCAATCCGATGGCTTTGAACTATGCGAACGATACCATTCCGGGCGATAATCCTTCGGTAGCATACGCTACGGTTTATCCGTTGTGCATGTTTATCCGAGTGATTATAGCCCAGGTGTTGCTAATGTTTTTCTTACATGGTTGAAAATATAAACAGATAATTCATTATGGGAACTATTACTCCGGAAAGTATAGTAGGCGATTTACGCTATCTGCAGCTACTCTCACGCAGTTTTCCTACGATAGCTGATGCCAGTACGGAAATTATTAATCTGGAAGCAATTTTAAATCTTCCTAAGGGTACAGAACATTTTTTGACCGATATTCATGGTGAGTACGAAGCTTTTCAGCATGTGTTGAAGAACGGTTCGGGAGCCGTGAAGCGGAAGGTGAATGAAATTTTCGGTCATACATTGCGTGAAAGTGAGAAGAAAGAACTTTGTACGCTGATTTACTATCCGGAAGAAAAACTTCAATTAGTGAAGGAACGCGAACAGGACCTGGAAGACTGGTATCAGATTACTTTGAACCAGCTTGTCAAGGTATGCCAGAATGTTTCATCCAAATACACACGTTCGAAAGTACGGAAGGCCTTACCCCGAGAATTCTCGTACATCATTCAGGAATTGCTGCACGAATCGAGTATTGAGCCCAACAAGCATGCTTATATCAATGTCATTATCAGCACGATTATCTCGACAAAGCGTGCCGACGATTTCATCATTGCCATGTGTAATCTTATTCAGCGGCTGACGATTGACTTGTTGCATATTGTTGGGGACATTTACGATCGTGGCCCCGGGGCTCATATCATTATGGATACGCTCTGTGATTATCACAATTTCGATATTCAATGGGGTAATCATGATATTCTGTGGATGGGTGCAGCCTCGGGTAACGATGCCTGCATTGCGAATGTGATCCGTATGTCTATGCGTTATGCCAATCTGGCTACATTGGAAGATGGTTATGGCATCAATCTGTTGCCACTTGCCACTTTTGCCATGGATACTTATGGAGACGATCCTTGTTCTATTTTCACTCCCAAAATGAATTTTGCTGATGGCGAGTACAATGAAAAGACGTTGAGGCTGATCACGCAAATGCATAAGGCCATTACCATCATACAACTGAAACTGGAAGCTGAAATAATCAGCCGAAGGCCGGAATTCGGAATGGAAGACCGTAAGCTGTTGCATAAGATCGACTTTACAAGAGGAGTTTTTATCTACGAAGGAAAAGAATATCCCTTGCGTGACACTAATTTGCCGACTGTTGATCCGGCCGATCCATATCGTCTGACTGATGAAGAACGGGAGTTGATGGACAAGATTCATGCTTCGTTCATGAACAGTGAGAAACTGAAGAAACACATGCGCTGTCTCTTTACGTACGGTGGAATGTATCTGGTGTGCAACAGCAATCTGTTGTATCATGCTTCGGTACCACTGAACGAAGACGGAAGTTTCAAGCACGTTCGCATCGGGATGAAAGAATATTGGGGACATAAATTGTTGCTGAAGACCGACCAGTTGATAAGGACGGCATATTTCGATGAAGATTGCGAGGAAAAACGTTTTGCCTTGGATTATGTCTGGTATATGTGGTGTGGTCCCGATGCGCCCTCTTTCGATAAAAATAAAATGGCTACATTCGAACGTTACTTTATAGCGGATAAGGAGTTGCAGAAGGAAACGAAAGGCTACTATTACACGCTGCGTAACCGGGCGGATATCTGTGATAACATATTACGCGAGTTTGGAGTAGAGCCGGGTCCCCATTCACACATCATTAACGGGCATGTACCCGTAAAAACCATTAAAGGCGAAAAGCCTATCAAGGCCGATGGGAAATTATTAGTGATAGATGGTGGTTTTTCGAAGGCTTATCAACCGGAAACAGGAATTGCCGGATATACATTGGTATATCATTCGCACGGGCTGCAATTAGTTCAGCATGAGCCCTTCCAAAGTCGTCAGAAGGCAATTGAGGAAGGACTGGATATTAAATCGACCACTTTCGTTATCGAATTTAATTCTCAGCGGATGATGGTGAAAGATACGGATAAGGGCCGGGTACTGACTACACAGATTCGTGATCTGGAAAAATTGCTTGTAGCCTATCGTACGGGCTTTATCAAGGAAAAAGAGTGAACTTAGAAAAGAATGATGCCCCCTTCCCAGATAGGACCTTTTTCGAAGGTCCTGTTTTGGGTATAAGGGCGGCTTACACCATAGCCGCCTGTACAAAACAGGCTGAAACGTTCGTTCAGCTTGCATTCTATGTTGACACGTGCCTGCAATGCATACAATCGTGCCGGAATGCTGTTGCTCTTGTTCTTGAACATTTCGATGTGCTGGTAGCCCAAATCACTGCTTATGAAAAATCGCCTGTAGAATGGAAGACCCAATCCGGCCCGATAGAAGAATGAGGAAGAAAACTTATCGGAAAAATCCAGGTAGTGCGTACCTCCGCCCAAGATGGTGTAGAACATTTCATTCTTGAAACGTACTCCAACATTCAGTTTGGTCTGATTTCCTCCGAAGAGCATCAGTTGGATGTGCGTATTCGGGTTGGCATTGACCAGCCCTAACTGAAAACCGTCGAGACGGGTCTTGTAATAATTCACTAAGCCAATTTGTATTCCTTTGATTTCGGTAGCCATATTCAGGGGCGACAGTTGCAGTCCGCAAGCCTTACCTCCTACAATGTTGCTTAATCCTGATAGTTGGAGTCCGGTCATGCCATTGGCCACAATGGAAGCAAGGCCGGCAACTTGGAATCCATACAGATTGTTGCCTGCGATATTGATGAACCCTGCAAGGCTGGTGCCTGTAAAATCTGCACCGGAAATGTCGGCCAATCCCGCTAAGTGAAAGCCGCCGGCTTCTTCACCACAGAAGTTCAGCAGCCCTCCAAAGATGGCTCCCCGGCTGTTATTACCCGTGATATTGGTTAATCCGGACAGCATCATGCCTTTCATCTGATTGCTTGTTATGTTGACTAATCCCGAAATGGCGATGCCTGTAAGATTGCTCCCGTTGATGTTGGTGATGCCTGCTAACTCAATCCCTTTTGTGTCACCATTGACAATGTTGAACAAGCCTGAAGCAGACATCCCGCAAGCATTTTCCCTGACTGTATTTCCCAATAGGTTTATCCCGACGCCATTCAATCGGTTGTTCCGTGAATACAGACCGAGATTGAAGCAGGTAATCCCTGTCGAATCGGTTTGGGTGGAGACATTTTTCCACAGAGAGAGGTTGAGGACTGGTTGAGGTCGATTTTGAATTTGGGAGGTCTGACAAAAAATACTCCCTGCCAGCAGCAGGGAGTACGTCAGCAATGTTATTCTTTTTATTCGGTTTATCATTCGTTTCATGCTTTTTACGCTTCAATTCTTGAATAGAGGGTGTGTCGAAATAGAGGAATACTTGTATTTTGTCGTTCTGAGCAAAGCGAAAGATCTTAAAAACAGATGCCGGGGTATTCAGATCCTTCACTTCGTTCAGGATGACATTACATAGTGATTATACATTTCCATTTTGACACACATAACTTAAGTTTCGATTTTAATATATCACTTGAAGTTAAGATGTTATAGAAGTTAAAGCAGGTAGCACCATAAAAAGGAAAACTACGGTTGCAGAATCTATTGGCCTTTAACTTCTAAGCCCGCTCTGGCGGGCGATAACTCCTTCTAACTCCTTAACTCCTGCAAGTTTCGGTTTTACCGAAACTTGAGTGAATAAGTACGGTCTCGGTCAGATTTTTATCCTTTGGCTTCCTGATATAAAAAGCGTTTGATTGATTTTTTAGGAGTCTTTTCGAACTCCTCGGGATAGATTTTCATCTTTGCTATCTGGCTGTAGGCCGGAAGTTCTGCATTCAGGGCTACTCGGTTTTCTTCCATGACGCGTTCAAGGTCCTCATTCTTCAATCCGTTGGCAAAGGCTTTGTCGAAGTCCGGATAGACTAATCCAACCAATTTCTCGTTTTGTTGCACGATGATGCATTCTGCCACATAAGGCATGTTGTTGAGTTTATCTTCTATTTCTTCGGGGTAAATGTTTTGTCCGTTTGGACCTAACAGCATATTCTTGCTACGCCCTTTGATGGTGATGTTTCCTTCGTCGTCCATCAGTGCCAAGTCGCCGGTGTGCAGCCATCCGTCTTTGTCAAGCACCTGTCGGGTCGCCTCTTCGTTTTTGTAATATCCTAACATGACGTTAGGACCTCGGCAGATGATTTCACCGGGAATATTGGCCGGGTCGGGAGAGAGTATTTTTACCTCCATGCGCGGAGCTGCTTTTCCGCACGAGCCTTCTTTGAATTGTGTCCAGTCTTCGTACGAGATGATCGGTCCGCACTCGGTCATTCCGTATCCCACGGTATAGGGGAAATCTATCATTTTCAGAAACTTTTCGACGTCGTGGTTGAAGGCTGCGCCACCGACTATTACTTCACAGAAATTGCCTCCAAAGGCTTTTATCACTTGTTCGCGTACGCTTGTCTTGATTTTATCGTTGATGATGGGAACTTTCAACAATAGTTTCATGGTGGGCGTCTCCAATTTGGGAAGCACATTCTTTTTGATAATCTTTTCGATGATCAGGGGAACGGCCACTACTAAGTTGGGCTTAACGTCGGCAAAGGCCTGGAAGATGATTTTCGGGCTTGGCATTCGGGTCAGGAAATAGACATGGCATCCGGCAGCCACTTCGTATAAAAATTCAAAAGCTAAACCGTACATATGAGCCATGGGGAGCATGGATACCAGTTTGTCACCGGCTTTCAGGGGCAATACTTCGAAAGCAAAGCGGGTATTCGACCACAAACTGCGGTAAGGCAGCATGACGCCTTTTGAATAGCTGGTTGTACCGGAAGTGTAATTGATTACAGCAAGTTCGTCGGGCTGGTCGGCATGATATGCAATGTGTTCTTTACGAAAGTTTTTCGGGTATTTTTTGCCGAACATCTCGTTCAGGTGCTCTCGTGCATAGGTCACCCGTTCGTTGCGTGAAACCAGCAAGGTGAAATCTGTCATCATAAAGATGCCTTCCAGCAGAGGCATGGCAGCCTCGTTAAGAGCTTCCCAGACTACATCGCCTACAAACAGCAATTTGGCTTCCGAATGGTTTACGATATTGTGTATGTTGTCTGCTTTAAACTCGTGCAGAATGGGTACAATGACAGCTCCATAGGTCAGGGTGGCCAGGAATGTTACTCCCCAATGTGAACTGTTGCGTCCGCAGACTGCAATTTTATCTCCTTTTTTGATGCCGCTTGCTTCAAATATGATGTGGAGTTTTTCTATCTTCCTGGCTAAATCTTTGTATTGCAAGGTAGCCCCTTTGTAATCGGTAAGAGCGTCTAAGTCCCAGTTTTGTTTGATGCTGTTTTCTATATAAGCGATAAAACTTTTCTCCATGGTTATTGCACAATTGATGTATATTTGTGCAAATATAAGGGTTTATCTATAGATTGCAAATTTTTTAGGGAAAGAATGCAGCGGGAAGAAGTGACTTGGTTGTAGCAGTTGGTTGTAGAAGAGGTTATCATGGTAGGATCGGGAAAAAAAGAACCCTGCCGGAGGTTTAGGAATCCGGCAGGGATGAGAGAGGTGGAAGTTGTGTTTTTGAATAATTATTGTAATTGTAATGTAGTCCTTTGAGTCGCGATGCCGTTGGATTCGGGTAGCGTGGCTTTGCGTGTGCAATAGTTGAATTCAGCTGTCTTGTCGCCGCTGAACGATTTCCACTTCAAAGTCAGTTTGACTGTTTTCCCTTCTGTGTCGGGCAGCTTGTCCAGATTGAAGGCTACCAATCCGTCGCCAAATTCTCCATAGATGTCTCCATAGGCATTATGTCTGAATTCTACTTCATAAGGGTTTTCCGGATTCTGTGTCAACAGAAGGTTGACGAAGTGTTTAGCTCCGTAATTTCCCCACTTTGTCCGGAAGCGGAGTGTCAGGTAGCCGTCTTCGGCAATGGTAACCCAGTCATTTACGATTTCGACGGGGTCGGTACCATAAACTTTATTATTCTCCTCACCCAAATCAGGAGCGATTGGTTTGGTCAGAATGCTGTCTATCCAGTTGACGTAGATGGCCTGGTCGAATTCACCGCTCGGCTCGTCTATCGGAGTATAGTTTACCAGTGCTCTGACTTCCTTTTCGCCGAAAGGTGAATTCTTCAGGTTGCACGGAAGCAGGGTAGTGCTGTCGTCCAACTGAAGATACAACAAATCGTCAGGTGCATGTTTTACCGTAACAAGCGCGTTGGGAAGTGCATATCTGTAATAGTCATTGTCATCATCGTCCAGGCACGACTGGAGTGCAAATGTTCCGGCCAACACTGTAACGGCAACGAATAGATGTTTAATGCTAAAAGACCTTTTCATAGTTCGTATTTTTTCTGTTAAAATTAGTATTGATAAAAATATTTCTCTGAAGATAGAAATACCAAAATCCCGGAATACTGCATGTGTGGATTAGTTAATTAATGATAAAGTGCCGGATACCCGCTTTTTCTGGGCAAATGTCCTGTTTAAGTTTGGGAAAGTAGTGGAAGAGGATCGATGAAAGGTGATCAAAAGCGTACAGTTATTGTTGGCGGCAGGCATAGTCAGGCATTCATACTGCATTAACTGTTGCAGTATTACTGCACAGACTGATGCAGTAGTACTGCATTAACTGATGCAGTAATCTTGGGTTGACTGTTGTATTAGTCTTGCCTTAACTGTTGATTTTTTTATGTATGATATAGACACGATAAACATTTCAGGCCCAACTTTAGTTTCCTCAAATTTAATTGCTAATTTTGCAAATGTCATCATATAACGTGTGCCACGTTAATGTTCGAATGTTAGCTAACCATCGTTGGAAATGCTGATGAGGTAATAGTTATATGGATGCAATGTATTTGATTAATAAAGAAAAAGGATAAAATAAATATGGCAAAGAAATTGCAGAAAGAAAAGAGCATTGAGGAAACTCTTTGGGAATCGGCTAATAAATTGCGTGGGTCAGTCGAACCGTCAGAATACAAGCATGTCGTATTAAGTCTGATATTCCTGAAATATGCTTTCGATCGTTTTGTAGAACGGCGTGACGAACTGATGGCAGAAGGTAAAGAAGCATTTGCAAACCAGCCTGTATTCTATAATGCAAAGAATGTATTTTATTTGAGTGAAGTCAGTCGTTGGGATTACTTGATGGAAAATGCAAAGCAGAACGATATTGCCATTAAGATAGACGCAGCTTTGGCGCAGGTAGAAAAAGATAATCCGGCACTGAAAGGTGCATTGCCCAGTAATTACTATTCCGGGCTGGGGCTCGACCGTACCAAGCTGGCCAGTCTGCTGGATGTAATCGGCAAGATAGATACGCAAAAGGACAAGGAGCACGATTTGATAGGACGTGTTTATGAATACTTCTTGGGAAAATTTGCCATAGCAGAAGGCAAGGGGAAAGGGGAGTATTATACTCCTAAGACGATTGTCAATCTGATAGCCGAAATGATTCAGCCATACCGTGGGAAAATCTATGACCCTTGTTGCGGTTCGGGTGGTATGTTTGTGCAGAGCATGAAGTTCATTGAAGCACATCATGGAAACAAGAAAGATATTTCGGTTTACGGGCAAGAATACACCAACACTACCTATAAACTGGCCAAGATGAATCTGGCCATTCGTGGCATAGCGTGCAACTTGGGCGAGAAAGCCGCAGATACCTTCCACGACGACCAGCACAAGGACTTGAAGGCCGATTTCATCATGGCCAATCCTCCTTTCAATCAGAAAGACTGGCGTGCCGATAACGAGCTGACCAATGACCCGCGTTGGCATGGTTACGATGTTCCGCCCACCAGTAACGCCAATTACGGTTGGATACTGAACATCGTTTCCAAATTGTCAGCCAACGGTATGGCGGGTTTTCTGCTGGCCAACGGAGCATTAAGTGGCGATGGCACGGAACTGAATATTCGTCGCCAGTTGCTCAAGAATCATCTGGTGGAAGCCATTGTTATTCTCCCCCGCAATATGTTCTATTCTACCGACATCAGCGTGACACTCTGGATTCTGGCAGGCAATCGCAAGGCCCGTACCGTGGAGCAGAACGGTGAACAGGTGAAATATCGCAACCGTGAGAATGAAGTGCTGTTCATAGACTTGCGCCAGTGGGGCGAACCTTTCGAGAAGAAATACATTCAATTTTCGCCGGAACAGATTGCGCGTATTGCCGAAAACTTCCATAACTGGCAGCATGAAGGATACGAACAGACTTATCGGAATGTGCCGGAATATTGCTATTCGGCCACCCTCGAAGAGATAGAGGCCAAAGGCTGGTCGCTTGTTCCCAGCAAATACATTGAGTTCAAGAGCCGTGACGAAGGCATAGACTTCGATTCCAGGATGAAAGAGCTGCAAGCAGAAATGAAGGAATTGCTGAAACAGGAAGAAGAGAGCAAAAAAGACTTGTTGAATCTGTTTAAGGAATTGGGCTATGGAATTGAATGATAAAATCGTTATCTATCGTTCAGAAGATGGAGAAACACAGCTTAAGGTCAGAATAGACCAAGATACGGTATGGTTGAACGCCTATCAGATAGCCGAACTATTTGGGCGCGATTCAAAAACAATTCGTAAGCATATAGACAATGCAATAAAAGAGGAACTTGCGGGCGACGTGGTTGTCGCAAATTTTGCGACAACCACAGCACACGGCGCGCTGGAAGGCAAAACCCAGACACATGATGTACGTTTTTATAACCTTGATGTCATCATTTCGGTGGGGTATCGGGTCAAATCAAAAAAAGGTGTGGACTTTCGCCGATGGGCTAATAGGGTGCTGAAGGAATACCTGGTGAAAGGCTATGCCGTCAATAAAGCCCTGACAGAACAACGCTATACAGAGCTGAAACAGTTGGTTTCCGTCTTGGGCCGGACGGTTAAGGCACAAGAGGCATTGACCTCCGATGATGCGCTCAATCTGGTGGAAGTGGTTACCGATTACGCTTATGCTCTCGATACGTTGGACCGGTACGATTATCAGCAATTAGCGGTAGAGCAGACTACTAACGAAGCCAAGTTCTATGCTACCTACGAAGGAGCCATGCAGGCCATAGCAGAACTGAAAGAAAAATTCGGTGGAAGCCAATGGTTCGCCCATGAGAAAGACGATTCATTTAAAAGCTCCATCGGGCAAATATATCAGACTTTTGGCGGGCAAGACCTTTATCCTTCTGTAGAGGAAAAAGCCGCTATGTTGCTTTACCTCGTGACGAAAAACCATTCATTCAGCGATGGCAACAAACGCATTGCGGCCACCCTCTTTCTGTGGTTTATGGCCGGAAACGGCATTCTTTATAATCCGGATGGAAGCAAGCGCATTGCCGACAACACCCTTGTGGCTCTTACGCTGATGATAGCCGAGAGCCGTACGGAGGAAAAGGATATCATGGTGAAAGTAGTAGTTAACCTGATTAACAAGAACAATTATGAGTAAGACGGATTACAAACGATTGGGCGATTATATCCGAGAGGTGGATGTGAGGAACAGGGATTTGGAGGTGAATGAACTTGTTGGTTTGACTATTAATAAGGCTTTTATTCCGTCTGTTGCTAATACAATAGGAACAGATTTGTCTAATTATAAGGTGATACGTAAAGATCAGTTCGCTTGTAGTTTAATGCAGGTGAGTCGAGATGGGAAGATGCCTGTTGCTATGTTTGAAGGTGAATGTGCAATTATGTCACCTGCATATCCAATGTTTGAGGTTGTAGATAAAACCGTATTGTTACCGCAATATTTGATGATGTGGTTTTCTCGTAATGAATTTGATCGAGAAGCAAGTTTCTATGCGGTTGGAGGGGTCAGAGGTAGTCTTACTTGGCAAGATTTCTGTGATATGACTCTTCCTATTCCTCCCATCGAACAACAACGAAAAATAGTTGCCGAATACGAAACTATTTCCAAAAGAATTCGTCTGAACGAACAAATGATCACCCGTTTGGAAGAAACAGCCCAAACACTCTATCGTAAAATGTTTGTGGATGGGATTGATAAAGAGAATTTGCCGGAAGGGTGGAAATTTGAAAAATTAGAGAATTATGTAGAATTATCTCAAGGTGTGCAAGTTGAAGTGGAAAAACAATCATTTACTAAGTTAAAAGGATATAATCGATTCATTAGAATAATAGATTATACTCCTAACTCATATGAACCACCAAGATATGTTAATATAGAAAACAAACGGTATTTCTGCACAGTAAATGATATAGTCATTATACGCTATGGAGATGCAGGAACAATTTGTAGAAGATTAGAAGGAGTTATTGCAAATAATCTATTTAAGGTTACACCAATACGGAAGTTGACCTGTAATTATTTATATTATTTTCTAAAAAGCAATCGAACTCAAAAACAAATAAAAAATTCTGCGGCAAGTTCTACAATGCCTGCCATTACTCATTCAGCAATAAAAGATTTAGACTGTCTTATTCCATTATCAGATATAATAACATCATTTGATGATAAGGCAAATGTCATAGAAAAGAAAATTTTATTATTCCAAAATGAAATATATAAATTAAGCGAATTACAGTCTTTACTATTAGTCAAGATGGGGAAGTAAAATATTTGATTAAAAATGAATGTAGTATATTTCTTAGGAAATGGCTTTGATAAAGCACAAAATTTGAAAACAAGTTATTCGGAATTCTATAAATATTTGTATAAGAAAGATGGTAGTGATTTGTTACAGAATTTGAAATTAACTATTAAAAAGGATACAGAATTATGGGCTGATATGGAGGAGGCGTTTGGAAAATTCACGTCTGGGATTGATACAGAAGAAGATTTCCAAAGTTTGTATTTTGAATTGAGTGATTGCTTGCAAAAATATCTAAAGTCCGAAGATGAGAAGTTTATCCCCTCAGAGGAACTGAAGAGTAAATTTCAAAATGATTTTTTATCTTTTGGAGGATATTTAGGAGAATTGGATAGGATTCGTTATAGTCAATTTGTCAATGGGTGTAGTGGTGGTATAAATATAAATGTTATAACCTTAAACTATACTAATACATTGGAGAAATTATTATCTCTGGATACTCAAAATCGTAATGTGGGGAAAGTTTTTAATAGTAGCAGGGTTTTGCATAATGTCATTCATGTTCACGGGGACTTAAATGATGCTATTATTATAGGAGTGGACAATGAAAAACAAATAGCGAATGAGAAATTCCGAATGAATGATAATGTAAAAGATCTATTAATAAAAATCCAATCGAATCATGCCATGAAGTTTTTAAAACATGAGCATTGCGAGAAGTTTATAAAAGAGGCAAATCTAATTATATTATATGGTACATCTCTTGGAGATACAGATCTTAGATGGTGGAGACTAATAGGGGACGAGCTAAAGGGAAGGAATAATATAGCTATTATTCAACATTTGTATCACCAAAATGAGAAAAAGCCGACGAGAAGGCAATTGCTGGCACAAATAGAGAGAAATCATCAAAATAAACTCATGCAAAAATTGGGGATCAAACAAGAAGAATTTTCTCAAAAGCTTGCGAATAGATTGTTTTTTACGGTGAACTCTGATATATTTAAAAAATAGAGCATTATGTCACACTTCAACGAACACGCCCTTGAACTCTCCATCATGGAACTATTCCAGCAGGAGGGGTACCTATATACAAGCGGAGAAGAAATCCAGAAAGAAGCGGATGAAGTATTGCTGCGCGACGATATGTGCAAGTATCTTAGTAACCGCTATCGGGAGGTCGGCATTACATCGCTTGAAATAGAAAGTGTATTGGCAAAGTTGACTGCCAATACCGGACTATCTCTGTATGACAACAATGCACAGACATACCGTTTGATCACTGAAGGATTTTCGTTGAAGCGTGAAGATACCGCTTTGCCTGACTTGTTTATCGAACCGATAGATTTTAGCGAAGAGGGGAAAGGAAACAATCTGTTCCGTATTGTCAACCAACTGGAAATAAAAGGAATGGAAAAGCGTATCCCCGATGGTATTGTCTATGTGAACGGGCTGCCGGTAGTGGTGCTGGAGTTCAAGAGTGCGGTGAAAGAAGACACGACGATCATGGACGCCTATACGCAGCTCACCGTGCGCTATCGGCGCGACATTCCAGACTTGTTCAAATACAATGCTTTCGTGGTCGTCAGCGATGGGGTGAACAACAAATACGGGTCGTTGTTCTCACCTTACGACTTCTTTTATACTTGGCGGAAAGTGGAGGCCGACGACAAGGCGACCGATGGCATCAATTCGCTGCTGACCATGGTCAAAGGGTTGTTCCGCAAAGACAGGCTACTGAGCGTAATCAAGGACTTTGTGTTCTTCCCCGATTCGTCGAAGAACGAGAAGAAGGTGGTTTGCCGCTACCCTCAGTTCTTTGCCACGCACAAGCTGTTCGAGAATATCCGTCTGCATTCCAAGCTTCGGGAAGGAGGTGACGGGAAAGGTGGTACTTACTTCGGGGCTACCGGATGCGGCAAGAGCATCACGATGTTGTTTCTCAGCCGTATGCTGATGCGGAGCCGGGAGTTTGCCAGTCCTACGATTGTGCTGATAACCGACCGTACCGACCTGGACGACCAGCTTTCCAAACTGTTTGGTACGGCCAAGAACTTCATCGGTGACGAATGTGTCATAGAAGTGGAAAGCAGGGATAAGCTACGGGAGCATTTAGCCGGGCGAAACAGCGGTGGGGTATTCCTGACCACCATTCATAAATTTACGGAGGATACACGGCTCTTGTCCAGGCGGGCAAACATTATTTGCATCTCGGACGAAGCGCACCGCTCGCAGACCAATCTCTCCATGCAGGTGAAGCAGACCGAAAAGGGAGTAAGGCGTAACTATGGTTTTGCCAAGTACCTGCACGAGTCATTGCCCAATGCCACGTATGTAGGGTTTACGGGTACTCCGATTGATGCGACAATCGATGTGTTCGGCGAAGTAGTGGATGCCTATACCATGACCGAATCGGTGACCGATGGCATTACGCGGCGTATCGTGTATGAAGGGCGTGCTGCCAAGGTGTTGCTCGATAACCGGAAGTTGAAGGAAATAGAGGAATACTACAAGCGATGTGCCGAGGAAGGTACGAACGAATACCAGATAGAAGAAAGCAAGAAAGCGGTGACCCAGATGGAACGTATCTTGGGAGACAGTGACCGCTTGCAGGCGGTGGCCGAAGACTTCGTTGCCCATTATGAAAAACGGGTGGAAGAAGGAAGTACGGTAGAAGGAAAAGCTATGTTCGTTTGCTCCAACCGCACGATAGCCTTTCATCTGTATAAGAAGATTGTCGCTTTGCGTCCCGAATGGGCAAGCATCCCCGGTGAACAGAAGAAGTTGGATACCGGTTGGCCGATGGCAGCCGATTCTTTTGTCCCTTATGGCGACCGGGGATTTCCTATTGAGAAAATCAAGCTGATTATGACCCGGAGTAAGGACGACAACCTGGAACTATATAACTTGTTGGGAACGGATGAGGATCGCCGTGCCTGGGCAGAAGTATTCAAAAAGCCTAAATCGAACTTCAAGATCGCCATTGTGGTGGATATGTGGACCACAGGCTTTGATGTGGACTGTCTGGATACGATGTACATCGACAAGCCCTTGCAACAACATACACTTGTACAGACCATTTCGCGTGTGAACCGAGTCTATCCCGGAAAAGAAAAAGGCTTGGTCGTGGATTATATCGGCATTAAGAGCAATATGAACGTTGCCTTGAAACGTTATGCGCAAGGGGATGCGAATGTGGATTCGGTGGAAAACATCGGCCAGTCCGTCGTTATGGTGAAAGATGAACTGGACATCATTCGGCGATTGTTTGGGTCGTTCGACTATTCGGTATTTTCTACGGGTACGCCATTGGAACAATTGGATTGCCTGAATCGGGGTGCTGAATGGATGCAGCGCACCAAAGAGCAGGAAAACTTGTTTATGGGACATGCCAAGAAACTGAAATCGGCATTTAACCTGTGCAGTAACAGCGAAGAAATAGACGATGCCGAACGAGAGGAAATCCATTATTTCTGCGGAGTAAGGTCTATCATTTATAAGCTGACAATTGGTGATACGCCGGATATTTCGCAAATGAATCGTCGGGTCAGCGAGATGATTGAAGAAGCTATTCAGTCGGAAGGTGTTGAAGAAATCATTCAGATAGGCAATGATAAGAAGAACCTGGATGTACTAAGCGAGGAATACATGGAGCGTTTGGGCAAACTGAAGCTGCCTAACACGAAAGTGAAACTGATGGAACGCCTGCTAAAAACTGTCATTACCGAGTTCAAAAAAGTAAATAAGGTGAAGGGGGTGGATTTCTCCAAACGTCTGAGCACTTTGGTTGAGAAATACAATGAACGGCGTGACAGTGCGATTTTTGCGGATGAGGTGTTGACGGAAGTGGCAAACCAAATGGCAGACTTGCTGAAGGAACTGAACAAGGAAAAGAAATCTTTTCAGGATTTGGGTATCAGCTATGAAGAAAAAGCTTTCTACGATATCTTAAAATCGATTGCCAAACAGTTTGGCTTTGAATATCCTGAAGATAAATTGCTAAAACTGGCTGCTGAGATAAAGAAGATTGTAGCAGACAAATCAAAATACACTGATTGGGCTACTCGTGATGACATCAAGGCGGAACTGAAAATGGACTTGATTCTGATTCTGGCAGAATATGGTTATCCACCGGTAACGAATGACGAGGTGTTTAAGGAGATCCTGGAGCAGGCAGAAAATTTCAAGAAATATAATGATTAAAACTGTACTCTGATGGGACAGAAACCAACGACACAGCTTATTCCAATTTCAGGAAGCAAACCTTCCAAGAGTTTTAAGTCAACGTCCGTTTGTCCAAAAACTCTTGAAAAGTTTGTTTGTAGCTGTCACTCACCGGAATATAGGTTTTGCCAAAGACGATACGGCCACGGTCGATGATGCGGATTTTGTCTTTTTGCACAATATACGAGCGGTGTACCCGCATGAATCGGGAAGCCGGCAGCATTTCTTCCATCGCTTTCATGCTCATTAATGAAAGGATAGGTTTTGTGTTGCCCTCTTCATAGATCTTGATGTAATCCTTTAAACCCTCTATGTAAAGGATGTTTTTCAGTTCGATCTGTACTAACTTATATTCACTTTTTACAAAGATGCTGTCTATCTCGTCTTTAGGTTGCTGTAGCAGCTCGAACCATTGTACGGCTTTGTTTGCGGCTTGTAGAAAATCGACGTAAGAGATGGGTTTCAGCAGATAATCCAACGCATTGACTTTGTAGCCATCGATGGCATATTGGCCAAAGGCTGTCGTGAAAACGATGCGGGTGTGTGGATTAACCATTTTAGAAAACTCTAAGCCATTCAGTTCGGGCATCTGTATATCTAAAAATAGAAGATCGACCTGCTTGCCGGGCAGTTCCTTCATGGCTTGTACGGCACTCGAATATTTTCCGGCTAACGTCAGGAATGGAGTCTTGTTGACGTAACTTTCCAATAAGTTCAGGGCTAAAGGTTCGTCATCTACTATTGCGCAATTTAAAGTCATAACTTTGGTCGAATTTACTATTATACGTTAATTACAAGGATAGATCTGTATTCACTGTTGTCCTCACTTACTCCGTGTGTCCATTTATAACGGCCGGGGTAAGTCAGTTCAAGCCTTTTTTGCACCTGCTCCAGTCCGATGCCGCTTCCACTTTTGTCTTCTTCGTTCTTAGGATGGTAGCTGTTGTATATTTCGCAACGTACTTCTTGGGCTTTTTCCGTAAAGTAGATGCGTATATAGCTGGGTTCGGTAGGCGAAATGCCATGTTTGAAAGCATTTTCTATCAGTGAGATAAATATTAGCGGGGCAATCTCTGTCCGGCTGTCGGGACGGACGGAAATTTGGGTTTCAACAGTGACGTTCGATGACAGACGGATACGCATCAGTTCAATGTAATTGCGGATAAAATCCATTTCTTTTCCCAGCGGAACAAAGTTCTGCTGGTTATCGTATAGTACATGACGCAACAGCCGGCTTAATTCCTGTACGGCAGCCTGAGCCTTGTCTGTATCGAAAGCTATCAGTGCATAGATGTTGTTGAGCGTGTTAAGAAGAAAGTGTGGATTCAGCTGGTTGCGCAGATTCTTCAGTTCAGCTTCCGTTCGACTCTTCTCAGCTTCCCGTCGGGCTGCTTCGATCTGTCCCCATCGTCCGCTCAATCGGATGGCGGTGCTCAGTCCAACGGTAAGTATCATGGAAAAGATGTCGCGAAGGAAAAATATCCAGCGGGGTGGCCCCATGGGTTTGTCTCCTTCGACATCTTTCCGTGGATAACGGACGGACATGTAATCCTGCCAGAAGTGTACACCTACTGCCGTACACACTATCAGCAGTAGGTTTAGTATGAAATACTCTTTCGTCCGTCCCTTAAACAGATAATGGGGGATAAGGATGAAGTAGTTGATGTAAAATACAATCAGGAAAGTGACTGGTACGATGCCTCCGTGGTGCAGATAGTCCTGCCAGGTGATGGTGAATCCGCTACGGCTCATCATGATAAAGGGAAAGGCAAATACAATTCCCCAGCCAATGATATGGATCATGGCTTCGATGATGTGGTAACGTGAGGAAGCTTCAAGTTGTTTCATGGTGTTGCAAAGATAGCATTATTTTTGATTTATTCGTACCGTATGGCTTCAATAGGATCCAAGTCGGCAGCTTTTTTGGCCGGATACCATCCGAAGAACACACCGGTAATCGTACAGACTGCAAATGACAGGAATACACTCCATGTCTGTATGTAGATGGGCCAATGGGCTACATTCTTTACGATGAACGAGGCACCGCATCCTATGATGACACCAATGATACCTCCCGTAATGCTAATGAGGATGGCTTCGATTAAGAATTGGCTCAGGATATCAATCCCTCGTGCGCCGACCGACATACGCAAACCTATTTCCCGGGTGCGTTCGGTGACCGAAACATACATGATGTTCATGATGCCGATACCGCCTACAACCAATGAGATGCCGGCGATACATGCCAAAAGCGTAGTCATCAGGTCGGTGGTGGAGTTAAGCATGCTGCTAAGCTCCTGTTGTGAACGGATGGTGAAGTCATCGTCATCGCTTTCTTTCAGTTTGTGGTTGCGACGTAGGATTTCCGTGATTTCTTCGGTTGCATTGTCTGTCATGTCTTCTGTTAAGGCTGAGGCAAAGATTCCTTCCAGATAGGTCTGGGCAAGCAGACGCTTCATGACGGTAGTATAGGGAGCCAGCACTACATCGTCCTGGTCCATACCCATTGAGTTGTATCCCTTCGATTTCAGGACTCCTACCACCCGGAAGGGAACCTGATTGAAACGGATGATTCGTCCGATGGGGTCTTCGTTGGGGAACAGGTTGTCAACAATGGTTTTACCGATGACGCACACTTTGGCCGAAGTCTGTATGTCGGTTTCGGTAAACATTTCACCGCTCTCGATGTTGAGTTGGCGGATTTCGAGATAGTCAAGCCCGACTCCGCTTACCGAAGACGGATAGTTATTGTTACCTGCAATGAGCTGTCCGGATGAGGATACGTTGGGGCTGATGGCCGCAATGTAGTTTGTTTCGTCGCGCAGCGATTCGTAGTCGGTCAGCTTTAATGTCTGCATGGCACTGGGGTCCTGGCGTACACCGCCACGCATGTCTGCTCCCGGATGGATCATAATCATGTTCGAACCCATTTCCGAGATTTGTTTTTGAATGCTCTTTTTCGAACCTTGTCCGATGGCAAGCATGGTGATGACCGAAGCCACACCGATGATGATGCCCAACATGGTAAGGAATGCACGCAACTTATTGTTAGCCAGTGCGCGCAGAGCTATTTTAAATAGATTAGTACCATTCATTGTTTCGTTATTTTGATGTTGATAAGTCCGATCGGGGTTGTCTGATTCTAATGAACTCGTTTCTTATGCACTTTTAATCATCGTCTTCCTGTTTGGGAAGGGCAGCAAGTGCTTCGGCTGCGTTTAAGATGTGGTCATTCAAACGGTCTTCTCTCACTTGTCCATCTCTTAGCACAATATTGCGGCTGCTGTATTGTGCTATTTCGGGATTGTGTGTCACGAAGATGATGGTTCGTCCTTCGGCATGCAGCTTTTGGAACAGAACCAGAATTTCGAACGAAGTCCGGGTATCCAGGTTTCCGGTAGCTTCATCGGCTAAGATTACGGCGGGATTATTGACCAAGGCACGTGCAATGGCTACACGTTGCATCTGTCCGCCGGACATCTGGTTGGATTTGTGTTCCAGCCGGTCTCCCAATCCTACAGCCTGAAGGGCTTCGATGGCACGTCTTCTTCGTTCGGCCGCCGAAACGGAAGAGTTGTACATCAGGGGCAGTTCGACGTTTTCTACAGAGGTTGTTTTGGGCAGCAGGTTGTAGTTCTGGAAGACAAAGCCTATTTTCCGGTTGCGCAGGATGGCACGTTGGGGTTTCGACATGGTACGTACCGAGATTCCGTCCAAATAATATTCTCCGCTTGTTGGAGTATCGAGGCATCCCAAGGTGTTCAACAGAGTGGACTTTCCCGATCCGGATGTTCCCATGATGGTGACAAATTCTCCTTCGGTTATGGTAAACGAGACCCCACGCAATGCGTGGACTGTCTCGTCTCCAACCTGGAAATTACGTTTTATATTTTGAAGTTCAATAACGACTTTACTCATGATATTCGTTTGATGAATTATTTGTTTTTCTTTTTGTTGTCCGGCGGACCAGGCATAAACGGACTTTTTTCAGTATCGCCGTTTTGGCTTATTGCCTCAGGAGCATTGTTTGCACCCGATTTACCGATGGTGGCTTCGGTCACGATGACAGTGCCAGCGGTGATGCCGCTTACGATTTCTGTATTGATGCCGTTGGAAATGCCTATTTCAACCGGATGAGCAGTGAAGGTATTTCCTTCGAGAGTCCATACCTTATGTTCTGCATCGCAATCGTTCACAATGTCATTCTCGTTAATGAGCGGTGCTTCGGGCGTAAAGCGCAGAGCACGCGAAGGAACGCACAGTACGTCTTTTCTATCCAACGTATAAATGGTAACGTTGGCTGTCAGCCGTGGTTTCAGTTTCAGGTCGGGATTGGGTGCCGAGATGACTACTTCGTAGGTAACAACCGTGCTTGAGGTAGAGCTGCTTGTCGAGCTTGATGAGCTGTCGTCTCCCAGACGGATTTGCGTTACCTTTCCTTCGAAAACATCATTGGGGTAGGCATCTACAGTAAAGGTCACGCGTTGTCCTTCTTCTACACCGCCTATATCTGCTTCATCTACGTCGGCCACTACTTGCATCTGTGTCAGGTCGGCAGCGATGGTGAACAGGGTCGGAGTCTCGAAGCCGGAAGCTACTGTCTGTCCTTCTTCTACATCCTTGCTGATGACCACGCCATCGATGGGCGAAGTGATGGTTGCATATGCCAGGTTCCGTTCAGCTTTTGCTAACGTGGCTTTACAGCTTTCGTAAGTGCTTTTTGCTTTTTCGTAATTGTAAAGTGACAGTTCGTAATCGGTATCGCTGATCAGTTGTTTTTCGTGCAACCCTTTGTTACGCTTGTAGTTTTTTTCCTGATATTCATATTCTGCTTTTGCTCCGTTATAAGTAGCTCTTTGCGATTCTACTTCCGTCAAAAGCGTCACACGGTCCATTTCAGCAATGAGCTGCCCTTTGGTTACTACGGAATTGTAATCGACATATATTTTGTCGATAATTCCACTGACTTGCGTACCTACTTCCACTTCGGTTACCGGTTCGATGGTTCCGGTTGCGGTTACCGATTCAGAAATTTCGCCTTTGCCTACTGTGGCTGTGGCATAGGTAACTTTACTCTTGGCTGACGAACTTCCCAACAGCCAGGCTCCTACAGCACCTATCACAACGACAACAGCGATGATAAGAATAATTTTTTTCTTGTTCATATACTATTTTTTTTAAATATTTTTTCAATCTTGCTTGAGTTTCGCATGTGTTCAACTTATTGGTTGACAAGGCTTCAGTCTGCAATGCCACAAGGTTCGGAATGTCTTGTTTGATAAAGGGCCATTTAAAACGGCTCGTTACAAACTCCTTGTCAACTCGTCAACTTGTTGCTCGTCAACTGCAACTTGAGCTTGCGAAAGTGTGATTTTGGAATGTCTGTTTGCAGTACGAATTAGATCGAAATCTGTTCTCCTTGATAGAATTTCAATAATTGGGTATTCAGTATGGCCATGTATTTGGCTTGTAACATTTCCTGTTGTGCGCTAAGCAGGTTGTTCTTTTCGGTCAACAGTTCTATGGTATTTTTCATGCCGAAGTTAAACTGTTCCTGGATAAGGTTGTAGCTTATCTGTGTACTTTTCAGCTTTTCAACTGCTGCCACATAACGCTGTTGGGCGCTGTTTGCATCGAGCCATAGGCTTTCAATGGTCTTATAAAGCGTTTTCTGTTCGTCAAGCAGGTTTAGTTCGCTCGTCTGCTTTTGGATTTTTGCTTTTTGAACAGCACTCTTTGTCTGACGATTGGTAAAGATTGGAATACTGATCGTTAATCCTAAAGAGTTGTTCCAGTTCTGTTTGATTTGTTCAGAAAAGCTGAAGTCGTTGCCATTGGCATTGGTACTACCGATACCGGCACTGAGGCTCAAAGTGGGAATATAGCCGGCTTTTGCTATTTTGATATCTAAATCGGATGTTTCTACGCTCAGCTTACCGGCCTCAATTTCCGGGCGCAGGGCGAGGGCCGTGCGATAGACATCAGACTTTGAAGGCAGAGGAGTGAGAATGTTTTCATCTCCCAAGGTGGGAATGTACAGGTTCATCTCTTCTTCACCGTCCAATTCCAGGAGTTGTTTCAATTGCAATTTATAATCTTGTAATGTGGCTTGTGCTGTGACAAGTTGATACTTGTCTGTACTGACCTGCGCTTCCAATTGTGCAAGGTCGCTTTGTGCGATGCTGCCGGCTTCGAACAAGGCTTTTCCGCGTTCATATTGGGCTTTGCTCAGTTCCAGTGTCGATTCATTGACTTTGACCGATTCGGCAGCGTATAATATCTGGATGTAAATCTGGGTGATGCTTTCTTCGATGCTGTTCTCGCTTTGCGCTACACTCAGGTCGGCAATGCGGCTGTTCAGTTGCTGTTGCTTCAGACTGTTCAGTCGTTTGCCGCCGTTGTAGAGGGTCCAGTTGGCATCAATGCCATAAGTTCCGTTATACGATGTTTTGCTTTGACTACTGGTGATGTTATCCCCACTGATGATGGTTCCGTTTTCACTGTTGGGTCTGTTTACGATACGCTGGCTGATGCTTGCCGACAGACTGGGAAAAAGTGCGGCTTTGGCTGTTTTGACATCTACTTCGCTGCTTTCAGCATTCAATTTGTTCTTGCGGATCGTAATATTCTGCTGGAGGGCATAGTCAATGCAGGTTCGCAAGTCCCATTGTTCGGGCAGCTTGGTGGTTTGCTCAACGTCTGCCTGAACGGTTGCTTGTACGATACTGTCATTTTGTGCTAATAACATCGCACAATTAGCCATGCAGAAAGTTATTACCGTCAATCTTCTAACATTTTTCATATCGGATTCTTCAATTTGATGTTCTTTTGTGGAAGCAAAGGTATCTTCCTTTCCGATAAGTGGCAAAAACGATAGATGTTCGTTCATTTTTTGCCGTCTAAAAAATGTTTTTTCTCGATAGAGTGGCAGTTGTTCTATTTCTCCTTTTTAGTGCTTTTATCGGGGAATTTTGGAACAAGTTTCATCAGCCTCAGAATTTGTTTCTGCCTTTTCTGTATGTAGGGTGAAGGGTGTGCCGAGTCGAAACGGATGGGGTTGGGCAGGGTAGCGGCTATCAGTGCGCATTGGCCGGCACTTAGCTTTCGGGCTGTGGTTTTGAACTTTTGTTTGGCAGCAGCTTGTGCGCCATATATGTTAGGTCCCATCTCAATGGAGTTCAGATAGACTTCCATGATTCTCTCTTTCGACCAGCACAGTTCGATGAGGCAGGTGAAATAGACTTCAAATCCCTTTCGTATCCATGACGACTGTGGCCATAGGAATACATTTTTGGCTGTCTGTTGGCTGATGGTACTTGCCCCCCTCTTGCGTTTGCGGGTCTTGTTTTCGTGCATGGCTTTCTTGATTTCCACGAAATCGAAGCCGTTGTGTGAAGCAAAACGGTTGTCTTCCGAGGCGATGACAGCCATGGGCAGATGGGGAGAGATTTCGGTAAGAGGCACCCACGTGTGATGCCAGCGTGGTGAATTGCCTTCAAATACCTGCTGGATGCTGCGTATTACCATCAGTGGTGTGACGTAAACAGGCATAAAACGATAAACCACTACCATAAAGATAGTGGTTATAAAGAAAAACAGTATCAAGTTGCGAAGTATTCGCAAAGGTCTTTTCAATGTCATTGCTGAGCTTCTGCGTCTTTAATCATCTGTTCGCTGGCGTACATATAGACTTCTACACGGCGGTTCTGCTCTGCCGACAGGCTTTCGTCATACTGGTCATAGCCCACTCCTGTCACCTGTTTGAATTGTGCCGGCGAGACGCCACAGTCCTGCAGGTAATTCTCTACGGCATAGGCACGGTCTTTCGAAACTTTGATATTGGCCTCATAAGTTCCGACCTTGTCCGTATGTCCGATGATGGCAATGTCGGTTGTTGTATCATCTTTTAAGATTTGGGCCAGTTCACGCAAAGAGGCCTTCGATGTGTTGCTCAATGCAGATGAGTTGAATCCGAACAGAATGCCTGATTCGAAAGATACTTTGACGGCGGTCAGTCCGTTGGTATCAGTGACCTTTTCTACTTGGGCTCCTTCTATTTTAGCTGCTTCTTCAGCCTTTTTATCCATCTTCTTACCGATGATTACACCGGTTCCTGTTCCCACAGCAGCTCCCACAGCAGCTCCGATGGCTGCACCTTTTCCTTTACCGATCAGTCCACCGATGATAGCGCCGGCCGCAGCTCCCGAGCCTCCACCGATGATTCCACCTTTTGTTGTGTTGTTCATGGTGCCGCAACTTGCAAACAAAAGGGCTCCGCTTAATATCAATGCTGTTGTTTTCATCTGTTTCATATTCTTATTCTTTTTAGGTTGATAAATGTCTTTTCCGGGTCGGTGTCTAATGACATTGCTGTCTTAAACCTTTGCCGTGCATAAAACTTCAGAAACGTTGATTTAGTTTCTTGAATTAACATTCTTTAGAATATTCAGTCGTCTGATGACCGGTATCAGCAAAGGTCTGCTGTCAGATGTTTTGTAATTTACAGCTTCCACATTGCCATACGGCACGGACGTTTAATTCTTTGTCTAAGACCACGATATCTGCATCTTTGTCTTTCTGGAGCGAACCTTTCCGGTCGGCTACTCCCATGATGCGTGCCGGAGTTTCCGAGGCCATGCGCAAGGCGTCGCCTAAAGGAATGCCGGCTTTGACCATGGTACGAACCAGCACATCGCTTGTAGCAATACTGCCGGCCAGGGCCGAATGGTCGGCCATCTTGCAAACTCCGTCTTCGATGATGATGCGTGGATCGTTTACGGGTTTCCCTTCGTTGGCTGCCGATGACAGAGCATCGGTCACTAAACAGGTTCGTTCTACTCCTTTCAGTTTGTAGGCCAGTCGCAGGATGGTAGAGGGCAGATGGACGCCGTCGGCAATCAGTTCGATGGTCATGTCGTCTATCAGGTAAACACTTTCTACCGTACCTTCGTATTTGTATTCACGACGTTTGTGGAAACCGGGCATGGCATTGTAGAAATGGGCGGCATGCGTGAATCCGGCTTCGTAAGCAGTCTTGATATCTTCGTATTCGGCTTCGGTGTGCGACAGGGCTACGAGAATGTCTTTTTGCTTCAGGTAGCGGGCAAAGTCAAGCGCACCGGGCAGTTCGGGTGAAGCGTCCCAGCGACGAATGCAGCATGAGTTTTCCACAAGTTCTCTGTATTCGTTTTCGTCAATGGCTTTGACCATGTCACTGAACTGTTCGCCTGCCATTTGGGGGTTCAGGTAGGGACCTTCGATATGAAGGCCCAATACGGGACTACCCGGCTCGTTCATCAGTCGTTCGCATATTTCTGTGGCCTTGTGTAATTTACTGAAAGGTGAAGAAGAGAGTGTAGGGAAGAAACTGGTAGCTCCATGCTTTAGGTGTGCGTTGATGATGGTGCGGAAGGCTTCTTCTGTACATTCCGTGAAGTCATGTCCGCCTCCGCCATGTGCATGCATGCAGACAAAGCCCGGTACAATGTACATGCCTTTGGCATCGATCATTTGGGCTCCGATAAGGGCAAGGTCGCAATTGGTTACTTCAAGTATCTTCCCGTCTCTTATCAGGACAGAACCTTCATTCAGCCAACCTTGTGGGGTGAATATGCGTCCGTTGATGATTTGAGTTAGCATTGTTTTTACTGTTTTTGTGAGCTGTTTCCATGCAGTACACAACGTGTATGGCTTTGAAGACAGGCTCGGTTGTTTTTTCAATAGAGCGTATCGGGCGATAAGGTTGCGTATGGCCATCTCTTATCGTGTGATACAGGTTTCCGACAAAGTTACGCATTTTTGTGAATGAATGATCGAATTTGCCGGAAAATTTGAGGTTCTTATTTAAGGGTTGACACCTTGGCACCCTTATATTATGCTTTTATACGCGCGTGCGGGTGAAGCTTAACTATTATTCACATTATTCACAAGTATGTTAACCTTCACATGCGCGCGTAGTGGAAAGTTGATATTTAGCATGCCAACCTGTCAAGCTTAAATTTTCTTATTTATGTTTCGTATGTAATACTTCTTTGGAAGTTAGGAAGTTATAGAAGTTATCACTTCGCTTTGCTCTGTTAGAAGTTAAAGCCGATAGTCTTGCAAAAGGGAAATTGGCAGTATCAGGTCTATTGGCCTTTAACTTCTAAGCCCACCATAGTGGGCGATAACTTCTTCTAACTCCTTTAACTCCTGCAAGTTTTGCACTTGCGAAACTTAAGTTACTTATTATAGAAGACACATGAAAACGTATATTTTTCTTGTGGTAGCAGTGCTGTATGCGCTGTTGCCTGCCACAACCTTTGCTGAAGACTTGAACAGATCGGATGCCAACATCGTAGGGCATGTACTTGAGAAACATTCCAAAGAACACCTATCCTATATCTCCGTTTCACTGAAAGGTACTACCATCGGTACGCTGACCGACGGAACAGGACACTATTTCCTGAAGAATCTGCCTGAGGGTCATTTTACGCTGCAGATCAGTGCAGTGGGCTATAAGACCCTGACACGCGATGTCGTACTGAAGAAAGGCGTCACGCTGGAAGAAAACTTCGAACTGGAAGAAGACCTCGTGGCATTGGATGGGGTAGTGGTGACTGCCAACCGCAGCGAGACGACCCGTCGTCTGGCTCCTACGCTGGTCAATGTCATGGACTTCAAGCTGTTCGAGCAGACCAACTCGACTACGTTGTCACAGGGGCTGAACTTCCAGCCGGGTGTACGGGTAGAGAATAACTGCCAGAACTGTGGTTTCCAGCAAGTACGCATCAATGGCCTTGACGGTCCTTATACGCAGATACTGATAGACTCGCGCCCCGTGTTCAGTGCGTTGGCGGGAGTCTATGGACTGGAACAGATACCAGCCAACATGATCGAGCGGGTGGAAGTGATGCGTGGTGGCGGTTCGGCCCTGTTTGGCGCATCGGCCATTGCGGGTACCATCAACATCATCACCAAAGAACCGCTGCGTAACTCTGCCCAGCTGGGACATACCATTATGGGAGTGGGCGGCCTTTCGGTGTTCGACAATAATACGACCATGAACGCTTCGTTGGTGACCGACGACCATAAGGCAGGCATTTACGTCTTTGGGCAAAACCGTCAGCGCAGCGGCTTCGATTACGACGGCGACGGTTTCACCGAACTGCCCCAGTTGCGCAATCAGACGGTTGGCTTCCGTTCGTTTCTCAAGACGAGCACTTACTCCAAACTGACTTTTGAATACCATCATCTGCAGGAATTCCGCCGGGGTGGCAACTTGCTCGACCGTCCGCCACACGAGGCCGACATCACCGAGCAGACCCAGCACAGCATCAACAGCGGAAGTGTGAAGTTCGACTACTTCTCGCCCAACGAAAAGCATCGCATGAACGTTTATGCCTCCATGCAGCACATCGATCGCGACAGCTACTACGGTGGCGACCATTCGCTCGACGCCTACGGTGCCACTACCGACCTGACGTGGGTAGTCGGTTCGCAATACGTTTACCACTTCGACCGTTGCCTCTTCCTGCCTGCCGACCTGACAGGTGGGGTAGAGTATAATCAGGATGCCATGCACGACAACATGTGGGGCTACAACCGTCGCATCGACCAGACGGTACGCATTGCCGGTGCTTTCTTGCAGAACGAGTGGAAGAACGACCGATGGAGTTTCCTTGTGGGCGGTCGTCTGGACAAGCACAACCTGATAGACCACGTCATCTTCAGTCCGCGCGTCAACCTGCGCTACAATCCTACAGAGAACATCAACCTGCGTGCCGCTTACTCCGTCGGTTTCCGCGCTCCGCAGGCTTTCGACGAGGATTTGCATGTGGAGAATGTAGGTGGCAACGTGTCCATGATTCAGCTGGCCAATGACCTGCGCGAGGAGAAGTCGCGCAGCTTCAGCCTCTCGGCCGATATGTATCACCGTTGGGGAGCCTGGCAGGGCAACCTGTTGCTCGAAGGGTTCTATACCGACCTGTCCGACGTATTTGCCCTGCGCGAGATTGGTACCGAGAACGGTATTCTGAAGAACGAGCGCTACAACGAGAAGGGAGCCCGTGTCTATGGCATGACGTTGGAGGGCAAACTGGCCTGGCTCAGCATGCTTCAGCTTCAGGCAGGCGTTACCTTGCAAAAGGCCGAGTACAAGGAAGCCCGCCGGTGGAGCGACGACGAGACTGTCCCGTTGGAGAAACGCATCTTCCGCACGCCCGACACCTATGGCTACATGACGCTGACTTACAATCCCGTAAAGCCGCTGAGCATCGCTCTGTCGGGCACTTATACGGGCAGCATGCTGGTAGAGCACCGGGCCGGTTACATCGAGAAAGACCGTGCCGACACTACGCCCGACTTTTGGGAACTGAACCTGAAGGCTGCCTACGACTTCACGCTCTACGGCAACATCACCTTGCAAGTGAATGCCGGCGTGCAGAATCTGTTCAATGCTTATCAGAAAGACTTCGACCGCGGCGCAAAGCGTGACTCGGGTTACATTTATGGTCCCGGCTTGCCTCGTTCCTACTTTGCAGGAGTGAAGATCAGTTACTGATGCGGGCTGGTGAGGAGGTTTATTTTTTCGAAGAGTGTGCCGAAGCAGGGTATGCAGCCTTGTTTGCGGTACACTCTTCTTTATTTCTTACATATTGTAAGTTATTCTTATGGCTGATTAAGAAACAACAATGGAAGAGTTGGGTTATGATTGTTCATCTGCATTCCCAATCGCTCACGGTTCCCGTCTCCGACGAAAAGGCTGCACCAATTGCAT
>OMCT01000098.1_pt1 | contig 68603 bp, 69 predicted proteins | sample 1674301 | NCBI WGS metagenome assembly OMCT01 (sample SAMEA103958158, study PRJEB25191) | human gut metagenome
TATGATTTAAACCAATTTAGTAACATTTCCTATATACAAAACACCTATACTATGCTTCATAAGCAACAACAAACAGAAAAAAACATTCGATTAATGGAACAATTTGAAGATAAAAACACAACTTTTTATCTAACATTTAATGATACTTATGCTCAAGATATACTGTAAATAAAGCATAAATATGCTATAATATGGCCGACGGTTCTTGAGGACTAAGTTTATTTGTATTATTTGAACTAAATATATATGCGTTTGGGGTCATAGTTTGTTCTTGAGGACTAAGTTTATTTGTATTATTTGAACTTTCCGCTATTATATTCACGATTCGTGAAGTTCTTGAGGACTAAGTTTATTTGTATTATTTGAACAATGAACAAATAGAAGAGCTTGAAAGAGAGTTCTTGAGGACTAAGTTTATTTGTATTATTTGAACTTATCCCAAAAATAACCACCGTCGACATTGTTCTTGAGGACTAAGTTTATTTGTATTATTTGAACAAGGAAGATTTAGAAGCAGTAAAAAATAGCGTTCTTGAGGACTAAGTTTATTTGTATTATTTGAACATAAAAGTGTCAAAATTGCACAAAATGTGGTTCTTGAGGACTAAGTTTATTTGTATTATTTGAACAGATTCTGTTAAACATTTACGCACAAATGAGTTCTTGAGGACTAAGTTTATTTGTATTATTTGAACTGTAGAACAATTATTATGACTTGTTTATTGTTCTTGAGGACTAAGTTTATTTGTATTATTTGAACGCCAACACCATGTAATTCTGTTAGCATTAGTTCTTGAGGACTAAGTTTATTTGTATTATTTGAACGGACAATCAAGGATTAAGCAGTACAGAAGGTTCTTGAGGACTAAGTTTATTTGTATTATTTGAACGTATGAAGGGAAGCAGTATGACATTCCACGTTCTTGAGGACTAAGTTTATTTGTATTATTTGAACGGCTTTTGTTTCATTGTCTCCCACACCTTGTTCTTGAGGACTAAGTTTATTTGTATTATTTGAACAACATCTTTTAAAATGTGCATAGCTTGCATGTTCTTGAGGACTAAGTTTATTTGTATTATTTGAACAAGTCCCACGATGCATAGACCGTAGACCCGTTCTTGAGGACTAAGTTTATTTGTATTATTTGAACAAATCTAGTGATATTATAAATTCAATGGAGTTCTTGAGGACTAAGTTTATTTGTATTATTTGAACACATGACAGAGCTTGTCATGGTTCTGAATTGTTCTTGAGGACTAAGTTTATTTGTATTATTTGAACGAAAAGTTTGATAGTAAGACATTCAAGGAGTTCTTGAGGACTAAGTTTATTTGTATTATTTGAACAAGAATATCAGCTTTACATTGTCTCAATCGGTTCTTGAGGACTAAGTTTATTTGTATTATTTGAACCATACTTTATGAGGGAGGGGGGTGTCAAAAGTTCTTGAGGACTAAGTTTATTTGTATTATTTGAACCTTCGAAGTACCCCTTTTCTTTCATCAAGGGTTCTTGAGGACTAAGTTTATTTGTATTATTTGAACGAGACAGAGAAAAAGTGTACGGTTTACGTTGTTCTTGAGGACTAAGTTTATTTGTATTATTTGAACGACGTAGCCGAAGGACAAGCCTTCGGTCCGGTTCTTGAGGACTAAGTTTATTTGTATTATTTGAACTGTTAAGGTTGTATATAACGTATAGTTATGGTTCTTGAGGACTAAGTTTATTTGTATTATTTGAACGAGAAGTGGGCAGATAGGTTATTTATTACGTTCTTGAGGACTAAGTTTATTTGTATTATTTGAACTTAATTTCAGTAGAAGCCCATGCAACAACGTTCTTGAGGACTAAGTTTATTTGTATTATTTGAACTCGCCCCATTTTTGTAACCGAAGAAAAAGGTTCTTGAGGACTAAGTTTATTTGTATTATTTGAACTCTATTAGTGCTATTGGCACGTATCACCGTGTTCTTGAGGACTAAGTTTATTTGTATTATTTGAACATATCATATACTGCTGGAATTCCAACTTTGTTCTTGAGGACTAAGTTTATTTGTATTATTTGAACACTGAATCCTTCTTCTAACAAATCATCGTAGTTCTTGAGGACTAAGTTTATTTGTATTATTTGAACGTATGATCCAACTAAAATAAAATCATACAGTTCTTGAGGACTAAGTTTATTTGTATTATTTGAACTGAACCCACCTTATATTTATCTTGTAAAGGTTCTTGAGGACTAAGTTTATTTGTATTATTTGAACACTATCAAAGCGAACTTGAGTATCACCCTGTTCTTGAGGACTAAGTTTATTTGTATTATTTGAACTATAATTACATAGAACTTTAGCACCGCTGGGTTCTTGAGGACTAAGTTTATTTGTATTATTTGAACCAGCAACGTCATGTAGTTTTGAAGCGTTCAGTTCTTGAGGACTAAGTTTATTTGTATTATTTGAACTTTGTTTGCCATTTTTCTGTCTCCTTCCTAGTTCTTGAGGACTAAGTTTATTTGTATTATTTGAACCCAAACGGTATACCAGTAGGTAGTCCCAAGTTCTTGAGGACTAAGTTTATTTGTATTATTTGAACCTATGAACTTAATCATAGGCTAAATATACAGTTCTTGAGGACTAAGTTTATTTGTATTATTTGAACACAAAAAGTCATTGATTCAAAAAGGAATTGTTCTTGAGGACTAAGTTTATTTGTATTATTTGAACTGCAGTATCTTTCCCATTCATATCCTCGGGTTCTTGAGGACTAAGTTTATTTGTATTATTTGAACGTAAGGTTTTCAGAAGTCATTATAAAGTTGTTCTTGAGGACTAAGTTTATTTGTATTATTTGAACAGCACAAAGAAGATTACATCGGTCAAATCGGTTCTTGAGGACTAAGTTTATTTGTATTATTTGAACTTACGGAAAAGAAACATTCAAACACTACAGTTCTTGAGGGCTGAATTTATTTGTATTATTTGAACATATAAAAAATCTCCTTTCCATTGTTAACGTTCTTGAGGGCTGAATTTATTTGTATTATTTGAACTTTCAATTATGGCGGAGCATCAATTGGTTTTATTTTATGTGTACTTCTTGATCATTTAGAATAGCAATGTTATTTTTAGTGATTTCTTGATTGAATTTGTTTCTTGTGAATTTTATCTTGTTTTCGTGATTGCCATATACAAAATAAACAGGGGCAACTTTAGTAAGTCTTCCGAGTTGCTTAAATAGGATTCCCATACCTTCATTGGATGTGGATTCATTCACGAAGTCTCCGCCTAATAGATAGAAATTTGGTTTTACTTTTAATAATGTATTTGTGATTTCTTTTAATCTTTCTGGATTATTCGCATTGGGATAGTGAACATCCGAAATAAAACAGATCTTTGTTGGTTTTTGTTTTTTGTAGTTTCGATGTTGTAGGTCGTTTTATGGATGGTATACATATTCACAGAGCCAAAAGTAACGATGGATGTGGATATGATACCAGGATTATACAGATGATTGGTTTTCTTTTCTTGAATAGAATTAATAATACAAGTAAACAGAATAATGAATGTATGGCCTACATGGCTTGATATGTATGCATATTTGAACAAATTAATAGTAATGCGATACAGATGGCGTATCGTATTTTTTTATTGGATTTATTCTTTAAAAGATTGTTTAGTAATATACATAATCCGATTTCTAAAATGAGAATTCACCGCTTGAAGATAGATTATACTATCACTTCCTTTTTGCTTTATCTTACAGCATTGTTAGAAAGATTTCCTGGCTTATGCAGTATAATAAAGTGGGTGAGATTATGTATAAAATAATGATTGTAGAAGATGATGAACTCATTTCAAAAAAGTTAGAATCGTTTCTTAAATCTTGGAACTATAGTGTTGAAAGAGTTACAGATTTTTATAATGTGATGGATGCATTTCAATCTTTCAATCCAGACTTAGTATTAATGGATATAACACTGCCTTATTTAAATGGATATTTATGGACAGAAAAGATTCGTGAAGAATCCAAAGTTCCAATTATCTTTATTTCAAGTGTTACAGACAATATGAGTATTGTGATGGCTATCTCTAAAGGTGCGGATGATTTTGTATGTAAACCATTTGATTTAAATGTTCTAGCTGCTAAAATCACGGCAATATTAAGACGTAGCTATGACTTTGTTTCTAATCATAATATCCTTGAATATCAAGGTGTACGCTTTAATTTAGATGATAATACAGTAAGTTTTCAATCTTCTCAAATGGAACTGAGTAAGAATGAGGCTAAGATCCTACGTTTACTAATGGAAAAGAAGGGGACCATTGTATCTCGAGATCGTTTAATGGAATATTTGTGGAAGACGGATTTTTATGTGGATGAAAATGCATTAAGTGTGAATGTGAATCGTTTGCGTAAAAAGTTAGAGAGTATTGGGATTTTAGATTTTATTCAAACAAAAAAAGGATTGGGATATAAGATATGAAGTTGTTTAGTCATTATTTAAAAGATCGAGCGTTCTTTATCACAATTTATGTTGTGAGTGTATTCGTCTGTTTATGTGTATTTAAACTCTATAATTTAGAACTTGAAGCCTTTACATATGCCTTTATGCTTTTATGTGTATTGTTGGTGGTTTGTTTCTTTTGGGATTACCACAAATATTATAAGAAACACCAAACCTTAGTAACACTTCAATCCAATAGTAATATTTCTTTGTCTTGCGATCTTCAAGATTCTTCATTGATGGGAGAGGATTATCATAAAATCTTAGTGGCTATGAAAGAGTATCATGATGAATATGTTATTTCTTCAGAAAATAAAATGCATGATCTAGAAGATTATTTTACGATGTGGGTGCATCAGGCTAAACTTCCCATTGCCGCTATGAAATTGTTGCTTGAAGATGAGAAATTGAGGCGTAGTGAAATCAAGTTACAACTCTTACGAATGGATCAATATACAGATATGGTTTTAGCCTATTTACGATTACATAGTACGCATACTGATTTCTTATTTAAAGAATTAGAATTGGATGATTTAATTCGACAATCGATTCGTCGCTTTTCTACAGAATTTATTCGTAAACACATTCAGTTGAGTTTTAAAGAAACTGGAGATGTGATTTTGAGTGATGAAAAGTGGCTTGTGTTTGTGTTGGAACAAATTCTTTCGAATAGTCTTAAATATACCAATGAAAATGGTTTGATATCTATATATATGAAGACTAAACATGTCTTAGTTATTGAAGATACGGGTATTGGTATTAGTGCAAGTGATTTAAATCGTGTGTTTGAAAAGGGATATACAGGCATGAATGGGCGTAGTGATAAAACAGCAAGTGGTCTAGGTCTATATTTATGTAAAAATATTTTGGATATGTTGAATCATAAAATAACGATTGAATCAAATGTTGGTAAAGGCACTCGAGTGATATTGGATCTTACGCATTTTGAAGGAAGAATTGAGTAATCTTACAATCTTGTAAGATGAGTGTTAGCTGAATCGATGGCTGCATTTTTGAATTCTTTGTAGAATTTTGGTGTACATGGAGGTAATGAATATGGCATTATTGGAAGTAAAAAATTTGAAAAAAGTATATACAACAAGATTTACACAGAATCAAGTACAGGCATTGACCAACGTAAACTTTAGTGTGAATAAAGGTGAATATGTCGCTATTATGGGAGAGTCTGGATCTGGTAAGACAACACTATTAAATATCTTGGCAGCTTTGGATAAACCAACAAGTGGACAAGTCTTATTACATGGTAAAGATATTACGCATATTTCAGAAAAGGAAATTGCGAACTTTCGAAGAGAACATTTAGGCTTTGTATTCCAAGATTTTAACTTATTAGATAATTTTAATAATCGCGACAATATTTTCTTGCCTTTGGTTTTAAGTAAGAAAAAATATCCAGAAATGAAAAAAAGATTGGATCCAATTGTCAAACAACTAGGGATTGAGAATATTTTAGATAAGTTTCCTTATGAAATCAGTGGTGGACAAAAGCAGCGTGTAGCTGTAGCTCGTGCCATCATCACAAATCCAGATCTAATTTTGGCTGATGAGCCAACGGGGGCATTGGATTCAAAGAGTACAGAGGAACTTTTACATTTGTTTGGAACCATCAATGCGAATCAACAAACAATTGTAATGGTAACCCATTCGACAAAGGCGGCAAGTCATGCTTCTCGCGTATTATTTATTAAGGATGGAAAGATCTTCCATGAAATTTATAAGGGAAACAAGAATTTAGATCAGATGTACCAATGTATTAGTGATACGTTGACATTATTAGCTACAGGTGGTGTGCATCATGAGTAGAGCTTTCTATTTAAATTTAGCTGTAGATAATTTGAAGAAGAATGCACGTACCATCATTCCTTATATATTAACGAGTGTCTTAACGACAATGATGTTGTATATGGTCGTTTCTTTGGCAACTAATCCGCATTTAGATGAAATCGTAGGAGGAGCATCTATAAAGCAGTTATTAGGTTTTGGCATTGTGATTATTGAAATATTTGCGTTTATTTTCTTGTTCTATACCCATAGTTTCTTGATTAAAAGAAGACAAAAAGAATTCGCATTATTCTCTATATTAGGGATGGAAAAGAAACACTTAGCTCGCGTCTTGTTTTATGAGACATTAATAACTCTACTTGTTTCATTAATTTTAGGAATTGGATTAGGTATCTTATTAGATAAAGCGATGTTCTTAATAATCGCAAAAATGATTGGTGCAGATATTGTACTCGGTTTCTACTTTTCTTTTTTTGGCATGAGACAATGCGTTCTTGTGATTGGATTGATTTATGTATTGATCTATTTCTATTCTATGATTCGTATTCATATTTCAAGTCCGATTGAATTACTTCATTCCGATCATATGGGCGAAAAAGAGCCTAAGGCCAAATGGTTTCTTTCTATTATTGGTATTCTTTGTCTAGGTATTGGATACTATTTGTCAATTAGTACTAAAAATCCTTTAAGCGCACTTTACGTCTTTTTTGTGGCTGTTGTGCTTGTCATTATTGGAACCTATTTATTATTTACTTCGATTTCGGTCACTTTCTTAAAACTAATGAAGAAAAACAAGAATTACTATTATAAGACGAATCACTTTATTAGTATTTCTGGCATGATGTATCGTATGAAACAAAATGCCGTAGGACTTGCGAATATTTGTATTCTTTCAACAATGGTTTTAGTGATGTTGTCTACAACCCTTAGCATGTGGACAAGTATTGATCGTGTTGTAGATTCACAATATCCAAGAGATTTTATTGGAACAGGATATGGGGAAGCTTCCAATATTGATTTTGATGAAATGAGTGAAGAATTGATTCGTATGGGCATTATTCCAAAGAATCTTCTTGCGTATAAAGAGTTGAGTTATGCAGGGTATTTAAAGAATGGAACTTTGATTACAGATTACCAGAATGAGGGGATGAATGCCGTAAATGAAATTCAAGAATTTTATTGTCTTCCATTAAAGGATATTCAGGACTATGAAAACATGAAGGGGTCTTTAAAGCCAAATGAAATCTATGTGTATTCCAATGTAGAAAAGGCTAAGGAGAAGACTTTATCTTTATTTGGAAAAGAATATGTTGTAAAGAAACAATTGGATCATTTAAAGATGGATGAAAATAATCCAAATGTGACAGAGCATTATTATATTATTGTGGATTCAGAAAAGACTTTAGAGAGGATGCAACAAGATCAATTGAATGTATATGATGATAATGCGAGTACAATATATGCAAGTTATTTATTTGATTGTGATGCGAATGATCGTAGGGTTATTGAAAAATTAACTCAGAATGGAAATATAAATAATTTTATTTGGACAAATAAATCGGATCAGAAACAAGGCTTGATTGAATTATATGCAGGCATCTTATTTATTGGAATCTTCTTAAGCTTCTTATTTATCATGGCAACCATTCTGATTATGTACTACAAACAAATTACAGAAGGCTATGAAGATAAGGATCGTTTTGAAATTATGCAAAAAGTGGGTCTAGAACAAAGTGATGTAAAGAAGGCTATTCATTCGCAGGTGTTGACGGTATTCTTTATGCCACTACTTGTTGCAGGACTTCATGTTTGTTTTGCGTATCCAATGATTGAAAAGCTACTTCATTTGTTGTTTGTGAGTGATGCATGGCTTTATGTTCGTACGACAATATTCTGTTTTGTGGCCTTTGCACTAGTCTACATTGTGATTTATGTATTAACTTCAAAAGTGTATTATGGAATCGTGAAAAGAAATGTTTAATTGGATATTAGGATTTATCTTGATTGGATTATGTATCTATATATATTACGTGAATCATCATGGAAATTAGTACTCGAATAGAGTACTATTTTTCTTAGGTGAGATATATGTTTATAAATGGATTTGATATCTTGTGGGATGAAATTGATGATTATGTGGCCGATATTAAAAGTATTCGAAGTATCGATCAATTCATGTTTACTAAGCCAGTAACTTTCTTTTGCGGCGAAAACGGAAGTGGTAAATCCACCTTATTAGAGGCTCTTGCGATTAAAAATGGATTGAATCCAGAAGGTGGAACAAAAAACTATAATTTTTCTACGTATGATTCGTATTCTAGTTTGTATGAACATATGCGTTTGTGGCGTTCTAGAAAACCGGATTGGATGTATTTCTTGCATGCAGAAAGCTTCTATAATGTCGCGACAAAAGAAATGGAATATGTGGATGATAAACATCCATCCAAAAGATATCATGAAGAATCGCATGGACAGAGTTTCTGTTCACTTTTGATACATCAAATCAAACGAAATGGCCTTTACTTTTTGGATGAACCCGAAGCAGCCTTATCTTGTCAGAATCAATTGGCATTATTATACTTGATTGAGGAATGTGTGAAACAAAATTGCCAATTTATCATTGCGACACACTCACCCATATTATTAGGGTTTCCGGATGCACAAATCTTATCGTTTGATGAAGGTAAGGTAGAAGAAGTGGATTATAAATCAACGTCTAGCTATCAAACAATGAAATTATTTTTGGATCGGTATGATTATTTTGTGAAAGATATTCAAGAGAATAATGATGGAGGGATATTGTGATTAAATTAATTGCGATTGGTAAGAATAAAGATAAGGCGTTACAGTCTTTAGAGAAAGAATATATGAAGCGATTGTCGGCTTTTTGTAAGTTTAGCGAAATCGAAGTCAAGGATGAAGCAAATGAGCATATTTCTAGAGAAGCTGAAGTTTTATTGGTGAAAGAAAAAGAGGGAAATCGTGTTCTAGAAAAATTGTCGGATCAAGATTTTGTGGTATTGCTTGATCTTCATGGCAAGATGATTGATTCTGAGACGTTTGCGAAGAATTTGGATATGTGGCAAATGAAGTATTCAAATATTGTTTTTGTGATTGCGGGAAGTCTAGGACCAAGTGAAAAATTAGTTTCTAGAGCGAATTATCGTTGGAAATTATCGGATCTAACTTTTACTCATTTAATGACCCGTGTCTTGATGTTGGAACAGATTTATCGTGGTTTTATGATCAATAATGGTCGTAATTACCACAAGTAAGTGATGTAAGCGCTTTTTGTGAAATATTTTACTTGTGAAAAACTAGTCAATCAATTTATGTAGTGATATAATGGATGTGCAAAAAAATGACAGTAGGAGGAATATACATGACAAAGAGAACTGTTAAAGACCTTGATGTAGCTGGAAAAAAGGTCATCGTACGTTGTGATTTTAACGTGCCAAGAAAAGATGGTGTTATCACAGATGATAACCGTATCGTAATGGCTTTACCTACAATTAAATATTTAGTAGAAAACAAAGCTAAAGTTATTTTGATGTCTCACTTAGGAAAAGTTAAGACTGAAGAAGACAAAGCTAAAAACAACTTGGAATGCGTAGCCGTACGTTTACAAGAATTGTTACCAGATGTAAAAGTAACTTTCTGCCCAGTAACTCGTGGTGAAGAATTAGAAAACGCTGTAAATGCATTAGCTGATGGTGAAATCGTATTAATGCAAAATACTCGTTACGAAAAAGGCGAAAGCAAAAACGATCCTGAATTAGGTGCATATTGGGCTAGCTTAGGTGAAGTATTCGTTGAAGATGCATTCGGATCTGTTCACCGTGCTCACGCTTCTACTGTAGGTATCCCTACAAATATTAAAGAAAACGGATTAGGATTCTTAGTTGAAAAAGAAGTTACAATGTTAGGAAAAGCTGTTGATGAACCAGCTCACCCATTTGTAGCTATCATTGGTGGATCTAAAGTATCTAGTAAGATCGATGTTGTTGACAACTTATTGAAAAAAGCTGACAAAGTTATCATCGGTGGTGGAATGGCTTATACATTCTCTAAAGCTGTTGGTGGTTCAATCGGTACTTCATTAGTTGAAGATGACAAATTGGATTTAGCAAAAGAATATTTAGAAAAAGCTGGAGACAAATTAGTTCTTCCTGTAGATAACGTAATCGCTGATGCATTCAGTGAAGAAGCTAACACTAGTGTTGCTGATGCTGGACAAATTCCTGATGGATGGATGGGATTGGATATTGGTCCTAAATCTGTTGAATTGTTCAAAGAAACTTTAGCAGGTGCTAAAACTGTAGTATGGAATGGACCTATGGGTGTATTCGAAATGCCTAAATTCGCTAAAGGTACTGAAGAAGTATGTAAAGCTATCTCTGAATTACCAGAAGCTATTACAGTAATCGGTGGTGGAGACTCTGCTGCTGCTGCAAAACAATTAGGATATGCAGACAAATTCTCTCACGTTTCAACTGGTGGTGGAGCTAGTTTGGAATATATGGAAGGTAAAACATTACCTGGTATCGCTATTATCAGCGAAAAGTAATAAGGAGATGTACTTAAGATGAGAAAACCTATTATCGTTGGAAACTGGAAAATGAACAAAAACAACGCTGAAACAAAAGCTTTTTTCGAAGCTGTTGATGGTGTTGCTGCTAGTGAAAATGCTACTTATGGAATTGGATGTCCATTTACGGATTTAAGAACTGCATTGGATCACGCTAAAAACTTAGTTGTAGCTGCTGAAAACTGCCACTTTGAAGATAGTGGAGCTTTCACTGGTGAAGTTAGTGTTCCTATGTTAGAAGAAATGGGAGTTAAATATTGCATTATCGGTCACTCAGAACGTCGTGAAATGTTCGGTGATACTGATGAAACAGTAAACAAAAAAGCAAAACGTTTAATCAAAGCTGGAATCACTCCAATCTTATGTGTTGGTGAAACAGAAGCTGATTACGATGCTGGAAACTCAGAAAAAGTAATTCGTGAAGAATTAGCTGGTTCTTTAGCTGACTTATGTCCAAAATGTGTTGGTGAAATGGTAATTGCTTACGAACCAATCTGGGCTATCGGAACTGGAAAATCTGCTTCAGTTGAAATTGCTGAAAACTGCTGTAAGATCGTACGTGACCAAGTTAAGGTTATGTATGGAGAAGAAGCTGCTGAAAAAGTACGTATCCAATATGGTGGAAGTGTTAAACCTAACAACATCGTTGAATATATGGCTCAACCAGATATCGATGGTGCATTAATTGGTGGTGCTAGTTTGAAAGAAGATAGCTTCACAGAAATTATTGAAAAAACAAAATAATTGATGATTATCTAGGCCTCTTTGAGGCCTTTTATTTTTAGCTATTTCTAACCGAAAATAAAATTTAGGGTTGTTTGTGAAGTGGTTTCGTGGTAAACTAATCATGAACTATTTTAAATGGGGGTAGAATAAAATGAACTTTGTAGAAAATAATGGTAAAAAAGTTGCAGCGATTCTATGTGTAGCATCTGCTTTCCCTGTTGTGGCAACAGTAGTTGCAGCTAAGGAAGAACCAGGATGGCATGGTGATCGCTATGTCAATGAAGATAAAACTGTAGCAAAAGGATGGCAAGAAATCGAAGGAAAATCTTACTATTTCTCAGAAGATGGAACAGTAAATTCTTCAAAGACTGAAGAAGCAACAACAGCTAGCGTTTCAAGTAACATTACAGGGGAAGTGAAAGAAACAGTAGCAACAGCTAGTCAAGAAGCTGTAAAAGAAGAAACAGAACAGAAAGCCGAAGAAGTAGTCGAAACTCCAGTAACTACAACTGAAGCAACAGATACAACTGAAACTCCAGCAGAAACAACTGCTCCAGAACAGACTGAGACTCCAGCTCCTGAACAGACTGTAACACCTGCTCCAGAACAAACTGAGACTCCAGCTCCTGAGCAAAATGTAACACCTGCTCCAGAGCAGACAACTCCAGCTCCTGAACAGACTGTAACACCTGCTCCAGAACAAACTGAGACTCCAACTCCAGAACAGACTGTAACACCTGCTCCAGAGCAAACAACTCCAGCACCAGAAGTACAAGCTCCTGCAGAAACACCAGCAACTAGTTCTTTAGGACAAAGAATTTCTGCTGAAGCACAGAAATTAGTAGGTGTAACTGATGGATTATGGTGTACACAAGTTGTACAACAAGCTTTGGCAAATGCCGGTGTAAGTGATGCTTATCAATTATGGCCAGATCAATACGCAGGTCAATATGGATACTACACTAACGATCCTCAAGAAGGTGACTTATTGTACTATAACAATGGTGGACGTGGTGTTGACCACATCGCTATCTATATTGGAAATGGACAAGCTGTTCATGGAAACTACGAAGGTAAGACTGTAATTGCTAGTGCATATTTAAGCACAGCAGCATCTCCACAATTCATTCGTGTTGTTAGATAATTTTAAACTTTAAGCTTGGCTTTTTTAGCCAGGCTTTTTTTGTATAATAAGATTTTGTATTGTATAATATGAGGTAGTTTTGGAGGCAAAATATTATGAATGAAGCATATAAAAATCTTGTAGAGAGAAGAAGTGTAAGAAAATATAATAACAAAAAGGTGAGTCATGATTTGGTTGAAAAAATTATTTATGCCGGGCAATGTGCACCTAGTGGCATGAATCGTCAAATCTTTGCCTTTGTAGCTGTTGAGGATGAAGAATTAGTAAAAGAATTATCTAAAAAGAATGCAGAGGTTATGAATTCATCGGCGGACCCATTTTATGGTGCAAAAAGTTTGATTATTGTCTTCGCAGATACCCATGCACCCACATATTTATACGATGGAGCTTTGGCTATGGGGAATCTAATGAATGCTGCAAATGCCTTAGGTGTTGATTCATGTTGGATCCACCGTGCTAAAGAAGTGTTTGAAACAGAATATGGAAAAGAATTAAAGATCAAATGGGGAATACCAGAATCTTATGAAGGCATTGGACATTGTATTTTAGGCTATAGAGACGAAGAGCTTAAAAAGCGTGCTGAAAGAACGTCTAAGGTGGTTTATGCATAATATACGTATTGGACAAGCGGTAGATATTCATGAGCTTGTAGAGGGTCGTAAACTTATTTTGGGCGGAGTTGAAATTGAACATTCTAAAGGACTTTTAGGACATTCGGATGCCGATGTTTTAACACATGCGATTGGCGAAAGTATTTTAGGAGCCCTTGCACTAGGTGATTTAGGAAAACATTTTCCGGATACAGATCCTAAATATAAAGGTGCGAACAGTCTTGTCTTATTAGGACATATCTATGATATGATGGATGAAATGGGATATCAGATTGGTAATGTAGACGCGACTATTTTGGCTGAAAGACCTAAAATGGCACCACATATAATTTCTATGCGAACGAATATTTCAAATGTATTGCATTGTGACATAGAAGATGTTTCGATTAAGGCTACACGTGGAGAAAAACTTGGCTTTGTAGGAAATGAAGAGGGCATTGTAAGCCTTAGTGTTTGTATATTGGAGAAAAAAGGATGAGAGTAGTAATTCAAAGGGCAAAGAACGCAAAATGTACAGTAGATGGTCAAATAACAGGTCAAATTGATTATGGATATTGTATTTTTGTAGGATTCAATAATGAAGATACAAATGAAATTATTGATAAAATGATTCATAAGATTTTATTCTTGCGAATTTTTGAAGATGAAAATGGGAAGATGAATAAATCCATACAAGATGTAGAAGGAAGTATTCTTTCTATTTCTCAATTTACCTTATATGCGGATTGTAAAAAGGGAAATCGCCCAAGTTTTACAAATGCAGGTAAACCAGATTTAGCTACAACATTGTATGATCAATTCAATCAGAAACTACAAGAACAAGGTATGCACGTTGAAACAGGTATTTTTGGTGCTGATATGAAGATTGAATTATTGAATGATGGTCCAGTAACCATTGTATTGGACTCAAAGGAGTTATTTTAATGGAAATTATATATGGAAATACACTTGCGGATCGAATCAAGGCGGATATGAAACAAAAAATTGATGACATCCGTGCAGAAGGGGCAAGGCTACCATTATTAAGTGTTGTACTTGTTGGAAATGATCCGGCAAGTATATCTTATGTTCGTGGTAAAGAAAAGGCTTGTTCTTCTATTGGGATGCTTCAAAGAACAATTCGTTTAGATGAAAATGTATCGCAAAAAGAATTAAATGATGTGATTATGAGTTTGAACCTAGATTCTGAAGTCGATGGTATTTTAGTGCAAATGCCTTTACCTTCGCATTTAGATGAAACAGCAGCCTTAGAATTGATTGATCCACAAAAAGATGTAGATGGCTTACACCCCATGAATGCTGGTTGTTTACTTACGAATCGTCCAGGCTTTATTCCTTGTACGCCACAAGGTGTTATGGCTATGTTAGATTCCATAGGATGTAAAGATTTATCTGGTAAACGTGCTGTGGTCTGCGGAAGAAGTAACCTTGTAGGCAAACCAGTTGCCCTGTTGCTTCAAAATCGGAATGCGACAGTAACAATCGTTCATTCAAAGACACCGGATATTGAAAAGATTGCTTCACAAGCCGACATTTTAATTGTTGCGATGGGTGTTGCTCAAATGGTCAATGAAAATTGGGTAAAAGAAGGGGCTGTTGTTATTGATGTAGGTATCAATCGTGTCAATGGAAAACTTGTAGGGGATTGTGACTTTGAATCGGTTGCGAAAAAGGCAAGTTATGTAAGTCCAGTGCCAAAAGGTGTTGGTCCAATGACGGTTTGTATGTTATTATCGAATACGCTGGATGCATATCATATGCATGTGCAAGGAGAATAATTATGGAATATGGATTAAATGATATTGTAGAAATGAAAAAAGAGCATCCTTGTCATAAGTCCAATGAATGGAAAATTATTCGTATGGGTGCTGATATTCGAATTAAATGTTTAGGTTGTGGAGCCAGTGTTTTAATGCCTAGGCAAAAATTTGAAAAGAAATTAAAAAAAGTAATTCGACATGAAGAAGAATAGAGAGGATGTATTGAATTTATGCCATTAACTGCAGGAATCGTTGGTCTTCCAAACGTAGGAAAGTCAACTTTATTTAACGCTATCACAAAATCACAAGTAGAAGCCGCAAACTATCCATTTGCGACAATTCAGCCCAATGTAGGTGTTGTAGAAGTACCAGACTATCGTATTGATCGCTTAGTTGAAATCTTCAATCCAAAAAAAACAATCTATACAACATTTGAATTTACAGATATTGCGGGATTAGTTAAGGGAGCAAGTCAAGGTGAAGGACTTGGTAACCAATTCTTATCAAACATTCGTTTAACAGATGCGATTTGTCACGTAGTTCGTTGTTTTGATAATCCAGATATCACACACGTTGAAAATAGTGTAGATCCAATTCGTGATATTGAAATTATTAATCTAGAATTAACTTTAGCGGATCTTCAGACAATTGAAAATCGTAGAAGTAAGATCGAACGTAAAGCTAAAACAAATAAGGATAAAGAATCATTGGATGAATTGGCTTTATTAGATCGTTTACAACCAATCTTAGAAGAAGGAAAACCAGCTCGTTCATTAGAGTTGAATGAAGATGAACAAATCTTGATGAAAGGCTATAACTTATTGACAGCTAAACCTATGATCTATGTTGCCAACTTAGATGATGAAGGGATCATGGATCCAGATTCATGTGCTTACTATAATCAAGTAAAAGAATATGCACAAAGCCAGAATAACCAGGTTGTTGCCTTATGTGCGCAAATGGAAGAAGAATTGTCTGGTTTAGATAAAGAAGAAAAAGATGCATTCTTAGAAGAATTAGGTGTTGAAACATCTGGTTTGGATCAATTGATTCAAAAGGCTTATGCCGTATTGGATCTATGTACATTCTTAACGGCTGGAGAAGATGAATGTCGTGCATGGACATTTAAAAAAGGCATGAAAGCACCGGATTGTGCAGGTGTTATCCACACAGATTTCAAGAAGGGATTTATTCGTGCTGAAGTATATCGTTTTGAAGATATCGATGAATTGGGTAGCGAATTAGCTATTAAAGAAGCAGGACGCTTGCGCCTAGAAGGAAAGGATTATGTCGTGCAAGATGGCGATGTAATGCACTTTAGATTTAATGTTTAATTTATCAAATATTATTTATCTTGTCATTGCCGTTGTTCTTTCCATGTCGATTCATGAAACGGCACATGGACTTGTGTCCTATTGGATGGGAGATCCTACGGCTAAGATGGAAGGTAGATTGAGCTTAAATCCTTTTAAACATGTTGACTGGATTGGACTTGTCTGTCTATTAGTATGTGGATTTGGTTGGGCAAAACCAGTACCCGTGGATGCACGTTACTACAAAGATGCGAAGACAGGAATCATATGGACAAGTTTTGCGGGTCCAATCGCAAACTTTCTATTAAGCTTTATTTGTGTATTCTTATTTTATGCACTCTATAAATTTGCTCCATATTTTATGATGTCTAGTGTAGGATATTTTATATCGAATACATTGACATATACAGGATTGATTTCAACTGGATTTGGCATTTTTAACTTGATTCCAGTACCACCATTAGATGGCTCAAAAGTATTGTTTTCGTTTTTACCCGACGATAAATACTATAAATTTATTGATGGTGCACCATGGATGAATCTATTATTTATCTTATTGATTTTTTCAGGCCTATTAGATCATCCGTTGGGTATGTTACGTTCAAATATGATTCAATTTTTTGAGATGATCGCAAAGATGATTTTAGGTTTCTAAAGTCATCTTTTTTAAAGCGTTTTCAGAAAAAAATTCATTTTACAGAAAATTAACATAAATTTAATATTGTTTTGACATTGTTTTTATTGCATAATAAAGGCGTCGCAATATGCGTAAAAATTGAAAATTAAATATTCATTTTATAAAGGAGTTCAAGATGGAAATAGTTACAATGGTCTTATCCCTATTAGGAGGCATTGCGTTATTTTTGTTCGGTATGTCATTAATGGGCGATGGACTAAAAAGCGTTGCCGGTAACAAGTTAGAAGCATTCTTGTACAAGATGACAAACACAAGCTTAAAAGGTGTTGCCTTAGGTGCAGGAGTTACTTCTGTTATTCAATCTAGTAGTGCTACGACAGTAATGGTCATTGGTTTTGTTAACTCAGGTATGATGAAACTAAGACAAGCTATCGGTATTATCATGGGTGCCAATATTGGTACAAGTATTACCGGTTGGATATTGTGTTTATCTTATGTTGGTGGTTCTAGTGGAATCGCAAGCTTATTTTCAACAGCTATGATCACAACATTGTTTGCGTTTATTGGTATTTGTTTAAAAACATTTGGAAAACGTACTACACATAAAAATGTTGGAAATATCATGCTTGGATTTGCGATTTTAATGACAGGTATGCAACAAATGAGTGGAGCCGTTTCGCCATTAAGAACAAACGAAACATTCATTAGCATGCTTACAATGTTCTCAAATCCAATCATGGGTATTCTTGTTGGTATTTTGTTTACTGCTGTTTTACAAAGTGCAAGTGCTGCGATTGGTATCTTACAAGCACTATCTATGACAGGCTCATTGACATTTGCGGCAGCCTTTCCAATTAACTTAGGAATTGGTATTGGTGCTGCATGTCCTGTGTTGATTTCTGCCTTAAGTGCAAATAAAAATGGTAAACGTACCGCATTAGAATATTTGATCAACGACTTATTTGGTATGATTATCTGGTCAATTCTATTCTATGGTTCAAATGTATTTATGCATTATAGCTTTGTGAATAAAGTTATGTCTCCAGTAAATATCGCATTAATGAATACAGCTATTCGTTGTGGAAATGTATTAGTATTATTTTGGTTCATTCCTCAAATTGAAAAATTATTGATGCGTATTGTCAAAGACAGTCCAGAAGATCTAGAAGAACAAGCTGACTTTGATTTACTAGAAGAACGTTTGATTCCGTATCCTGCTTTGGCGATTGCACAATGTCATCGTGTCATGAATGGTATGGCTAAAAAGGTGCGTAATAACGTGAATCGTTCAATGAACTTGATTAATGAGTTTAAACCAGAAAAATATGATAAAGTACATCGTAAAGAAAATTTGATTGATAAATATGAAGCACGTTTAGGTTCTTATTTAATGCAGCTGACAAAACAAGCATTAAATACAGAACAAACTCGACAAGCTTCTTTATATCTTCATACAATTAGTGACTTTGAAAGAATTGGAGATCACGCTGCAGATATTGCCGATATGTCAAAGAGTATCAATGAGAATCGTATGGCAATGTCAGATGCCGCTATGGATGAGTTAAACCTTGTTATAGAGGCTGTTCGTGAATCTATGAATATGACATATCATGCTTATTTAGAAGATGATTTAGCTTTGGCTCGACGCGTATCTCCATTAGGAATTGTCATTCGTGGACTTTGTGATGAAATGAAATTACGTCACGTTGAACGTTTATCACAAGGAAACTGTGGCCTTGAAGAAGGTACAGTATTCAATGATTTATTAAATAGTTTAAACCGTATCGCTACACACTGTGCAAGTAGTATGGTGGCTTTGATTAAGATTCGTGAAAAAGATACAGATATTCATATTCACGATTCCAAAGTATATGCGATTGAAGGTGACGATTATAAAACAACATTGGCTGAGTACCATGAAAAATATGATCTTGGACAAAGAGAAGGTCGTATTGTCAGTATGGAAGATGAACAAGTTGAATAATGTAAATAAGGCCTGATGATTCAGGCCTTTGATGTATCTATTTTTATGTCACATATGTCTTGGATTGAAAAAGTCTTAAAATAAAGTTCTTCTAAAGGAATCCATCGTTGAATAAAATTGTTCAACATATTTGGGTTCCTTTTTTCAAGTCTTGAAAGTTGTTCTTGTTTATCTACAGTTAAGAAAACAGAATACGAATAATATCTTTGAAGATCTGAGTGCATCGAATAAGAACCTTCAATGACATTAAATGATTTATATGGAATTAAGTGAGCAGATTGTATTGACAAAGTTGAACAATTGAATTTACGTAGCTTTATATCTTCATGTTTGGATAGTGGAATCAAGACCTCTTGTTCAAATCGTTCATGATCTACATTTTCTCCAGGACTTTCAAGCCTTTCCTTTGTCCTTTGATGGGGTTGTAAGAAAAAGTCATCCATTTTAAATACGTTACAGTCATATATTTGTTTTAAAAGATTTGAAAGTGTAGTCTTACCCGAAGCACAACGTCCGTCGATTGAAATAATAGAAGGATGCTTGTTGTCGATATGCTTAAATAGTTTTAAGAAGGGGACGTACTTTTTATGTATTAAGCGATAAGATGGATGGTACAATTCATTGAATGTATTGGAATGATGAATGGCAGGATATCCATCTTCTTTCCATTTTAAAAGAGTTAGCTTAGCGTTGTTTAAAGAAAATGGAAGTTCCTTATTGGAAATCATATCGATAAGGATTTGAAGCTTTTCTTCAAGCTGTTCCTTGTCATTTTTTTCTTGTTGACTTGATAAAATAAATAAAGTACTTAGTGTATTAACGCTCAATCCATAATTTAAATGAAGACGAACATAATCCCCATCTAGATATTCAATGGAATTACATGTATCCAGTTTTGTATCGAGTTCTTGTTGGATCTGTTTTTGAACTGTGTCAGGATTTGAAAGTAAGTGTTCACACCCAAAACTGCTTTGGTATAAAAATTTCATTAAATCCTGTAGTTCTAGTTGTGGGTATGTTTGAAATTGGTTGAGTATATATGATTTTGTGTTCATAAAAATTATTTTATCACATTCCTTAATTTTCTATTATAGATAAAAGTTATAACAGATGCATATTATTAAATATTATCAATAATTAATTAGAAATGATAAAATGATGACGTTGGAGGAAATTTACTAATGTTGAATATTAAATACGATATTGTGGGATCTTTTTTAAGACCACAGGAAATTAAAGAGGCCCGTGCTAAATTCAATAATAATGAAATCACATATGAACAATTGCGTGATGTAGAGGATGAACAAATCGCAAAATTAGTTGCGAAGGAAGTACAACATGGATTGAAGTTTGTGACAGATGGAGAATTCCGTCGTCGCTGGTGGCATTTAGATTGGTTAAAAGAATTTGATGGTTTTACGACAAAACATTTGGATAAATTTATTAATGGAAGAAACAATCATATTGAATTAGGTAGGATTGAAGGTAAGATTTCTTATGATCCAAATAAAGCACATAAAGAAATGTACGCATGGGATTTCTTGAAGAATGAGGCAAGTAAATATGGTGTAGAAGCCAAGAAGTGTATTTCTGGACCAAACATGATTTTGATTGATAATTTTTTACAGTTAGGTATCAAAGATACGCCATACTATGGAACAGATATTGAAGCAGTCATTGATGATATTGGATTGGCATATCAGGCAGCCATTCGTGATTTCTACAATCATGGATGTCGCTACATTCAAATTGATGATACTTCATGGACCTATATGATTGATGATACATTTGTATCAAAAGTAGAAGGTTTAGGTTATACAAAGGCACAAGTATTAGATTGGTTTGTGCGTGTTAGTACTAAGGCTTTAGAAAATCGTCCAGAAGATATGCAGATTGCGACACACTTCTGTAAAGGAAACTTCAAAGGAAATCCATTATTCCACGGATTTTATGATACGATTGCCAAGTCTGTTGCGAGCATTCCATACGATGGATATTTTGTAGAATATGATGATGCTCGTAGCGGAACATTTGATCCTTGGGCTGTTTTAAAAGATACTGGCCGTACATTTGTAGCTGGCTTGATTTCTACAAAGCGTAAAGAATTAGAAGAGCATGATGCGATTAAGGCACGTTATGAACAAGCTAAAGCTGTAGTCGGTGAGAATATTGCACTTTCTCCACAATGTGGATTTGCCTCTGTTGAAGAAGGTAACTGCATTGATGAGGAAACACAATGGAAGAAAATTGATTTATTGGTATCTTGCCAAGACTTTATTTAAGAGGAATCGTTTGATTTCTCTTTTTTTTAAAAAAAAGAACAAGCATTTACTTGTTCTTGTAGTATGAATTTAAAAAAGATTCTTTGAATTCTTTAAATGTACTATCTAAAATAGCTTGTCGAGCTTGTTCAGTTAAACGGATGATAAAGCGAAGATTATGTATAGAAGCAAGTTCGAAATACTTTGCGGATTCCGTACGATCTTGTGATTTCCATAGTCTTCTTAATTCACCAAGTGTGATATGAGATAGACAAGTAGGGCAATCACAACCTTCATCGATAATTTCATCGCTATCTCTATATTTTGATAGATTGATAGGACCATGCATTGTATACAATCTTCCATGTCTTGCCTCTCTTGTAGGAGCTACACAATCAAATGTGTCGGCACCATTTTCTGTACCAATCAAGATATCATCTGGATGAGACAATCCTAATAAGTGTCTTGGTTTATTTTCAGGGAGTTCTTCGTTACACCAAGTTAAGATATCACCTAGTGTTTCTTTAAGGAAAGCACCACCTAATCCATAACCATCAAAATCCATTTGAGCGTACTTTTTACAAGTTGATCTTCTTAGATCTTCCCAACGTCCACCTTGGATTACACCATATAAAGATTGATGGTAGCCTAAATCATCACAATGTTTCTTATGTTCATCAAGACTTCTCTTTGCCCAACGCTCAGTTCTTGCCAAGGATTCAACGTTATATTCGTATGTATCGGCTAAAGAAGTTAATTCATCATAGGCCATATGAATATCGGCTCCAATGCGACATTGAATTTGCATACTTTCTTCTGGACCAATAAAATCTTCTTGACCTGTAAATGGATCGTGAAAGTGTACTCCATCTTCTGTTACGTGGGCCAAACGTTTTTCTTCTTCGGTATTCTTCATATTGTCTTCACGTTTCATGCTGACAACTTTTCCGCAGCCAGAACCTAAAGACATCACTTGAAATCCACCGGAATCCGTTAAGGTTGGACCGTTCCATTTTGACCATGCGGATAAACCTCCATGGGCGGCAATCTCAGGGGAAATGTTTCGTAAATGATATCCATTACTCAACATGGCTTGAGCATTAATACTTTTTAATTCTTCCATAGAAACAAAGCGAACTTCACCATGTGTTCCTACACACATGAATGCCGGCGTTTTAATGTCTCCATGAGGTGTATGTATAATTCCGGCTCTTCCTAAATGACCAGGAATTCTTTTTTCAATTTCAAAATAAAATTTATTGTCGTTCTTGTATTCCATAAATTCCTCCAACCCATTTATTCTATCACATATTAGCGGCGTCTTATATAGAAGATTATGCTGAGTATAGCGATAATACCGGCAATATATCCAATGGATTGAATGTTAAGAAGATTAATGGTTTGTCCTCCAATAAAAGATCCTAATCCAATATCTAGATTAAAAATACCTGAGAAAATCGACATTGTTACAGAACTTGTGTTTTCATCGATCGCCAATATCGTCTCTGATTGACAAGACTAGAACATATACAGCACACTATACACATATGGATACTGTACTTGGTTTTTTAATGTAATCTAAGCACAGTCGTCACTTCGATGCGGAGAGGTTCAATTTAGCACAACTCTTGTTGAAAACCCCATTTTTTCTTTCTATAATATATATCGGTGATAAAATGAAAAAAACAATTTGGATAGCAACGAGCAATGCTCATAAAGTCGAAGAGTTTCAGACGATGTTGAAGGATTGCCAAGTTAAATGCTTAAAAGATCTAGGTCATAAGATTGATATTGTAGAAGATGGTACAACATTTGAAGAGAATGCGCTAATTAAAGCTCGTACTTTATTTAATGAACTTCATGAACCTGTAATCAGTGATGATTCTGGTTTGGAAGTAGATGCGATGGATAAGAAGCCAGGTGTGTATTCAGCTCGTTTTTTAGGTGAAGACACAAGCTATGATATCAAGAATCAATATATTATAGATCAGGTAAAGGGAAAAACGCGTACGGCTCGTTATGTGTGTGTCATTGCCTATATTGATGAAGATGGAAAAGAACATGTATATCGTGGAGAGTGTGAAGGTTTGATTCATGATAAAATGGTTGGAACAAATGGCTTTGGATATGATCCAATCTTCTATTATCCTGAATTTAAGACAACACTTGCCAATGTGAGTGAAGAAAAGAAAAATAGTGTATCTCATAGAGGGGTTGCACTTGAGAAATTTTTAAAGGATTGGAGTAAATAATATGTTGCATGTAGTATTGTATGAACCTGAAATTCCCCAAAATACAGGAAATATCATTCGAACTTGTATGGCTACGGGTTCGCGTTTACATTTAATTGAACCATTGGGTTTTTCTTTGGATGAAAAGCATTTGCGTCGTTCAGGAATGGATTATATTAAGGATGCGGATATCCATATTCATAAAGATTGGGATGCGTTTGTGGCTGAAAATCCAAGTGAACACTATTATTTTATGACTCGTTATGGTAAAAAAGCACCTAGTGAATTTGATTTTACTAAAGAAGAAGGCGATGTTTATTTGGTTCTTGGAAAAGAAAGTACAGGTGTTGATAAAAAAATTCTTCAACATCATTTAGATACTTGTATGCGTTTGCCTATGGTCGCAAATGCGAGAAGTTTGAATTTGTCCAATTGTGCTGCCATTATCGTTTATGAAGTATTACGCCAACTTGATTATCCTGGACTAAGTACACATGAAGAACTTAAGGGAGAGGATTGGCTTGAAAATCTTAAGATTGATTGATCGTTATGTAGATTCGTTTGAAAAGCGAATCTTTATTTTTGTTATATTTATAACAATGTATTGGTTGTGGCAGAATATTTGGCAGTTATTATTATTTTATAAAGTATATTTTATAGCTGATTATGAAAGCTTGTTCAATTTGCAGGCGCATCTATCCAATTATGAATCGAGTGTTTTGATTCGCATTATATATTATGTGATTTCAAATCCATCATTGAACATGGCTGGTCTTGTTAGTTGTATAAAATTGATAGACATAATGGGGATTGTAGGATTGCTGATTTTGGCTCAAGAATATCAAATGATTATCATTTTAAATGTATTTAAATACATTTGGTGTACCATTTGGATTGTAAAAGGTATGAATTCTGCAAGTGTATATTTGGTAATAAATTGTTTAAAATGGCTTTCAATAGGCGGTTTGATCTTTGTTGGTATAGTGATTCTTCAATGGCTTTTTGGCTTGGTACGAATAATCTTAGAACACGATAGATTTGTTCACAATTTGTAGACAACGTTATACATGTTATAAATTATGTACAATTTTTTACAAAATCACATAATTTACCATAATTTATATCGAGATGCTTTATATAAAGGTTATTAAGAAATATTTAAGAAATTAATTACTAAAAAGTGCAAATGATTTTTTTGCGAAAATTTGCAACAAAAATTAAATCTTGTTAAACTTCAGTTGTTGCAACGAAGAGGTGATATGATGAATTTTATCGAAAAGCACAGTAAAATTTTAGCCGTAAGCCTATGTCTATTGACTTCTGGACCAATTGTTTCGACAATGTATGCTAAAGAAGTTCAACCAGGATGGCATGGTGAAGGCGCAGATCGTTATTATGTTTTAAAATCAAATCGTCAGACAGCTACTGGTTTAACAAAAATCGATAAGGAACTTTATTATTTTAATAATAAAGGAGAAATGCAGTTTGGATGGCAGACTGTTTCAGATGAAACTTACTATTTCCAACAAGACGGAACTGCTGCAACAGGTTCTGTAACTATTCAGGGTAGTGAGTATCATTTCCAAAAAGAAGGTGTCCTTCTTCATGGTTGGAGTAATGATGGTAAATCATACTACGATGAAAAAGGAAACAAAACTTCAACAAACTGGGTTGAAGAAAATGGTTCAAAATATTATTTTGATGCCGATGGAAATTGTGTAACAGGATGGCAGGAAATCGATGGCCAGAAGTATTTCTTTGGTGAAGATGGAAAGATGGCTACAGGTCAATTTGATGTAGACGGAAAAACATATTTCACTCAAGAAGACGGTACTTTCCGTACAGGATGGCAAGAGATCAACGGTCAAAGATTGTATTATGCAGAAAATGGTGAAGTAACTAAAAATCAAATCGTTGAAATCGAAGGTGTTAAATATGCGTTCGATGAAAATGGTAATTTGATTAAAAATGCCGAAAAAGATGGATATAAGATTGATGAAAATGGTGTTGCGACTGAAGTAACCCCTTCTGAGGAAACAACTCCAACTCAAGATACAACGACTCAATCTCAGACTCAGGCTCCAGCACAAACAACTACTCAAAGTGCTCCAGCTCAAAGTACAACAACTACAACACAAGCGCCAGCACAGACATCGACTCCTAGTGCTCCAGCTAATAATTATGTAGCCCCAACCCCAAGTGTGAACAGTTCAGCAATCGCTGCTGCTGCATTAGCACAAGTAGGAGCTACACAAGATTGTACAATGTTAGTAACAAACGCTTTGAGAGCTGTAGGAATTAATTTCCACGGTTGGCCAGAAGATTATTTGAGTCTTGGTACAATCACATCAAGTCCAGTTGCAGGTGACATTATTGTTTATTCAGGACATGTCGCTATTTACATTGGAAACGGACAAGCAGTTCATGGTGGATGGTACGGAAGCCAGACTGTTGTAGCAAGCGTTTCTTGTGACAAGGCATTAATTGGATACGTTCACGTAGGCTAGATTGAATTCTAGCCTTTTTTTTGCTTTTGTGGTAGAATTATTAATATATTTTCAAGGAGGTTTACTTATGAACTATATACAAACGCAAAAATTTAGTGATGTTTATGTTTCTTGTAAAACCATGATGCCTTTTCATCGAAATACAATTAGTGCCTTAAACGTGCTTGTGTATATGATGAAAGCGAAAACGCAGAAAATGAATTCGAAACAAAAATTAGCTTCTACCTTAAATCGTGCTTATGGAACAAAGGTGTCTTACGGTTTAACATCTTATGGAGATCTTGTTCAACTCGATGTTCGTTTTCAGTTTGTCCGTCCAGACTGGATTGAAGATAAATGTTATTTAGATAAAATTAAAGATATTATGGATGAAGTTCTGTTTCATTCTGTATTGGATGAGGAAAACTTTAAGGAATCTGTGTATTTATTAAAAAATAGATTATTGGCACAAATGGATGATCCTGCTAATTTATCATGTATGTATGCCTTTGATATGGCACATGATAAACATTCCATTTCAATTCCAGTGCAGGGAAGTTTAAAAGATTTAGAGACACTTACTTTAGACGATGTGAAAAAAGTCTATACGCTATATATGGAAATGGCAAAACACTTCTATATCTGTGGTTATGTAACGGATGAATTGTATGATTATATTGATGGTTTAGATTCACATTGTGCTTTTATATCAGAAAGAACATTGCTTCCTGTAGTAGAAACAAGCTATAAAACGTTTGAAAAGGATATTGCGCAAACTTGTATTTCGCAAGTCTATTCGACAGGTGTTGATATTTCAAGTTCGGATTATGAGGCTGAACTCCTTTTAAATAGTATTTTGGGGCAAAGCCAGAAGAATTTAATGTTTGATGAAATTCGTGAAAAGAATAGTCTTTGTTATTCTATAAGCTCTTCTATTATTCGCTTTGATGGAGCTTTATTAATTCATACGGGTGTGAATCGTAAGGATGTCACAAAAGTATTAAATTTGATAGAAACACAAATAGATCGATTATTGAATATGGATTATGATGATCGATATTTAGAAATCGCAAAGATGGACTATAAGGACCGTATTATTAGTGGATTAGATCATGCTCAATCTTTGATTGCGCAAGCTTTTTTAGATGATCTTTTACATCGCCAGCTCACGCCTGAGCAAAGAATTGAGAGAATTATGAAGGTGACAAAGGATGAAATTTCACGTGTTGCTTTACGATTGAATTTGGCTTCAGTGGCCATTGTTGCGGAGAAAGAAAATGAATTATAATTTGGATATTAAAAAAGAAACATTGTCGAATGGTTTACAGGTGATTCTTGTTCATAAACCAGATTATCAAAAATCACTATTTCTTTTAGGAGCTAAAGTAGGTGGATTTGATATTCATCAAAGAGTAGATGGGCAAGTGATTAGACATAAGAGTGGGATTGCGCACTATTTAGAGCATCAAATGTTTTATTTGGATGGAGAAGATGTAAGTGATTTATTTGCGAACTTACAGTGTTCTACAAATGCATACACTTCTTATACAGAAACGGCATTTTATTTTTCGACTACGGCGGATGTGAAAAAGCCATTAAAACTTTTATTGGATTTTGTCGAAAATTTAGATGTGACAAATGAAACGATTGAAAAAGAAAAGGGGATTATTCTTAGTGAATATGATATGTATCAACAATCGCCTGAACAACGTCTTTTTAAAGAAACTTTGATTTCTTTATTTCAATATCATCCAATGAAAGTGGATGTACTCGGTTCAAAAGAAGATATTCAAGATATGAGCATGGAGGATTTAAAACAATTTTATGCATTAAATTATGATCCTAGTAAATTGTGCCTTGTGGGTGTAACTGGAAAGGATACAAATGAAATCATGGATTGGATCAAGGAATGTCAAAAAGATGTGTTGAGTAAGTTAAATAAAAAGATTGAGCGTGTCTTTAAGGAAGAGCCAAAGGAAGTAAATCGCAAAGAGTATGTCGATCACATGGATATTCATCAGCCATTTGTATGTGTTGGCTATAAGATGGATGCTTGCAAGACAAAGGCAGAAGCATTCGAAAAAGATTTTGCAGTGAATATGTGGTTAGATTCTATTATAGGGCCTTTAAATCCTAAATTTCAAGCATGGCTAGATCAAAGAATCTTTACACAGTTTGTAGGTGCAGAAGCGGACTTTACTTTGGATCATAGTTACATCTTGTTTTATGCTCAAACAGTAAATCCAAATGCCTTTATTGAACTTGTAAATGAGCTTGTACAGAATACGTCGATTTCTGATGAAGACTATCAGTCGTTGCATGCACAGGCAATCGCAAATAATTTGCGTGGCTTAGATCATTTTGATGGCTTGGCCAATGATTTACTTCGAAGTCACTTTGAGGAGTACGACTATATAGAGAATTTAAATAGCATTCAAAATATGAAAATTGAGCAGGTACATGCCTATATTAAGGATTTGGATTTCTCACATTCTTGTGTGACAAAAATTCTTCCGAATGACTCTATCTGATCTAATTTGTGTTTTTTTAATCGAATTAGAGGGGAAAAACACATGTAAAACGCATAAAAAGACGACCTATAGATAAGATAGGTCGTTTGTTTTATATGTGACATATTTGTAGAATACCATTGAAGAAGGATGGTGATAAATATGGTGGTCAGAATTGAAGGAGGATAATCAATTATGAATGCGTTTAGTATCGTGGGTAAAATTACGGACATGCCAATGTTAAAGGAGACAAGCAATGGATTAAAGACTTGTGAGCTTCCAATTCGAGTGCAGCGTAATTTTCCAAATTCAGAAGGTGTTTATGAAAGTGATGATGTGGTCGTTGAAGTATGGCGAGGTCTTGCAGAAACTGTAAGTGCTTCGTGTAAGATTGGAGATTATGTAGGAATTAATGGTCGTATTCATTCGCGTAAATACCAGAAGGATGACAGGGTATATCTAAACTATGGCTTTGTAGCTGAAAAAGTTGATTTTCTACGTTGATCAACAGATAAAATACATGAATTAAGAAAACACATCCACAAAAAAAGAAGCGATCCATTCGCTTCTTTCTTGTTCTATGCCTAAGATTAACGGTTGTAGAATTCTACTACTAACAATTCGTTGATTTCTTGAGCTGTGAATAGTTCTTTACGTTCTGGGTAACGAACATAAGTACCTTTCTTAGCATCTTTGTTTACTTCAACAAAATCAACAGTTGCTGTTGCAGCTTCTAAAGCCTCGTTGATTACGCTTAAGTTTTTAGCGCGTTCACGAATTTCGATAACTTGTCCTGGTTTTACTTGGAAACTAGGGATATCTACTTTTTTACCATCTACTAATACGTGTCCGTGGTTTACTAACTGACGGCTAGCACGACGAGTACGTGCAAATCCCATACGATAAACGATGTTATCTAAACGAGATTCCAACATTACTAAGAAGTTTTCACCAGCAGAACCAGCTTTTTTACTTGCTTTTAAGTAAGTGTTGTAGAATTGTTTTTCACTTAATTGGTAAGTGTGACGAATTCTTTGTTTTTCCTGTAATTGGATACCGTAGTTTGTTAATTTTGGACGACGAGCATTTCCGTGTTGTCCTGGAATTGTGTTACGACGAGTTAATTCTTCACCAGTTTCTAATACTGAGAATCCAAGACGGCGTGACTTCTTCCAAACGCTTCCTGTGTTTCTTGACATAATTTTTCCTCCTATTGTTTTATATCATCCACAAAACAATAACAGTACAAATCTTTAAAGGTTGTGTTGACAATGATATTTTCCGCTATCAGCTATTAGCTTACTCATATCGCTTAATAAGGCTGCAACGCATATCCTTTAACTTTGTATGCTGCTATCAATTTATGCCTATGTATCATATCAAAGAACATTAATAAAATCAAGAAAATGATGCAATGATTTTGAACTTTTGCTATAATAAGAATGGTTTGCAAGGAGGTACCACTATGGATAGTGTTTTGAATTTCTTTCGATCAGTATACGCGTTCATTCGAAATCAACTTTCTGTGACTGTAATTATCTATCTTTGTATAGCAATTCTAGTCTTGATTTTGATTTGGATCATTATGCGTATGATCAAACGTAAAAAGGCGTCGAAACGACTTTCAGATCTTGAAATCGAAATGAATGAAATTCGTAACAATTCCTTGGCCTACAAATTCAACAAAGCATCGGCATTCGCAAGAGTGAATGATGACATCATGGATAAAGTGAAAAGCTTGACTCCAAAATATGATACTTGTCAAAAAAACTTAAGTGCTTGTGATGATTTGTTTAATGAAGCAGATGATTATGTTTCTAGACATTGTCTTCGTAAATCTATGCGAGCTATGGACGATTTAGAAACAATGATGGATGAGACAAAAGAAAGAATTCGTATCGTTACTCAGTCATTAGATCACATCTTGGCTCGTGAAACAGAGGTTCGTGAATCGGCAAATGCTTTAAAAGAGCGTTTCCGCAATGTGAAAACTGTTTACCAAGATAATCGTTCTTCATTTTATGGATCTGTTAATTATGTAGATTCATGCTTAGAGGAAATTGAAAATGAATTCTCTAATTTTGAAGAGTGGATGTTTGCTTCAGAATTTAACAAAGCAAAGGAAGAACAAGAAAAAATCTCAAAAATGGTGGATGAGATTAGCTCTAAAATTGCAGCCTTCCCTGGACTCTATGAAAAGGCCAAAAATGTATTGCCTCGTGCAATTAACGAAGTTCGTTTGCACATTAAGGAATTACAGGAAAAAGATATCGACTTATCTTATTTAGAACCAGAAGAAAAATTAACAACCATTCAAAGTGCTTTGTCTAGTTCAATTGATCAATTGGATGCAGGTGAATTTGAAATGGCACAAGAAAACTTGGAAATCATTGGAGATCACATTCTAGCATTACAAGATGATGTAACGAATGAAAAAGAAGCTTATGATGAAATCCATGTAAGTCTTCAATCTAATTTAGATCTAGTTAATGTCATTGGTCAGGAACTTGAGGAAATTATGGCGCTTTATGCCAATATTAAAGATCGTTTTGGTCTAGAAGATTGGACACACCGCTTCTCTTTGGCACAAATCCAAATGGAAGATTTATCAAATCGTCGTGATGAAATTCAAAAAGAATTGAAGCAAAATCAACGTCCTAGCGTAGATGTAGTTCATGGTTATCGTAAATTTTCAGAAGATGTTAATGAATTCCACGATCAAGTCAAGGATATGAAAGAGATGTTAGTGGGAGCAAGCAGTGATGAATCGCGTGCTAAAAAACAATTGACAAAATTACAATTGATTTTAAATGAAGTACGTTTAAATACAGTAACACGTCATTTGCCTAGTATCTCATCTCAATTTTCTGCAGATTTAAAAGAAGGCGAACGCTTGATTCAACGTGTTCGTGTAGTGTTGGATCACTCACCATTAGATGTACAAACATTAAATGCAGATTTGCAGGATGCCATCGACTTTGTATATAAGTTATACAATAACGCAAACAATTTAGTCGGTGTTGCCGTTATGGTAGAAAATGCGATTGTGTTTGGTAACCGTTTCCGTAGTACGCATGCACAAATGGATTCGGATTTAACTCGTGCTGAGTTATGTTTCCAAAATGGAGAATATACTCGTGCACTTAAGATTGCAATCCAAGCAATCGAAAACATGCACCCAGGAATTTATGAGAAGTTAATAGCTCAAAAAGATCCTGCAGTCATGAACCAGGTGCAGTAATGATTTATTTTGATAATGCTTCGACAACCTCTGTACGTACAGAGGTTCGTCGTGTTTATGGGCAAATGTTAGAAACTTGTTATGGCAACCCAGATAGTTTGCATGCGGCTGGTCGCCAGGCAAGTTCGCTCATGGAAAAAAGTCGATCAAATATTGCTTCTATGCTTCATGTAGATCCAAGCGAAATTATCTTTACATCAGCTGCAAGTGAATCAAACACTTTAGCTATTGTAGGATATGCCTTGGCCAATGAACATCGAGGTCATCATGTACTCACAAGCAATGTCGAACATTCGAGTGTTCGTCATGCGATGGAGTTTTTGAAGCGTTTCGGATTTGAAGTTGAATTTCTTCCAATTAATGAAGAGGGAATTGTTACACCAGAATGCTTAAAATCTCATATGCGTAAAGATACGATTTTAGTATCGATTATGCATGTGAATAATGAAATGGGAGCTATCAACCCTATTTTAGAACTAGAAAAAATTGTACACCAAAATCCAACGTGTGTATTTCATGTGGATTGTGTACAGAGTTTTTCAAAAATTGATATTCCTTTTGAAAAACTAGATATGGCTACGATCTCTGCACATAAGATTCATGGTCTAAAGGGGAGCGCCATTTTAATGAAGAAAAAGAAGATTCAACTTGTTCCAATTATTCAAGGTGGACAACAGGAACAAGGACTTCGTGGTGGAACAGAGAATGCACCGACGAATATTGTTTTGGCAAAGACAATTCGTTTGGCTTTAGAGGAACAATCACAGGCTTATGATCATGTTTTAAAAATCAATAAATATTTGCGTGAAGAATTAGCTAAAATCAATGGTGCACATATACATTCGCCAAAAGATGCGATTCCTTATATTCTTAATATTTCATTTGATCAAATCACAAGTGAAGTCTTATTGAATGCTTTGGATCAAAAGGGGATTTGTGTATCCGCAAAAAGTACTTGTTCATCACAAAACACGAATGCTTCTGAAGTGTTATTGGCTATGCACAAGTCAGAATTTGATGCGACACATGGAATTCGTTTATCTTTTTCTTATGAGAATACTTTGGAAGAGGCAAAATATTTTATAGAAACATGTAAGGAGATTATAGAGAATTATGGCTTATCGTTATAATCATATCTTAATTCGTTATGGCGAACTGAGTTTAAAAGGAAAAAACCGTAACAACTTTATTAAGGCGCTTTATGACAATGTTCGTAAAGCTTTAAAAGCATTCCCAACATTAGAATTTGAAAAACAACACGACCGTATGTATATTTATCTTCATGATGAAGATTCTAAGCAGGTTAGTGATATTTTAGCTAAAGTTTTTGGAATATCTTCCTTCTCATTAGCTATTAAAGTGGAACCAGATTTAGATCAAATCATTGATGCTTGTTATGAATCTTTAGATTTAACAACACCAAAAACATTTAAGGTAGCTGCACGTCGTAGTGATAAATTATTCCCATATGTTTCAGACGATATTAATCGTAGGGTTGCAACTAAGATTTTAAAGAACAGTGACTGGAAAGTGGATGTTCATAATCCGGATGTAAAAATTGTTGTTGAAGTTCATCAAGATGCAGCCTACATTATGACAGATCGTATTCAAGGTGCGGGTGGATATCCAGTGGGTGTTGGCGGAAAGGCCATGGTTTTATTAAGTGGTGGAATTGATTCTCCAGTTGCCTGCTATTTAATGATGAAACGTGGTGTACACATAGAATGTATTCATTATGCTTCACCTCCATATACTTCACAAAATGCACAAGAAAAAGTAATGGAACTAGCTAGACTTGTATCTGGTTATCAAGGTGATGTTTTAGTTCATGTTGTTCCATTCACAGATCTTCAATTGGCAATCTATCAAAATGCGGATGAAAGTTATGCGATCACATTGATGCGTCGTATGATGATGCGTATTGCGACAGAGCTAGCTAAGAAAAGACATGCGCAAGCTATCGCAACAGGTGAATCGATTGGACAGGTCGCAAGTCAAACTTTAGAGAGCATGCTCGCAATCAATGATGTCACAAATATGCCGATTATTCGTCCAGTTGTCTGTATGGATAAAGTTGAAATTATTGATCTTTCTAAAAAGATTGGAACATATGAAACAAGTATTCTTCCTTATGAAGATTGTTGTACGATTTTTACACCAAAGAATCCAGTTACTAAACCTCGTGTGGATAAGTGTGAAAAATATGAGGCAAAATGGGACTTTGACAAGATGGTACAAGATTGTATAGATAATACAGAAGATATTTGGGTACATCCAGTTAAGGTTGAAGAAGATTTATTCTAAGAGAAGTGAAAGATAGCACTTCTCTTTTTCTTTTATGTTATAATCTTTTTATGTTGATATGTCCGGTGTGTAAAAAGAAACTAATAAAAGAAAATAAAACATTTCGATGCGAAAATAATCATTCTTTTGATTGTGCTAAACAAGGTTATGTGAACTTATCACGTAAGCAGACAAAGAATCATGGGGACAATGCTTTAATGGTCAAAGCGCGTACGGATTTTTTAGAAAAAGATTATTATGATTTTATGCGTCAATATGTAAAGAGTAAAGCTAATGGATCTATTTATTTGGATGCAGGTTGTGGTCAAGGTTACTATACAAAAGAGATAGGGACGAACTTTGAACATAGTTATGGGATTGATTTGAGTAAGGAAGCAATTCTTCATGCGTCTAAAAAAGATAAACATACGCAATATATTGTGGGTAGTTTATTTGATATGCCTTTTTTAGACGAGAGCATAGATTGTGTTACAAGTATTTTTGTGCCTTTAGGCCAAGATGAAATCTATCGTATACTAAAAGAAAATGGATATTGGATCGTAGTGGGTCCGGGTCCTAAGCATTGTTTTGAATTAAAAGAAGTATTGTATGACACACCATACGAAAATGAAATGCCTGAAATACTAGAACAATATGAATTGGTAAACCAGGAAATTATTCAGGAAAAAAAGATGGTAGATGATGTATGGTCTTTACTGGAAATGACACCATATCGATATAAAACGAGTCAAGCTGGACTTGATCGTGTAAAACAATTAGAAAGGTTAGAGGTTACGTTTGAGTTTGTCGTAACTGTGTATAAAAAATATGAAAACAAAAGTAAAAAAATGGGGAATTAATGGTGAGGGAATTGCGTTCCATAAAGGAAAGCCAGTATTTATTGAAAATGCCATTCCGAACGAAGTTATTGAATTTGATATTAAAAGTGATGAAGGTACTTATTTAGTTGGAGAATTAACTCGTTTAGTTGAACAGAGTTCAAAGCGTCGCTACCCACTTTGTCCAATTTGGAAAGAGTGTGGTGGATGTGCTTTGATGCACGTAAAGTATCCAGCACAATGCAAGATGAAAGAGGGTAATTTAAAAGAGACACTGATTAAGTATGCGGATTATAATGGTCGCATTTTACCAATTTTAAAGAATCCTGAGCCATTGTCATATCGTAATAGCTGCAAACTTCCTTTTGGTGAAGAATATGGGGAGTTACATACAGGAATGTATGAGCGTGATACAAACCATTTCCAAAAGATGGAAAGGTGTTATGTACATTCAAAATTGTTGGAACAAACGCGTCAGGAAGTTTTACAAATTATGAATGAGCATCATTTAAAGATGTATGATGATAAAAAGAAAACGGGTTATCGTACATTGGTGATGAAAGAATTTGATTCTAAGATTCAAATTATTTTTGTGACGGGAAAAGAAGATTTAAGTGAAGAATTTATTCATGATGTGACTCAGCTAGAGGGTGTTGTTTCAGTCTGGCAAAGTGTAAAAACAGAAACAAAGCGTGAAGTATTTGGAGATATGCGTTTTATTTGGGGAGAAGAAAAGATGCATCTTCGATTAGAAGATATTCAATTATCTTTACTTCCAAGATCTTTCTTCCAGTTAAACACGAAACAATCCGTGAATCTTTATAATGTGGTTAAAGATTGGATGCCAAGATCAAAGACTACGGTTGAAGCCTATAGTGGTATTGGTGCCATCAGTTTATTTGTGAAAGATAAGGCACAAGAAATTATTGGTGTTGAATCCATTCAGGATGCGGTTGATAATGCCAATGAAAATGCGATGTTAAATCATGCAGACAATGTATCTTTCATTTGTGAAGATGCGGGTAGTGCCTTAGCACATTTAGTGCAAGAAAAAGAAGTGGATACATTGATTGTGGATCCGCCTCGTTCTGGTTTGGATGATACAATGAAGGAAACTATTTTAAAATCAAAGATCAAAACGATGATCTATGTATCTTGTAACCCAGCTACTTTGGCTAAAGATTTAGGCGTATTAAAGAAAGAGTATCGTATTGTAAAGATTCAACCAGTCGATATGTTTAGTCAAACTCCACACGTTGAGACGGTCTGTTTGATGTCTAGGAAACAGAAATAAATAGCGAAAATTAGCGTATTTACGGGCTTTTTTGAGATTAGGCAATAACTCATGAAAGTCCGTATTTCTTATATTGAAACATATCTACTGTAAAAACGGTCAGAGGGTTTAGGCTGTGGATTAGATGTCGTGGGTTGTGGCACTAGGATAGATGTTGTCTAGGGTGCAAACTCAATTTGAGTGAGTGATTTAGATGTTGTCTAATCCGGCAACTCGACTGTTGGCAATATAGCAGGCAGTGGATTAGATGATAAGGGAGGAGTGGCATAGATGCCTAGGCAGAGTAAGAATAAGTTTGAAATCATAAATGATGAAATTCATATCACACGAGAAGGATGGCCATTAATAGGTCTTACCACATACAGAGAAGATTATTATGAGGAATTGTCATCGAAAACATGGTCGTTAACAAAATCTAACAGTGATACAGAAGATAAAGGTTATTTATCTAACGGAACATTAGGATTACTTCATCGCTATATTGCAGGAAAATGGTACGGAGAAGATGTTCTGAAGAATATGACAGAAAAAGGATATGTTGTTGACCATATGAATAATAATCATGTAGATTGCAGAATATCGAATCTGGAGTTTTTGAAAAAGTCATACAATACTGCAAAAGGGCAAGCTTTCGATGTGGATTCAAAAGCGATGGAGCATCATATTGCGGTGAATCTTTTTAAAGATTTTTCTACTGGCTGTTATCAAATGACTATAGGTTGTAACGATGATATTGTTGGATTAACAGCAGATGGCAAAAAATATCACATCGTAGCTATACTACTGCTGTATGATTGTGATTATTCAATAGTCATAAATGATGCTGAAAATATTCTGCGTGTGTATGAAACCGAAGGACGAATTGATGTCAGCAAAACATATGCCTGTGATATTAAGATTAGAAAAGCTGTTGATATTCAATTAACTGAGGAAGAAAAGAACGGAGCTGTTGTTATACGTGATGGAGTACCTTACCTTATTCTTGGAACTGGTAAGGCGTTTCTTAACTCAGTACATTATCAGGAGGGGTGGATGCCTCCGAAAAAGTGAAAATTATCATATGCTACGGTAAATAACTGGATGTTAATTTGCGTTGCTTGAGGCAACGACTCTTTTGACTGTAAGATGAAGCTGTAAAAAACAAGGAGGTACAAATTATGTTGAATGAAAACATAAAAAACTTAAGAAAGTCAAAAGGGCTATCACAAGAAGAACTTGCTATTAAATTGAATGTGGTTAGGCAAACAGTATCTAAATGGGAGAACGGATTATCAGTTCCAGATTCAAGCATGTTGATTTCTTTGGCAGATGAATTAGATACCTCTGTCAGTGAGTTACTTGGAGAACCAATAACAGAACCTGCTACTGATGATTTGAAAACGATATCAGAAAAATTAGAAGTTATTAATCTTCAGTTAGCAAAAAGAAGTATGGCAAGAGTTAAAACGGTTCGATGGCTGCTTATCTCGTTATGTGTGTTAATTACAGTAATATTTATTGCGCTTATAGCTATTAACGGTTCCTATTTAAATTGGAATTATAATAATCCAGAATTAGCTGTTGCTGGAACAATAATGCATGGCTTCGAATTTGTGTTTGTAAGACTGGCACCAATTGTATTTCTAGCTTCTGTTATTGGAATTGTAATAACATACAGAAAAAAATAATTTCTGGCTAATAAAAAACAACCCTCTCAACCATCATGGCTGGGAGGGTTTCGTGCGTCTATGCTTATCTTTCTACATCGACCTTAAGACCGGATTTCAATTCAACGGTGCAGTGGGTTGGCCAGATTGTGATTTGCTTCAGCCAGCGTTTTACAAGGGCTTCATCAAATACTGTAAGGTCTGAAGATTGGTCTTTGATGAAATCCTGCAATTCTGTGATGCGCTGTAGCTGTTCATCACGCTGTACTGTATCCATTGAAGCTTGCTGGTGCTTTTCTCTAAGCGCAAAAATCTGGTCGGCAATCTCATCGTAGGCTTCTTTGTTATTGGCCTTTTTAACAAGCTCCTGTTGAAGTTCCATAAGCTTCTCATCAATACCATCCGTGGTAACTGCTGCAGAAGCTCTGATAACTGATGCAATGTTTTGCTGGAGTTGTCTTTGATATTTGGATTTATCACCAAGAAGCTCATTCAAGGCAGTAAGTACGATTTCCTGCAGGTCAAGCTCGTTGATGGTTCTGGCATGGCATTAAAGGCCGGTAGGTTCTAGTTTGCTGATGCAGCGCCAGACGATAGATTTACAGCCACGGTTGTTCCAGTGGATTCTTCGGAACATTTCACCGCAATCGCCACAAATGATAATCTGCGAAAAGCAGTGATTGCAGCTGTAGCTTCGTTTCTTTCCGTTGGCACTGGTCTTGACTACTCGCCTACGTACCAATTCTTCTTGCACGCGCATGTAAATTTCTCTTGGAATAATCGCTTCATGGTTTCCTTCAACATAATACTGAGGAACAATGCCGGTGTTCTTAACTCTGGTCTTGTTAAGAAAGTCGGTGGTGTATGTCTTTTGAAGAAGGGCATCACCGATGTATTTCTCGTTGCGGAGAATCTTGTTGATGGTGCTTGTATGCCATCGTGGTTTACCTGCGCCGGTAAGAATACCATTAGCTTCAAGTCCAGCTGCAATCTTATCCATGCTGTAGCCTTCAAGGTACTCTCGATAGATTCTCTTTACAACTTCAGCCTGTTCCGGGTCAATGACAAGGTTGCCATCTTCATCTTTGGTGTAGCCAAGGAAGCGGTTGTGGTTTACCTGCACTTGACCATTCTGGTAGCGAAACTGAAGTCCAAGCTTAACGTTCTGGCTTAATGACTGTGATTACTGTTGGGCCAGTGAAGCCATAATTGTAAGAAGGACTTCACCCTTGGCATCCATTGTATTGATTGCTTCTTTTTCAAAGAATACCGGTATGTTCTTTTCCTTAAGCTGTCTGATGTATTTCAAGCAGTCTAAGGTGTTTCTGGCAAATCGGCTGATTGATTTTGTGATAATCATGTCGATGGTGCCAGCTTCGCAATCTTCAATCATGCGGTTGAATTCTTCTCTGTTCTTTGTGTTGGTACCGGAAATACCATCATCAGCGTATATTCCGGCAAATTCCCATTCAGGATTCTTCTTAATATATTCGGTATAGTGCTCAACCTGAGCTTCATAACTTGTAGCCTGCTCATCGCTGTCAGTACTAACTCTACAGTACGCTGCGACTCGGAGTTTAGGCTTTGCATCCTGCTTACGACCGGTATTACCAATTTGTCGTTTGGCAGGGATGACCATTACATTTCCCATCAAATAACCTCGCTTTCTATAAGGCTGTATAAGTACTCAGCCTGTTTTACTGGATTGTCAAAATACTCTGTGATATCGCCGAAGCGGAAGAGTATCGGAGCCTTCTTCTCAGGTATTTCTTTGAATCTATCGTTGCGACCAAGTTTGGTTGACCTGCGCCTGATTTCTCTACCTGCAGCAATGAAGGTATCCTTATCGATGATGGCTGGATAAAAGTCATCACCGAGATAATGCTTGTTTTGCATAATTCGCTTGGAACCAGCATGCAACGCATTGATTCCGGCTTCCTTAGCTGCATTCGTAAGTGAAAGACCGCCAAGGTAATTCTTGTATAGCTGTCGTACCTTAGCTGCAGCTTCTTCATCGATAACTGTGATGCCATTGATGGAAGCTGATTTTAAAGAACATAATGTTCAAAAATTTGTGAATACACGTGTTAGTGAAATTAAAAATAATGTAATCTATGCAGTGAATACAAAAGATGAAACAAATGTTGAAATAACAGCGGATACAATTGTAAATGCATTAGGTTCTAAAAAGAATGTATTTGATGATAGTAAGTTAACTGTTCCATTCACTTATCTAGGAGACTGTAGTGGTGAAAGAACAGCAGATATCGCAAGTGCTATTCGTACAGGATATAAGGCTGCCAATGAAATCTAAGAGGGTGTGAAAACACCTTCTTTTTTTGATACAATAAATGACCGTAGTTCATAAATGTATAAATCATACATGACATATATCTCAAAACGGTATAAAAATAATGACCATAGTTCATAAATATTTACACATTTAAGAATTTGTCTATTAAAAACTCATTTTTAAAGAACTAGAATGAAACTATAAATGAAAAGGGAGGAAGAGTTATGAATTTTAGTTCTTTACAGAGTAGTGTTCAAAAGTTTGGAATGAATCAAGCTTTAAAGTATTTGGAGAAGGATCCAGAAACCAATATTCCTAAATTAATGAATTTAGTAGATAAGGTTATGCCTGAAGGTTGGTATGGTTCGCAGCGTAAATTGATTCGTGAACAAATCGATGAAAAAGGTATTTGGTATGACTATATCATGAAGCTTTATGATTTGGATGCAGGCGTTCGTCAGACTGTATTTAAAAACTTTATTTTTAATGCATCACTAAATGGTAGTACAAAACAAGAGGAATTGTCAGAAAAATATAATTGTAATATTCCTTGGGCTGTATTATTAGATCCAACATCTGCATGTAACTTACATTGTACAGGTTGTTGGGCTGCTGAATATGGACATCAATTAAATTTATCTTTAGATGATATTGATTCGATTATTCGTCAAGGAAAAGAATTAGGTACTTACATGTATATTTATACGGGTGGAGAACCTTTAACACGTAAAAAAGATGTGATTAAAATTTGCGAAATGCATCCAGATTGTGCTTTCTTATCTTTCACAAACGGTACATTGATTGATGAAGAATTCTGTCAGGATATGTTGCGAGTTAAAAACTTTGTGCCAGCCATTAGTTTGGAAGGTTTTGAAACGGCGAATGATTCTAGACGTGGTGATGATTGTTACAATTCTGTAAAACGTGCCATGGAATTATTAAAGAAACATAAATTGCCATTCGGAATTAGTACTTGTTATACAAGCGTAAATTATAAAGATATCGCAAGTGATGAATTCTTTGATTTAATGATTGATGCAGGTGCTTTATTCTGCTGGTTCTTCCACTATATGCCAGTAGGAAATGGGGCTGTAAAAGAATTGCTTCCAACACCAGAACAAAGAGCGTATGTTTATCATCAAATTCGTAAATTCAGAAGTGAAAAACCAATTTTCACTATGGATTTCCAAAATGATGCGCAATATGTGGGTGGATGTATTGCTGGAGGCAGAAGATATCTTCATATCAATGCCAAGGGCGATGTAGAACCATGTGTATTCATTCATTATTCGAACTGTAACATTCATAATACAACATTACTCGATGCACTTAGATCTCCTTTATTCCATGCTTATCATGATAATCAACCATTTAATGAAAATATGTTAAGACCTTGTCCAATGTTAGAAAATGCTGGTCGTATTCAAGAATTGGTGAAACAAAGTAAAGCAGTCAATACAGATTATGAATCCCCAGAAGATGTGGATCACTTATTGGAAAAGACAGCTCCATACGCAAAAAACTGGAAGCCAATGGCTGACAAGCTTTGGGATGAACAAAAAAAGTAGACAAATTAAAAAAATGAGTATAAAATTTTCAGCTAAGAAAGAGGGATAAAATGAAGAAAAATAATAAGCGTTTTTCGGGAATATCCAAACTTCCAAATGGAAATACTTCAAATAAAATTGTTCCAGGATGTATTGTCCTTGAAGGCGGAGCTTTTCGAGGACTCTATACATCAGGAGTGTTAGATGCTTTAATGCAGTTTGAAATCAATATGCAGTGTACAGTTGGTACAAGTGCAGGGGCATTAAACGGATTTAACTATGTGGCTGGTCAAATTGGTCGTAGTGCAAGAATTAATTTAGGGTATCGCCACGATTCTCGTTATGTTGGTTTAGAAGCTTTTAAAAACAACAAAGGAATCATTGGATTTGATTTTTTGATGAAAGGAACTCAATATTTTGATCCATTAAATACACCTCGTTTTATGAATCCAACGCGTGATTTTATTGCGGTATGTACAAATTGTAAAACGGGAAGGCCTGAATATTTTAGTAAAAATAAAACGCAGGATATTTTTAAAGCTGTACAAGCCAGTGCAACCATGCCTTATGTTTCAAAGATGGTTGAAATTGAGGATGGCTTATATTTAGATGGTGGCTGCAGCGATAAGATAGCGTATCAATGGGCGTTGGATCATGATTATGAGAAAATCATTGTGGTTCGTACACGTCAAAGAGAGTATCGAAAGAGTGAAGCGAATCCGTTCGTTCAAAAAATGACGAAAAGATTGTATGCTGAATATCCAGCTTTAGAACAGAAGTTGGAATCGATGAATAGTGACTACAATAGACAGTGTGATGAATTAGTTAGGCTTGAAAATGAAGGAAGAATCTTTACGATTGCCCCAAGCAAGCCAGTAAATGTATCGCGCGTAGAGGGAGATGTGGATAAACTCGCTGATCTTTACTACATGGGGTATTTGGATGGGTTGAATCAGATTCAAAGAATCAAAGAATATTTAGAAATTGATTAAGAGGCGATGCCTCTTTTTCATTTTGTGTTAGAATAAGTGTAGGTGATTTTTATGGTACAAGAAAGACAACAAGAAATCGTAAATAAATTATTAAACTATATGGATACATTAGACGATGGTAGTGAAGTAAGTACTTGGGATTTAATGGATGAAGTATTTAACTATCAACGCTTTAATGATGGATATTGTTTTAATGATTTTAAAATTAGCGAAGAAGAATTTATTTCGTTAGATTCGCTATTAAAGGAAAGTGCAATGAAAGAGGGATTCTTTATTGATGACTCTATTTATCAAGATGTGATTGGGGCTTTTCCTTTTAGTTTGACATTTGTAGTAAGGAAATAGGTATGGAAAAATTAGAAACATTGATTCAAGAATTATATCAAGAGCAGACTCGTGAAAAAAATATGGAGGTTCTTTCGCATATTCGTAAACTGGCAAAAGAAGAAAAACAATTCATTATTCCTGTTGGCGATGTCGAGGGTGAAAAAGTCTATCGAAGATTATCTTTAGATGATGGTCAAGATGTATTTGTAGCTTTTACTACACAGGCTCAAGTGGATTTGGGTCAGACTACAGAAACATTAAATCAAAGTGTGATGGATGTTTTAAATATGGTGCATGATACACAAGGTGTAAGTGGAGTTGTATTAAATCCTTGGAAAGATTCGTATTTTTTACCAAAAGTTTTAATTGAAATGATTTTAGACAATAAGAATCTAGAGAGTGAAATCAAAGTAGTAAAAGGAGATATAACTACTTTTGATGGAGATTGTATTGTCAATGCAGCGAATGAATCGCTTTTGGGTGGCGGCGGTGTAGATGGCGCTATTCATAGAGCGGCCGGTCCCATGTTACTTGAAGAGTGTAAATTATTAAATGGCTGTCAAACAGGACAGGCCAAGATTACTAAAGGGTATGATTTAAAGGCAAAGTATGTAATTCATACTGTGGGTCCGATGTATTCTGGTAAACATGAAGATGAGCATATGTTGAGGGATTGTTATTGGAATAGTTTGAGTTTAGCTCGTAAGTATGATATTCATACAATCGCATTTCCAGCTATTTCATGTGGAGTCTATGGCTATCCTGTAGAAAAGGCAGTGCCATTAGTATTAAAGACAATTGCGGATTGGTTGGATGCGAATAGTGATTATACAATGAAAATCAGTTTGTATTGTTTTGACGAAGGAATGATAAAGGAATATCAAAAATATACAACGTATCAGGGAGAATAATCTTCCTGATTCTTTTTTTGTTAACTATTTAGAAAAATTTCTAAATAGATTTGAAATAATATTTAAAAGGTATATAATCTATTTAGAAATGTTTCTAAATAGGTGGTGGTATTTTGTTTGAAAAAACGTTTAAAGCTTTGGGTGCTCCAGTCAGAAGAGACATTTTGAGTTTATTAAAAAAAGGCAAGATGTCAGCTGGAGATATTGCGAGTCATTTTGATATGTCTCAGGCAACTGTTTCTTATCACTTATCTTTATTAAAGGATGCAGGTTTGATTTGTGAAGAGAAGGATAAAAATTTTATCTTTTATCAAATTAACGCATCTGTTTTTGAGGAGGTGTTGTGTTATTTTAAGTCTTTTTTAGGAGGAAATGAAGATGTTGAAAAATAAATGGTTTCAATTTAGTTTAGCTTTGTTTGTGATTCCATTCGCTTTGAATCTGGTTTTCTATAGTCAATTACCAGATGTTGTGCCAACCCATTTTGATGTAAATGGACAAGTTGATGGTACAATGCCTAAGTTTATAGGGTTGTTTGGCATGTTATTCTTGTGTTTGGCAATTCATGTATTTACTTGTTTTGTGACGGTAAAAGATCCAAAGCGAAATAATATTCCAGATTTTATGATGAATATTTTATTTATGATTTGTCCAGTTATATGTATTGTGACAAGTATGACAATTATTTATTTTGGTTTGGGATATTCTTTTGATGTAAGTTTTGTGATGAATATTCTAGTGGGTGTATTACTAATTGTATTAGGAAATTATTTGCCAAAAGTAAAGCGAAATTATGCAGTTGGAATTAAAACATCGTGGGCTTTAAATAGTGATGAAAACTGGGTGTTATCAAATCGTGTGGGTGGCTATTGTATGGTGATAGCTGGAATCTTATATATTGTATTAGGATTGCTTGGCTATATGACAATTGGCATTGTTGTGATTCTTGTAGCGACTATTATTCCGTGTATCTATAGTTATATATTATTTAAGCGAGGAGTTTAGTTTCTTCGCTTGATTTCGTTTTGAATGCATTTGAATAAGACTTGAATGGTTTCACTAATCATTTTCTTCGTTTGATCATCCATATTATGGATGGATTTGATCATTTCAGCTATATTGATATTCTTTCTTAAATCCTTTGGGTTTTCGTAATCTGAAAAGATAGAGTAAATGGTATCAATAACTTGTTTGCGGGTATTGACATCAATGGATTTAAGCCAATTTGATAGTGTGGATTGTGTATGTTTGGATAGTTGATCATTTTGTTTAAGATAAATAAAATCACCATTTTCAACGCACCACGTAAATGGATCGTGTTGAAGGATGGATATGGCATCACTTTGGATGATTTGATAATTATTTGTTTCTTCAAGTAAGAGTCCAATAACACTCGATTGTGGTATGGTTTTAAATACTTTCTTATCGGTTTGATAAGGTGTAAGAAATCCAGGCCCGTCATGATTGTAGATACAAAAAATTGAATTATGCGTATATATACCTGCGTAAAGTGCTAAGTTAGCTCCTTTGGAGTGTCCGCCTAAGATGAGTTTGTGTTTTGTCTTATAGTTGTTTACATAATTTAATGCAGAAATTTGACTGGGAATATTTTCTTGAAAACATAGATTAAAATCTTCTTTCCATCCTACAAAGCTGGCATCGGTTCCTCGAAAGGCAATGTAGTCTATTTGGTTGGGTAAATGAAAAGTCATAGCACAGAATTGTTTTTCATTATCTTTGTCAAAATTAGTTTGTAGATGAGAAATGGTAATGGCTTCATAGCGAAGGGAGTGTATGAATTGAAGAAATAATTCTTCGTTTAATTCAGGTACTCGGGTATCAATGCATAAAGTATCAATTTCATTTTCAAAATCGCTTAATAAATGGATTTCGGATTCGATGTCAATGCTTGAGTTTTCAAATTTGATATAGGAAATTTGTGAGAGAATCAAAGAGTCCACATTATTAAATGGGTATTCTTCAAGTGTTAAATTTCCGTATTCTTTAATGTAGTCAATGATGTTTATCATAGGTTTATTGTAGTGCATAAATACATTTAATGAAATATGTTCATCCATAATTTTAAAATTTTTAAAGTTCGTATACAATAAAGTTAGTGAAGGTGGATTGTTATGTTATTATTTGGAATTTTGTGTATTTGTCTGAGTTTAGATGTATTTGTATGTGCATTAGAGCAAGGAGCTACGATTTGTAATATTCGCTTTTCAAAAGCATTAGTTTATGGATTGATTTTTGCGCTTTGTAGTTCGGGTATGTTTTTATTAGGACACGGGATATCCACATTTATTTTTGGACGTCCATTGGCAACATTGAATAAATGTGTTGCGATATTTGTCTTTTTGATTCTTGGAAATGGAATGGTTATCTATAGTTTTAAGCGTGGAAAGTTTGTGGAAAGACTACAAGAGTTTGATACAAAACAAATTATTAAATTGGCTCTTGTTGGAGGACTGGACTGTTTTTTTGTTGGAGTTGGCTGTTATTATATGAATCTTCCTTATTTGATGGAATCTTTAATCTTATTTTTAATTGTACTTGCTGGCTATATGATTCATTTTTATATTGGATATTATAATGGAGCCGGATATCAAAAGGCTTATTATTTTCTTTGCGGTGTCGTATACTTATTTATGAGCTTATCATTAATTTTTAAATTAATTCGATTGTAGAGGTGATTTCATGACATTTAATGAAAAAATGACAATGAAAGATCTTCTGAGTGAGGGATTGTATATTTTGATGCAACAAAAGCCTTTCGAAAAGATCACAATCAAACAGATTTGCGATAAAACAGGTGTTATTCGTGGAACTTTCTATAATCATTTTATGGATAAGTATGAGGCTTTAGAATATTTGATTCATCGTATGTTTTATAAAGGGATTGAGCATGAATCAAATCCTCAAATTATAAAACACATCTTTCAGACTGTAAGTGATAATCGTGATTTTTTTAAGTCTTGTTATAGAATTACAGGACAGAATGGTTTTGAAGATTTAATGAGTAATGTGTTTAAAGAAATATTTAGAAATGTATTTTCTTATTTAGATGTGAGTGGGATGGATTCAAGGTTCACAGTAGATTTTTTAGTGGATTATTATGCGAATGATTTATTATACTTTTTAAAGTATTGGATTTTGCATAATTTTGAACCGGATGTAGAAACATATTATGCCAAGATCGATGCTTTATTTAAAAACAGTATTAAAGAATTAAATATTCGATATATGGATAAATCTTAAATTGACAAATTGTGTATTGTCTAGTAGGATAAGAGCGGATAAAAAGGCAATGAAGAGGGCGAGTACCTTTTAGAAATACTTTAGAGAGCTTTTGGTTGGTGAAAAAAAGCGTAGGACTAATTGGGAATAAAGACTTGGAGCTATTTGTATTTCCTGCATTAAAGGAAGCGCTGTTTATAGACAGTGACTAAGGCTGGGCAAAGTGATTTGTCTGGTAAATTAGGGTGGTAACACGAGCACTTCGTCCCTTTGTGGCAAGTGCCTTTTTTTATGGATAAAAGAAAAAGGAGAAAACAATGGAAAAGTTAACGCAACAAGAACAAGTTCGTCGTCAAAAGATGCAAGATTTGATCGACATGGGTATTGATCCATTTGGATCTCGTTATGATCGTACTTCAAATTCGGGTATTATCAAATCATCTTATGAAGACAAGACAAAAGAAGAATTAGATGAGTTACAAGTAACAGTTAAGATTGCAGGTCGTATCATGACGAAGCGTCGTCAGGGTAAGGCTGGTTTTATGAACATCCAGGATCGTGAAGGTCAAATTCAGATTTATGTTCGTAAAGATGAAATTGGTGATGATCAATATGAAATCTTCAAGAAAAATGACATTGGAGATATCGTAGGTATTGAGGGTACTGTCATGAAAACAGATCATGGGCAATTATCTGTTCGTGCTAAAAATTATACACATCTTTCAAAATCACTTCGTCCTTTACCAGAAAAATTCCATGGTTTAACAGATGTTGAAGAGCGTTTCCGCCGTCGTTATGTAGACTTGATCATGAATTCAGAAGCTAAGCATATTGCACTAACAAGACCAAAAATTATTCGTGCAATCCAACATTATTTGGATGGTCAAGGTTTAGTGGAAGTTGAAACTCCAGTTATGCAGCCAATCTTAGGTGGTGCAAGTGCTAGACCTTTCGTAACGCACCACAACACATTAAATATGGATTTCTATTTGCGTATTGCGACTGAATTGCCATTGAAACGTTTGATTGTTGGTGGTTTAGAAGGTGTTTATGAAATTGGACGTTTATTCCGTAATGAAGGAATGGATGCGATGCATAACCCTGAATTTACAACCGTAGAAGCATATGTTGCCTATAGTGATTTACACGGAATGATGGACTTGATTGAAGGATTGTTTGATTCAGTAGCTAATGAAGTATTGGGTACTACAGATATTACTTATCAAGGAACACAATTATCATTAAAGGCTCCTTTTAAACGTATTCACATGGTGGATGCGATCAAAGAAGCTTGTGGTGTAGATTTCTGGCAAGATATGAGTTATGAAGAAGCTGTGAAATTGGCTGAGGAACATGATATCGAAGTTGAAAAGATCCATAATACAGTTGGACACATTATCAACTTATTCTTCGAAAAATATGTTGAAGAAACAATTGTACAACCAACATTTGTATATGGTCATCCAACATCCATTTCTCCATTAGCTAAGAAGAATAAGAAGGATCCTAGATTTGCGGATCGTTATGAATTGTTCATTTGTGGACACGAATATGCGAACGCATTCTCTGAATTGAATGATCCAATTGATCAAAGAGAACGTTTCGAAAAACAATTAGAGCTTCGTGAATTAGGTGATGACGAAGCCAACGAAGTCGATACAGATTATGTAGAAGCATTGGAATATGGTCTTCCTCCAACTGGTGGTGTAGGACTTGGAATTGATCGTTTCGTAATGTTGTTGACAGATCAAAGAACAATTCGTGAAGTATTATTATTCCCTCACATGAAGAATAATAATTCAAATTAAAAATTGTTATAAATAGGTTGAATGTCAATAAAAGCTTTACATAAAGGATATTAAATGGATGTATACTGTTGAAGATTGATACAGATACATCTAGAAAAGACCCGATTAAAGACCCGAAAATAGAATTTAGGACCCGAAAAAGACCCGAAAAAAGGATTCCAAAACGGAATCCTTTTTATTCGGCTTGTATTGTTTGAATGATAATCAATTTAATAGAAATTTTTGATAGGACAATTAAAGATTAAAATTGAAAGGCAAGTGGATAAAATTTTTGTTAAAAGGGCGGATTTGGATACAAGCAGTAACAAGGTGTATTTGATTATTGCAATGATATTCAGATCCATAACAAACAAATGTAAGGAATCCTTCTACAATTGCAAAGTCTACACCATTCTTTTCATCTGCATATTGAACCATGACTAAACAATCATATAGATTACATTGCTTAATGACTGGTTCTTTTTCTTTGCTTGCTTCATCAAAATATTTATAGATGACTACACATTCATAATTATCATATTTGTGAAGTTTTTCTATGATTGCAGAACATTAAGAAAAGAATAAGAAAGTAGAGGTACAAGATATTATGGATGTTTCTTATAAAAAACTTTTTAAATTATTAATTGATAAAGATTTAAAAAAGACTGAATTTGCGAAGAAAGTTGGTATAGGGCAAAACACACTGGCTAAACTTTCTAAAAATGAATAGGTTTCTATGGAAGTGTTAGTGAGAATTTGCAGAGGATTGGAATGCTCGCTGGATGATATTTGTGAGATTATGCCTAAATACAATAGTTAGGAGGTAGAATTCATGACAGCTAAGTTTACAGAATTAACAAAAGTTCAAATGCCTGCGATAATGCATTTAACAAGACTGGAATATACGTATGCCGGTAAATTTCACGATAATCAAGCTGGAGAGGATTATGACCCGGATACTAATATTTTAATAAAAATTTTCAAAGAGCAATTTGAAAGATTAAATCCAGAAAAAAAAGATACATTTAATCAAGTATTAAAAGATATAAAAATGGAATTAGATAACGACGATTTAGGAAGGAGTTTTTATAATAGATTAGTTTCTGTATCGCCATCTAGATTAATCGATTTTGAGCATCCTAATAATAATGTATTTCATTGTACCGCTGAATTTACATGCAAAAGAGATGAAGATGAATTTAGACCTGATATTACTTTATTTGTTAACGGACTACCTTTGACCTTTATTGAGGTTAAGAAACCAAATAATAACGGTGGAATGTTAGCTGAAAGCAATCGCATGAATAACCAAAGATTTCCAAACAAAAAATTTAGAAGATTTATCAATATAACTCAATTGATGATTTTTTCCAATAATATGGAATATGATTCAGAAGGTGGTATTATTCCTATCCAAGGAGTGTTCTATTGTACTGGTTCTAAAAGTAAATCATCTTTCAACTGCTTTAGAGAAGAAAACAAAGGTGGAGAAAAAGTAGCTCCATACAATGCGGAATATTCTTATAAAAGTATTGATCCATTGGTGGAAAAACGTGTATTAACAGATTTTAACTGCCAAGTCATTCATACATCAGCTGAAAATCAAACTAATTTGAATGTTAATTCTCCTACAAACAGAGTGTTAACTTCTATGTGTTCACCTGAAAGATTATTATTCTTACTCAAATATGGGATAGCTTATGTAAAATTTGAAAAAGAAGAAAATGGAAAAATTATTTCTATTGATCAAAAGCATATCATGCGTTATCAACAAATGTTTTCTGCTTTAGCTGTTAGAGAACAATTAGCTGAAGGTAAGAAATCTGGTGTTATTTGGCATACTCAAGGTAGTGGTAAAACAGCTTTATCATATTATATGAATAAGGTGTTAACTGATTATTTTGCAACAGTAAATAAAGTACCGAAATTTTATTTTATCGTAGATAGATTAGATTTATTAAAACAAGCTTCACAGGAATTTTCTGCTCGTGGCTTAGAAGTCAAGACTGCAAATTCACGAAAAGAATTGATGGATCAATTTAAAGACAATAGTTATTTAGTTGGGACTAGTGGTAAACCAGAAGTGACTGTTATAATGTCGGCGACAAGGAGCTTCTATGCAAAACTAACGTCTGGGATTTTATCGATGCAAAAGAGGGGCTCCGCGGCACTTACTATGTCTGGCGTTTTGAAGATATGGCTGAGTCAATTGGACTTTACCCCTCAGACTTCGCGGCGACTTACCATATGGGAGCAAGGGTCGACCCGGAACAGTCCCGTTTGGATTTTGCGCTAGATCTCGGATCGAATCATGAGACTCCATACGAAAAGACAGCCATTGACTTAACTGGATCGGTTCTTTGCAATAAGTACGATGAAATGATCTATTGTTTATCGTCGGAAACTACATATCAGATTAGCCTAGAGCAGATTTGTTTCTCGGCATATATGATGGAACAATTGCACCTTGGACGCACCGATGAAGAAATTATGGAGAGCGATTTTGAATCTTGGAGAGCGCTATCTGGGAATAATATGCCCCTAATTCCCGAATAATTAAATACCCAGCCAATAGGATCCGTTTTTTAATGAGGATTGAAAATTTTTTGCGATTTTTTTGCGAATTATGGTGGTGAATATACGTGTATATAAGTCAAACTGTTTTTAATGATATAACTATAGTATTAGAATATACTTTAAATAAAGCATAAAAAAAGCACCTGGCAAATGCTAGGTGCAATCTTTGACAAATGGTGGTCTCAGTCGGAATCGAACCAACGACACAAGGATTTTCAGTCCTTTGCTCTACCAACTGAGCTATGAGACCACATGGTTGCGGGAGAAGGATTTGAACCAACGACCTCCGGGTTATGAGCCCGACGAGCTACCAGACTGCTCTATCCCGCGATGTGAATTAATTAAGATGGCGCAGAAGCTGGGATTCGAACCCAGGCGCCGCTCGCACGACCTACCGGTTTTCAAGACCGGACCCTTCAGCCACTTGGGTACTTCTGCATATGTATAATTGGTGGACCCTGTAGGACTCGAACCTACGACCCGCCGGTTATGAGCCGGATGCTCTGACCAACTGAGCTAAGGGTCCAAGTTAAACTCGTTGGTGGCTGGAGTGAGACTCGAACTCACGACCTTCCGGGTATGAACCGGATGCTCTAGCCAACTAAGCTACCCAGCCGAATTAAATAAAATAATGGTCGGGATGACAGGATTTGAACCTGCGACCCCTTGATCCCAAATCAAGTGCACTACCAAGCTGTGCTACATCCCGATATTTTTAGAAAAAAAATAAATGGCGCGCCCAGCAGGAATCGAACCCACAACCTTTTGATCCGTAGTCAAACGCTCTATCCAGTTGAGCTATGGGCGCATTTATTTCAACTGAGCTTTTGTGTCTCGCTCAGTGCCCATTAAATATACCATTACTTTAAAATGATTGCAAGCACTTTTTTAAATTTTTTTTATTTTTTTTATTTTCGTGTTTTTACACCTATATACGTAGTATAATTACCTATATATAAGTAAGAAGAAGGAGATTTATATCATGAGTAACATTGAATCAGTAAAAGGACACTTAATCGTATCTTGTCAAGCACTTCCAGATGAACCTTTACATTCATCTTTTATTATGGGACGTATGGCTAGAGCGGCTAAATGGGGAGGCGCAAAAGGTATTCGTGCTAATACTGTAGAGGATATTAATGAAATTCAAAAAGAAGTTGATTTACCAGTTATTGGAATTATTAAACGAGTATATGGGGACTGTCCAGTATTTATTACACCTACAATGAAAGAAATCGATGAATTGATTGAAGGGGCACACCCAGAAATCGTTGCCTTAGATGCAACTTGTCGTGTTCGTCCAGATGGAAGAACTTTAGATGAATTGTATGCAGATATTCGTGCTAAGTATCCAGAACAAAAATTAATGGCAGACTGCTCTACATTAGAAGAGTGTCTTCATGCCGCTCAATTAGGCTTTGATTTTGTAGGAACAACATTAGTTGGATATACAGAAGAAAGTAAGGGCGACAAAGTTGAAACAAATGATTTTGAGTTAATGCGTAAATATTTAGAACAATCAAATGTACCGATGATTGCTGAAGGAAATATTGATACACCAGAAAAAGCACGCCGTGTATTAGAACTTGGATGCTTTAGTGTTGTAGTAGGATCTATTATTACTCGTCCTCAATTAATCACAAAACGATTTGTAGATTGCATTGAGGGATAAGTATGTTAAAGAAGGAACAATTAGAAAAATTATTAGAGCGTTGTATGGCTTCTTCTTGTGATTTTGCCGAAATCTTTGAAGAAGAAGGTACAACTGAATCTTTATCCATGTTGAATGGAAAATTAGAAGATACAAATGTATTGATTCGCGCTGGTATTGGAATTCGTCTATATAAAGGTGTGCAATCTGTATATGGATACACAAATGAAACAAGTGAAGAATCATTAAATGCCTTAGTGGATGATTTGCGTGGAGGTTTTGGCATAGAATCTAAATCTGTATCGATCTCTTTGGTTGAAGAAACTCATGAAAATCTTCATCCCATTAAGGAAAATCCTGTAGAAGCTTCATTAGAATCTAAAGTTGCCTTAATGGTACGTGCAAGTGATGCGGCTAAGGCATATTCAGATCAAATTCAAAAAGTATCTGTAGGGTTGGCAAGTGTATGCCAAAATGTTCAGATTTCAAATAGTGAAGGAAGACTTGTACATGATACAAGAATTCGTTGTCGTATGTCTGTATCCTCTTTTGCCCAAGATGGCCAAAACTTACAATCTGGTTATGAAGCACCAGGTGCAAGTAAAGGCTTAGAATTCTTTGAAGAAAGAACTCCAGAATCTATTGGACAAGAAGCAAGTCGTATTGCATTAGTATTATTAGAAGCAAAAGATTGTCCATCGGGGAAAATGCCAGTCATTATTGATAATGGCTTTGGCGGTGTTATTTTCCATGAAGCTTGTGGACATGCTCTGGAAGCAAGTTCAGTCAGTAAAAATCAGAGTGTATTCTGTAATAAATTAGGTCAAAAAGTCGCAAGTGATAAAGTTACAGCTATTGATGATGGCACAATTCCAAATGCGTGGGGCTCACAAAACGTCGATGATGAGGGTAATCCCCAACAAAAACGTGTATTAATTGAGAATGGTATTTTAAAGAGTTATATGGTCGATCGTTTGAATGGTCGAAGAATGGGTCTTGAATCGACTTCAAGTTCGCGTCGTCAGTCTTATAAATTCGAAACAACTTCGCGTATGACAAATACATATATTGCGGCTGGAAATGATGATTTTGATGAAATGTTTGAAGGAATCAAGCGAGGACTATACGCCAAGAAAATGGGTGGTGGAAGTGTAAATCCACAAACCGGAGAATTTAACTTTGCCGTATTAGAAGGTTATTTAATTGAAGATGGCAAGATTTCCTATCCAGTAAAAGGAGCTTCTTTAATTGGTAATGGTGCAGATATCCTATTTAATATTGATCGTGTGGGTAAAAACTTAGAGCGCGGACAAGGTATGTGTGGCTCTAGTTCGGGTTCAATTCCTACAGATGTAGGTCAACCGGCCATTCGTGTTTCACAAATTACAGTAGGAGGTACGGCCAATGAATAAACAAGTATGGATTGAAAAAGCACTTGGCCTAGGTATTCAGGAATTTGAAATCTATCAATCTACAACGGTTGAAAAAGAAATGACTTGGTTTCAAGGACAAATGGATACTTTAGTATCCAGTAAAGTGACAGGTACAAGTATTCGTGGAATTGTAGATGGAAAAATGGCCAATATGGCATTGGAAGAAATAGATGATTCTATGTGTGAAACTATTTTAAAATCATTGATAGAACAAGCACATATTATTTCAAATGAAGAAACCGATTCATTAAGAAAACCAGAACCAATTGAGTACGTAAAAAAAGATGTGACTTGGAATATGGCTAGTACAGAATATGTGAAGAATATTCTGCACAGCTTAGAAGCTAAGATTCTAGCCTATGATCCACGTGTCATTCAAGTTGGATATTTAGGATATAGCCAAGGCAGTGGAAGTCGCAGTATTGTGAATAGCTTAGGCATGGATGTACAAGATGCAGATGAAATGCAGTACATTGTTGCCAGTGTTGTCGTTAAAGAAGAGGAAGAAGTCAAGGATGCAAGTTTAGTTGAAGTTGTATATGACTTTGAACAATATGATTTAGATTCATTTGTTTCTCGTGTTTGCGATAAAGCTTTAAATAAGTTGAAGGCCACACCAATTCCAAGCTGTACATGTCCAGTCATCTTTGAAAAGGATGCGATGACATCTTTATTTGCTGCCTTTACTGGTTTATTTAATGGGGAATTAATGTATAAGGGAATTTCACCTTTAAAAGATAAGTTTAACGAACAAATTTTCTCTGAACAAATTACAATTATTGATAATCCAAAGAATATGGATTGTTTAAGTATTGCCAATTTTGATGATGAGGGGTGTCCAACTTCTTCAAAAACTTTGGTGGACCATGGAAAATATGTTATGATGCTTCATGACACAAGAAGTGCCAATCGAATGCATACAAATAGTACAGGAAATGGCTTTAAATCGGGCTATGCATCTAGCGTAAGTGTACAGCCAATGAATTGTTACATTGTACCGGGAAATGATAGTTTTGAGGATTTGTGTACAAAAATTAAGGATGGCTTTGTCGTACAGAATTTAGCGGGCCTTCATGCTGGACTTGATTTTGTATCTACAAACTTCTCACTACAATGCTCAGGCTTCTGGATAAAGGATGGTAAAAGAGATAAGAATGTTACTTTGGTTACCGTCGCAAATAATTTCTTAAATATGATGAAACACGTAATTAGTGTGGGTAACGATTTAGATTGGAGTTATCACCAGGTTATAAGTCCAAGTATCGCATTTGAAGAGTGTACAATTTCAGGGGAATAAATATGGTAAATGAATTTAAAAATGAAAGACTACTAGAAACATTAATTGTATTTAATAGAGAAAAAACAGATTCAGCATTTAGAAACTTGTTGGATGCGTTTATTTCGACTAATTTTCTAATTCCAGCACAATGGGATAAAGATCCTTCTCGCGATGAAAAGGGAGTCTTAGTCTTTGAACCAAATACACAATTCCAATTGTCTTTGATTCAAAATGATAAGGGAGATAGTTTCTTTCCTGTCTTCTCAAGTATGGATCAATTGAAAAAGTGGGATCAGGATAGTGAAATCCATTCCTTGGTTATGACATATAATCAATATATGCCATTTGTGAAGATGGCATTAAACCAGATTCATGGCATTGTGATCGATCCATTTGGAGCGAATGTTTTATTAGACTGCAACTTATTGGTTGAACTTGATAAAAGTCGTGGTTCACAAGTGAGTGAAAATCCAATTCATAAAGGAGATAGTTTAAAGCTTCGTGATCCTATTTCAAGTGTAACAGAACTTCAAAGAGCTATCTGTGAATTTGGTGACTCTCACCCAGATATTCTTTCTATTTATTTGAAAGAAAGAATTGTCAAAGATCAGCCTAGCCACTGGTTCTTAGTTGTGGATATGATTAATGATGATAAACAAACAATTCAAGATTTAGGAAACTTCTGTACACCTGTAAGTTATGGAAAAGGTTTTGAATTCATGTTTGGAAGTATGGAACTTGCCAAGAAAATTATGGCGGATACAATTCCAACATATGTAAAGGTTACAAAGTAATTAAGGTGCAATTCAGCACCTTTTTCTAATATAATAGAAGTATGAAATTGCCTGAATATATATTAGAAATCATTCAAAAAATAAATGATATTGGATATGAAGCGTATGTGGTAGGTGGATGTGTACGTGACTATTTATTAGATCGACCAATTCATGATTATGATATTTGTACAAGCGCCAAACCTGAAGTGATATTAAATCTATTTGATCGAAGTGTGGGAACAGGACTCAAACATGGAACGGTAACGGTTTTATCGAATTCACCCGTTGAAATCACAACCTTTCGTTTAGAGAGTGAATACAAGGATCATCGTCATCCAGATAGTGTGAAATATGTTTCAACAATTGAAGAAGATTTATCAAGACGTGATTTTACTGTGAATGCGATGGCATATCATCCAAGTCGTGGTTTGATTGATCCGTATGGAGGTCAATTTGATCTTAAAGCTAAAGTCATTCGATGTGTGGGTAATCCAGATCGAAGATTTAATGAAGATGCTCTAAGAATGTTGCGTGCCTATCGTTTTTGTGCAAAACTAGGCTTTTCGATGGATGAAACAGTAAAAAAATCCATCGATACAAATGCATCTTTGATTCAATATGTATCTATAGAAAGAATCATACATGAATTAAAAGAAATCATGGAAACAAATCCACAAGTATTGGCCGATATGACACTTCTTTTAAAGCCTGTATTTAATGAGTTGGATTTGGCATTGAGGTGTAGTCAAAACTCAATCTATCACTATACCGATGTCTTGCATCATACTTTAGATGCGATGTGCTATTTAAAACCATATGATGAAACTTTGGCCTTTGCGCTATTATTCCACGACCTAGGCAAAATACAAGTAAAGACAACCGATTCGAATGGAAAGGATCATTTTAAGCATCATGCGAAGGTAGGAAGTGAATTATCTAAAGAGCTTTGTCGACGCTTTAAACTTACAAATGAACAAAGAAAGTGGATTCCATTCTATGTCTTACATCATGACGATAAATTTACCTGTGATTTAGATTGTATTTATAAGTATCGTGTTACATATCATTTGGATGAAGAACACTTGTTGAACTTACTTCAAATTCGCTATTGTGATGCGATGGCCCATTCTGAATTGGGACAAAAATCAGCTAAAAATGTAGAACTTTTCTATGCGTATTACATTCAAAATAGAAATCGCTGTATGAGTATATCTCAACTTGCATTGAATGGAAAAGATATTATAGAAGCTACAAATTTAAGAGGAAAACAGATTCAAGAAGCTTTGAATATGTGTTTAAAATACGCTTTTTATCATCCGGAAAAGAATAGGAAAGAAGAATTATTAAATATATTAAAAAATGAGTTATGAACGTTCATAACTCATTTGTGCTAATGTCTTTTTAAAGTTTTTAATAAACAATGTTACTGTTGTGCTTACCGCAATAAAGTCTGCGATTGGTTCTGCAACAAATACCGCAAAGATATGATTGGATAAGATGTTTGGTAAGATAAAAATCAATGGAATTAAGACAATGATCTTTCTAAAGATAGCTAAAAATACTGAAATCTTGGCGTTTCCAAACGCAATGAAGGTTTGTTGGCAAGAAATCTGAAGTCCCATCAATAATACGCATGCCATATAGATACGAATGGCCCAGCTTGCCATTGCCATCAAGTCTGAATCGTTTGTGAAAATAGAAATAAATACTTGAGGGAATAATTCCACTAGAATCCAGATGATACTTGCGTATGTGAAACAACATAGTGTTTGAAGTAGAAAGCCTTTTTTAACACGCTGGCCATTTTTAGCACCAAAGTTGTAACTGATGATGGGTTGTCCACCTTGCGTTAATCCTTGTATTGGCATCATCGCAAACTGCATAACACTCGTTAGAATGGTCATACTTCCAATCGCAACGTCCCCACCAAATTTAGAGAGTTGCATATTAAAACACAAAGAAATCAAGCTTTCTGTTGACTGCATCACAAAAGGTGCGATGCCTAAAGCTAAACTAGGAAATAATAGGCTTGGAACAATTTTAAAATTTTCTTTTTTTAACTTAAGAACTGTCTGTTTACCACTCAAGAAATGAATGACCCAGATTGCACTGATAGCTTGCGAAATAATAGTAGCTAGTGCAGCTCCTTTTACGCCCATATTGAATCCAAAGATAAAGATAGGGTCTAAAATAATGTTTAAGATAGCTCCAATTAAAACGGTCATCATACTTGTTTTAGAGAATCCCTGACAAGAAATAAAAGCATTCATCCCAAGTGTCATTTGGACAAAAATGGTTCCTAAGGCATAAATACCCATATATTGTTTGGCATATACAATTGTTGTCGAACTTGCCTGGAATAATTGTAGTAATGGTGTTTGAAAAGCTAATAAACATACAGTTAGAGTTAATGAAATCATAATCAATGCGATAAAACAATTTCCCATGATTTTTTCAGCTGTCGGATTATCTTGTTTACCCATATATATACTAGCTCTTGGGGCACCTCCCATGCCGACTAAACACGCAAAGGCGGATACAATCATTATAATTGGTAAACAAACGCCTACGCCTGTTAGGGCGATGGCCCCTACATCTTGAATGTGACCAATGTACATGCGGTCAACTACATTATAGAGTAAGTTAACAATTTGACTTAAGATGGCAGGGACTGCCAACATAAAGAGTAACTTACCAACTTTTTCATGTCCTAAATCCACTTCGGACGCTGTTGTGAATTTCATTTTATTTTGCTCCTTCTATTTTTTCATTCATTTTATTCATTGTATCAATCATACATTGAATATCTTTTGTGGGAATATCCTTGAATAAAACTTGATTGATTTTATCAATCTCAATAGAGATTTTTTCTAATATAGGAATCGCTTCTTCTGTTAATTCAATATAAGAAATCCTTCTGTTTTCTGAAACTTTCTTCATTGTGATCAATCCCTTTTGTGCCAAACTTGTTACACTTCGAGAAACCAAAGCTTTTGAAACACCGAGTACAACACGAAGCTGTGTGCTTGTTGTAATGGATGTGTTGTTTTGTAGTAAAATCAGAATTGAGATTTCGTTGGGGGAAAACGTGTATTCTGAAAATCGATCTTTGATTTGTTTACCGTAATATTCACGCAATCGATTGGATAAACGTAAAAATTCTTCTATAGTCAACATATATCCTCCTAATGTTTACTTGTGAACAGTTCAATTGTAAACAAGTGGAAGTATTCTGTCAACGAATAGTTAAAAAATATGATGTACGATAATTGACTACATAAATAATGTGGATATAATTAGACTGATTAGGGAGGGATATGCATGACGTTAAAAGAGTTAAAAATAGGACAGAGTGCATTGATTAAGGCTGTTGGAGGAACGGGTGCATTAAGACAACACTTTCTAGATATGGGAGTTATACCTGGAGCCGAGGTTACAGTTGTAAAGTTTGCGCCTATGGGCGATCCAATGGAACTACAAATTCATGGTTATGAATTATCGCTTCGTTTAGATGAAGCTGAAAAAATATTGGTTGAATTAATTGATGAGAGAACACGAAAGCATGAGAGTGCAGAAAATATAAATAACACCGTTCACCCTGGTTTAGGTGAAGATGGTAAATATCATGTAAAGGCAGATGAACATCCTTTGCCGGAAGGAACTTGTTTAACATATGCCTTGGTAGGAAATCAAAACTGTGGGAAAACCACTTTGTTTAATCAATTAACAGGATCGAATCAACATGTTGGAAATTTTCCGGGTGTAACCGTCGATCGAAAGGATGGCCCAATCAAAGGGTATCCAAATACAATGGTGACAGATTTACCGGGTATTTATTCGATGTCACCTTATACGAGCGAAGAAATTGTATCGCGTAATTTTGTGTTAAATGATAAGCCTAAGGCTATCATTAATATTGTAGATGCCACAAATATTGAGCGAAATCTATATTTGACTATGCAACTTTTAGAAATGAATATTCCGATGGTTATTGCACTTAATATGATGGATGAAGTTGCCAACAATCAAGGTTCGATTGATATCAATGGTATGGAGACTATGCTTGGTGTACCAGTTATACCTATTTCTGCAGCCAAAAACCAAGGTGTAGATGAATTGATTGAACATGCGATTCATATCGCAAAATATCAAGAAAGACCAGGCCGTTTAGATTTTTGTGGAGAAGATGATTTTGGTGGAGCTGTTCACCGTTGTATTCACTCCATCTGTCATTTGATTGAAGATCATGCCAAAAAGGTAGATATTCCTTTGCGGTTTGCGGCCAGTAAGATTATTGAAGGCGATAATTTGATTCTTGATCGTTTGGATTTAGATGATAACGAAAAAGAAATGATTGAACACATTGTGCTTCAAATGGAAAAAGAGCGTGGACTCGATCGTAGTGCGGCCGTTGCGGATATGCGTTTTTCCTTTATTGAAAAGGTTTGTGAACAAACCGTTGTTAAGCCTAAAGAAAGTAAAGAGCGTGTTCGAAGTGAAAAAATTGACCGTATTTTAACGGGTAAATATACCGCAATTCCTATGTTTATTGGAATAATGCTGCTTGTATTCTATCTAACATTTAATGTGGTTGGTGCATGGCTTCAAGGCTTATTAGAACTAGGTATTGATTGGATCACACAAGTAGTGGATGCATGGATGACAAGTGCTCACGTAAGCTATGCTGTACATAGTTTGGTGATTGATGGTATCTTTGCAGGTGTAGGTTCTGTCTTATCTTTCTTACCAATCATTGTGACACTATTCTTCTTTTTATCTATGATGGAAGATAGTGGATATATTGCGCGTGTAGCCTTCTTTATGGATAAACTATTAAGAAAGATTGGGCTGTCAGGAAGAAGTATCGTTCCTTTATTGATTGGATTTGGTTGTACGGTACCAGCCGTTATGTCGACACGTACTTTACCAAGTGAAAGAGATCGTAAGATGACGATTTTATTGACGCCATTTATGTCTTGTACCGCAAAATTACCTATTTATGCCTTCTTTGTGAATGCATTCTTTCCAAAACAAGGCGGCCTAGTTATGACAGGACTTTATGTTTTGGGCATTGTCGTAGGTATTTTAATCGCATACTTATTTAAAAATACTTTATTTAAAGGTGAAGCTGTTCCATTTGTGATGGAACTTCCAAACTATCGGTTGCCTGGATTAAAGAATGTGAGTCAATTGCTGTGGGAAAAGGCGAAGGATTTCTTACAAAAAGCCTTTACAGTTATTTTTGTGGCAACTGTACTTGTGTGGTTCCTACAAAGCTTTAATCTACAATTCGATATGGTCAAAGATTCAAGCCAAAGTATTTTGGCAATGGTAGCCGGATGGATTGCTCCTGTATTTGCACCATTAGGACTTCAAGATTGGCGTATTGTGACATCTTTAATTAGTGGATTTATGGCTAAGGAAAGTGTTGTTTCTACACTACAAGTATTATTTGTAGGTGGTTTACATAGTGCATTAACTACACTATCAGCTGCTTCTTTACTTGTATTCTGCTTGATTTATTCACCATGTGTGGCGGCTATCGCATCTATTAAACGAGAACTAGGCGCAAGATGGGCAATCGGTGTAGTTGCATGGCAATGTGTACTTGCATGGATTTTAGCTTTTGTAGTTCATGTGATTGGCTCTGTATTATAAGTAGCTTTAATGCTACTTTTTTTTTGAAAACATATGGTTTATAATTTTTCCATATCTAAGGGAGGGTGTTTACTTATGTATAAGTTAATTGCGTGTGATTTAGATGAAACTTTGATCAAACCCGATCGAACAATTGATTCTAGAGATATTGAGGCCATTAAGAAATTGAAAGATTTAGGTGTTAAATTTGTGTTGGCTACAGGAAGAGGCTATAACACAGTTCAGGGTACACTTAAGGAATTGGATCTTTTTGATGAAGCCAATCAATATGTGATTTCATATAATGGTGGGGCTATTACGGAAAATAAAGACAATCGACTTTTGCATTTTGAAGGTATTTCTTTTGAGAAAGCTGAAGAATTATATAAGCGCGGATTAAAGTATGATGTAGTCATTCATGTATATACGCCTGATGCAGTATATGCATATAATTTAACGGAAGATGAAAAAAGATATGTGCAGAATCGTCAGGAAATGATTGAGGTATTTGATCAAAATTTGGATTTTTTAAAGGGGCAGGAAATTGTAAAAGTATTATATACAAATACGGATTTTGACTATCTTCAAAATATTGATCGTGATCTAAAGGATATTACATTTGATATGGATGTTTCATATTCAAGTAATCGTTACATTGAATTTAACCATAAGGGTGTAAATAAGGGGGCTGGACTAAAAAAACTAGCTGATCTGTTACATATTGACATTCAGGATACGATTGCGATTGGGGATAACTATAACGATTTATCTATGATCAAGGATGCTGGTTTAGGTGTGGGAGTACAAAATGCTGCACCTGGTATCAAGCCGGATTGCGACTATATCACAACGGCTACTTGTGAAGAAGGAGCTGTTTGTGAAGTGATTGAAAAATTTGTATTAAAAGGAGAGTAAAATGAAGAAACTCATTCAATTATATGTTTCTTGGTTTAAGATGGGTCTATTTACTTTTGGTGGTGGATATGCCATGTTGCCAATGATTCAAAAGGAAGTGATTGAAAAATATCATTGGGCTACAGAAGATGAAGTCATGGACTATTATGCGATTGGCCAATGTACACCTGGTGTTATTGCGGTCAATACATCCACTTTTATTGGATACTACCAAGCTGGAATTCCAGGAGCTATCGCCGCTACTCTAGGTGTAGTTACTCCATCCATCATCATTATTAGTATAATTGCAGGTTTGATCACAAACTTTTCAAGTTTAGCCATTGTTCAACATGCACTAAATGGAATTCGTGTAGCTGTATGTATGTTGATGATCAATGCGGTATTAAAATTAGGGAAAGGCAATATTAAAAATAAGATTGGTTTCTTGATTTTTGCGGTAGCTCTTATTTTTGCGATGTTTACTAAAGTATCTACGGTGTTACTTGTGATTGGTGCTGGTATTGCGGGTGTTGTCTTTTCTAGAATAGGGTGGTTAAAGAAAAATGCCTAAATTGTTGTTGATGTTTTTAGAGTTTTTTAAAACCGGCCTATTTGCGGTAGGAGGAGGTCTAGCGACCATTCCTTTCTTAAGAGAGATTGGGGTTCGTTATGGCTGGTATACTATGAGTGATCTATCCACAATGATTGCGGTTAGTGAATCTACACCAGGTCCAATGGGCGTCAATATGGCTAGTTATGTAGGCTTTAGTCAATATGGTGTATTAGGTTCGATTGTGGTAACACTCGGTCTGGTTTTACCAAGTTTGATTATTATTTGTATCATTGCCAATTTCTTAGAAAAATTTAAAGAGGCAGAGCTTGTTCAACAAATCTTTGCCGGATTAAAACCTGCTGTAGTTGCCTTTATTGCCGTGGCTACCATTGATATTTTGGTGACGACTTTATTTGGTGATTATACTTTCTCAACATTTCATTGGAAGCAGTTTATTTGTCTATTCGTATTGTTGGCATTGAGTAAGTATAAACCTAAATTACATCCAATCTGGTTTATTGTAGCTAGTGCGGTTGTAGGAATTGTATTCGCATTTTAAGTCATAGGGAAACTTGTGGCTTTTTTCTTTTAGGTAAAATAAAAAGCAATGTCCGGGCTTGACATTGCTTTAGGGAGAGGAAAATTATTAAGATAAAAATGTATCTTGAGTTTATAGGGTTGAATAATTTTCCAAAGGGTTAATCATAAGATAAGGCATTTCTTATGACACTTAAAATATATAGTTTTTTTGAATGTCACGCAATGAACACATATTTTGATTTGTACATTATTATGTGTGTAATCTTTTTGTAGTTTGTGTTAAGCTATTAAGTAGAAGGAGATGATTTTAATGTGTACCGCATTAAGCTTTAATCAGTTTTTTGGAAGGAATTTAGATTATGAATTTTCATATGGTGAACGAGTAGCTGTTACGCCACGCAATTATGATTTTCATTTTAGACATTTAGATAAACATGAAAGTCATTATGCTCTGATTGGAATGGCCCATGTATTTGAAGAGTATCCATTATATTATGATGCCATGAATGAGAAAGGCTTGGGAATGGCTGGATTAAACTTTGTTGGGAATGCAAAGTTTTATGAAGCAAAAGAAGGTAAAAACAATGTGGCTGCCTTTGAATTTATTTCTTGGATCTTATCGCAATGTGCAAGTGTCAAAGAGGCAAGAGTCGTATTAGAAAATACAAATGTTTGTGCCACACCATTTAATGAACACTTCCCAGTAGCTGAATTACACTATATGATCAGTGATGAAAATGAAAGCATTGTCGTGGAGTGTATGGAAGATGGTATGCATGTATATGATAATCCTACGCATGTTTTGACAAACAATCCGCCATTACCTATGCAGTTGTTCCGTTTGAATGACTATATGTATTTATCAAACAAACAGCCTGAAAATAACTTTGGATTGGATTTAACTGCTTATTCACGTGGTTTTGGAGCTATGGGACTTCCGGGTGATTTATCGAGTGGATCAAGATTTGTGCGTGTTGCCTATACAAGAGCCAATGCGACGAGTGATAAGAATGATTTAAGTCAATATTTCCACATTATTGGTAGTGTGGAACAACAAAAAGGTCTTTGTGAAGTGGAACCAGGAAAGTATGAATATACAATTTATACGTCTTGTTGCGACTTAAGAAATGGAATTTACTATTATACGACATACAATAATCGTCAGATCAGTGGCGTGAATATGTTTAATGAGGATTTAGATGGTGAAACACTTATTTCTTATCCAACGATTGAAGAAGAAATGGTTCACATGCAAAATTAGTTTAAAAGGAGAAAATAATGGGACTTTTAGGTGAAACAAAACCAGTTAAAAAAACCAATTTTAGGAGTTTCTTTATATTCGGAACAAGAAACCATGAAGGAAATTGAAGGCTATCTAACAATGGCAAGCCATTATGGCTTCACAAAAATCTTTACAAGTATGTTTAGTGTTCCGGGCACAAAAGAAGAAGTGTTTGATCATTTTAAAAACTTTTGTGATTTAGCTCATAAACATGGAATGAAGGTATCTGGTGACTGTAACACCGCATTCTTTAAGAAAATGGGTGCTAGCGAAAGTGATATCTCCATCTTTAAAGAAATGAAAATTGATATCATTCGTATGGATCTACCATATTTTGATCAAAGAGATGTGACTTTAATCAACAACCCTTATAACATTACAATCGAATTATCAAGTTGTATGATTCAAGCTATTCGTATGGCTTAGAAAATGGGGCAAATCCAAAGAATTTCTCAACTTGCCACAATTTCTATCCAGAACGCTATACGGCATCCGACTTAGAAAGTATTCGCTCCATCAATAAAGAATTGGCAACTTTGGGTATTCCTAGTGCTGTCTTTATTTCTAGTAATGAAGACAATACACATGGATCATGGCCAGTACATGATGGACTTCCAACTGTTGAAGATCACCGTTGGATTCCAGAAGCCGATCATATTTTATTGAATGGAGTAAAAGCTGGCAGAAGTTTTGTTTCATGAATAAGTAAATAGAGCCTACTGGAAATATTCTGCGTAGACTTTTATGATAATTCATAAGTTGTTTTTACGTTTTTATCATTGGAATTACGGTGATGGTGGCAATGATTTATAGATGTTGTCGATGTTTGAATATTCGTATGCGCCATGCACAGCTTTGGAAGAGGTCCTTATTATGAGTACAGTGTGGCTCGAAATATGTTGGAGGCTTTGGCAAAACAAAAATAATTTGTTTCATTTCATTTAAAACGTGTTAAGATAATGGAGGATGCTTGTTGAAAGTATCTAAATCCATTATTCTTAGCAGAAAGGGAGGTTTTTAGCGATGCCTTCTTTTTTGCGTTTCATAATAAAAAGCCTACTGGAAATGGTTCCATGTAGGCTTTTCTAATAGTTCATAAGCTGTTTTTGCGTTTCTAACGTTTGTGTTAGAGAATTTATCGAATAATTTATAATTGTTGAGTCTGACCATTAATTTTTTATCGGTTCTAGGAAAATGAAGCGGGAATAATTTATCAAATCTTTCGCTTTCACTGATTAGAATGGATGTTACTTCATTGTTGATAGATAAATAACTTAGAAGATCTTGAATGGCTTGTGAGTCAAAGTAAACTAAAACTTCTACATGAGCCTGATTGTCTTTTGTGGAATATATCGCAAATCCTTTCGGTTGTTTATCTTCATTAACCATTGTGACAATGGATTTTTTTAAGCTTTTATGATATTGAATAAGGTTGTTGAATTCATCTTCACTTAATAGAATACTGCCATCAAAATACTGCATGAATTGGAAATATAATGTGTATAAGTTCTCTGCTTTTTGTTTTACATGATAAGGATTACCACTTCTGCATAATGGAGCTCCAATCCAATATTCTTTTGTGTTTGAAATGTGTTGAAAGCTTTTTGCCTCAAATAATTTAGGCATGTTTGTATATGTGATGGTTAATAAATCGTTATATGTAGCTTGTGAAATGGCAGCATCTAATAAGTTAGAAAATTGTTTTCTTTGTCTATAATCGGGTAAAGTTGCAGCCATACCAATCACAGATACGCGCATTTGTCGATCTAAAAACATCATAGTTCTTTTTGTGACTTGAAGACAAGAAGTAATCTTATCGTCTTGCCAGAAACAGAACATGTGTTGTGGATCATATTGATATTTTATCCAGGCATCGATTTCTTTTTTATCCATATTAAATGCGGATTTAATCAACAAGTCTTTGATTTGTGCATCATATCCAACACTATTGTGACAAATCATTGGTTATCTCCATCTTCTTCGTGTTCCGTATATTCAACATCAATAGCTCCATGTTTTGGAGTTGATTTTGGTTGTTCATTTTGGCTTTGTGTACTGCGATAAGTGTGAACGTGTACATGCCTTCTTCCTGTAAATAGGGAAATAATCCAGAAGAAAATGATGATTGGTAAAATAAATGGAAGTAGCCAGCTTGCTAGGGTTCCAAATATAAAGATAATCACAAAAAAGGCAATAAGAGTAAGAATACTATCCATAAAGGCACCTCGCTTTTCTAAAGTATATCATATTCATAGTATGCGGATTAAATAACGCATTCGGTTTCAATGTCTTGTATGTATTGAATTTTTATTTTTCCATTTGTGAGTTCCATTAAATCTTTAGAAATATCTTCTAGAACAAGGAAATGATAGACAACATCTTCTTCATATTGTTGTTCAATAACTTCAATGTTTTGTGTTCTAAAGTAATGGTCAATTTTTCCGATGAGATCATAAGAAAAATGAATTTGAAATTCTTGAAGTGTAGTTACAGTTGTCAGTGTTGCCACTTTTAAAGCTTGGGAAATACTCGAACTATAGGCTCTTACAAGTCCTCCAGTTCCAACCTTGATTCCTCCAAAATAGCGTACTACAACGGCTAGAATATCTTGCATATCATTATGCATCAACACATCTAACATAGGGTGACCTGCTGTCTGACTTGGTTCTCCATCGTCGTTAGATCGCATAATGTTTCCTATTATCATAGCTGTACAATGATGATTGGCATTGGGATGTTCTTTTTTTATAGCTTTTAAAAAGTCTTTTGCCTCTTGTTCATCCTGTGTTCTATGAAGGTAGGTAATAAATTTACTTTTTTTAATTTCTATTGTATTTATACAATCATTTTGAATTCTTGGCATAGTTGTATTGTAGCAAAGAATAGCTATATTCTACAAGTTTAGTAGAAAAGAAACCATTCTAGTGTTGGCGCCTAGAATGGTTTCTTTTGTTTATTATTATTTTGGGAGAGAGATATGAATATTGGTTTATTTTCTATATTCATTGCCTTATCTTTAAGG
>OMCT01000102.1_pt1 | contig 68153 bp, 57 predicted proteins | sample 1674301 | NCBI WGS metagenome assembly OMCT01 (sample SAMEA103958158, study PRJEB25191) | human gut metagenome
ATCGCAAGACCCAGGCCGGTGCCTGAAACCCCCGTGCGGGCGGCGTCACCGCGCTCAAAGGGGCGCATCACGCGGTCAGCCTGCTTCATGTCAAGGCCTTCGCCCTGATCGCTTACGACAAGAAGTGCGGTTGTGCGGTCTTTTTTCACCGTGACGCTTAAATGTAGCCGGTCATCGTCGCTTCGCCCGTAGCGCTGGGCGTTACTGATGAGGTTTTGCACGACGCGCGAGAGTTCCAGCGGATGCGCCGTCACGAAGATGTCGGGCTCGACATCAAGCTTTTCAATCTTGACGGCGGGGTCCGTGTCAACGCGCGCCGTTTTGATGTACTGCAGCACGGTCTGGGAGAGGTTGACGCGCTCTAAGGGCTGTGTGCTTCGCTTCGCGTAGGCCGCAAACTGGTTCACGATCATTTCCATCTGCTCAAGGTCGCTTACCATCGCGGCGTGCGTATCCTCAGGGAGACTTGCCATTTCCGTTTCAAGCCGCAGACGCGTGATCGGCGTTCTTAAGTCGTGCGAAACGCCGGCCAAAAGCACCTCGCGGTCCTGCTCCATACGGACGATATCCTGCACCATGCGGTTAAAGCTTGAATTGACTTCGCGTAATTCTTCCGGACCGCTGTCTTCGGGGAGCTTTGAAGGGACAAGGCCGCGCCCAAAAACTTTGGCATTTTCAGAGAGCTGATTCAAGGGAGCAATGAGGCGGCGCGTTAAGACCGTGGCACCCAGGATACTGGCAACGAGCGCAGCCAGGGCCCACCAGAGCCACGTTTTTCCGTACGGGGGATCAATGAGGGAGCTGTTCGTTTTGAGCCAGTAGTTGTCCCCGTCAATCGAGATTGACACCCAAAGGCCGCTGCGGCCGTTGACTTCACTCGCGAGAATCGTGTCGCTTCCGAGTTCAGCGCGGACGATGGCTTCGACGTCGGCGATGTTGCTGCGGGTGTAATTGAAGGTTTCTGAAAGCGGCACGATTTTGTCGTCGGCCTCACGCGGCAGAATCCGGAGACCTTCGCGCTTGGCGAGCACCATCAGCAGGTCGGGCCGGTAGATGGGGTCGGCGGAAATCAACGCGTAGCGCGTGAGGTTTGCCATCGAGACGATCTGCTGCGCGGTTCCGAGCGCATAGGGCGTTTCGTTTAACACACGGAAACTCTGAAGCCATCCCATCACGCTGAAGATGATGAGAAGCATCATGAGAATAAAGGTGCGCCAGAAAAGGTTCGGCGCGGGCGGAGCGGAGAGTTTTGCCACGGTGTGCGTCTGATTGAGATAAAAACGGGATCCTTGTGAGGATCCCGTCTGAGTATAACCGTTACTTTGTTTCGGGTTTTACGCCGTCTTTACCCGAAGCCGTATCGTCGGGAATAAAGACGTAGCCCAGACCCCAGACCGTCTGCAGATAACGGGGCTTGGCGGGATCGGGTTCAATGAGCTTACGAAGGCGCGAGACCTGAACGTCAAGCGACCGGTCAAAGGCTTCGTACTCGCGGCCGCGGGCCATTTCCATGAGTTTGTCGCGGGAAAGCGGCACCTTGGGGTGACGGGCAAAGGCCTTCATCACGGCAAATTCGCCGGTCGTCAGCGCAATGAGTTCACCGTTTTTGCGGAGTTCACGGCGGCCGAGGTCAAGCTCAAAGTCGCCGAAGCGCACCACGATGTTTTCCTTGCTCGGCGCGCCGGGCTGGTCCTTGGCGGGGCGGCGGCGCAGCACGGCGTGGATGCGGGCAAGCAACTCACGGGGATTAAAGGGTTTGGCGATATAGTCGTCCGCACCGAGTTCAAGCCCCACGATGCGGTCAACGTCTTCGCCGCGCGCCGTGAGCATGATCACGGGCGTCATATCCTTGCCGGCACGCAGGCGGCGGAGAATCTGCAGGCCGTCTTCGCCGGGCATCATGAGGTCGAGAATGAGCGCGTCAAAGCGTTCCCGCAGCCAGATGCGGTTCATCGCCTGGCCGTTTTCCGCGACGCTTACGGAAAAGCCGTTTTCGCCGAGGTAGCGGCGCAGCAGGTCACGAAGGCGCGGATCGTCGTCCACGACCAAAACCTTGGGTGTGCGCTGTTCATTTTCTGCCATGATGCCTGTAACTCCTATGTGCGGCGGACGGGCTTGCCGGGGTTTCTGCAGTATCTGCAGGAAACGACTCCGGAAAAAGCGGGATCCGCTCTTTGTCGTAGGGGTAATTTTGCCTGTTACAAATTCGATTGCCTGCCCGGAAAAAACGTCTGTTACAAATTCTGCGGCTTTGTTGCGTAAAAAAGACGGGCGCACTTCTAATAAAAAGTTTTAACTGAGGTAAGCTACGCCCATCGAAACGGCACAGAAGGACTTGCCCCACCGTGGTCTCGCGTGTTTTTGAAAAATTCGTGCTCATTGCCTCGTCTGTGTGCGGCTGCTGCTCCATGGCGGTCTGCGCGCAGGAAGTGCGTCAGGCTGAGCCTGAGGCAAGGACCGGGGCCGCAAACGTCGTCTCCTGGGAGGCGATGACGCCCGCCGAGCGCCAGGCGCTCTGGCCGATGCTCACCCACGAGCAGCGCCTCTTTCAGTGGAGGCAGATGAACCGGGCGGAACGCAAGGTTTTTGAAAAGGGCCTCACTGAGGATGAAAAGCGCATCATCAAGCGCCGTTTTGTGATCGATTCACGGCTTCTTGAGGCCGCCGCCAACCGCCCGCAGCGAAAACTCACGGACGATGAAAGGCGTCTCTTGCGTCAGCAGATTATGGAAGTGCATATCGAGATCCGCCGCGGCGTTCCGTACAACTGCACCGATCCCACCAACTGCCCGAAGTCCTCATTCAGGCACCGTCAGGCAAGAGAGGCTGCGGATGCTGCGCCCTCGGCGGCCGACCATGAAAACGCGCATCCGGCCGTACCCTCTGACGTGAAGCCCGCCTCCTGACGGATTCCTCCGTGTCCGCAGCGCGTACGCTGCGGGCAGAATCACTGTTTTCTCTCTGGTGCCGCATCAAACGCCGCCACACAGACGTAATCCGGGCGTTCCGGAATCGTGACGGGGAGAATTTTCACGCCCACCCTGAACGATTCGGAGAGCGTTTCTTCGGTAAGCACATCGTGCGTAAAGCCGAAGCGGTGCGTGCCGTCAGGCATCAGCACCAGCGTCTTTGTGCTGATTTCAAGCGCGTGAGCCGGAAAGTGCGTGTTGATGACGGCGCCGATTCCGAGGGTTTCCGAGAGTTCTCTTAAAACCGTGAGGACCCGCAGCTGATTTTTAAAGTCAAGGTTGCTTTCGGGTTCGTCAAGCACTAGAAGTTCAGGGTTTCCCGCGAGCGCCCGGGCAATGAGCACAAGCTGGTATTCACCCCCGGAGATTTCGTTGGTGAGTTTGTCCGCAAGGTGCGCGATTCCGGTTTTTGTGAGGGCTGCAAACGCCGCTTCCCGGTCTTTTTCCGAGGGCTTGGCAAAAAGTCCGAGGCGGGCACTGCGTCCGAGCATCACCATATCGAGAACGCTGTAGATGAAACTCGCGGGCTTGGCCTGCGGAACGTACCCCACACGCTGCCAGAAGGTACGCGCGGGGACGGTACGGATGTCGGTACCGTCAATAAGGGACGCCCCGCTTTTCCAGCGCCTTAATCCGAGCATGCACTTCAATAGCGTCGTTTTCCCGGCACCGTTGCGGCCGAGGATACTCAGAATCCCGCGGCAGTCAAAGGAAAAATTGATGTCGGTGAGGACCTCGCGGAAACTGCCCGGATAGCCGTAGGAGGCGTGAGAGACGTCAAACTGCATGGCGCATCACCTCACAAGGCCCGTGCGGCGTAATAAAAGGATAAAAAGGGGCGCGCCGATCACGGCGGTCAGAATCGAAACCGGAATTTCAAGTTCCGCGGCGCACCGCGCCGTGGTGTCGGCGGCGAGCACAAAAAGCGCGCCGATTAAGAAACTTGCCGGAATCACGCGGCAGTTGTCTGCCCCGAACATGAGCCGCGCGCAGTGGGGGATCAAAAGCCCCACCCAGCCGATCAGTCCGCACATACTCACCACGCCCGCCGTGATCATGGTGCTTGCCACAATGACCGCGATTCTTAACTGCGTCACCGGAATCCCCAGCGACCGCGCTTCGTCTTCAGGTAGCGACAGGGCATTCATCTTCCAGCGCAGGCAATAAAGAACCACGGAGCCCGCAAGGATAAACGGCAGCCCCAGCCACAGCGTTTCCATCGTGGCCCCCGTGAGACTTCCCATAAGCCAGAAGGTAATCGAGGGGAGCATGTCCTGGGGATCGGCTACAAACTTCACAAGGCTGATTAAGGCGGAAAAAAGCGCCGCAATCACCAGGCCCGAGAGAATGAGCATCAGAATCGAGCTTTGTCCCCGGATGCGGCTTACAAAGCAGACAAGCACCACGGCCCCGAGGCCCGTCGCAAGGGACGCAGCCTGCACAAGTGCCGCGTCAAACCCCAGCAGAATCCCCAAAACCGCGCCGAAAGCTGCGCCGGTCGCAACGCCCAGTGTGTCCGGGGTTGCAAGGGGATTGGAAAAAAGCGCCTGAAAGCCCGCTCCCGCGGCCGCAAGCCCCGCGCCCGCCGCCACCGCGAGAATGACGCGGGGGAGTCTTACGTTCACAACCACCGAATAAATTGTTTCATCGGGTCGCGGCCCCTGCGTCACCCAGGCTTTCAGCGCCGCAAGAACGTCAGCGACGGCCACAGGAAAGCCGCCGCTGGCAAGCGCCATGCAGGCCCCTGCAATGAGCGCCGCCCAAAGGCACGCGGTTGCAGGCCCCCAGGCGAGCCACCGGCTCGTAAAAAGTGATGAAACGCGGGGTCGTGTCACGGGGCGGTTACCTGCGGCCTGAAGTCTGAGAAAAACCGTCGGCGCGGTTGGCCTTGGGTTCGTACATGGACTTTACCTGCTCGTCCGTGAGGTCAATGCCGTACAGTCCCCGGTAGTAAATCTTTGCTTCTTTGGTGAGGTCGATATCCTCAAAGAGTTTGGGGTAGACGGTCTTCGCCATCCAAAGAAGTGTGAGCGGGGTATCAGCCGAGGGCGTGAAGCTTCTGTAGATCCCCAGGGGGAGCTTATAGACCTGTTTTTCCATCACGGCTTTGACGCGGCTCCAGTCGTTGTACTTTCCGGCATAGATGTCGGCGGGGAGCACGGGCGTAAAGTTCGTCACAAAAATGACGTCCGGATTCCACTTGTAGACCTGTTCCATCGAAATCTGGGCGTTCTGGTTGTCCGCTTCAACAGAATAAGCCGCATTTTTGGCGCCGATTGCATCGCACCAGTACTGACCGAAAAAGTGCCGGCCGCTTGTGACAAGGCGCTTGGCGTCATACTGAAACACGAAAAGCACACTCTTGCGTTCAGCGTCAGTCAGTTTGGCGGTGCGCTCTGCAACCATTGACGCAATGCGCCGCGAGTGGGCGGCTGCCTTATCGGTCTTTGCGTTTTCCGGGAAGACGGCGTCCAGAAGGCTGATCCACTGATCGTAGGTCGTTAAAACGTTGTAGTCCCACTTGGAAGCCGAAACGGCAACGGCGGCAATTCCGGCGTTTTCAAGCTGCTTGATTGCGGGGCGGTTGCCGGCGTTCACGAACACCACGTCGGGCTTAAGGCGCATCACCGACTCAATATTCATCGTGCCGCCCTTCATAAAGGAGGTGTCGGCTTTAAGTATCGCCGGATAGATCTCGGAGAGAAGCCCGTTTTTGGCGGCCGACATGGAGACGGGGTGAATCCCCACGAGTTTGTCGGCGCCGCCGAGATAGACGGCGGTGACGCTCGCAAAGGGGAGAATGTCCGCAGTCACAATGCGGTTGACGGTATCGGGGACGTTGACGCTTCGGCCGAGATGATCGGTCACAAGACGCGCCTGAACGCTGCAGGCAAAGGCAGCGGCCAAAACGGCGCCAGAAACGACTGCTTTCTTAAAAATCTGTCCGGCAGAAATCATGATGAGCATCAGAAAATAAAAAGAGGATCTTTAAAGTGTAGTCGCCTCGGGCCTACAGTAGCGGCGCCCGGTTGCTTCGGGCGTCAAACCACGCTGAAAACCGGTGCCCGATAAGGTTGGGTACGGCACTGCGCCAGATACGGCCCGACAAACCTTCGTGCGGCAGGTCCGTGACGGACGGGGGCGTTTCGGTGAGCTTTTTCACAAACTGTCCGTAAAAGGGATCGGCAATAAGCGATTTGGCTTTCGGAAGAATCGTCCGGAACGTGTCTTCATCGGCGTTTCGCACGTCCCGGGAACCGAGCACAAAGTCGGGGGTCGTAAGCGGTGTTGCCACCGCCACGCGCGTAAGGCCCTTTTCCTTCACAAGCGCCGCGCGAAGGGCGGCGGACGTGACCGCCTCACCGATGACCCAGGTTTGAGGTGCTTCGTTACCGGTCCAGTTACCGCGACAGTCGCTGGCGAGATTGATGTTTTTCGCGCTGCGTGCGGCTTCGGTGAGTTTTGCGGCAATGGTCTCCGCCATAAAATCCCCGACGGGAGCTCCGATGACAAAGGGGACACCTGCATGTTCATAAAGCCAGAGGGCAGGGGGAATCCCCGAAGCCGTCACGGCAAGCGTCACGTCGGCTTCGGCCGCGGACGCAATGCGGTTAAGCGCGGCATTTTCGCCCATCGCCCAGTTTGACTGCACGGTAAAACCGGCATCGTTTAAAAAGGATTCAATGGCTTCAGGGGCTCCGTTTACCGACCAGTCAAGCGGCGTGACGCCCGTTATATTGACGCGCAGTTTCGGGTGCGGTGTTTTGCGGGCGGCGGGCTTAACAAAGCGCTCCGCGAGTTTCACAAAGGCTTTGCCGGCACCGGAGACGTAGTCAAGTGTGCCGTTTGTGTCCACGCCGAAACTCACGACGCCTGTGCGGGATTCAAGCTCCCGGGCAATGCCGTCGTAGTCGCACCCCATCATCATCGGGATCGGGGTGCCGGCAATAGCGATGAATTCGGGATTGACTTCACGTGCCGCAGCCGCGATGTCGTCCATCATGCGCTGCTCGTTACCGAGAACCGCATCGGCTTCGGTGAGTCCCGTGATAAAGACGTCCGCGGGCCGGTCAAACCAGCGCGGTTCATCGTGCGTGGTGTAGGTGGAGCTGCAGCCTGAGGCATCGTGCATGACGATAAGGCCCCCCAACTCATAAAGCGCCGAGCAAACCGCAGAATTATCCGCTGCGTACACCGGCAGCCACACGTTGGTTTGTTTCACAGACAGCCTCCCGCACTGCAGCCGAGCGCCTTAATCTGAATGATGTCGCGGGCGTTTTTGGGGTGTAAAAACGCATCCGTGAGGCTTTGGGCGAGATACGTGATCCCGGAAAAGCCGTCGGCGCCGTCGTTTTCGACCATATTCACAAAGTGATCCGTGTGCTCAAACCACGCGGCCTTTTGCCCGACGGCCAGGGTCTTTGTGTTTTCAGGGGTGCGGGCGCGCACCATGCCGACCGCGGTGGTGGGCATGAGTCTTAACGCCGGTTTTTCCGTTTTAAGCGCCTCAAAGTCCGCCGTTTCCTGCGGGAAAACCGTGTCACAGTAGACGCGCACCACGTTAAAGCCGTAACGGATGAGAAGCCGCGTGAGCGACAGGGGACGCATCGTTGCTGTGTAGTCAATGGCAACGGGCGTGTCACCGATGATGCTTTGTGCTTTTTTAAGTGCCGCATCGGCTGCCTGCCGGGCGTCTTTCCAGTTAAGTTCGGCGCCAAGCGTGGCAGCAAGCCCCGTGAGCATCGCTTCGTTTTCATCGAAGTCCCAGCCGCAGGAAAGGGCAACGGGTTTCATGCCGAGGTTTTCCGTCATCCACTCACGCGCGGCTTTTCCGCTCGGGTTCACCGTGAGCACAAATTCACTGCGTGCAAGCTCCTGATACGCCTCCCACGTGGCGGCTGCCGTGATCGTGCGCCAGGGGCGGCGGGCTGTTTGCACCACGCGCCGGATGTCGGAGTGCTCCTTTAAGGGACGGACGTCCGCGGCAATCGTCACACCGTTGTCTCTGAGAGTGTCGGGGGCTTTCCGGATCATTGTGTAGATCTGCCGGCGGTTACGCATATCGGGCGTAATGCGCTTTCTCAGAATCGGCGTCATGTAGCCGTCGGCAAAGGCGATGTCCGGAAAGGTCTCGCGGAGCTTTTCAAAGCTGAAGGTGAGGTCGCTTCCCACAAACTCATGCACGCAGCTTGTGTAGATGATGACGGCTTTGGGGCGCACGGCAAGATTGCGGATAATGTCCGTGACGCCGTCAATGAGAATACGTTCGGTGTTGCCTTCCAGAAGGTTGCTGTCTTCAATCGTGATCGTTGAAAACCGGTCCATGGCCCGCAGTTCCGCCGCGGACATCGAAACGCCTCTCAGGCAGCACCTTGCACAGACAAAGATGATGTGCGTCTCGGGAATCAGAAGCCCCAGGTGCATGATGGTCCAGGTGCCGCGCGCGGGGGCACTGTATTCAAGCCCCTGACTGTAGGTGAGGGGGAGCGTCGCTTTTCCGACTTCAACCCCGGGCGTCAGGCACGGGCGGTTAATCAGGGGCATCAGAGTTCTCCCGCGGAAATACGGATGACCGAAGCGCTTTCAGCCGGTGTTGCGGCTTTGAGTAACTCACGTGAAAGCGTCTTGTAGTGCGCGGCCATCGGTGTGTCGGGAAAGGCTGCGAAAACGGTTGCATGCGCGTCTTCGGCGGCCTGCACGACACCGTCGCGCGGTAGCCGGTAGATAACGGGCGCCTGAATGGTTGCGGCAAGGTCGTCCACCTTGGCGTCTTCGTTTTCGACGTTGCGGCGGTTGAGAATGAGGCCGGAGAGCCTCGCGTAGCCGCGGTTTTTGTAGCTTTGCACGGCCATGGCGATGTTGCCTGCCGCGTAAACGGCCATGTTTTCGCCGGAAGTGACGATAAACACGTTTTCGGCGTAGCCTTTGCGGATCGGCATGGCAAAGCCACCGCAGACAACGTCACCCAAAACGTCGTAGAGCACCACGTCGGGTTTGATCTCTTCAAAGGCGCGGCACGTGGTGAGCGACTCAAACGCCGCGACAATGCCGCGGCCCGCGCAGCCCGTGCCGGGCGTGGGGCCTCCGGCTTCAGCGCACCAGACGCCATCGCGGGCGCGGGTGACGATGTCCTCGAGCCGTACGGCCGATGCGTTTTTGTGCCTTAAGACGTCGAGCACACTTTGGATGCGCACGCCCGCTGTGTGGGCAATCGTGCTGTCGGCCTTGGGGTCGCACCCGATCTGAAACACCGTCATGCCGTCGGCGGCAAGTGCTGCTGCGACGTTACTGACGGTCGTGGACTTTCCGATGCCGCCCTTACCGTAAACCGCCATTCTGTACATTACTGCTGAGCCTCCGTCGGAACTGTTTCGCCTTCAACGAGCTGGGGCGTATTATCCTGCGTCATCTGCATGAGTTCGATTCTGCGCCGGTTGTATTCACCCCAGGTAATGCGCCGGCCGGCCAAGTCATCCTGGTTTTTTCGGACGAGGGGATCGATTTCTTCGTCGGCACGGGCGGCGGCTCTGACGTAGGAATCGATGCCGCTTTCGGTCATAAGGTGCCGCGTCGTGCTGTTGAGCTCCTCGATTTCTTCGGCCACGCGCCGCATCTGCTCGATTTCCGGGGCCCGGGCTTTACTTCTGTCATTTAACTGACGGCGTGAGGCCATCGCTGGAAGGCACGGGGTTTTTTCAAAGTAACCGGCGTATTCGGGAGCCGTGCAGATTTCGCGGTAAATTGCCGCCACTTCCTCAAAGCGTTCGCGGATGGCGGTTTCTCCGGGCATTTTGCGGGCCATTTCCGCAAGTTCCGCCTCCGTGGGGAGGTTTCCCGTGAGGGTTTTGCAGCCGGTGAGCACGAGGGCCGCTAGGCCCGCCGCGAAAACGATCCGGGCAGCTGTTGCTGACGTCATGATTGAATGCATTATTGTGTTGGGTACGGACGGGTGCATTCTACGATTTTGCCGGGTACAAAAAAGGGACAGGTCCGCAATCGGTCTGTCCCTTCGCGCTTAAAGCGCGGTGACGCTGACGAAATTAACGTTCTACGGCGGCCTTAAAGGCTGCGCCTGGAACGAACTTCGGCACGTACTTTTCAGCAATCGTGATCGTGGCGCCGGTGGCGGGATTGCGGCCGGTGCGCTGGGGCTTGTGCTGCAGTTTAAACGTACCGAACCCGACGATCGTCACGGGGTCGTCATTCTTGACGCGTTCGGTAATGGTGTCGGTCACCGTTGCCAGAATGCGGCTTGCCTGAGCCTTGCTGATGTTGTGCTCGGCGGCAATCTTTTCGATCAGCTGAACGCGGTTCACTTTTATTTCCTCCTGCCCTTACGGGACTTCTTCTTGTTTGTACAAACATGTGCCGGAAAAGGGAGCGGGGTGGCTCGCCTTTAAAGGCCGGCCGGGCCTTGCGGCTGTTGGTCCGAACCAGCGCACGGCTTCATCCTACCGCGCCCGAAAGCGGTTTGAACAGGGAGGTGACTTAGAGAAAACGCCTAGATAGAAAATGTAAATCCTTGCGCGGCGCGGATCTGAAATTAGAATTTTGCCGATTTATACCTATTAGGAGGTATATTGGCTTAACGCAAACAGTAATTGTTAATGGATTTAAGAAACTGTATCTTTAGGCAATCAAATACGCCAAAACTTTAAATCTATTGGATTTATTCTGTGCTTTGTGATTAAATGGCGGTGTCCCGGCAGAGACGGCAGGGAAACCGTTTCGCCGATGACATCTCCTTTGGTGGTATGTTGAGACCGCTGCAGCCTTATGCGGCGTTTCTTTCGCATCGAAGGATCATCAGAGTGTTGCTGAAACGCCGCAAAAGGCGGCCGGCGAGGTGCGGTCACGGACGCAGGGGCCTTCGGGTTCACGCGTGGGGAAACGGGACGGTACCGGTAAAGACACCGGCAGAAGACAGCATCTGATGACCTAAAGGGACGATGCGAAAGAGATGCCCGGTTCATGAAAACATGAACCTCACGGCTCAGCGGTCTTTTTTTTTGCGTTTTTTCGGGCAAACAAAAAACCGTGAGGCATTGCTGCTTCACGGTTTTTGAGGAATTTCTGGTGCGCCGGGTAGGATTCGAACCCGCGACCCCCTGGTTCGTAGCCAGGTACTCTATCCAACTGAGCTACCGGCGCACACTTTTTTCTGCCCTCTCGAGCAGAGACCGGCATTTTACAGAAACACTTTTAAAAGTGCAACTGCCGTGCCGGTGAGCCGAAATTCAGGTCTTACGCTGCCATCGCCAGACCGCTGTCGATGCGGGCAAGCACTTCGTCTTTGCCGAAAAGTTCCAGGGTCTTGTCAATCTGCGGCGTACGGTCAACGTTGCAGACCAAAACTCTGAGCGGTGTGGCAATCGGGCCCATCTTGATGTTGAGCTTTTCCATGACGGCCTTGATGGCACCGTAAATGGAGGGCGCATCAAACGTTGCAAGCTTGGCAGCTTCTTCACGGAAGGCAAGGAGCGCTTCCTTGTTGCCGTCAGCCAAAGCGGCCTTTACCGCTTCCGGATCACGCTCGAGGGGCTTATAGAAGAAGAGGGCGGCATCGGCAAGCGCTTCAAGCGTGGCGGCGCGGGTCTTTAAAAGGCCGCAGACGCCCGCAAGCGACGGGCCGCCTTCAACCTTGCCGCCGCGCTTTTCAATGCGCGCACGGGTGAGGTCCGCAAGACGCTTGTCATCGGCTTCCTTCATGTACTGGGCATTGAGCCACTCGAACTTCTTAAAGTCGATGCGGGCTGCGGCACGCGAGCAGTCGGAAAGGTCAAAGACCTTGGCCAGCTCTTCGCGCGAGAACTTTTCCATGTTGCCGTGGCCCCAGCCGAGGCGGGCGAGGTAATTGAAGACGGCTTCGGGCAGAAACCCGCGGGCTTCGTATTCCATTACCGACACCGAACCGTGGCGCTTGGAAAGCTTCTGTCCGTCAGGCCCGTTGATAAGCGGCAGGTGCGCAAAAATCGGAATCTCGGCACCGAGGGCCTTATACAGATTAATCTGACGCGGCGTGTTGTTGATGTGGTCGGCACCGCGGATCACGTGGCTGACCTTCATGTCCCAGTCATCCACCACCACGGCAAAGTTGTAGGTGGGAATGCCGTCACGCATGATGATGAGGTCATCGAGTTCCTTGTTGGAAATCGTGATCGGGCCGTAAACGGCATCATCCCAGGACACGTCGCCGTCATCGGGATTGCGGAAACGGATCACGGGCTTGACGCCTTCGGGAATCGGGCGGCCGACGCAGTTTTCAGGACGCCAGCGGCCGTCATAGCGGGGCTTAAGCCCCTTGGCACGCTGCTCTTCGCGCATTTGATCGAGCTCTTCGGGGGTGGCGTAGCACTTGTAGGCGCGGCCGTCGGCGAGCATCTGATCAACGATTTCGCGGTAGCGGTCCAGACGATCCATCTGATAGATGGGGCCCTCGTCGTAGTCGAGGTTGAGCCACTTCATCGAATCGAGAATGACCTGCGTTGCCTCATCGGTGGAGCGCTTCTGATCAGTGTCTTCGATGCGTAGCAGGAACTTGCCGCCCAGGTGCCGGGCCACAGCCCAGCAGTAAATGGCGGTACGGGCAGTCCCCAGGTGCATCATGCCGGTGGGCGAGGGAGCAATACGGGTACGGATTTCTTTCATCACAATTCTCTAAGTAATCCTGAACGCAGGTGAGGCGCCTTTATTTTTTTTTCGATCGGTGCCGTCAGACTGAGATTTCAACAGAATTCAGCATTTTAGCGCTTACGGGTAAAATATCGGCCTTCAAAAATTTTTCCGCCGACGGATGTAAACCGTGACCGCAAAAAAACTCTATCTGCGCAGCTTCGGCTGCCAAATGAATGACTATGACTCCGCCCGTATCGTCGACCTGATGGCCAAAAACGGGTACGAGCGGGTGGCAGCGCCCGAAGAAGCCGATCTCGTTGTGATCGTGACCTGTTCGATTCGTGAAAAGGCTCAGGAAAAGACCTTCTCGGATCTCGGACGCATCCGCGAAATCAAGAAAAAGAATCCGGAGCTTCTCATCGCCGTGGGCGGCTGTGTGGCAAGCCAGGAAGGTGAAAATATCCTGAAGCGCTCCCCCTGGGTGGACGTTGTGTTCGGGCCGCAGACACTGCACCGGCTGCCGAAAATGATTGAAGAGCGCCTGAAAACCGGGCGCCCGCAAGTGGACATCACGTTTCCTGAAATTGAAAAGTTTGATTGTCTGCCTGCGCCCAAGAGCAACGGGCCCGCGGCCTTTGTTTCCATCATGGAAGGCTGCAGCAAGTACTGCTCTTACTGCGTGGTGCCTTATACGCGCGGCGAAGAAATCAGCCGTCCTCTGATGGACGTGCTTGTGGAATGCACGCTTCTTGCCGCACAGGGCGTGAAGGAAATCACGCTTCTCGGGCAAAACGTGAACGCGTACCGCGGGCGCGGCGCCGACGGCTCGGTTGTGGACTTTGCGCTGCTTCTGGAATATGTGAGCGAAATCGACGGAATTGAACGCATCCGCTACACCACGAGCCACCCGACGGAATTTTCCGACCGTCTGATTGAAGCCTACGGGCGGCTGCCCAAACTCGCCAACCACGTGCATCTGCCGGTTCAGAGCGGCTCAGACCGGATTCTGGAAGCCATGAAGCGCGGCTATACGCACGACTGGTATCTCAACCGCATTGCCAAACTCATGGCCGTGCGTCCGGGAATTTCCATTGCCACGGACTTCATTGTGGGATTCCCCGGCGAAACCGAGGAAGACTTCAACGAAACGATGCGCCTGATTGATGAGGTGGGCTTTGACGCGAGTTTCTCCTTTGTGTACTCCAAGCGTCCGGGAACGCCCGCGGCAGATCTGCCCGATGACACCCCTTACGAGGTGAAGTTAAAGCGTCTGCAGCATCTGCAGGCCGTCAACGACGCCCGCGCCACGGAAATTTCCAAGGCCATGCTCGGCAACATTGAGCGCTGCCTGGTAACGGGCCCGGCGAAAAAGGGTGAGGGGATGCTTTCGGCGAGAACCGACAACAACCGCGTCGTCACCTTCGAGGGCGGCCCGAGGCTTATCGGCCAGATGGTCAACATTGAAATCACGGATGTCTTCCCGCATACGCTGGGCGGACGTCTTGTCAAGTAAAGAGGCGTCATGCAGGAACTTCAGGAACAGGTTTTTTCTGCGGAACTCACCGCGGCTGAGCTCTCGCGCCTTGTGGGGCCGTTGGACGAGAATCTGCGACAGATTGAAAACGCCTTCGGCGTGCAGGTGCTGCGCCGCGGGCACAACTTCCGGTTTGCGGGAGTGCAGGCCGCAGGTGCCGCGCAGGTCTTAAGACGCGCCGCGGCGCGCATTCAGGCCGGTGAAGATCTGACGGTTAACGACGTTCAGATGATGATCATCGCCGAGCAGCGGGGCGGAGAAACCGAAGACGATGAGGGCTTTACGCTCAGAACGCGCCGCTCGGGTTTGAGACCGAGAACTCCCAATCAAAAGGCCTATCTCAAAGCATTACTCGAAAGTGATGTGACCTTCGGTATCGGCCCGGCCGGAACCGGTAAGACGTACCTAGCGGTTGCGGCTGCCGTGGACGCGTTTGAGCGCGATGCCGTGGAGCGCATTGTTCTGACGCGCCCTGCGATTGAAGCCGGTGAGCGCCTCGGGTTTCTCCCGGGAGACCTCACGCAGAAGGTCGATCCCTATTTAAGACCGCTTTACGACGCGCTTTTTGATCTCTTCGGATTTGAAAAGACGCAGCGCCTCATTGAAAAACAGGTGATTGAAATTGCGCCTTTGGCGTATATGCGCGGCAGAACGCTCAATAACGCGTTTGTGATTCTTGATGAAGCCCAGAACACGACCGTCGAGCAGATGAAGATGTTTTTGACGCGTATCGGTTTTGGTACGCGTGCCGTCATCACCGGGGACGTCACGCAGGTGGACCTGCCGCGCGGCGTGAGAAGCGGGCTTGCGCATGCCTCGCGGGTTCTTGAGAATGTCCGCGGCATTGCCATGGTGCATTTTTCGGCGGCTGACGTTGTGCGCCATCCTCTCGTGGGCGCGATTGTGCGCGCCTATGACGCCTACGAAGCCCGTGAAAAGGAAGAGGAAAAGGCGCGGCGCGCTCAGTTAAAAGCGGAGGCGGAAAACTGATGGTAAGAGCAAAAAAGGCCGGAAAGGCCGTGGACGTCACTTTTGAGCGCACGGACGGCGCCAAAAAGCGCCTTCCGACACGCGCCGAGATGCGCGGCTGGATGCAGGCCGCAAGCTTCGTGCCTTTTGCCGGGTCGGTGCGCTTTGTGGGGCCCGAAGAAGGGCGGCTTCTCAATAAAACCTACCGCGGCAAGGACTACACCACAAACGTACTGACCTTTGACTATGCGCACAGCCCGACGGCCGAAGCCGATATTGTGATCGCCACGGACGTCATTGAACGGGAAGCGCGCGAGCAGAAAAAAAGTTTCCGCGAGCACCTGGCGCACATGCTCATTCACTCCGTGCTTCACGCACAGGGCTGGGATCATGAAACCGATGAAGAGGCCGAGGCGATGGAAGCGCTTGAAACCAAGATTCTGTCAGGCCTCGGGTTTGCCGATCCCTACAGTGATCCGGCCCGCGGCCACTAAAAGCGGACGCTCTTTGCTATGCTCAACATATGACGGCATAAAAACGCCGTGAAATCAGTTATTACCATCAAGAAAAAGTTGTATGCCCGACGAGCAACCACAAAAACAGACGAAAAAAAGCAACCGCGGATTTTTCAAACTGTTCCGCAGCCGTTTCAAGGACGAACCGCAGACGCGCGAGGAAATCGTGGCGCTTTTGCGCAGCTCTCTGAGAAAAGGACTTCTTGACGCCGATGCACTTGCGATGATGGAGGGGGCACTGCACGTCTCCGAACTCAGAGCCTCCGACCTGATGGTGCAGCGCGCTCAGATTGAGGCCGTTGATCTTTCCGAGAAGAAGGAAAACTGGCTGCCCAAACTCATTGCCCGCGGACACTCACGCTTTCCGGTTGTCGACGGTGACCTCGACACCGTCAAAGGCATCATGCATGCCAAGGACCTTTTAAGGCTCCTACTGGATCCGGACTACGACCTCGCGAGCCATCTGCGTCCGGCCCGCTTTATTCCGGAGACGCTTCCCATCAATATTTTGCTCAGGGATTTCCGCGACAGCCGCAATCACCTGGCTCTGGTGATCGATGAGTTCGGTTCCGTCTCTGGGCTGATCACGATTGAAGACGTGATCGAGCAGGTCGTGGGGCAGATTAACGATGAATTTGACTCCGTGAGTTCCGACGTCGACAACATCGCGGTTGTGGATGCCGAGCACTGGCGCATTAAGGCGGGGACCCATCTGGAACAGTTCAACGCTTATTTCCAGTGCAACCTGCAGGATGACTACTGTGAGACGGTGGGCGGGCTTATCACCGACCGCTTTGAGCATGTGCCTCACAGAGGGGAAGTGATCGAAATTGAAGGGTTCCGCTTCCGTGTCTTAAAGGGCGATGAGCGTCAGGCCGCACTCTTTCTTGCGGAAAAAGTGGTGGCCGCGGAGAAGGCTGAAGCCAAGAGCCAGGAAGGTAACAGCTGATGGAGGCTTTAAAAGCCGGCGGGAAATTTTCTGCGGTAGCGCCGTTTGTGCGTGCCGCAGCCTGCGCTTTGTCGGGCGCCGTTGCGGTTTTGGGGTTTGCCCCCTTTAACTGGTGGCTTCCGACGCTGGTTGCCTTTGCGGCGCTTTTTTTCTGTATTGAAAAATCGGCCGGTGTTAAAGAGGCTTTTCTGGACGGCTGGCTCTGGGGGCTTGCATTTTTCACGCTGGGGTTAAGCTGGACGCACCGTTCGATGGCCGTTTTCGGCGGATTCGGCGATGTTTTGGCCGCGGCAGGCGTCTTTCTGATGGCCGCGGTTCTCGCGCTTACGGCTGCCGTTCCTTGTGCGGCAGCCAGGTTTTTCAAGGCACCGCAGGGGTTACGAAGTCTTTTGTATCTGCCGGTCTGTTGGGTGCTGTCTGAAATTATCCGTACGGATGTCTTCGGATTCGGGTGGCTCACGGCGGGCTATGCGTTTTTACCCACGCCGCTTGCGGGCTGGGCTCCGGCGGGCGGCGTGTTTCTCACGGCACTGGCGGCACTTTTTGCCGCGGGCCTTGTTGCGGCAGCCACGCTCGGCATGAAGGGGGTTGCCGTCAAAACGGCGGGGGCGCTTTTGGCGGGCGCTGCCGTCGCGGGCGGTTTCGGACTTGAGGGCATCAGTTGGTTCACGCCGGGAAAAACGCTTGATGTGCGGCTTGTGCAGCCCGATCTTCCGATTGTGATGCGGGCAACGGCTTCCGAGCAGACTTCCCGCCTGGAGCGCGTCAAGGCCATGAGTCTTGCAAGTCCCTTAGGCGGCAAACTTGATCTTATTTTGTGGCCTGAGAGCGTTTATGCCGCGCTGTTAAATCGGCTTAAGACCGAAGAAGCGCTTCTGCCGGCTCTCGTTGCCCGTGCGCAGAAAACCACGGTTTTATTCAATGCGTTTGAAGAGCCCGCCCGCGGCGTTTATTTCAACAGCCTCTGGGCTGCAGATGAGGCAGGAAGCGAGGCGCCGGTTTACGCTAAACGCCATTTGGTGCCTTTCGGTGAATATGTGCCCTTCGGATTTCGCTGGTTCGTGGATGCGATGGGCATCCCCATGGCCGATCAGCGGCGCGGTCTTGTGCCGGAAGAGGCGCTCAAGGCCTCAGGCATTGTCTACGCGCCGGCGGTTTGCTACGAAAATAACTTCGGCGGTGAACTGCGGGCTTTCTGGCAGAAGCGCGAAGTGCCTCAGCTTATTGTCGTCACGGCAAATTTGGGGTGGTTCGGTGATTGGGCGGCTGCGCAGTTCACGCAGATTTCTGCAATGCGGGCAAGGGAATTCGCCACGCCCCTTCTGCAGGTCGTCAATAACGGCAGCTCTGCGGTGATTGATTTCCGGGGAAGGCTTGAACGCCGGGCGGGGCCGGGCGCACAGAGTCTGGATGCACTGGTGACGGTTTCGCGCGGGAGCGTCACGCCTTATGCCCGGTTCGGGGATCTGCCGCTTGCAGTCCTGCTGACGCTTATCCTCGCGGTCATTGCTTTTTGTCATCTGCGCCGGAAGCGCCGGGGAAGCGCTCTCCGTTAGGTGCTTTCTGCGGGCATAGCGGGCAGGCAGAGCCCTTAATCTTGATGGGGTAAAATTCCCCATTTTCCGCCGTCGGTTTTCGTTAATTGCGGCTCACGGTTGTGTTTTGCGCTGCAACTGAGGCGGGTTGTATTCAGGTTCTAGATAGAAAAAATGATTACCTTTCAGGAAGTAATTCTGCGTCTGCAGCAGTATTGGAACAAGCAGGGCTGCGCTCTGCTTCAGCCGATCGACATCGAAGTCGGTGCCGGTACCTCTCATACAGCGACATTTCTGAGAGCGCTCGGACCTGAACCCTGGCGTGCCGCGTATGTGCAGCCGTCGCGCCGTCCCAAGGACGCCCGTTACGGCGAAAACCCCAACCGTCTGCACCAGCACCATCAGTATCAGGTGGTGTTAAAGCCCGCTCCCGTCAATATCGTTGACCTCTATCTGGATTCCCTCAGAGCGCTCGGCATCGATACGGAGGTCAACGACATCCGTTTCGTGGAAGACAACTGGGAAAACCCGACGCTCGGCGCCTGGGGCCTTGGCTGGGAAGTGTGGATGAACGGTATGGAAGTCACGCAGTTTACGTACTTCCAGCAGGTGGGCGGCCTTGAGTGTAAGCCCATCACCGGTGAAATCACCTACGGGCTTGAACGCCTGACGATGTATCTGCAGAACTGCGACAACGTCTTTGACCTGGTCTACACGAACTGGACCGACGGACTGGGCGAAGAGCACACGCTCACCTACGGCGACGTCTTCCATCAGAACGAAGTCGAGCAGAGTCACTACAACTTTGAAGCCAGTGACCCGGAAAAGCTTTTCAAGCAGTTTGATTACTTTGAAGGCGAAGCCAAGCGCCTGATGGAACTCAAGCTCGCGCTGCCGGCCTACGAAATGGTTCTTAAGGCCGGCCACACCTTCAACCTTCTTGACGCCCGCGGTGCCATCAGCGTCACCGAACGAGCCGCCTACATTTCGCGCATCCGCAAATTCAGCCGTGAAGTGGCGCAGAGCTACTACGAATCGCGTGAACGCCTGGGATTCCCCATGCTTAAGAACGCACATCACGCCTAAGGCGAAGACCGGATTAAACACAATTTGCGGATAAAGAATTCAAAATGACCAGTTTGTTAGTTGAACTTCAGACCGAAGAACTGCCCCCGAAGGCTTTAAAGAAACTTTCCGACGCGTTTGCCGAAGGTGTTGCCAAGAGCCTCAGGGCCGCGCATTTTCTGACGGACGATTCCGTTGTGCACGCCTACGGTGCCCCGCGCCGCATGGCCGTTCACATCACCAACGTTCTTGAAAAGAGCCCGGATGAGGCCTTCCGTCAGAAGCTTGTGCCGGTGAAGGTCGGTATCGGTGCCGACGGTGAAGCCGCACCGGCCCTGGTGAAGAAAATGGCTGCGCTCGGCATTTCCTGCCCGGTTTCGGAGCTTAAGCGCGTGAGCGACGGCAAGACCGAACAGCTCTACTACGAAGGTGTGCGCGCCGGTCAGTGCCTTACGCACGGCCTGCAGCAGGCCCTCGAAGACAGCGTCAAGGCGCTTCCGATTCCGAAGGTCATGAATTATCAGTTGGCCGATGGTGTGACCACAGTGCAGTTCGTGCGCCCGGTGAAGCATCTCACGGCTCTTTACGGCAGCGACGTTGTCGACGTCACGATGTTCGGCCTTAAGGCAGGCCGCGTCACGATGGGGCACCGCTTTCATACGCATGCGCCGATTGAAATCACGTCGGCCGACAGTTACGCCGCTGAGCTTCTTGAAAGGGGCAAGGTTATTGCCGACTATGCCGAACGCCGTGCGCGCCTTGTGGAAGAACTCGGTAAGGCCGCCAAGCGCGAAGGCGGCACGCTCATTGCCCCTGAGGACCTTATCGATGAGACGAATTCGCTCTCTGAGTGGCCTGTGATTTACGTCTCTGAATTTGAAGAGAAGTTTTTGGCCGTGCCCGAAGAATGCCTCATTCTGACGATGCAGACCAACCAGAAGTACTTCCCGATGCGTAGTGCCGACGGCAAACTCATGAATAAGTTCGCCCTGGTGTCGCACATTGAAGCCAAGGACGGCGGCAAAGCCATTGTTTCCGGTAACGCCCGTGTGGTGCGTGCACGTCTGGCTGACGCCGAGTTCTTCTACAACCAGGACTGCAAGGAAACGCTCGAAAGCCGCCTGCCCGGTCTGCAGCATGTTGTTTACCACAATAAGCTCGGCTCTCAGGCCGAACGGATGCTGCGCGTGAAGGCGCTTGCCGGCATGATTGCCAAGACAATCGGAGCCGATGTCACGCACGCAGAGCGCGCCGCCATGCTTGCCAAGGCGGATCTGCGCACCCTTATGGTGGGCGAATTTCCCGAGCTTCAGGGCATCATGGGTGAATACTATGCGCGCCACGACGGAGAGCCCGAAGACGTGGCTGTTGCCGTGCGTGAGCACTACGAACCGCGCTTTGCCGGCGACAAACTGCCCGAGAGCAAGGTGGCGCTTGCTGTTGCCCTGGCCGACAAGATGGAAACGCTTTGCGGCATGTTCGGTATCGGCCAGATGCCCACGGGTGAAAAGGATCCTTTCGCGCTGCGCCGTCATGCGCTCGGTGTGCTCAGGATGCTCATTGAAAAAGAACTCACCGTGAGCCTCACGACCCTTGTGAAGTACGGGTTTGAAGTCGAAACCGGTGTGGCAGGCGTTAAGGACGCGTCTGCAGAGCTTCTGAACTTCTTCCACGACCGTCTGCGCGTGATGATGCGCGATGCCGGTTACAGCGCTCAGGAAGTCGATTCTGTGCTGTGCGGCCGCCCGGCCGATCTTGCCGATATTCCGCAGCGTCTTGCCGCCGTGCGCCGCTTCCTGGAACTGCCTGAAGCCGAAAGCCTCACTGCAGCCAATAAGCGTATCGGCAACATTCTCAAAAAGATTGAGGGCGATGTTCCGACCGAAGTGGATCCGGCACTTTTTGCAGAACCGGCTGAAAAGGCGCTTTATGAAGCACTCTGCGACCATGAGCCGGTTGCGCAGGCGCTTTATGAAAAGGGCGAGTTCAGCGCGATGCTTGCCTCGCTTACGCCCTTGAAGACTCCGGTTGATGCGTTCTTTACCGATGTGATGGTCAACGCCGAGGATCCTGCGGTGCGCCGCAACCGTCAGGCGCTTTTAAACCGTCTGTCGACCCTGATGAACCGCGTGGCCGAACTCTCGCGCCTCGCACTCTGACGGAAGTCACGCCATGCGCGCCTTAAGGGGCTGGTGCTTTTACGTCGCCTTTTCGGTGACGCTCGTCCCCATCGCACTGGCCTGCGTCCTTTTGTGGCCGTTTGCAGGCGCGGCATGGCGCTATCAGAGAATCGTCAGACCCTGGTTGGGCCTGGTGATGGGGATGCTGAAGTTTTTCTGCGGCGTCACCTACGAAGTCCGGGGAGCGGAAAACATTCCGCTCACTTCCGGCCGTCCCGTTGTCGTTCTGAGCAAGCACTCTTCGGCTTGGGAAACGCTTTTTCTGCCGTACTACATTGACCACCGCATGGGCTTTGTCTACAAGGAGTCGCTGCACTGGATTCCTTTTCTGGGCTGGGCCTTAAAGTCAATGAACATGATTGCGATCAACCGCAGTAACGGCGCGGGCGCTTATGTGTCTTTCCTTAAAAAGGGCCTTCGGTTTGTGAAAAACGGCTGGTGGGTGACGCTTTTCCCGGAAGGAACGCGCGTCGCCTGGGGTGCCCGCGCGCGCTACAAGACGGGCGGCGCCCGTTTTGCCGTTGCCGCCAAAGCCCTGGTCCTGCCGGTGGCGCACGACGCCGGGCGCCTCTGGCCGCGAAACAGCATCGGTAAGACAAGCGGCACGATTCATGTGACCTTCGGACCGGTCATTGATGCGGGAGCGGCCGATTTTGAGACCGTCAACCGTGAGCTTGAAGACTGGATTGAGGGTGAGATCGCCCGTATGTCCGGGCCTGACGCCGGTGCCGCACCGGTCAGGAATCAATCCGTATGACAGCCGAAAACCGGCAGATACGGCTGCCGGAAACGAAAAAGGAACCGGCCTTTACGGTTTCCTACATCCTCATGCGGGAAGCCCGCCGCACACTGGCAGCGAAGCTCACCGAAGAAGGACTTGTCGTCAAAAGCCCGCTCAGAATGGCGCTTGCGGACATCGAAGCGTTTCTCATCAAAAACACCCGCTGGATACGTAAGCATCTTGCCGCGCAGAAAGCCCGGCAGGACGTGGTCTCTCTTGCACAGTTGCGGCACGGCGGGCGCTTTTTCTACCGAGGCCGCATGACCGGACTCATGCTCGGCGCAGAGAGGACCGCACTCATTGAACGCTGCGGGCAGCAGATTCTTTGTTTGTCCGCGGCCCGCGATGCAAGTCCCGCGGCAATCCGCGGGCATCTGCGGGGGTGGCTTGCCGCGCAGGCAGCGCGCCTTTTTTCGGGGCGCGTGATGAGCAAAGCCGAAGCGTTCGGGCGAATTCCGTCCGCCGTGAGGCTTTCTGACGCCAAAACCAGCTGGGGAACCTGTAAAAGCGACGGGACGATCCGGCTTTCCTGGCGGCTCATTGTTTTCCCTGATCCCGTCATTGACTACGTGATCTGTCATGAGCTTGCGCATCTGGCGCAGATGAATCATTCGGCGCGTTTTTGGACTGTGGTGGAGAGCTTAGACCCCGACTACAGGGCGCATGAGGCCTTTCTCAAGCAGTTCAACATCAGAATGTTTCCGCTATAGATCGTCAGCAATAACGGCTCATTCGGGTTTTAACCGTAGGTGTGCTTTTGATGTTGTGCTAAAGTGCGCGGTGTGAAAAGGTGGGAAAAAGTGGGTTGCCGATCCGGAAACGGCCGCCCGCGGGATTGTTTTTCTCTGCCTGACACTGCCGCAGGCCGCGGCATGGCCAACTTTGTGCATCAGGGGCACAGACGTGTTTCAGGGAACTTCTTTATTAACGCTCGACGCTAAGGGACGGATGACGATGCCGACACGGTACCGTACGACCCTGGTGGATTCCTGCGGCCCTGACGTCACCTTAACGCGCCACCCTGACGGCTGCGTTCTGATTTACCCCCGTGCCGTCTGGCTTGAAAAAAAGAAAGCACTCGCAGCGCTTCCCTCAAGCGCGCGGATGCTGCAGCGCTTTGTTCTCGGAAGCGCGGTTGACCTCAGTATCGACAGTGCCGGGCGCCTTCTGATTCCGTCGGAATTAAGGGTGCTTTGTTCGCTGGATAAAGACGTGGCGCTCGTCGGTCTCGGGGAACATTTCGAAGTCTGGAATGCCCCCAAGCTCACCGAGCTTGAAGCTGCGGCATCTCAGGAACTTGCTGCCGCCGTGGCAGATTTTCACTTCTGACGGAGGCGCTTGTGACAGATACAGCCGCTTCACTTCAGAAAGAAAAAGCCTTTGTGCATCTGTCGGTCTTGGCCGAAGCCGCGCCGCAGGCACTTCTGACCGATCCCGACGGCATCTACGTGGATGCGACCTTCGGCCGCGGCGGGCATTCCCGCCGGATTCTTGCGGCTTTAAGCCCGAAGGGCCGGCTCATCGCCTTTGACCGTGATCCTGAAGCGGTGAGGGCTGCTGCTTCAATCACTGATTCCCGTTTTACGATCATTCCGGCGCCGTTTTCAAGGATGCAGGCTGAGCTCAGTGCGCGGGATGTTACCTCGGTAACCGGCGTTCTCATGGACATCGGCGTGAGCAGTCCCCAGATTGATGATGCCGAGCGCGGCTTTTCCTTCCGTTTTGACGGGCCGCTTGACATGCGCATGGACACCGAGCACGGGATCACTGCGGCTCAGTGGCTTGCAAAAGCTCCGGCTGAGGATATCGAAAAGGTTTTGAAAATCTACGGCGAAGAGCGCATGGCAGGCCGTATTGCCCGCACGATCTGCGAAGTGAGAAAAACGGAGATCATCGACCGGACGGCGCAGCTTGCCCGCATTATTGCTTCGGCTGTGCCCCGCTCACGGCAGGACCCGCAGCAGCATCCGGCCACCCGGAGCTTTCAGGCGATCCGTATTTTTATTAACGGTGAACTCGATGAGCTTACGGCGGCGCTCGAAGAGGCAGGCGGACTGTTAAAGCCCGACGGAAAACTCTGCGTGATCAGTTTTCATTCGCTTGAAGACCGTATCGTGAAGCGCTTTTTTGAGGCAGGTGCCCATCCTGAACGTGCCGTGGACAGCCGCATCGCGCTCACAAGCGACATGCTGCCCGCGCCCCTGTGGCGCGATGTCACGCGGATTAAGCCTGATGCCGGCGAGTGTGAGGCCAACCCCAGAGCCCGCAGCGCCGTGATGCGCACGGGCGTACGTACCGCGGCGCCTTGGGTGCCCGGCGGCAAGGGGAGGCTCTGATGCGCTTTAACGTCGGCCGTCTTTCCGAGCCTTTCCTCTTTTTGGTGGCACTCGTTTCGGTGGTGGTTCTCTGGTCGAGTGCCTGTGCGCTCGTCTGGACACAGTACCGGGTGAGGCTGCTGTTCACGGAAATTGAACGCGCCAACGATATGGCGCGGCGTTTGTCGGATGACTCAAGCCAGCTCGCGCTTGACCTTTCCAAAGCCGCGCTGCCCGCGGCTGTGAGTGAAAAAGCCCGTCAGATGGGCTTTGCCCCCGCCGATCTTGCGGCGACGGTGCTTCTTGAGGTTTCTCCCGAAGAGCTCGCCCAGAGACACCTGGAGGTGCGCAAATGAGAATGTCCGTCTTTCTCATCGGCCTCTGGCAGGGGCTCTGCCGCAAGGTGCAGCTCATCTGGAAGGAAGACAATTCGCCCAAAAAGCAGCATCCCAACGGCGGCGAAGAGGCGATGCTTCTGGTGCCGATTTCGCCGGGACGAAGCAAACTGCTGTTTTTCCTCTTTTTCTGCGGTCTCACCGCTGTTGTCTGCAAGGCCTTCTGGCTGCAGTGCGGCATTGACACGGAGTTTTTGCAGAAGCAGGGTGAGGCGCGTTACGCCCGCACGCTTTCAGTGCCCGCGCAGCGCGGTCAGATTGTGGACCGTAACGGCGTGGTGCTTGCTTCCACGATCCCGGCAAGAAGCATCTGGGCCGTACCGGAAGAAGCCGCTGAAGCAAGCCGCACGCAGATCGGAAAACTCGCTGAACTCGTGGGGGCGGATGAAAAAGCCGTCTGGCAGAGAATCCACGAGCGCCGTAACCGTAGTTTCGTCTACATCAAGCGTCAGCTTGACGTGGAAACTGCGCAGGCGGTACGGGATCTGCAGATTCCGGGGATTTACATCAGTAACGAAATGCGCCGCAACTACCCGGACGGCGAAATCTCCGCGCATGTGGTGGGCTTTACCGATTCCGATAATAACGGCCGTGAAGGGGTGGAACTTGCCGACAACGATCAGCTTGCGGGCAAACCCGGTTCGCGCCGCGTGATCCGTGACCGCCTCGGGCGCATTGTCGAAGACGTCTGGGTGAAGGAAGCCAAGGCCGGAGCCGACGTGGTTCTTTCCATCGATTCCCGTCTGCAGTTTATTGCGCATAACGCACTTAAAAAAGCAATTGCCAAGCATGAGGCAAAGGCCGGTGCGGTGGTTGTGGTGGACGTGCACACGGGCGAAATTCTCGCAATGAGCAACTGGCCCACCTATGACCCCAACGTGCGCCGCACGCTTCGATTTGAAAACGTCCGCAACCGGGTGCTCACCGACGCGTTTGAACCGGGATCGACGATGAAGCCGTTTGCGGTGGCCAAAGCGCTTGACCTCGGGATAGTGAGGCCCGATACGCTGGTGCAGACTGCGCCCGGAAAGCTCACGATCGGCGACAGAACGATCGGCGACACACATAACTACGGCATGATCACCGTGAGTCAGGTGGTCTCAAAGTCAAGCAACATCGGCACGAGCAAAATCGCGCTTGAAATGACGCCGCAGACGCTGTGGCAGACCTATGAGGAGCTCGGGTTCGGGCGCTCTCCGAGGATCGGTTTTCCCGGCGCCGTCTCAGGGCGTCTGAGGCCCGCGGCCTCGTGGCGCCCGATTGAGCAGGCCACCATTTCCTACGGACACGGTATTTCGGTGTCGTTGATGCAGCTTGTGCGCGCCTATACGGCGCTCGCCCGAAACGGCGACGTGATCGATCTCACGTTCCGGCGCACCAACCGTGAAGCTCAGGGCATTCAGGTGTTTCGCCCGGAAGTGGCCCGCCAGATGCGCTCCATGATGATGGGAACGGTCACTGCGGGCGGCACGGCCCGGCGCGTGAGCGTGGAAGGGTATACGGTCGCGGGTAAAACCGGAACCGCCAATAAGATTGAAAACGGTGAGTACGTCAGTAAATACGTGGCCAGTTTTGTGGGCATGGCGCCCGCAGGGCAGCCCCGTATTATCGTGGCCGTCATGATTGACGAGCCCACCAAGGGCAGCTACTTCGGCGGCACGGTCGCCGGTCCCGTCTTTAACGACGTGGCCGCGGGCGCGCTGCGGCTGATCGGCGTACACCCCGATGATCCGACCGCGGTGAGCGGTTCCGGACTTTTTGTGAAAGGATTGCGAAATGACTGAGCAGGCAGACCGGACACGCGATGCCGTTCTGACCTGGCTTAAGGCCAGAACAAAACCGGGCGCGCATCTTTGCATCGATTCCCGCAATATCAGGCCCGGGGACGTTTTTGTGGCGCTGAAGGGTGAACACACAGACGGCCTTTCATGGGCGCCGGTGGCGGTTGCCCGCGGGGCCGCTGCCGTTCTCACGGAAGAGCGGGAAGGGGAAAAACTGTCGGTGCTGCAGGTGCCGGTTCTGGCGGTGCGTGAGCTTAAAAAACGGCTGGGAGAAATCGCCTCGGACTTTTTCGGCAGGCCGTCTGAGCACATGATGGGTACCGCCGTCACGGGTACCAACGGTAAGACAAGCATCAGTCACTGGACGGCGCGGCTTTTATCAGCACTGCATCACCCCTGCGCAGCCGTGGGCACGATGGGGTGCTTTTATATGGGTGAGAAAATCCCGTCGCCGGCGCTCACGACGCCGGACGCAGCCAGTACCCAGGATCTCTTCAGTAACCTTTACGGCAGGGGCTGTCAGGCGTTTTGTATTGAAGCGAGTTCCATCGGCCTTGTGCAGGGCCGTCTTGACGGAACGGCCTTTCATACGGCGGCCTTCACCAACCTCACGCGGGATCATCTCGATTATCACGGCTCGATGCAGGCCTATGAAGAAGCCAAGGCTCTGCTTTTTGACTGGCCGGGCCTGAAATGCGCGGTCATCAATGCCGACGATGCCGCAGGGCGCCGGTTGATTGAAAAGACGCTCGCGCGCGGCGTGCGCACGATTGCCTGCACGCTTGACGCAGCACTTCAGATTGAAGGCTGCGAAATGTTGGCGGCCGGAAACATCCGTGCGGCGCATGCCGGTACCGCTTTTGACGCTCTCTGGCTGGGTGAACGCTTTGAAATTGAAGCAGCCGTGCTCGGGCGCTTTAATGTCTCGAACCTTCTTGAGACGGCGGGTATTGTTCTGAGCCTCGGCATTCCTGCCCGGGCCGTTTTCGGAAAACTTACGGAACTCACACCCCCTGCGGGACGCCTTCAGACTGTGACAAGCGAAGGCGCGCCGCTTGCGGTGGTTGACTACGCTCATACGCCGGATGCCCTCGAAAAGGTTCTCACGGCTTTGCGTGAAACGGCCGAGCACAGAGGCGGCAGGCTTTGGTGTGTTTTCGGCGCGGGCGGCGACCGTGATCCGGGCAAGCGCCCGATCATGGGGCGCGTTGCGGCGGAGCTTGCCGACGTAGCGGTGGTCACAAGCGACAATCCGAGAACCGAAGACCCTGCCGTGATTGCGCAGGCTGTGGCCGAGGGCGCAGCGCCTGCCCGGGACCGCCGGGTCGTGCTTGACCGGCGCGAAGCGATAGTCTCGGCTGTTACTGAGGCGGTTGCGGCCGACGTGGTGCTCATTGCCGGCAAGGGCCATGAGGATTATCAGGAAATTCAGGGCGTCAAACACCATTTCAGCGATGTTGAGGTGGTGCGGGAAGCCTTTAACGAACGCCGTACGCGCGTCGGGGGAAAATCAGCATGAAACAGGCGCAGACGGGGTGGACTTTTCACGCGTTGTTAAACGCACTGGGGCCGCTTGTAAAGGATGTGGACGGACAGACGGGGGCTGAACTCGGTGAGATCAGCACCGACAGCCGCACCATCACATCGGGCTCGGTTTTTGTCGCCCTCAAGGGCCCCAATTTTGACGGACACGACTACGCCGTTGCCGCCAAAGACCGCGGTGCCGGCGTGCTCATCGTCGAGCGTAACGTCGGTACCGGCGCGTCTTGCCCGCAGATCATTGTGACCGACACCGTGGAAGCCTACGGTGCACTGGCGCGGGCCTGGCGCGCGCAGTTTTCGATTCCGCTCATCTGTGTCGTGGGGTCCAACGGTAAGACCACCACCACGCAGATGATTGCCTCAATTCTGAGGCAGGCCTGCGGCGAAGAGGCGATGCTTGCCACGGAAGGCAACTTCAATAACGCCGTGGGCGTACCCCGCATGCTTTTGAAACTCACACCGCGCACGAAGGCGGCGGTGATTGAGGCCGGTATCAGCCACCCGGGTGAAATGGCGCAGTTAATCAGCTGGATTCGTCCGACAGTGGTGGTGATCACAAACGCCCAGCGCGAACACCAGGAATTTTTAAAGGGCGTTGAAGCGAGTGCCCGTGAAAACGCGATGGCGCTGGTGAGCCTCTCTGCAAAGGGGACGGCAGTGCTTCCGGCCGACGATGCCTGTCTGCCCGTGTGGCTTGAGTTTGCCCGTGCCCGCGGCTGCAAGGTTGCGACCTATGCCGCCGGCGACACCGATTTTGCCGTGGATCTCAGAGCCACGGAAGCAATGGGCACGGTCACGATGGCGTTTGGCTCGGAAACCCTCAGACTCGAACTCAAAATGGCCGGACGCCATGCTGTGCATGATGCGGCTGCGGCGGCTGCGGCTGCGGTGGCCGTGGGCGTCAATTCCCGCGCGGTGGAGGCGGGCTTAAGAAGTTTTGAGCCCGTGGAAGGCCGCGGGCGGCGCCACGTGCTCAGAAACGGCACGGTCATCATCGATGACGCGTATAACGCCAATCCCGACAGTATGCGCGCCGCCGTTGATATGCTGAGCCGCCTCTCCGGGCCCCGCATCTTTGTGGCGGGGGATATGGCCGAGACCGGCGGCGAAAACGTCGAAAGCTATCACCGTGAAATCGGGCAGTATGCCCGTGAGCACGGCGTGGACCGGTTCCTCGCCGTGGGTGAGGCAATGAAAAGCGCCGTTGAGGCTTTCGGCGCCGGTGCGCGGCACTTTGCAAGCCGCGATGAGCTGACGGCAGCGGCCATGGAAACGGCCAAGACGCCCTGCACGATGCTTGTGAAGGCTTCCAACAGTATGGGTCTGCAGCACGTGGTGCGCGACATCGTCTCCGAACTCGGCATTACGGATAAATAAACAAGAAGAAAAAACAATGCTTCTTTATCTTTTTCAAAGGCTTGCGGAAGATATTCCGGCCTTCGGCGTCTTTAACTATCTTTCCTTAAGAGCAGTGCTTGCCGCGCTCACGGCTCTGGCAATCGGCTTTGCGGCCGGGCCCTGGGTGATCCGTGAACTCAAAAAACTCAAGATCGGTCAGGCCGTGAGAAACTGCGGGCCCAAAACGCATCTGGTGAAGGACGGAACGCCCACGATGGGGGGCTCTCTCATTTTGGTGGCAATCGGGCTTTCGACACTTTTGTGGATGGACCTCTCCAACCGTTTTGTCTGGGCCGTTCTTTTTGTGACGCTCGGATACGGCGCAATCGGCTGGGTCGATGACTACAGAAAGGTTGTGCATCACAACCCGCAGGGGATGAGTGCCCGCGAAAAGTTCAGCTGGCAGAGTCTCATCGGTATTGTGACGGCGGTCTACCTTGCTTTTGCCGTTTCCATGCCCACCGACACGCATGTCTGGGCAACGGTGATGCACTGGGTGGAAAACGGGTTTGCGCTCTCGGAACCGGGTAAGCTCGAACTCACCATTCCCTTCTTTAAGCAGGTGAGTTTTCCCTTCGGTGTGTGGGGCTTTCTGCTTCTCACCTACATCGTGATTGTGGGTACTTCCAACGCCGTCAATCTCACCGACGGCCTCGACGGCCTGGCGATTCTCCCGTGCGTGATGGTGGGCTCGGCCCTCGGAATCTTTGCCTACGTTGTGGGCCGCCCTGACTACGCGTCCTATCTTTATTTTTCCTATATTCCCGGGGCCGGAGAGCTTGTGGTCGTGTGCGCCGCGATGGCGGGCGCGGGCCTTGCTTTCCTTTGGTTTAACGCCTACCCTGCGCAGGTCTTTATGGGTGACGTCGGGGCGCTGGCTCTCGGCGGCGCCTTAGGCACCATCGCCGTTATTGTGCGGCAGGAAATCGTGCTTGCCATCATGGGCGGGATTTTTGTGGTGGAAACGCTCTCGGTGATGATTCAGACGGTCTACTTCCGGCTCTCTCACGGTAAGCGCGTTTTCCTGATGGCGCCGATTCACCATCACTTTGAACTCAAGGGCTGGAAGGAGACGCAGGTAGTGGTGCGCTTCTGGATCATCACCTTCATTCTGGTGCTGATCGGTCTTGCAACACTGAAGATCCGTTGAGTCGGGCTTTCCTGGGAGCAGAGGACATGTCAAATCAGTCGGTGCGTCTGGCAACAGGTAAAAGAGCGCTGGTTTTGGGGTGCGGTGCTTCGGGTGCAGCCTGCGCGCGGTTTCTTTATTCCCGCGGCTGGGATGTGACGGTGGCTGACAGCCGCACCAATCCGGCGGCTGCCGATGCGCTTGCCGCAGAACTGCCTCACATTGAATTTTCGTTCGGGGGCTTTAATCCCGATCTTGTGCGGGGTGCTTCGCTTCTGGTGATAAGTCCGGGGCTCTCGCCCTCACATTCTGCGGCAGCCGCAACTGTCAACCTCGCACACGAACTCGGCATTGAGGTTGTGGGCGAAATTGAACTCTTTGCCCGGGAGATGAAGCGTCTGAAGGCCTTCTGCGGCTACTCGCCCGTGGTGGTGGGAATCACCGGCACCAACGGCAAAACCACCACAACAACGATTACGGGGCTGATGGCCAAGGCTTCGGGTAAAACCGTGTGCGTGGCCGGTAACATCGGACCCAATGCGCTCACCGAGCTCACCAAAGCGCTCGCAGCCGGAAAACTGCCTGAAGTCTGGGTGCTTGAGCTTTCAAGCTTTCAGCTTGAGACGACGTCATCGCTCGAACTTACCGCTGCCGCGTACTTAAACCTCACCGAAGACCATATCGACTGGCACGGGTCGCTGGAAAACTACGCACAGGCCAAGGGCCGGATTTTCCTTCATGCCCGCTCGAGGATTTTGAACCGCGCCGATCCCGTGAGCATGCGCTGGGCAGAAAATACGGCAGGCGCGGCTGTGCGCACCTTTGCGCTCACCAAACCCGAAAAGCCGGGTGAGTGGGGCGTGACCGAGGACGCGGGTGTGGAGTGGATGAGTTTTATCGCACCGCAGACAACGCCCGCGGCAAGCAGCAAAAAAGCGCAGCTTTCGGCCTGGGACGCTCCGGAAATGAGTCTTCTGATGCCTTCGGCCGCGCTCAAAATCCGCGGCCGGCACAATGTGCAGAATGCTCTGGCGGCACTTGCGCTTGCCGACGCCGCAGGTTTTTCGCTTGCTGCGGCCCTGGAGGTGCTTGCAGGTTACACCGGAGAAGCCCACCGCGTGCAGCACGTTCTCACGGTTAAAGGTATTGAATTTATCGATGACAGCAAAGGCACCAACGTCGGCGCTGTGGCCGCGGCGCTTGAGGGCCTGGCGGTCGGGGGACGAAAGTGTGCGCTCATCATGGGCGGCGACGGCAAGGGCCAGGACTTCGCGCCGCTCTCTTCATACGTGCAGCAGTTTGCGCGCTCGGTGGTTTTGATCGGGCGCGATGCCGTCCGGATTCAGGAGGCACTGAAAAACACGGGCGTGCCCCTTGAAAATGCGGGTACCGACTTTGAGGGTGCGGTGGACAAAGCCTACGCCTCGGCTCAGAGCGGAGACGCCGTGCTTTTAAGTCCCGCGTGCGCAAGCTGGGATATGTTTGCCAATTACGCCGAACGCTCGGCCCGCTTTATTGCGCGCGCCCAAGAGATTGCCGCGCGCACTGAGGAAGGAAACCGCTGACGATGGCCTGGTTTTTCCCCGGACGGGCTCCGGCCCGGCAGATTGAGGATGATTTAAGCGGCTCCACGGTGTTGCAGACAGGGGGCCGTGCCAAGCGTATCCGTGCCGAGGGTATCGACTGGAGCATCCTTTTTATCACGGGGTTTTTGCTTGCTTTCGGTTCCCTGATGGTGTATTCGGCCTCGATTTCGCTCGCCGACAGCCCGAAGTTTGACACGAGCTACACGCACTTTTTCGTGCGGCATCTGATTTCCATTGCGGTTGCCGCGGTCGCAGGCAGCATCGTCTACCGTATCCCCATGCGCTTTTGGGAGCGTGTTTCGGGGATTCTCGTCATCATCGCCGTATTGCTTCTGATCGCCGTTCTTATTCCGGGAGTCGGTCACAGCGTAAACGGCGCCCGGCGCTGGATCGGCTTCGGTTCTCTGACGATTCAGGTCACGGAAATTGCAAAGTTTGCGGCCTTGATCGGCGCAGCCGGCTTTACTGTGCACCGGCAGGAATTCATGCATTCCTTTACGAAGGGCTTTGCCCCGATGGCGCTGGTGATGGCAGTCGTCGCCTTTCTCATCAACATGCAGCCTGACCTAGGGGCCACTTTCGTCATTGTCTGCATCGCGCTCGGAGTGCTTTTCCTCGGGGGACTTAATCTCAGAATCTTCATGGTGGTTCTGGTTGCCGTGATTTTCGCTGCCGTCATGGCCGTTTATATGTCGCCCTGGCGCGTGGGCCGCGTGATGGCTTACCTTGATCCCTGGAGTAGCGACTATGCGCTCGACAAAGCCTATCAGTTAAGCCACTCGCTTATTGCCTTCGGGCGCGGCGAATGGCTCGGCGTCGGGCTCGGGGCGTCGGTGGAAAAACTCAACTATCTGCCTGAAGCGCACACCGACTTTATTTTGGCGGTGGTGGGTGAAGAGCTCGGGTTCGTGGGCGTGATCTGTGTCTTTATTGCCTATTACTTCCTGGTGCGCCGCGCGTTTTCGATCGGACGGCAGGCCATCAAGCTTGACAGGGTGTTTTCCGGACTCGTTGCCGAAGGCGTGGGGCTTTGGATCGGCGTGCAGGTGGTGATTAACGGTGGCGTGGCCACGGGGCTATTCCCGACCAAGGGTCTGACGCTCCCGCTGATGAGCTACGGCGGCTCAAGCCTGCTCGCTACAATTGCGGCTGTCGCTGTTTTACTGAGAATTGACGCGGAAAACCGCATCCTGATGCGGGGCGGAAGGGTTTAGTCATGTCTGAAGAAAATAAAAAGCATCTGGTGGTAGCTGCCGCAGGAACGGGCGGACACGTGTTTCCGGCGCTCGCGGTGGCGCGTGAGCTCAGAAACCGCGGCTGGAAGATTTCCTGGATCGGAACGCAGACCGGGATGGAGTCCAAACTCATTGCCAAAGACGCTATTGATTTCACGGGCCTGGACTTTAACGGCGTCAGAGGCAAGGGTTTTTTTGGCATGATCTCCGGCGGCATCAAGCTTTTAAAAGCCATGTCGCGCTGCAAAAGCCTCATGCGCGAACTCAAACCCGATGTGATGTTTACCACCGGCGGCTACGTGGCCGTGCCGGTTGCTTCCGGATGCCGCAAAAACGGCGTGCGTGTGGCGGTGATGAACTGCGATGCCGACCTTCTGATGTCCACTGAGATGATTCTCAAGGACGCCTGGGGCGTGGCCTGCGGTTTTGCCGGTTCGGCGCGCTCGCGGGCAGCCAGTAAGGGCCGCATCACCGGTAACCCGGTGCGCGCGGAAATCGAGGCGGTTGAGGCGCCTGAAACGCGCCTTGCAGGCCGCACGGGCCCTCTGAAGCTCCTTGTTTTCGGCGGCAGCCTCGGCGCACGTGTCTTAAATGAGACGGTGCCTAAGGCGCTTGCGCTTTTTGACCCGGAAAACCGTCCTCAGGTACTGCATCAGTGCGGTGCGGGCTCGGTGGAAGAAGCCAAAAAATGCTATGCCGATGCCGGGGTTGAAGCTGAGATTGTTCCCTTTATCGAGGATATGGCCAAGGCCTATACGGAAAGCGACCTTGTGATCTGCCGGGCGGGCGCGACGACCGTGGCGGAACTCTGTGCGGCGGGCGCTGCTTCCGTTCTGGTACCTTTCGTGGCAAAGACCACCAAACATCAGCTCGGTAACGCCCGCTATATGGCGATGAACAACGCCGGTCTGTGTGTTCCGCAGGAAAGCCTCACGCCTGAACACCTCTTCGGAATTCTCGCGAGCATGAAGCGCGAAAAGATTCTGCAGACTGCGGTAAACGCCCGTGCGCTTTGCCGCCTGAAGGCAGCCGCAGCCGTTGCCGACATGATTGAAGACATCGCGGCAATGAAGACCAAGCCCGTCTGACGGGGCATTCAAGGTCGGTAAAGCTGCTTTGGACTGCGGTTTCTGAAAAAAGGTTGATTTGAGTTATGAAGTTCGTTGTCAAGCATCTGCATTTTGTCGGTATCGGCGGCACCGGGATGTGCGGCATCGCCGAGGTGCTCCTGAACCTCGGTTACACCGTAAGCGGCTCGGATCTGGCTGAAAACGCCGCCACCCGCAGGCTCAAAAGCCTCGGCGCCGTGATTTACCGCGGGCATGACGCAAAAAACATTGAAGGCGCCGACGCCATCGTGATTTCCAGCGCCGTACATGCCGACAATCCGGAAGTTGTGGCCGCAAAGGCGGCCCATATTCCGGTGGTGCCGCGCGCGGTGATGCTCGCAGAACTCATGCGTCTGCGCCGCGGTATTGCGATTGCCGGGGCGCACGGCAAGACCACGACGACGTCGCTTACGACCGCGCTTTTGGCCGCCGGGGGGCTTGATCCCACCTATGTGATCGGCGGCAGACTCAACAGTTCCGGCACCAACGCCCGGCTCGGTGCCGGCGAATACATCGTCGCTGAAGCCGATGAGTCCGATGCCTCGTTTTTGAATCTCACGCCGGTGCTTGCGGCCGTCACCAACATCGATCAGGACCACATGGACACCTACGGGCACGACTTTGAGCGGCTCAAGCAGGCTTTTGTGGATTTTCTGACGCGGCTCCCCTTTTACGGGGTGGCGGTTCTGTGCAGTGATGATGAGAATGTGCGCTCGATCATCCCGCGCGTGCCGCGCCGCGTGGTGGAATACGGTTTAAACGACAAGGCCGAAGTCCGGGCCATTGACGTGAGAACCGACGGCACACGGATGCGCTTTACGATTTTAAGGCCCGAGTATCAGCCGCTGCCCGTGGTACTGAATCTGCCGGGGCTGCACAACGTGCGTAACGCCCTGGCGGCCGTGGCAATCGCAACACTCGTGGGCGTCACGGACGAAGCGATTGTGAAGGGGCTGGCCGAATTTACGGGCGTAGGCCGGCGCTTTGCCCAGTACGGGGATCTTCCAGTCACAGACGCTGAGGGTAAGACCATCGGCAGCTTTAAGCTCGTTGATGATTACGGACACCACCCGCACGAGATGGCGGCAACGATTGCCGCGGTGCGCGGTGCATGGCCCGACAGGCGTCTTGTGGTTGTGTTTCAGCCGCACCGCTACACGCGCACCCGTGACTGCTTTGAAGACTTTGTGAAGGTTCTCTCTCAGGCTGACGTGGTGGTGCTCGCGGACGTTTACCCTGCAGGGGAAACGCCGATTGCGGGCGCAGACGGCCGGGCTCTGGCTCGCGCCGTACGTCTTGTCGGTAAGGGTGATCTTATTTTCTGCGACAGCGTCGATGAGGTGCCGCAGGCCGTGATGCAGGTGGTGCGTGACGGCGATGTCGTGGTGACGATGGGGGCGGGTTCCATCGGGCGCGTCGCGCCGATTCTTGCGCACCATGAGCTCTGAAGAAACGGAAAAATAAGGAAAAGGTATAAATGCAGGCAGCAGTTGATGTGAAGGCCTTGGGACATGTGGCCGTTCTCATGGGGGGCTTCAGCTCCGAGCGCGAAGTTTCGCTTTCAAGCGGTGAGGGCGTTTTAAAGGCGCTCTTATCCAAGGGCGTCAATGCCGAAGGCTTTGACCCGGCACGCCGCAGCATCACGGAGCTTGCCGCGGGCGGCTTTGACCGTGTGTTTATCGCGCTTCACGGGCGCTTTGGTGAAGACGGCACGGTGCAGGGGGTGCTCGAGTATCTCGGCATTCCCTATACGGGACCGGGCGTGAAGGCAAGTGCCGTTGCGATGGATAAGAGTGCAACGCGTCTTGTTTGGGATGACGCAGGACTGCCCCTGGCGCGCGGCATGACGGTCACATCAGCCGATCAGGCGCAGGCTGTGTTTGAACGTTTGGGCGGCAGCGTCGTCGTAAAGCCTGACTGCGAGGGCTCTTCGATCGGCGTGACGAAACTCAAGGACGCAACGGTTGACGCGATTCGTGATGCTCTTCAGAAGGCCCTGAAGCTTGATCGCGAGGTTCTCGTGGAAGAGCGCATCTTCGGGCGTGAGCTTACGGTCGGAATTCTCGGAGGCAAGGCCCTGCCCGTGATTGAAATCAAGGCGCCTGCGGGCGACTACGACTATCAGAACAAGTATTTCGGCAACGCCGTCAAATACGACTGCCCGGCAGAACTGCCTCAGGCCGTTACTGAGGCCGTGCAGGCAGCGTGCGAAAAAGCCTTTGCAGTTTTGGGCGCCCGCGGCTGGGGCCGCATTGACCTGATGATGAGGCCCGACGGCAGTTTTGTGCTGCTCGAACTCAATACGAGTCCCGGCATGACGCCGCATTCGCTTGTGCCGATGGCAGCGCGTGCCGTGGGACTTTCCTATGAGGATCTTGTGGTGAAGGTTCTTGCCTCGGCTACGCTGGATCATGTGCGCCCCAAGGTGCAGTAACGGACGTGACGGACAATGCAGAAGAAGAGGGTTTGGCGCTGTGTTTTTGTTGCCGCGGCTCTTTTGGCCGCCGCGGGCGGCGCTTACCGTTTTCTCACGTCTGAGGCCAACACCGTCCGTGAGCTTTACATTGTCGGGGATGTGAAGGGACCTTCGGTGAATGAAATGCAGCAGGTCGTGCAGCGCACGGTGCAGGGCACGCTTTTCACCGTAAACCTTAAGGCCGTGAAAGAGGCGGTGCAGGAATTAAGCTGGGTTCAGAGTGCTTCCGTTGAGCGCGTCTGGCCTGACGGCCTGAAAGTGACCGTGATCAAACACAATCCGGTTGCGATTTGGGAAGACGGCCGGCTTGTGTCTTCCGAGGGTATTCTCTTCACCGGAAACGATGAGTCCATCGAAAAGCTTGCCGACATGCCCATGTTTTCTGGAGATGCAGCCTATTCTGTGCAGGCCGTGCAGTATCTGCCGGCTTTTATGAAGGCCGCCAAAGCGCTCGGCGGGCGTCTGAAGGGCGTGCATGCGTCATACCGCGGCAGCTGGAGCGTGACGGTGGAACTCAAAACAACGCCGGTGGTGACCATAGAACTCGGACGGGCACTGACGGAAAACAGTCCCGTGGAGCGGCTTGAGCGTGTGGTAAAACACTATCCGGACCTGTGCCGCATCATGCAGGGTTATCCTTTGAGAATTGATGCCCGTTACCGCGATGCGTTTGCCGCACAGCTTCCGAACGCCGAGTCGGCCAGACTTTGGCGTCTGGAGCACCCCGCGGTACAGAAAAAAGGTGAAGGTTGATGGATTCAGCAGTAAAGTCCTCGCAGATTGCAGCGCTTGATATCGGTACCGCCAAAATTTCCGTGGTGGTGGCCGACGTTGACGACACGGGCGAGATCCGTGTGGTCGGCATCGGCAAGGTGGAAGCCTTGGGGATTTATGACGGCAGCATTCAGGACGTGGAGCTCGCCGTTGACTCAATCCGCAAGGCTGTTGCCGAAGCTGAAGCAATGAGCGGGCGCAAGATTACGACCGTGTCGGCGGCATTGACCGGAAAGTATCTGCATTCCGTGAACCGCAAAGGGCGTCTTGTGCTGCGTGAAAATGAAGTGACGGCGCAGGATGTGCAGCGCGTCACGCGCCTGGCGATGGCTTTTGACCCGAAAAACGACAGCAGGGGCCGGGGTGACGATGACCGCGTGGTCTCGCACCTGGTGAAGGGATATACGCTTGATAACGACACGGCAACGCTTATTGCCGATCCGGTCGGCATGTCTGGTAACGTCATTCACGCGCATGTGCATCTCGCGGTCGGTTCGGAATCGATCGTGGCAAATCTCATCCGCTGCATCCGCCGCGCGGGGCTTGACGTGGAGGCGCTTATTCTTCAGCCCTGGGCGAGTGCAGCGAGCTGCCTGACGCCCACGGATAAAGAGCTCGGCGTCATCATGATGGATTTCGGCGCGGGCTCGGTGGACCTGGCTTGCTACGAGCGCAGCCGGATAGAAAAAACAGAAGTGATACCCGTGGGTGGCAATCTTTTTACCCGCGATATTGCCGGGGTTCTGGGCTGCTCCCTGGATGATGCCGATGACCTTAAGCCCGCGTATGCGCATATCGGTATGAGGCCCGGTGATGACTATGAAACAATCCGTTATGTCTGCGAAGCCACGCGGGAAGAAAAGGTTGTCCCCTGCCGTAAGCTCGTGGAAGTCGTGACCTGCCGCGCCGAAGAAATTCTCAAAGTGATCCGCGACCGGTTTCTTGCACCGGAAAACTGGCTGCAGAGAGCGGCCGGGGGCATTGTGATCACAGGAGGCTGTACGCGGATGCCGGGTTTTGCCGAGCTTGTCGCGAAGGTGATGCAGCTGCCGGTCCGCTTAGCCTCTCCGGGACACAAGGAAGGTAACGGCAGCGAAGATCTCATCGGGGTTGAGGATTCAACCGCGATCGGCGTGATTATTGAGACCGTGCGGCGCCGCCGCTTAAGCGGCAAGGCCCGTGCGGCGGACGGACATCTCGGCGGCTTTATGGCCGGTTTCAAGCGGATGATCTTCGGCGACTTTTCCGGCTAGCGGAAAAAATAAACCCGAGTCGGCAACCGACTCGGGTCAGGAATTGTGGGGTGGGAGATGGGACTCGAACCCACGACAACCGGAATCACAATCCGGGACTCTACCAACTGAGCTACACCCACCGTTAATTTTTTGTCTCGCCGTTATGTTGTGGCCTGCCCGGCAGGATTCGAACCAGCGACCCTCGGCTTAGAAGGCCGATGCTCTATCCAACTGAGCTACGGGCAGTCATACAACCAGTAACGTGGTCGGGGTGAAGAGATTCGAACTCCCGACATCCTGCTCCCAAAGCAGGCGCGCTACCGGGCTGCGCTACACCCCGCGAGAGACCGAAATTATACGGATGATTTTATTTCCTGCAAATCGGTGCGGGGGAATAGAGTCAGAGTATTGAAAAGAAACAGAAAATGTCATGCCGCACGGGCTTGCGGCATTCGGATGTGCCGGTTGTGTACTTTTGGTTTCGAAAGTGTGTTGGCGGTGAGTGTGAATCGGCCTCATAATCCCGCACAGAAAACAAGAAATGCCGCAGGGAGCAGACAATGGCTGATTATCTGGACCGGATACTTGAAACAAAGCGCGTGGAAGTCGCTCAGCTGAAAGCTCGCAAGACAATGAATGAGCTTAGGGCAGCGGCTGAGAAAGCCGATCCCCCGCGGGGCTTTGTGCGCGCTCTGCAGACAAAAATCAGTGCGGGGCTGCCCGCCGTCATCGCCGAAGTGAAAAAGGCAAGTCCGAGTAAGGGCCTTATCTGTCCGGACTTCAATCCTGCGCGCACGGCGCAGCAATATGAAGCCGCGGGTGCTGCCTGCCTCTCTGTCTTAACCGACAGCGTCTACTTTCAGGGCTCTGAAGCCGCGTTTCGTGCGGCGCGCGCTGCCGTCGGTATTCCGGCGCTGCGAAAAGACTTCATGATTGATGAAGCGCAGATTTACGAGTCCCGTGCGATGGGGGCGGACGCGGTACTGCTGATCATGCGGGCGCTCACCGACGGGCTTGCGCTCAAACTCGCGCAGACGGCTCTCAGTCTTGGAATGGACGTACTCACCGAAAGTCACGATGAGGGGGAACTCAAGCGCGCTCTCGCGCTTCCGGTGACGTTAATCGGCATCAATAACCGCAATCTCCGCACTTTTGTGACGAGCATCGACACGACGCTTGCGTTGCACGATCTGGTGCCCGAAGACCGCATCATTGTCTCGGAAAGCGGCATTGCGACGCCGCAGGACGTGGCGGCGCTGAAAACCGCTCGTGTCGGAGCCTATCTTGTGGGCGAAAGCCTGATGCGTCAGGGGAACCCCGGTGCGGCGCTTACCCAACTTTTCTTTTCGGAATAATCATGCGTGACTTTGCGCGGGAACGGCATCTTTGGGACGGAGCCGGTAGCTGGCAGCCTCTCTGTACGGAATTTCTTCAGAGTCCGGCCGGAGAAAGTCTTCTGGCACGGCTTGACGCGCGGCTTGAAGCCGGTGCCGTGATTTATCCGCCGTATCCCTTTAAGGCGCTCGAGATGACGCCCGCGGAAAAAGTGAAGGTGGTGATTCTCGGACAGGATCCCTACCACGGACCGGGGCAGGCGGTGGGAATGAGTTTTTCGGTTCCGCCCGAATTACGAAAGCTCCCGCCGAGTCTGAAAAACATTTTCCGCGAAATTGCGCTTGAGTACGATACGGGCATTCACACCAACGGTGACCTTTCCGGGTGGGCTGAGCAGGGCGTGCTTCTTTTAAACGCTGTGCTCACCGTAGAAGAGGGTGAAGCCGCTTCGCACGGCCGCTGGGGCTGGGAAAAACTCACCGACGCGGTGCTTGCAAAAGCCGCTTCTGCCGCAACTCCCTGCGTTTATATGCTCTGGGGGAACTGGGCGCAGGCCAAGGCCGACGGGATCCGTCACAATGCCAAGGGGCCCGTACTGATTCTCACAAGCAACCACCCATCGCCTTTATCGGCCCTGCGCGGTCCCGCTCCCTTTATCGGCTGCGGGCACTTCCGCAAGGCCAATGAATGGCTTCAGTCTCAGGGAGCCGAGCCTGTTCGCTGGCTTGAGTTCGCTGCGGGTGCAGTGTCTGCGCAAGGCTTTAGACTTACGTGAGGCGCAATCGGGAGCATGCTGTGCCGCCACAGGCTCTCCTTTGTTTCTGATTTCGGACTTCGGGAGCGCTCAGAGTGGCCTGGCAGCATCTTCTTTTCGGAACAGCCGTCTGTCTGACGGCTTGTACGGCAGCCGCCGGATCGGTTGCCGTCACCGGTGTCGATGCAGCCGCAGCCAAAAATATTGTGCTGATGCTCGAACCGACGGGAGAGGCTGAGCCCTGGCGGCTTGATAATTCCTCAATCCGAGAGACGGCCGCGCGGGCTCTGCGTCCCTACGGGTACTACAGTCCCTCAATTGACGTTACGCGCGACGGGAAAAAGCTCAGTCTCAGGGTCGATCCCGGAGAGCGCACCGTGCTCACCGATTCCGCGGTTGAAATCACCGGTGCAGCCAAGAATGATCCGGACTTTGTAAAGCTTCTGGCCGCGGTCCCCAAGGCCGGGACGCCGCTTTCGCACGCCGCGTATGAAAACTTTAAGAAGTCACTCAATACCCTGACGCTGCAGAAAGGCTACTTTGACGCGCGTTTTGCCGTATCACGTCTGGAAGTTGAGCAGAAAAGGGCTAAAGCCCGCTGGGTGATCCGTTTTGAAAGCGGAGAGCGCTACAGGGTGGGTGAAACCGTGTTTGCGGGCAGCCAGATTGATCCGGAGCGGCTCGCCACGCTGGCACCCTATAAGGCAGGAGACTACTTCAGCGCGACGGCGGTTGCCGAATTAAGCCGAAGGCTTTCACAAACCGGGTGGTTTGAATTGGTGTCGGCGGCACCGGACTTTGAAAAGGGAACGCCTGATGCGCTGCCGGTTGTCGTAAGTCTCGTGCCCCGCAAGAAAAACGTTGTTGAGACCGGGCTCGGCGTGAGTTCGGACACCGGTGTGACGGGGACGGTTTCCTGGACCCGCCCCTGGATCAACCGCCGCGGCTACAGCCTCACGGCAGAGACGAGTGTTTCAACGGCCGAACAAAGTTTTGAAGCGAGCCTAAAAATCCCCGTAAAGGAAAATCCGCTTGAGCAGTACTACCTTGTTTCGGCGGGCTACAAACACACCGATCTCAACGACACGGCGTCTTCGGCCTTTACGTTAAGTCTGTCGCGCTATTGGCAGACGGCTTCGGGCTGGCAGCGCGTTGCATCGGTGAAAGCCTCGCAGGATCACTTCACGCAGGGCGGCGTTACGCAGACAACGCAGCTCATTTATCCGGGATTAAGCCTCACGCGTATCCGTCAGAGAGGAGACACGAGTCCTTCGTGGGGTGACTCCCAGAAGTACAGCATTGATGTTTCGTCCGGCGCCTGGGCTTCTGATGTGGACTTTGTGATTCTGCGGCTTGACAACACATGGCTCAGAACGTTTAAAGTGCGCCACCGTGTGATCGGCCGGATTTCGCTCGGCGCCGTTTTTGCCGATGATATTGATGCGGTGCCGCCGGATCTGCGCTTTTTTGCGGGCGGCGACAAAAGTATCCGCGGCTTTGACTATAAGGGCGTCTCGCCCGAAGACGGCAGGGGGCGGCTTATCGGCGGCTCCAAGCTTGCGACAGCCTCGCTTGAGTACCAGTACAACGTGACGGGACGCTGGTGGGGTGCTGCCTTTTTTGATGCCGGTGATGCGGTGCGCAGTATGGATGATTTCACGGTGCACAAAGGCGCAGGGGCCGGTATTCGCTGGGATTCGCCCGTGGGGCCGGTGAAATTTGACCTTGCCTGGCCCATTAATGACGCGTCCGAACGCGGCCTGCACTTTTACATCGGTCTGGGGGCGCAATGGTGATGCGGCGCTGGCTTAAATATTCAGTTGCGGGTGCGGCCGTGCTTTCCGCTGCCGCCACCGGTGCCGTTGCCTTTCTGGCAGCGACCGAAACGGGCCTTCACTTTGTACTCAGAGAGGCAAGCGACCATGTGCCGGGATTTTCTTTCGAATCGGCGCAAGGGACACTTCTTTCTCCTGAAATCACGGGGTTAAGCTACGCCGCTGAGGGCGTTGCGGTGCGCGTCGGAAAGGCCGCTTATGCCTTTGACCTCATGGCTTTTTTGCAGGGAAACCGCATCGTTTTGCACAACGTGAGGCTTGAGCAGGCCTCAGTCAATGTTGCTGAGTCCGGTGAAAGTGCGCCGGAAGCGGCGCCGGCAGAGCAGACAACGCACTTTGAGGGACTGCCGGTTGATGTTGAAGTCACCGGTATTGCATTAAGGGATATTGCTTTTCACTCGGGCAGTCTTGATCTGGAGCTTCAGAAAGCCGATTTGGCCGTGAGTGCTTCGGATAAAACCATCCGGATCGCTGAGACGGCACTCTCGGGGCTTGCGGTGACGCTGCCTGCGCAGCAAAAAGCGCCGGAGGCCACCGACTGGGCAGCACTTGAAAACACGATCCGCGCAAGCGGTGCGGCTTCCTGGCTGGCGGTTCCTGAGAAACTCGTGCTTCCGGTTGACGTCACCCTGCAGAACTTCACGGCTCAGGGCGTGACGGTGCGGCAGGGAAAGGAAACGCTTTTGGCACCGTCCCGATTTGCCGCGGATCTGTCGCTCACGCAGACAGAACTTTGCGTGAGGCAGCTGACGGCAGACATTCCTCAGATGCAGCTGACGGTGAGCGGGAACGCGCAGACGGCGGGGGTCTGGCCCGTGGATTTGCGGGCTTCGGCGGTGCTCTCGGCTGACGGACGCGAACAAAAGACCGATGTCAGAGTGACGGGAGCCCTCCGGGAAAAACTCACGGCCCGGATATCGACGGCAGGAATGGCTCACGCCCGGGCCGAGGCTTCCGGTTTTCTCATGAAGCCCGAACTGCCTTTTGAAGCCGAAGTTTTTTTGACCGCGCCTTTTGAGCAAAAGATCAGTGACAAAGACGCCGTCAAAGTGACCGCCTTTACGGTAAAGGCGCAGGGTACGGTTCTTAATGCCGGCATTAAGGCTTCTGTGATGGGGAAAGCGTCAGCGGGTTCCGCAGCTCTTTCAGACGTTCCCTTTTCCGGAGAAACCACACTTGATACCAAGGGGCTTCGCGCGATCACGGTCAGGCTTCTTGATGCGGCGGCAGGTGAAAAAGGTCAGCACGCCCGGATTAAGGCCCGGGCGCAGATAAATGCTTCAAACGGCCTTCGTGTGAGCGGCTCATTGACGGCAGTAAACCTTCAGGCCGCAAAACCGCTCCTGCCCACAGAACTGCGCCTTGAGGGAGCGACGGATTTTTCCGTGTTTTACCGTGACGGGCACTGGGACGCAGCACTCAAATCCATGAATTTCACGGGGCTTGTCTCCGGTCGGGCCCTTGAGGCCGCGGGCGGACTCCGTGCTGCCTCTGACGGCACGGTTTCGGCCCGAAACGTCACTTTGCGGGCGGGACGCAACACGATGACCGCGGACGGCAGCGTTGCCGTGGCCGGCAAAGGCGCATTAAACCTCAAAGCCCGGATTGCGGCGCCGGATCTTTCCGAAGTTTTGCCGCAGTTAAAGGGTGGGGCAAGAGGCACGGTGGCGGTTTTGGGGACTCTTGGTGAGCCCAGGCTTTCAGCCGATCTCACGGCCTCCGGTATGCGCTTTAATGATCTGGCTATTGACCGGGCGCGTCTGGCCGGGCGTTTCGGATCCGGGGGTGCGGCAGACGCCGTGACGCTTACGGTAAACGGCCTGCGGCAGGGAGACTACGCGGTCCCTGAAGCCCGGCTGGTTCTTGCGGGCACGCCGGAAAAACACACACTGCGGTTTTCGGCGCGTGAAAAGACGCACGGGCTCGCGCTTGACGGGCGTTTGACAGGAAGCTGGAAGACTGAGGCGGCTCTCTGGAGCGGCGCGGCACAAAGCCTTTCGGTTAAAACGCCGTTGGGTGCCTGGGCGCTCACCAAGGCTGCGCCTTTAACTGTCTCCGCAGCAAGCCAACAGCTGAAAAACGCCTGTTTTGCGGGCGGCGCGTCAGCACGCACAGGGTTCTGTCTTACTGAACTTACAGCCGACAAGACAGCCCTTACCGTGAAGGCCGACGGCATCCGTATTGAACCCTCTGACTTCGCGGCGCTTTTCGAGCAAAAGCCGCAGATTACGGGCACCCTTTCAGGAAGGGCTTCCCTGCGGCAGATGTTCGGCGAAAACGGAGAACAGACGGCCGAAGCGCTTTTTGAGGCGCCGCGGATCACCGCACGGCTGCAGCAGAAAACGTCCGGCAAAGCCCGAAACGAGGGGCTCACACTGACGGATACGCGCCTGGCACTTAAGGCAGACGCCTCCGCCCTCACCGTCAGTGCGCAGACGCACACGGCGGGCAGTTCCCGTCCTGTGACGCTAGCCGTAACCGCTGACCGGCTCCGCAATGACACACTCTCAGGAAGACTCTCCGTTCAGGGGCTGGAACTGAAAGATCTCAGAGCGCTTTTGCCCGCTGAAACCGAAGTCACGGGGCTATTGACGGCAGACGTGGGTGTGTCGGGCAGCATCCGTCGGCCGGAGCTCACGGGGGAGGCGGCCGTCACGGACCTTTCAGTCGTGTCGCCTCAGATGCCTTTTCAGATGCAGCCGAGCCGCCTGACGCTCAGCTTTGCGGGGACGCAGTCTGACGCAGCGCTTGAGCTCATGACAAATCAGGGAAAGGCCTCGGCTGCCGCGCACCTTGACTGGAGCGACATGGACAGTCCCGCGGCTGATCTCACGATGACAAGCGAGCGGCTTCGGCTTGACGTGAGTCCGGATATTTCGGTGGATGTGGCGCCTGACTTACGCGTCAGAGCCCGCGGTGAAACATTGGCCGTTACCGGAAGGGTTGCTGTCCCCCGGGCCCGTATTGCGGTCAACAGCCTGCCGGAGGGCGCGGAAGGCACGTCATCCGACGAGGTTGTGATTGATCGGGATGAAGCAGAAGAAAAATCAGATCTCGCATCGCGAGTTTCCGCTGACATTGCCCTTCATTTCGGAGAACACGTCCGCATCAACGTCTTTGAACTCAAGGCCGGTTTAAAAGGGGACCTTCATGCCCGGCAGAACCAAGGGATATTTTCTCTGGACGGCCGCGTGAGCCTTGATGAGGGGACATTTCACGCCTACGGTCAGGATTTGAGAATCACCAAGGGGCTTCTCATTTTTGCCGGGCCGGCGGACAACCCGACACTTGAAATTGAGGCCGTGAGAAACAGTGAAACCACGGAGGATGACGTCACGGCGGGGGTTCAGGTGACAGGAACGGCATCGGCTCCCAAGGTGGAACTTTTTTCCGATCCGGAGATGAGTGATGAAAACAAACTTTCCTACCTTCTCACCGGGCACGGGCTTGATAATGAAAATGATGCGGCCGGCAGCAACGCTATGACCTCGGCCTTAATCGGACTCGGCGCAAGTCAGGCCGGACGCGTTGTGGGCAAAATCGGGGAGGCTGCCGGTATTGAAGGTCTTACCGTGGACACCGCCGGCCGCGGCACGGGCTCTCAGGTGGTGCTCTCAGGTTACGTCCTGCCCGGCCTTCAGGTGAAGTACGGCATGGGAATCTTTGATTCCTTAACGACTCTGACGCTGCGCTACAGGCTACTGCCCAAACTTTATCTTCAGGCCGTTTCCGGCACCGGTCAGGCCTTTGACGTGCTCTGGCGCTTTGAATTCTGACGCAGTCGTCCGGAAAGATTGCAAATTTCTGCTACGGGAGCCTGCGCACCCTTTCGGAGAGCGGGAAAAAGGCTCTACAATAATGCGCACGTATTTTGACTGCCGCCTGCATGCGTGATTTTTTTAGCGCAATGGGCGGCAGACTACCGGTAGTCAAATATTTGGGCGGGACGAGATATCGGCCCGCCGGTAAAAAGGATAGCCATGTCGTTTGAGGCCATTACGGAACAGCCCAATCATTTCGATGCCTGCATCAAAGTCATCGGTGTCGGCGGTGGCGGCGGCAATGCCGTTGAGCACATGATCGACAATCAGGCTCAGGGAATTACGTTTATTGCTGCCAACACGGATAAGCAGGCGCTGAGCCGCTCCCGGGCCAACATCGTGATTCCGCTCGGTAAGACCGGGCTCGGTGCGGGCGCCAAACCTGAAGTGGGTGCCATGGCCGCACAGGAAGCCGCCGACAAGATCCGTGAGGCGCTTGAGGGCACGCATCTTCTCTTTATCACGGCCGGCATGGGCGGCGGCACCGGAACCGGTGCGGCTCCCGTGATTGCCGAGATTGCCAAAGAGCTCGGCATTCTCACGGTTGCGGTCGTCACCAAGCCCTTTGAGTTTGAAGGTTCCCGCCGTATGCGCCAGGCGCAGGCCGGCATTGAAAACCTTAAGGACAAGGTCGACAGCCTCATCGTGATTCTCAACGACAAGCTCGAAGACGAAGTGGGCGGTCAGGCTACGATGGTTGACTGCTTTGCCGCCGCAGACGATGTGCTTTACAAGGCCTGTAACGGTATTGCCGAGATCATTCATACGCCCGGCATCATCAATGTTGACTTCGAAGACCTGCGTACCGTGATGAGTGAACGCGGCACGGCTATGATGGGTACGGCAACCGCAAGCGGTCCGGACCGCGCCCGTGAAGCAGCGGAAAAGGCGATTGCCTGCCCGCTTCTGGAAGGAGCAAACCTTCAGGGTGCCCGCGGCCTTCTCGTTTATGTGACGGCTTCGGCTGAAACGATGACCAATCCCGAAATCCGCGAAGTGATGAGCGTCATGAAGAACTTCGTGAGCCGCGACGCCAACCAGATTATCGGCACGGCCTTCGATAACGACATGGGCGATGAGCTGCGTGTGACGGTGGTCGCAACGGGGCTTGACGACGATACGGGACGTCATACGCCCGAAGCCGGTCAGGGCGGTTTGGGCAGCAGCATTTACGGCAGAGGTCCCCAGGTCTTCTCGCAGCCTGCGTTCGGCCAGGCCCCTGCGCAGCAGGCTGTGCCACAGGCGCCGATTCAGCAGACGTTCGGTTACGGCTACACGCAGCCCGTGCGCGAGCCCCAGAGCGCGCCCGCCGCGCAGCCGCAGTTTGCACCGCAGACAAATGATCCGGCTCTGCAGCAGCCGCAGACCGTGCATCAGCCGGCGCCGCAGCCGCAGCAGCATCTGTCGGACGACTGGGCCCGCACGGCGCCGCAGGATAAGCCGCAGCAAAGTGAGGCTTCCGCCACGCCCTTTGTGAGTGTTCCGACCTTTATCCGTCACCGTTAAAAAACATGCTCAAACAATGCACTCTGCGCCGCACGGTCACGGCCGTCGGCATCGGCCTGCATTCGGGGCGTCGTGTCAAACTCGAGATGCGGCCGGCCGCTCCTGACACGGGCATCATCTTCCGCCGCGTGGATCTGACGCCGCCGGTTGAACTGCCTGCGCGCCCCACAAGCGTGAACGACACGCGCATGGCGACGACCTTAAACGAAGGCAAGATCATCATTTCGACGATCGAACACCTGATGAGCGCTTTAAACGGCCTCGGAATCGACAACGTCTACGTGGATGTGGACGCGCCTGAGATTCCCGTGATGGACGGTTCGGGCGCCACCTTCGTTTATCTCATCCGCTCGGCGGGGGTGATTGAACAGAATGCGCCCAAGAAGTTTGTGCGCGTGAAAAAGACGGTTGAAGTGCACGACGGCGACAAGTGGGCCAAACTCGAGCCCCACAACGGCTTTATCCTCGACTTCAGCATCCATTTCGGCCACCCCGCGATTGACAACACCGTGCAGCGTGCGGTCGTGGACTTTTCCAAGGAAACCTACGAGCAGAGCGTGAGCCGTGCGCGTACCTTTGGTTTCGTTTCTGACGTTGAAATGCTCCGCTCAATGGGGCTTGCGCAGGGCGGCACACTGGAAAACGCGATTGTGATGGATGAGTTCCGGGTGCTCAACGTCGGCGGACTGCGCTCTCCCGACGAATTTGTAAAGCACAAGATTCTCGATGCGATGGGCGACCTTTATGTGCTCGGCCATCAGCTGCTTGCAAAGTACAGTGCCTATAAGTCCGGCCACGCCATCAACAACAGGCTGTTGCGGGAGCTTTTAGCCGACAGCGAAGCCTGGGAATTTGTGACGGTGCCAGAGAAAGACCGCCCCTTTATGGTGGCGACTTCCGCGTTTGAGCCTGCCGCGACAGCGGTGTAGACCGTTATGCAGCCGGGCCGGTCTGCTTTTTACGCATGGCCCGGGCAAGCGACAGTAAGGCGTCTTTTAAGGCCGACTCGTTCATCGAGCCGGCCTTTTCTTCAACTGCCGAAAGCGCCGTCTCCGACATGGTGCGGGGATTCGTCTCAACGGTGCGGGTTCTTAAGCGGATGTGGTCGGTGACCGGACGGATTTTGATGTCCACGGGGGCAATAAAGCCCGCGCGCCCGAGAGCAGCCGTAATGCGGGGCAGCAGTTGCCGCAGGCGGTTTTGCTGGATCGCGGTTTTCACAAGCAGTGTGATTTTTTCGGGCGTCACGCGGATGTTGGCGATGTCGGAAAAGTCTAGGCCGAGCCGCATTTTGGCGGTTTCACCTGCCACGGCGCGGGCGGCTTTGCGGGCGTCTTTTAACTGTTCGGCCACGCTTTGCTCTTCACCGGCGGCAAAGGTGATCTGTGCAAAAGTTCTGAATTTGCCGCGGCGCGGTGCTTTTTTGTAATACATGGCGGGGATAAGGCGCTCGTGAGCCCTTTTCCGTGAAGGAAATGGGCACATTTTTGTCCGAAAATAAGGGGTTTGCTGTGCGATAATAGCCGTTATTTCTTTTGGGCGGAGGGCTTTGTGCCGTCCGCATTTTTAAGGAACCGGCGCTTCCCCCAAAAAAACACCGCCGGGTTCTTTGACTGGATAACTATGTTTGATTCGATTCTCACCAAGATTTTCGGCAGCCGCAACGACCGGTTGATCCGGCAGTACCGCAAGAAGTGCGCTGCCATCAATAAGCTCGGGCCGGAGATGGAAAAGCTCACGGACGATGAGCTCAAGCACAAGACCGTTGAATTCCGCGAACGCTTGGCTAAGGGTGAGGATCTGCAGGCACTGCTGCCTGAAGCCTTTGCCGTGGTGCGTGAAGCAAGTACCCGTGTGCTCGGAATGCGCCACTTTGACGTGCAGTTGATCGGCGCCATGGTGTTAAACGACGGCAAGATTGCCGAAATGCGCACCGGTGAAGGGAAGACTCTCACCGCAACGCTTGCGGTGTACCTCAACGCCCTGCCGGGGCTGGGCGTTCACGTCGTGACCGTGAACGACTACCTCGCAAGCCGCGACGCCGCCTGGATGGGACGCCTTTACAACTTCCTCGGCATGAGCGTCGGAACGATTCTCTCGCAGCAGGATACGGAACACAAAAAGGCCGCCTACGCCGCCGACATCACCTACGGCACCAACAACGAGTTCGGCTTTGACTACCTGCGCGACAACATGGAGTATGACGTCGCCAACCGCCGTCAGAGAGGGCTCAATTACGCGATCGTCGACGAAGTCGACTCGATTCTCATTGATGAGGCCCGTACGCCCCTCATTATTTCGGGTGCAGCTGACGACAACACGGATCTCTATCGTCAGATCAACGAAATCCCGCCGCTTTTAAAGCGTCAGGCCGATGAAAAGGCTGAAGGGGACTATTGGGTGGATGAAAAGGCCCATCAGGTTTATCTCTCTGAAGTCGGCCACGCGCACCTTGAAAAGATCCTTACCGAAAAGGGTCTCATCAAGGACGGCACGAGCCTTTATTCGCCCCAGAACATTATTCTGCTGCACCACCTCAATGCGTCGCTCAGAGCCCATACGCTTTTCCAGCGTGATCAGCAGTACGTGGTGCAAAACGGCGAAGTCATCATCGTCGACGAATTCACCGGCCGCTTAATGCCCGGCCGCCGCTGGTCCGACGGGCTGCATCAGGCCGTGGAAGCCAAGGAAGGCGTCAAGATCCAGCAGGAAAACCAGACGATGGCTTCCATCACGTTCCAGAACTACTTCCGCATGTACAAGAAACTTGCGGGTATGACGGGTACGGCCGATACGGAAGCCTACGAATTCCAGGATATTTACGGTCTGGAAACCGTGGTGGTGCCCACGCACCGCAAGATGATCCGTCAGGATGCGCAGGACAAGGTTTTCCGCACCACCGAAGAGAAGTACCAGGCCATCGTTGACGACGTCAAGGACTGCGTCAAGCGCGGTCAGCCGGTCCTGGTCGGTACGACTTCCATTGAAATTTCGGAACTCTTAAGCAACCGCCTCACCAAAGAGGGTATTGCGCACAATGTGTTAAACGCCAAGCAGCACGAACGTGAAGCACAGGTTGTGCTTGAAGCCGGACGTCCCGGCGCCGTGACGATTGCCACCAACATGGCAGGGCGCGGTACCGATATCGTTCTGGGCGGCGGCATCAACAAGCACATCGATGAAATCCGTGCCGACGAAACGCTCTCGCCTGAAGAAAAGGAAAAGCGCATCGAGGCCCTTAAGGCCGACTGGCAGAAACTTCATGACGCTGTGGTGGCGGCCGGGGGGCTGCGCATCATCGGCAGCGAACGCCATGAATCCCGCCGTATCGACAACCAGCTGCGCGGCCGTTCGGGCCGTCAGGGTGACCCGGGCAGCTCTGTCTTCTATCTTTCGATGGAAGATCAGTTGCTCAGAATCTTCGGCGGCGACCGCATGAAGGCAATCGCGGACCGCTTAAAGCTCGAGCACGGCGTGGCGATTGAATCCAAGATGCTCTCGCGCATGATTGAAAGCGCGCAGCGTAAGGTTGAAGGCCGCAACTACGATATCCGCAAGCAGCTGCTCGAATTTGACGACGTCCAGAACGATCAGCGCAAGGAGATCTACCGCCTGCGAAACGAAATCCTTGAGAGTAAGGACGTCAGCGACATGATCAACAGCCTGCGGGAAGGCTACTTCACGGATCTCTTCAGAAGCTTTGTGCCCGCGGATACCGTTGAAGAGCAGTGGGACCTCAAGGGACTCACCTCTCAGCTTAAAACCAACTGGGGCATTGACATCCCGATGCAGGAGATGCTGGAAAAAGACAACAGCGTCACCGATGAAGACCTTCTGAAGAAACTCCTTGAGACGGCCGATGCCATTGAAAAGGGTAAGGAAGAGCTGGTCGGCCACGAAGCCTGGGCCGGTTTTGCCCGCAACGTGCTTCTGCAGGTTCTGGACGCCACCTGGCGTCAGCACATCACGGCGCTCGATGCCCTGCGACAGGGGATTTACCTGCGCGGTTACGCCCAGAAGCAGCCCAAGCAGGAATACAAGCGCGAAGCCTTCTCGATGTTTGAGTCGCTTCTGGATAACGTGCGCGAGCAGCTCTGCCGCGTGCTCATGAACGTGCAGATTCAGATGCCTGAGGAAGCACAGGCTGCGACCGAACGCAGTGAAGAGATGGGTGCGCAGCGCGCGCAAGCCGCCACGGCCAAACACGAAGAAGCGATCGACTTCTCGCACGTGGGCCGCAACGATCCGTGCCCCTGCGGCTCGGGCAAGAAGTACAAGGACTGCCACGGGCGGCTTAAGTAATCCAAAAACTTCGGCTGCGGTAGTCTGCGGCGCCGAAAAACACCGTGCATCGGGTTATGATGACCCTTTGCGCAACGGTGTTTTCGGCGCCGTTATTTTTGCCAGTTAAAAAAGAATCGGAGAGACAGTCATGGCAGTTAATTTAAAGAGCCCGGACCCCCGGATGATTTTCCCTGTGGAAGGGGTGGAACTCGGTACCGCCCGCGCCGGCATCCGTAAGCCCGGCCGCCGGGATCTGCTGCTTGTGCGTCTTGCTGAAGGTTCGACCGTCGCCGGCGTCTTTACCCGGAACCGTTTTGCGGCAGCCCCGGTGCAGGTTTGCCGCGCGCATCTGGCGAAAACCAATGCCGTGCGCGCCATTGTCGTCAATACCGGCATCGCCAACGCCGGTACCGGTGAGACGGGCCTTATGAACGCTGAAAAGACCTGTGAGAAGGCCGCGGAACTTGTGGGCTGCGGCACAGACGCAGTGCTTCCCTTCAGCACGGGCGTCATCATGGAGCAGCTTCCCGTGGAGCGCCTCATCAAGGGGTTACCCGAGGCGTATGCGGATCTTGCACCGGACAACTGGCTTGAGGCCGCGGAAGCCATCATGACCACGGATACCGTCTGCAAGGCTTTTTCCACCAAAGCGTTCCTCGAATTTGCCCGCATCACGGTAACCGGCATCAGTAAAGGCGCAGGCATGATTGAGCCGCGTATGGCCACAATGCTCGGCTTCATTGCCACCGACGCCGCAATCAGCGCGGAGGTTCTTCCCCTGATCGTCAAGCGCGTCGCCGACAAGAGCTACAACCGCATCACGGTGGACGGCGACACTTCCACCAACGACAGCTTTGTGGTGATTGCCACCGGCAAAGCCAAGATGGAACCGATCACGAGTGCCGATGATCCCCGGATTGACGCCGTTACCGAAGCACTCTGCGTGGTGGCGCGGCATCTTGCCCAGTCCATGATCCGTGACGGTGAAGGGGCCACGAAATTTATTACGGTGCAGGTGCAGGGTGCTAAAAGCGAAGCCGAAGCCCTCCAGGTCTGCTACGCCGTGGCGCATTCGCCGCTGGTGAAGACCGCGTTTTTTGCCTCGGACCCCAACCTCGGACGTATTCTTGCTGCTGTGGGCAACAGCCGTGTCGAGGACCTTGACAGCTCCAAAGTGACGCTTTGGCTCGATGACGTGCTCGTTGCCGAGCACGGGGGCCGTGCTGCAGGCTACCGTGAAGAAGACGGTGTGCGCGTGATGGCGCAGCCTGAAATCACGGTGCGCATTGATTTGGGCAGAGGCGTGGCTTCGGAAACCGTCTGGACCACGGACCTCTCCCACGAGTACGTGACGATCAACGCCGATTACCGCAGTTAAGCATGACGCCAGAAAACGAAAAACTCTTCGGCGAGGTGCTCACGCGCCTTAAGGCGGTGCTCCCTGCGGCTGAAGATGAAACCGACTGGACACGACCGGCTTTCCGCTGGGTGCGCCGCACGTGCCTGGGCACCACGGTGGGGAGGCTTGAACCCGTGGAGAAATTCGCCCGCGTCGAGCTCGATGATCTGCTTTATGTCGAGGGACAGAAGGCGGAACTTTTGGCCAACACCGAGCAGTTTGTAAAGGGGCTTCCCGCCAACAACGTGCTACTTACAGGCGCACGCGGTACGGGTAAAAGTTCGCTGATCCGCGGGTGCCTGACGCGTTTTTACGATGAGGGGCTGCGGCTCATTGAAATCGATAAGGATGATCTCAGAGATCTTGCCGATATCGTGCGGATCACGGCGCGCCGCCCCGAGCGCTTTATTCTCTTTTGCGATGATCTCTCCTTTGAACTCGGTGAGGGAGGCTACAAGGCGCTTAAAGCCGCATTGGACGGCTCGGTTGCCGCGGGCGGCGACAATCTCATCGTTTACGCCACGAGTAACCGCCGGCATCTGCTGCCCGAACCCGTGTCAGACAACGCACAGGCGGTTTTAGACGATGAAGGGGAGCTGCATCCCGGGGAAGTGCTTGAAGAAAAGCTCTCGCTTGCCGAGCGCTTCGGCCTGTGGCTCAGTTTCTATCCCTTCAGCCAGGACAAGTACCTTGCTGCCGTTTTTGCCGCTCTGCGCCGTTTCGGCGTTGAAGAGGCGGTCGTCACAAGCGAAGCTGTGCGTCTTGAAGCCCTGCAGTTTGCCCTGCAGCGCGGCGGCCGAAGCGGCCGCGTGGCGCTGCAGTACGCCCGTAACCGTGCGGGCAGTGAAAAACTCAACGCCATGAGGAAGTGAAAGTGTCCGATCGTCCCGTCACCGAAGTTGCTGTTGCCGTTGTGATTGATCCTCAGAGCGGGAAGTTTTTGCTCGGATCACGTCCGGAAGGGAAACCCTACGCGGGTTACTGGGAATTTCCGGGCGGAAAACTCGAAAAGGGGGAGTCCGTGCACGAGGCGCTCGTGCGTGAACTCCGGGAGGAGCTGGATCTGACGATTACGGATTCGGTCCCCTGGTTTGTCATGGAGCACGACTATCCCCACGCCTATGTGAGGCTTCACTTCCGGCGTTCCTGGGCCTTCAGCGGAACGCCCAAGGCGCTGGAAAATCAGACGTTTTGCTGGTGTACGGCAGAGGACACCGGGACTCTTGCCGCAATGAAGCTGCTGCCGATGGACGCGCTTGTGATCAGCCGGATTGCGCTGCCCGCGGTGCTGGCGGTGCCGGAAAGCTCCGCGGGGCTTACAAAGGCCGCGGACTTTGTCCGGCATACCAAGGGCGCAGCCTTTTTGGCTGAGGACGACACGGCCCTTCAATTTGCCGCTGAAAAGGGGCTTCCCGTGGTTGATCTGCGTGAGACGGGCTACTGGGCGGCAACCGACGCCGAAGCCGATGAAGCGGCCGCCGACGGCGTTACCTATGCTCTCTGCGTCAATCCCGGCACGGACCTTGTGAGCCACCACCGCAACCGGCTGCCTCTTTACGTGGAAGGGTCGCCCGAAACCCTGACGGAGTCCCTCAGGGCCGGTGCTCACGGCGTGTACTGCCGGTTTTAATCTTTGTCTTTTTTCTCTTCGGCGGCCTGACGCATCACTTCGGCCGCAAGGGCTTCGGGGTCAGCGGTTCCCGGAGCCCCTTCAATGCGGTATTCACCCGCGGCCCACTTGCCGAGGTCAATTAATTTGCAGCGCTCGCTGCAAAAAGGCCTCCAGGGGCTTTTAACGTCATACTCGTGCATCTTTTTGCACGTGGGACATTTCACAAGCATCGGTTTTTTTTCCGGATAAAAACGGGCCGGCCCTTTTCCTAAAAAGACCGGCTCATGACATGGGAAACCCGACAGTTTAGGCTTTTTTGGCACGGGCCATCGCGAGGTACTTGGCGTCAAGCTCGGCAACGGCCTCGGTGAGGTCGTCGATCGTGCCCACGTTGCTGATTACGTCATCGGCAGCGGCAAGGCGTTCCTTGCGGCTTGCCTGCGACTCAATGATGGCGCGTGCTTCTTCTTCGCTCATATGGCGGTTAAAGCGCAGGCGGCTGATCTGTTCGTCTTCGGGGACGTCGACCACCACGACGCGGGCGACGGCGTCCTTCCAGCGGCCGCTTTCCACCAAAAGCGGAATGCTCAGAATCACATAGTCTGCGCCGCTGACCTTTTTCAGTTCCTCGAAGATTTCCTTTTTGATCATCGGGTGCAGAATCGCTTCAAGCTTTTCTTTTTTCTTCGGGTCGCTGAAGACGATCTCGCGCATGAGTTCACGCTTAAGGCCGTTGGTGCCGATCACGTCCGCGCCGAATTCAAGCGCAATTTCCGGAAGGGCTTTACCCTGAGCGGCAGTGAGGACATGCGAAATTTCATCGGCGTCAATGACAGGGACGCCGAGTGCACGAAAGGCATCCGTGGCTGTGGTTTTGCCGCTGGCGATACCGCCGGTCAATCCGATAATAAGCGTCATACGTTTGCCTCTTTTGCAGTAGTGAAACGGAGACGAACCCGTGCGGGTCCTTTTCTTTTATTCTATCCGCAAATATGAGTATTTCTGCTTATTTTCGAAGAAGTTTTTCCGCAACGTTGCTTTCGGGTATCAGCCAAGCGCTTTGCGCCAGCCGTAAACGGGTTCCGGCCGTATCTCGAGTTCGTTTTTCATGGCGTCAAGGGCGGCAAAGAAATCGTCCGGCGTCCTGGCTTTAAAGAGGCGCTTGATGTGCTTTTCCGGGTTTTCAAAGAGAAACTGCTGGAAAAACCAATACTCCTTTAACCGCATCACGGCGTTTTTGAGGCTTGAGAACGCCGCCGTGTAGTCCTTCAAGAGGGCATCGGTAAAGGCAAAGATCTCATCGTGCGTTGCCGCTTCGCCGCCGCGGGCTTTTCTGAAAAGCGCAGGATCGGCCATCAGGGAGCGCCCGACCATGAGTTCGACGGAACGGGGAAAGGCGGCAAGACGGGCTTTGAGGTCGGCGACCGTCACGATGTCGCCGTTTACGCCCAGGGGCATCGCAAGAAGGGGCAGAGCGTCCTGTAAGACGTTAAGCCTCACATCGCCCTTATACAGATCGGTTTTAAGCCGCGCATGCACAATCAGCCGTTTAATCGGGTGATGCGAATAAATCCGTGCAAGATCGGCAAACTCATACTCTTCGCTCCAGCCGAGTCGTGTTTTGACCGTGACGGGAATATCGTCTCCGAGCGTGTCAAAAACCGTACCGAAGAATGTGTCAAGTTCCGCAGGAGTTCGCAGAAATCCCGACCCCTTCCCCTTGGCAACGACGGTACCGGCGGGACAGCCCAGGTTGAGGTTCACTTCATCGTAGCCCATGTCAAGCAGCGTCTTCACGGCCCAGACAAAGTCCTCCGGGCGGCGCGTCAGAAGCTGAGGAACGCAATGAATTCCCCTGTTGACTGAAGGCGCAAGGTCCTTTAACTGCCGCTCGGTAAAGCGCGGCTCCTGTGTGGGCGTGACAAAGGGAATGTAGTAGGCATCCGCGCCGCCGAAAAAAGATTGGTGGAGGCGGCGGAACACATAACCGGTGAGGCCTTCCATCGGAGCAACGGTAAGGCGCACGCCGTTAAAAGAATCGGAACTCACGGGGAGACGGAAATCAAGGTTTTTCGGGCCACCAGATTTTACCTGCCGCCGCGGGATCAGCAAGCGCAATACGTGAGCCGATCAGAGGCGTGGTGACCGGAATCCGCACAGAGCGGGCATTGTCAAGCGCTGCAGTGAGGGGGTCGGTCCATACGTGCCGGCTTAAGGCGTATTTGGCGTTATGGCAGGGCATGACAACGGCGGGCGCGATATCCGTGAGAGCCAGTTTCCAGTCCGCGGGCATCAGATGGATGTCAGACCACTCCTTGTTGTACTGGCCGTCTTCGAGTACGGCAAAGTCAATGCGCCCGAACATGTCTCTGACGGCCTTAAAGTGCGGGCCGTAACCGCCGTCGCCGGAGAGGTAGAGCTTGTAGCCAGCGATATCGAACATGAAGCCCGCCCAAAGCGTCGTGTTCATCGTCATCGTGCGGCCGGAGAAGTGCTGCGAGGGCAGGCAGGTGAGTTCAAGGTTGGGTGCAAGACGCACGGACTCATACCAGACGGTTTCCGTGATCCGCTCGGGATCGTAGCCCCAGGCTTCAAAGTGCGCCCCCACCCCCAGCGGACAGACCACACGCTTAACGCGTGATCTGATCGCCGCAATCGTCGGGTAGTCGAGGTGGTCGTAATGGTCGTGCGTGATGAGAAGGACGTCCAAGGGCGGAATGTCTTCGGCCCGGTAGACGTCTGCTCCCTTAAAGGGCTCAAAAAAGCCGGGAATCGGGCAGGCGGCCGCAAGGGCCGGATCCACGGCAATCGAAAGCCCTTCGGCTCTGAGGTAAAACGCCGAGTGTCCGAGCCAGAGCATTTCGCCGTTACGGACGCTGCTGAGGTCGGTTTTCTGGTGCGCAACCGGCGCTGAAGGCTTGACGCCCTCGGGTTTTTCGGCAAAGGCCTTGGTGATCTTTTTCCAGCGGGATTCAGCGACAGCCGGACCTCGGGTGCCGCCGGGGAGGTTGTGAAACGCACCGTCCCGGTAGTTTTTCTCCGCCATCATGCGCGCAAGGCGCTCGCCCTGAAAGCTGCCGCCGAGCTCAAGCGAGACATGATGCACCCCTGTTGCTGCCGCAACAGCCGTGCCCGAGCCGGCAATGGCAGCGGCAAAGGGGAGTTTCAGCAGGCGGCGTCGGGTGAAGTCAACAAGTCCGGACATGGTGCGGAAAATTTCTCACGAAAAATCGGTCAGACAAACTCAGCATAACGATAACGCAGCGTTTTGAAGCAGTGCGTTTCAAATTCTGGTAAATCGTAACAGAGGTTTCTCAAAAAACAGACCGGATGAGCAACGATTGCGGATATCTGCCTTAATACGGGCAGTTTCGGATAGCCCGTAAAACAAAACCGCCCGCAGTATGGTTATCGCGGGCGGCTTTTGAACTCAATATTGAGAGACGGCTCAGAGCTGTTCAGCGGGCGTCTTTTCAATGAGCATGGATTCAAGCGGCGTGCCCGCATCCACGAGTTCACGCATCTTCACGGGCATCTTGCCGCGGCCCGTCCAGGTACAGGCGCCGTCAGGGGTCACATACTTCGGCTTAATGGTGCGCTTGGGCTTGTCGGTAACAGCGGTCTTTGTCTTGCGGCCGCGCGTACCCTTGAGCATCTTCGGGGTATAGGTGCCTTCGAAATCGAGGTCAGAGGGCTTAAAGCCGAACATGGCGATAAGACAGTTAATGGTATCGATGGCGTCCTTACGGAACGATTCCTTCTTGGCACGGACCTGATCTTCCTGCAGCTGCAGCTTGCGCAGTTCCTGAATATCAACGGACATTTGAATATCCCTGTGTTTGTTTAGTGAATATCAGCATTGTAATTAATACGGACGCAGATAATCACGGAGAAACACTTTTTTAATTTCTTTTTTGCGAAACGAAATTACTCTTTCGTTTTTTCCGGATATTCACACAAATCAAAAATCGGACAGGCGCCGCACTCGGGTTTTCTTGCCTTGCAGCAGTAGCGGCCGTGCAGCAAAAGCCAGTGGTGCGCATTGGTGAGAAACTCTTTGGGCGTGGTTTTCAGCAGTTTTTCCATCACGTCCTGCGGCGTTTTTCCCGGAGCAATACCGGTACGGTTTGCGACGCGGAAAATATGCGTGTCAACGGCAATCGTGGGTTTACCGAAAGCGACATTTAAAACTACATTGGCGGTTTTAGTGCCGACACCGGGCAGTTTCGTGAGCGCATCAAAATCGGCAGGGACTTCGCCGTTAAAGTCTTTTTCCAAAATCGTGCAGGTGTCAATAATGTGTTTTGCCTTGGCGCGCCACAGACCGATCGTGCGGATATAGGGCTCAAGGCCTTCGACGCCCAAGGCGGCAATCGCATGCGCGGTATTGGCCGCCGGAAAGAGTTTGGCGGTGGCGATATTGACACTCTTGTCGGTTGCCTGCGCTGAAAGCATCACGGCAATCAGTAATTCAAAGGGCGTCGTGTAATTGAGTTCGCTTTTGGGGTCGGGCCGCTCGGCGGCGAGAATTTCAAATATCCGGCGGCGTTTTTCTTTATTCATTTTTTTTTATTTTTGCTGAAGCAGTGCGGCGCGTTTTAAAACATCAGCCATCAGGGATTTTTTATTGACGGCAAGGCGCTCAGCTGTTTCCGTGAGTTTTTTCAGTTTTCGCTCGGCCCTGGCTTTTTTGGCTTCATAACGGCCTTTGGCGGCCCGGGCGTCGTCTTTGCTCCAGACTTTGCCGCACTCAACGAGTGTTATGCAGTCCATGGGGCAGGCCGTGAGGCAAAGCGCACAGCCCGTGCATTCGCTTTCAATGACGGCGTAGAGGTGCTTGGGGGCGCCCGCAATACAGTCAACGGGGCAGATTTTGGCGCAGAGCCGGCACCCGATGCAGCGACCGGCATCGATGCGCGCAAACGCAAAGGGGGCTTCGTGCCCGTATTCGGGATTGAGTTTTGTTTCAGCGCGGTGTAATGCGGCAGCCAGGATTTTGACGCCGGCATCGCCGCCCGGAGGGCAACGGTCGGGGGCCGTGCCCGTAAGCATTGCCTCGGCGTATTCGCGGCAACCAGCAAATCCGCACTGTCGGCACTGCGTCTGCGGCAGAAGACTTTCGAGCTCTGCCGCAGAGGGTTGGTTATGACTTAAAGCCAAAAGTTTTCCGCGAGAAGCTGGCCGGGTTTGCCGCCTCTCGGGCTCACAATGCCGCGGGCCTTCATGGCTTCGCGCACACTCTTGACCATGCCCGGATTGCCGCAGAGCATGACGCGGGAGTGTTCTTTTTCGATGGTGATGCCGGCAAGCTTTTCAAGCGAGCCGTCAGCCAAAGCGTCGGGAATGCGTTCGTTTACCGCCGCCCCTTTTTCGCGCGTCACGCAGGCAACAACGGTAAGTTTGGGACTGCGCTTAACCAAGCGCGAAACGTAGCCCGTTTCATTCCAGGTGCGCACGCCGTGTACGAGAATCAGGCGTTCAAAGCGCGATGTGATCGATTCATCGGAGAGAATGGCGAGAAACGGCGAAACACCGGTACCGGAAGCAAACATCCAGAGGTCTTTGCCGCCCGCTTCCAGGCGGTCCGCAAGAAGCATGCCGCCCACTTCCGTGTCGATTAAAACGGAGTCGCCGGTTTTAATCTGATTGAGTTTCGGCGAGAGAATACCGCCCGTGACGTTCGCAATATAAAAGTCCACGGTTTCGCTTGCCGGAGCCGAGCCGATCGAATAAGCGCGGAAAACCTCATCGCCTTCGATTTTCAGGCCCACCCGGGCAAATTCACCGGTCTTCCAGGTAAAGCCTTCGGGTTTCACCAGACGCAGTTGGATGACGTTGCCGGCAACATGCTCTGCCGATGCAACACGGGTAGTCATTACAGCCATTTCTAAAGCCTCTGCCAAAGAAAAAGTGCCGGGATGCGCGTAAGGGGCAACGCCGGTTAACGCTTCAGATACTGAAGCTTGTTTTTCACTCCGCGCCACTGATCGGCATCGTCCGGATAGGGCTTCTTGTGCGTGATGGAAGGCCACTGGCGGGCGAGTTCACGGTTGAGCTCAATGAATTCCTGCTGATCTGCGGGAACATCCTCTTCGGCATAGATCGCGGCTTCCGGACATTCCGGAACGCACACGGCGCAGTCGATGCATTCGTCGGGATCGATCACCAGAAAGTTGGGACCTTCCCGGAAGCAGTCAACCGGGCAGACATCAACGCAGTCGGTGCGTTTGCAGCCGATGCAGGCTTCACAGACAACGTGGGTCATGGTGCTGAGTTACTCCTCAATAGTGAGACAGAAAAAGAACGGAACCGCTTATTTTATCAGCGCCGAGCGCCTCTGAATTCGCACGGGCGGCCTCGTCTTTTCGGATGCTGTCTCGGATTGCAAGGCATCTTACGCGCTGAAAAACCTTGTGTTCTGCAGGCTTATGCTCAGTCTGATGGCGGAAATAGACGCAGTCTAAAAACCGAAAAACAGCCCGAAGGCCGTCTTGTTTTTTCTTTGGTTAAGCAAGGTTCAGATAGAGCGCCGCGGCACGCAGGGCTTCCGCGGGATCGCGGTAAAGCCTTGCAAGATCGGCCGCAGATGAGACCGCATTGCCGGCATTTTTGCGCCGGCTGTTGTCGTTGCGGGTGACGGCTGCGGCAAGTTTTTCAACCGCTTCACCGTTTAATACCGCTGCGGCGTTTGTACCCCGTACAACTTCGGATAGGAAAAAGACCGAAGCGGTTGTATCGGGAGCCGGTGTCCGGCTGACAAGTGCCTTGAGGCGCAAAAGTGTCGTTGCCGTCGGGGGCAGCGACGTTAAAAAGAAGACGGCGTTATTGGAATCGGCTTCCGGCACGAGCCGAATGAGACTGCCTTCTGAGAGCCCCGGCCAGGCTTTTAGCAGCGTTTTGGTGAAAAGCCTTCCGGGCACGAGATCGGCACTGTAGTGCTCCTCTCCGGCAGCAATTGTCTGCGCGATCCGGGCGTTTTGCGGCGTTTTTTCAAACGCGCGGGAAAGCGTCTTTTGCTTGGCGGCATCCGTGACGGAAACAACCCAGTCGGCGCCTTCGGCGAGGGCCGCAGAGGCTTCCTTTTTGCTGCAGCAGACGTGCGGTGCAAGAAGCGTACCGGTCAGAGACACGCCCGAGGCGAAAAGTCCGCCCAAGGAAAGCGTTGTCTCAAGTACCGCCTCACGGGCGTGCCAGGTGAGGGGGGCGGCTGTGCTGCCGTCAGCCGGGCGGATGCAGTCCATCAGGACTTTAAGCAATGTCTGCTGAAAGGCCGCCGGCTTAAAGAGCATCAGGACTTCGCGGATGGTTTCAGCCGTTGTGGCCGATTCGTTTGTAGTCTGCGTGAGTTTGCTGAGAAACGCCGACTGCTCGGACAAAAACCGGGCGGCGTCTTCGCAGCCGGGTTTGCCGGCCATGGCGGTAAGCCACAGTGCGGCCAAAACGGGACGCAGGTCAAGCAGGCTGTTTTCAGTTGTCCGTGCGGGCGCACTGACGGCGGGTTTTACCGCCGCCATGGGCTCAGAAAAGAGGTCGTACATGTCAATGCCGATCGAATCCTCAGGGGTACTGTCAACCCGGGCCAGGTCCTTGATGCGGCCGCTGATTTCAGCCTGTGCGGCATGGGCCTTCCAGGAAGAGGCAAACGTAAAGACCCCCTGCCGGATTTCCCCCACGTCCAGGCGCTTGACGGTGCCGTCGGTCTGTTTTTCATCAAAAAAGACGTACAGCACATCCGGGTCCGCTGTGGACTGACTGTACGAGCCCTGCGGAATCTCGGGAAATCTGGCGAAATCGATCTGCATGAAACAAAAACTCTGTCGTTGGAAAAACCGGCAGGCGCATTATCCCGCGCCGCCGGTTTTGGTGCATGCCTTTTGCGGTTTTAGTTTTTAAGGCTGTGAATCGGTGCGGGGATGCGGCCGCCCAAGTTTGCAAAAGTTGAGCTGTCGCCGCCCGGGACGCGGATGATGCTTGCTTCACCCAAGAGTCCCCCGAAGACCGCCACGTCGCCCACTTTCTTGCCGGGGACCGGAATCACGCGCACGGCCGTCGTTTTGTTGTTGATCATGCCGATTGCGGCTTCGTCGGCAATCATGGCGGCGATGGTGTCGGCCGGCGTGTCGCCCGGAATGGCGATCATGTCCAGGCCCACGGAGCACACGCACGTCATCGCTTCGAGTTTTTCCATCGTGAGGGCGCCTGAGCGGGCAGCGGCTTCAATCGCGCTGTCTTCGCTTACCGGAATAAAGGCGCCGGAGAGGCCGCCCACGTTGCCGGAAGCAAAGACGCCGCCCTTTTTCACGGCGTCATTGAGCATTGCAAGAATCGCGGTTGAACCCGGAGCTCCGATCGAAGACAGCCCTAGCGTCTGAAAGATTTCGCCCACGCTGTCGCCCACGGCCGGCGTGGGTGCAAGCGAGAGATCCGCCACACCGAACGGCAGATTCATTTCGCGGGCCACGTTGCGGCCGATCAATTCACCCACACGCGTTACCTTGTAGGCGGTGTGCTTGATGACTTCAGCGATTTCAGAAAGCGTCAGACGCCGGCCGGTTTCTTCAATGGCGCGCTGCAGGGCTTTGTTGACAACGCCGGGGCCTGAGACCCCGACGTCAATCACCACATCGGGTTCACCGACGCCGAGATAGGCGCCCGCCATGAAGGGGACGTCCTGCGGAATGTTGCAGAACACGACGAGCTTGGCGGCGCCGAGGCCGTCGCGCTCTGCAGTGGCTTCGGCAACGGCCTTCACGGTTTTACCCATGAGAGCCACGGCATCCATGTTGATGCCGGCCTTGGTGCTGCCCACGTTAATCGACGAGCAGATGCGCTCGGTTGTGGCAAGCGCCTCAGGAAGCGCTTCAATGAGGCTTTTCTCGCCCGGGGTCATGCCCTTTTCAACGAGAGCGCCGAAACCGCCGAGAAAGTTGACGCCAACGTCGGCCGCGGCATCGTCTAAAACCTTACAGGCACGGACCATCTGATCGCGGGTGAAGCCCGCGCCCACGGTACCGATGGGGCTCACGGCAATGCGCTTGTTGACAACGGGGATGCCGTAGCGGTCGCCGATCATGTCGCAGGTTTCCACAAGGCGCCGGGCGTACTTGCGGATCTTGCTTCTGACTTTGACTTCAAAGACGTCAAAGTCGTGGCTGGCGCAGTCAAAAAGGTTGATGCCGAGCGTGACGGTGCGTACATCAAGGTGTTCGCTCCGCAGCATATTGATGGTGGATAAAACCTCGCGTTCACTAAGCATGGTGTTCTTTTTCCGGTAAAAGGCTCGTTAATGGGGTCAGATGGCTTCAATGCGGTGCACGGCTTCAAAGATCGCACGGTGCTGCATCGTGAGGTTGAGATTCATCGCTTTGGCTCTTTCAAGCATCACGCGGTGAAGGCTGCGGGTGTCAATGTCATCGGGAATGCTCACTTCAAAAACCTGCATGGAGGAGCCGTCCCCTAACGGGAAAGCGCGCAGTGCCTCAATATTGATGCCCTGCTCGCCGAAGATGTGTGCAAAAGTCCCCACGATGTCGTTGCGGTCCTTGCCGTAAACGCTGATCACAAAAGGCTGTGAGGCAGGGGCCTCGTGCTCGGGTTTTTCCATGTCGCGCGTGATGATGGAAAGCTTCATCTTCTTCTGCGCGGTCTCTTTTTCGAGGGCCTCTTGCAGAGCATCGTTGGAAAGGTCCGCGGGTTTGTCCACGACGTAGATGCCGGCAAACTGATTGTGCAGCGCCGTCTGCGTCATGTGTTCAATGTTGCAGTTAAGCCGCGTCATCACTGATGAAACGCAGGCCACAACCCCGGGCTGATCCAGGCCTATGACGGCAACGATCACGTTGTTTGTCTGCATGTGTAATGCCTCCGAAGACAGGTTTCCGCAGGAAATACGGAAATTTTGAGAATGTATCTCTCCATCATAGCCCAAGCCCGCTGACGCGCCCTCTGTTAAGCGCCTTAGAGCCGGAAAATATTTCGGATGCTTCAGGCTGCCATGCGGGAAAAGACGGCCAGGGCACTCTCCCGGGCAAGACGGGCCAGATTTTCCGGGCTCACGCCGCGGATACGGGCGGCTTCTTCACAGTAAAGGGCAATGTCGGCGGGATGCGTGCGGCTGTCCGCGTCGGCGCGGCGCCCGGGCGAGGGCATGTCGGGTGCGTCGGTTTCGAGCACAAAGTCCGTGTCGCCGATTTCGGCAAAAATGCGGCGGATGCGCTTGGAACCGGTGTACATGAGTGCGCCGCCGAAACCGAGCTTAAAGCCGAGATCAATGAGGCGCTTAGCCTGCTCAGATGACCCGTTAAACGCGTGAATGACGCCGCGTCTGACACCGCTTTTGCGGATTGCGGCGCTCACGGCATCCACGGCGTGGCGGGCATGTATGGAAACAGGCAGATCAAACTCGGCGGCAAGCTTAAGCTGAGCGGCAAAAACGGGGAGCTGCTCAGCCACTGTCGGCGTCTCGATATAGCCGTCCAGTCCGATTTCGCCCACGGCGGCAAGACGGGGGTCGTCCGCGTGCGTACTCAGAAAGTCTTTAAGGGCCGTGAGTGCCGCTTCAGTTTCCTCTTCTTCAGGGAGAAAAAGGGGATGAATTCCCGCGGCGTAGTGCAGGCCGTAGGTGTGCGCGGCGGAGCGCGCCGCCTCAAAGCCCGCAGGAAACCCGGCGCACACAAGAATGTCGGTGACACCGGCGGTGCGGGCTTCATGAACGAGCTCGGCCCGGTCTTTATCAAAGGCCGGACAGTCGAGGTGACTGTGCGTGTCAATAAGGCCTGCGGGCATCGGCGGTCATTCCTCCCGGATCGTGCCGTCTACAAGGCGCAGGACGCGGTCGCAGCGTGCTGCAATCGTGTTGTCGTGCGTGACGATTACGGCCGCAGCCCCGCATTCGCGGGCGCTTTCGGCAAGAATGTCAAAAACGGCGACGGCGGTTTCGGCGTCAAGGTTCCCGGTCGGCTCATCGGCGAGGATGCAGACGGGATCAGCAGCCAGGGCGCGGGCCACCGCCGTTCGCTGACGCTCGCCCCCCGAGAGTTCCGACGGAAGGTGCTCGAGCCTTTCGCCCAAGCCCACTTTTCCCAAAAGTGCTTTGGCCTTGGCAAACGCCTTTTCCCGCGGCACGCGGGCAATCAGAAGCGGCATCGCCGCATTTTCCAGGGCAGTAAATTCCGGCAGCAGATGGTGAAACTGATAGATAAAGCCGAGCTTTCGGTTTCTGAGGGTGTCAAGCGCAGCGCCGTTTAGTCCGGCTAGTTCCTCGCCGTCTAAGCGGATGGAGCCCGCGTCAAACCCGTCAAGGCCGCCCGCAGCATGAAGCAGCGTACTTTTTCCGGAACCCGAGGCTCCGATTACCGCGATGGTTTCGCCGCGCTCCACGGAAAAGGTGACGTCTTTGAGAACCGGCACCACGCGGCCGTTTTCGGCGTAGCTTTTACGGACATGCTCTAAAACCAGGACGGGACTATTCATAGCGCAGGGCCTCGGCCGGATGGGTGCGTGACGCGCGCCACGAGGGGTAAAGCGTCGCCGCAAGACTCAGAATAAAGCTCAGCACGGCAATGGGCACGATGTCTGAGGCTCTCGGATCAGAGGGCATCTGACTGATGAAGTAGATTTCCTTGGGCAGAAACTGCGTGCCCAAAAGCGATTCAATCGCCGGAACGATCACATCAAGGTTCATGGCTATCGCCAGGCCGGAAGCTACGCCCGCAGCGACACCCACGGCCGCAACCATGGCACCCTCGATGATGAAGATCATCATGATCGAGCGCTTTGAGGCGCCGAGCGTGCGCAGCACCGCAATGTCGGTCTGCTTTTCCGTCACGGTCATCACAAGGGCGGAGACAAGACCGAAAGCGCCCACAAGCACAATAAGGAAAAGAATCACGGCCATCATGCGCTTTTCAACCTGCACGGCGGCAAACCAGGTGCGGTTTTGCTGCGTCCAGTCTGTGGCGTACTGGCCGCGGGGGAGTTTGGCCGACACAGCGCGGGCAATTGCTGGGGCGTTCTGCATGTCGTCCGTGCGGATGCGAAGGCCTGCAGGGCCCCCGGTACGGTACAAAACGGCGGCGTCATCGATATGCATGAGGCTCATCGTGCTGTCGTACTCATAGTGCCCGGAGGAAAAAAGGGCACTGACCTTCATCTGCTTCATGCGCGGCACAAAGCCCGCAGGCGAAACATTGCCCTTGGGGACGATGAGCGTGACGGTATCTCCGACCGTCACGCCGAGAAGACGCGCGAGGTCTTTGCCGAGAACGATGTTAAAGCTGCCTTTGGTAAGCGTGGCAAGCCCTTCTTTTCCGACGGTCTGCGCGAGTTCACTCACCTTGGGTTCTTCCGCGGGATCAATGCCGCGCACAAGTGACGCTCTGACCGTGCGGCCGCCTGAGAAAAGCCCCTGGCCGGAAACAAAGGGTGCGGCGGCGGCAACCCCGTCAACTTCGGTAAGTTCCGCCGCTTCCGCCTTCCAGTCGGGCAGGGCCCCGGTGAGGCTAACCACCTCCACGTGCGA
>OMCT01000106.1_pt1 | contig 67208 bp, 48 predicted proteins | sample 1674301 | NCBI WGS metagenome assembly OMCT01 (sample SAMEA103958158, study PRJEB25191) | human gut metagenome
AAGCCAAATCCAAGATGAAAGCCAAACTCAAGGAGTTGACTTCCCGAAGCAATGGTTGGGGATATGCCAAGAGGAAGCAAAAACTTGAAGAGTACATAAGGGGGGTGGGTAGGTTACTATCACCTTGCCAACATGAAACGTTTCCTCATGGAAACTGACGAGTGGCTAAGGCGACGGCTACGCATGTGTATATGGAAGTCGTGGAAGAGGGTGAAAACGAGAATTGCCAACTTGATAAAGTGTGGTATAGATAAATACCAAGCTTACATGTGGGGCAATAGTCGTTTGGGGGATTGGCGCATAGCTGGCAGTTATATACTAGTCATAGGAACCGCCGTATGCGGAACCGCACGTACGGTGGTGTGAGAGGTCGGAAAACGAAAGTAGGAGAAAAACTACTTCGTTTTCCTCCTACTCGATTTTGGGGATGAAAGGATTTTGTGTCACAAATGCTTAATCCAAAAAGTCAAGGAATAAGTGTAAAAATCTTGCTTTTTACTGTAAAAAAGTTTTTTGTAACTTTGAAAAATCTCCGTTCCGTATCACGGAACCGCCATTCCGTGATACGGAACGGCCATTCCAAAGTACGAAACGTGCGTTCCGTGATGCGGAACGGAGATTTTTTCAGTGAAGCAAGAACAATTTGAAAGTAGCATTGTGACTTTTTCTACCACCATTACATAACATCTGACACTTATCGCCTGTCATTGCCCAGAAGGCTTTAACTTCTTTATATTTTATAATGTTTGCGTGCGTGCGCGTACATAATTATATGTAAGTGGCAGAACTGTCGCTTGCGAAACACCCAAAACTTCGAAGTATCAAATGTCGCAAATAGGAAATTCGGTGTGCGTACAATATTGATTCTGTATGGGTGTTTATTATAAATATATACTTTACGTATTTTTGCTTTTCGTGTCTTTTGCTTCGGATTAATTAATTTATTTTGTTATAAAAACATCAAAATGTCCTATATATACCACAAATTAAGCCCTAAAAAACATAGAAAAGCAAAATTGTTCGTGAAATGGCAAAAAAAGTATTACCTTATTTTTTATAAGTATTGTATCTTTGCACTCGTAAAGTAAAAGTCTACTCTTAACGAAAATTCAAATATTATATTAATAACTAAAAGAAAACTAAATTTATGTTGAAGAAGCCAGACAAAATAACTTAGAAGAGCTGTAGAACTCCTGCCTTCAAGGCAGAACCTACCCAGTGTGATTGAATGCAAGAGTCATCCAATTAACTAAAAGCGTTAAACAATTTAACCTGATAAATTATTCAGTATGAATCTAAACTTAACAAAATCAATGCTGCTTGTGGGAGCATTGGCAACCTTGGGCTTGAGTTACACAACTGAAGCGCTCGCGACCCCCCCATACCAGACTGTAAACACAGTACAGCAAACTAAGAAGGTGACAGGTAACGTAAGCGACTCAGAAGGTCCAGTTATCGGCGCAAGTGTTGTGGAGAAGGGTAATCCTTCTAATGGAGCTGTTACCGACCTGGATGGTAACTTCTCTCTTAATGTGAAACCAGGTGCAACCATTGTGGTTACCTATATCGGTTACAAGACACAGGAAATCGAAGTTGGAGCACAGTCCAACATCAATGTTACCTTGAAGACAGACGACAAGACCCTCGACGAGGTCGTTGTTGTAGGTTATGGTGTTCAGAAAAAGAAACTCGTTACAGGTTCTACCATCGAGGTGAAGGGTGACGATATTCAGAAGATGAATACCACACAGGTGCTCGGAGCTTTGCAGAGTCAGACTCCTGGTGTTAATATTCAGGCAGCTTCTGGTCAGCCTGGTGATGGTTTTAAGATCTCTATCCGTGGTGCTGGTACCAACGGTAATACAGCTCCTCTTTATATCATAGATGGTGTGGCTGGTGATATCAATAACTTGAACCCTGCCGACATTGAGCGTATTGACGTATTGAAAGATGCGGCATCTTGTGCTATCTATGGTTCTGCTGCTGCCAATGGTGTTATTTTGGTAACTACCAAGCAGGGTAAGCAGGGCAAAATTCAGGTATCTTACGATGCCAACGTAGGTTGGGCTAACGTATATCGCATGCCAAAGATGCTGACAGCCAAGCAGTATATGGAAGTAATGGATCAGGTGCGTTTCAACAGTGGCGAAAGTGGCTGGGATTGGAAGAGCATTATGGGCGAAGACCTCTACAACTCTTATATGGATGGTTCTAACGAAGGAACCAACTGGGTAGAGGCTATCCGCAATAAGAATGCCGTTACAACAAGTCATTCCCTGAACGTTACTGGTGGTTCCGACCGTTCTACCTTCTCTATGGGTGCCGGTTATCAGTATCAGGATGGTGTGTTTGGCAATGTTGTTAAGTCTGACTACCGCCGTTTCACCTTCCGTATCAATTCAGAGCATGTCATCTATCGCAACGAAAAGGGTATGGATGTAGTGAAGATTGGTGAGAATGTTTACTATCAGCACAAGCAGAATCAGGGTATCCAGATTGGTAACCAGTATAGCAATGAGCTTTCTAATATGCTCCGCGCCAACCCTACGATTCCTATGTATAATGCAGATGGCAGCTATACCAAGGCTGAGGATTTGAAGGGTTGGATTGATAATTACAATTCTTATTCTGTAAACCCTGTCTATAAGATGTTGAACCAGCAGTCTGGTCACAACAAGAGCATCAACCAGAATCTGCATGTTACTGGTTATTTGGAGATCCAGCCAGTTAAGAATTTGATTTATCGTGGACAATTAAACTATAACCAAAATACTTATACTTGGCGTACATTCTTGCCAGTCTTTGATGCCAACAGAACCAATGCGGATTATTTCCGAACAGAGGATAAGGCAACAAACCAGATTGGAACAAGTTGGGGATGGAGTACAACAAATACCTTGAGTTATAAGTTTGACTTGCAGAAGAAGCACAACTTCGACATCCTGGTAGGTACAGAGTTTGGTGAGAGCCGTCCTGACTTCGGTTTCTCCTTGAATGCTACATCTTCTAATTCGGTGTTTGGCGATATGACTCATGCTTATATGACCTATATGAAGAATAATAATGCTGCTGCCGTTACTGGTACTCCTTGTGATGATTCTCGCAGTATGTCTTACTTCGGTCGTATCAACTATAACTTCGATGAAAAGTACATGCTTTCTGCCATCATGCGTGCCGATGGTAACTCTAAGTTCGCTCCAGGTCAGCGTTGGGGTTATTTCTCATCTGTATCTGCCGGTTGGGTTATCTCTAACGAGAAGTTCATGGCTAAGACAGTATCATGGCTCGACTTCCTGAAGCTTCGTGCAGGTTGGGGTCAGAATGGTAATGCTCAGACCATTAACAACTTTCAGTGGCAGGGTGCTTTCGCATTCGATACAAGTAGCTATTATACCTTCAATGGTAATCCTGACCAGTATGTTTCCGGTGCAGCTCCTTCACGTCTGCCTAATGAGGATTTGACATGGGAAACTTCAGAGCAGTTGAACATCGGTTTGGATGCTCGCTTCCTGAATGGACGTCTGGGCTTCACCTTGGATTGGTATAACAAGAAAACCAAGGACTTGCTGGTTGCAGTTCCTGTAGATCCAACAACTGGTTTCTCTACCCAGATGAAGAATGCTGGTACTGTTGAGAACAAGGGTATTGAGCTTTCTCTCTCTTGGAACGATAAGATTGGTAAAGACTTCCAGTACAACGTAGGTTGGAATATGGCTTACAACCACAACGAGGTGACAGAGGTGAAGTCTAACCAGAAGTACAACAATGGTGGTAAGGACCTCTTGGCTCAGAATACCGGTTATATGGCTCGTTTCGAGGAAGGTCATCCTATCGGTTACTTCTGGGGCTACAAGACAGAAGGGGTGATGCAGAATGAGGCAGATGTTCAGGCTTATCTTGATAAGAACTGCAATGGTAATGCCGCTAACTCTAAGCAGGGTACCGGTATCAAGCCAGGCGACTTGAAGTTTGTGGATGTAACTGGCGATGGCGTTGTCAATGATGATGATAAGACAGAGCTTGGTGATCCACATCCAGATGTAACCATGGGTATCACTCTCGGTGCATCTTACAAGGGCTTCGACCTTTCTGTAACAGGCTTTGGAGCATTCGGTCAGCAGGTGGCTCGTTCATTCCGCAAGTTCACCGATGGTGAGTTCGAGAACTTCACTACAGAGGTATATGACTACTGGCATGGTGAGGGAACTTCCAACAAGTATCCTTTGCTCGCCCACATGAATGCAGGTCCAAACTGGCAGACCATTTCTGATATTTACATCGAGGATGCCAGCTACTTCCGTCTTCAGAATCTGACCGTAGGTTACGATTTCACAAAGATCTGGAAGAACAGCCCATTCCAGCAGCTCCGTCTCTATTTCGCAGCACAGAACCTCTTTACCATTACCGGTTACAAGGGTATGGATCCAGAGAATGGTACTGCTATCGGCTCAGACTTATGGGTAACAGGTGTTGATGTAGGTAACTACCCTCAGCCTCGTACCTATATGGTTGGTGTAAATGTAAAGTTCTAATCTAAAATTGAATTCACAATGAAAAAGTTAAATATATTTTTGGCTTCAGCCATGGCGGTGCTTAGCTTGGCATCCTGCGACATCAATGATGTGCAGAATGTAGGCGAGTTATCTACCAGTACTTTCCCTGTTTCCAAGGAGGACGGTGAGGCTGTTTTGGCTGGTGTTTACCAGAATTTGAATCAGGTTTGTGCAGACCCTCAGATGAGTTTCCTTTACTATGCCCAGTTGGCTAGTGATGATATGCTCGGTGGTGGTGGTGTCAACGATAAGTTGATGCAGGCAGATGATCTGCTCTGTAACTACAATGCCGATATGACCAATGTGTTCTATGAGGCTCGTTACAAGGGTATCAACCGTGCCAACACCCTGATTGAGGCTCTTCCTAATACCTCTATGGATGAGGATACCAAGAACTCATTGATGGGACAGGCTAAGTTCCTGCGTGCCTTCTACTATTATGAGTTGGCTTCTATGTACGGAAATGTTCCTATGCGCTTGAAGCCAGGCTCTGAGGCTATCACCCAGGGTAATATTGAGGACCCTTGGAAGCAGATTCTGATGGATCTTCGTGATGCTGTTGATCTATTGCCTGCTGCTAAGAGCACTGATGGTCATATTGATAAGTATGCTGCTGAGGCTCTGCTGGGTCGTGCCTGGTTGTTCTATTCAGGTTTCTTTGGCAATGGTTCTACATTGGCTGATCTGACCAGCACTACTTACAATCCTTTGACTTCTGTGGAACTTCCTGATGGAACTACTCTGTCTAAGGAGAATGTCATTACAGCCATCGATGACTGTGTGGCTAACTCTGGTCGCAAGTTGGTGGATAAGTATCAGAATCTCTGGGCTTATACCAACAGATGCACTGTAGAGGATTATGATTATACTAAGGGTCAGGGCTTCAAGTGGGTTGAGGATGATGCTTCTCAGAACCCAGAGACTTTGTTCTCTATCAAGTTCAATAAGTTCGCTTCCTGGAATACAACTATCGGTTATGCCAATGGTTATGCTCTTCACTTTGGTGTTCGTGGTGGTCAGGCTTATGGCAACACCTTCCCATTCGGTCAGGGTTGGGGTGCTGGTCCTGTAGCTCCAAATCTGGTAAAGGATTGGGCTGCTGCCGAGCCTAATGATGTACGCCGTGATGCTTCTATCCAGGACTGGTCTAAGGTAGAGACCTATAAGAAAGGTGGTTGGGCTGACTTTGTTCAGGAAACTGATTACTATGCCAAGAAGTGGGCTCCTGTTACCTGTAAGAATGATCTGCTGGAGAATGGCTATTCTTGTACTTTCGAGAATGTGATGTATCCAGGCAACTGGGATACTCCGGGAAAGGAGAACATGCAGTTGAATAACATCCACGACTTGGTACTCATCCGTTTTGCTGACGTTTTGTTGATGCAGAGTGAGTTGAAGAAGGATGTAGCTGGTATCAATGAGGTGCGCAAGCGTGCTGGCTTGAACCCTATTGCAGCTTATTCTGAGGAAGCTTTGAGAAACGAGCGCCGTTGGGAGTTGGCTTGCGAGGGTATCCGCTGGAACGACCTTCGTCGTTGGCATATTGCCGCTGCTGCTCTTGAGAAGCAGAATGGTGTTGCTGTCTATTATTGCGGACAGCCTGATAAGAATACTCCACACAATGGGGGTTATACTGTTCGTTATAATGCTACTGCCGGCTTCCAGAAAATGCCTGAGACTCAGGTAGCTTTGGGTACCGTAAAACAGAATGAAGGTTGGACTGGTGCTGATTCTGAATATCAGGGCTGGAAGTAATCAATTCTTTAATCTTTTAAATGAATAAGTATATGAAAAAGATATTTTTTGCATTGTCTATGCTGACATTGCTTTATACTTCTTGTGATCCTTCTACCGATTCTGGCAGCACAGGATTCTCGGAGAATGTAACAGCTGAGAGCGTAGAGGCGAAGGTAACACCTGTTCAGGTGAATGGTAAGAATAGCAACCGTATCATCATCGAGAATCATTCTCCTATCACAAGCCAGTGGTCGGCAGACCAGTTGGCTGAAGGTGCGGTAACCTCTTCCAAGGCATACGATACCATCTATGTTACCAAGTTAGGTGCCAATACCGTTACTATGCACTGCAAGAACGTGGCTGTTGACTTTACCAAGGACTTCACGGTGAACGTGGATGAGATTACTTATCTCTCTGCAGAACTTCAGAAGCGTCTCTGCGTAACTGGTTCTGAGGGTAATTATACTTCTACTGTAGGTGACTTCAAAGATCAGCCTGTACAGTTCGGTACTGCTTTTGATCCAGACAAGGTAAAGGTTATTCAGGAGGTCAAGGAAGGCAAGAAGGGTAATGTTTTCAATGTAGAGAATGGTAACGGCGTGCTTTCTGACTGGGCTATTACGAAGGAAGGTGCTGAGGAGGCTGCTGGTACAGCTACTCTGAATGGCGATCAGCTGATGGTTGTTGAGGAAGGTAAGTTCAATATTACCTTGACTTATACAAAGGCTGATGGCACTAAGGAGACTTACAATGCTGGTTCTTTCGATGTTGATGCTTTAACTACCAAGCCAGAACTTCTTGAGTATCTCGCTGGTGGCGAAGATGGTGATGGAACTACTACCTGGGAATGGAACGAAGCTGCCGGTGCTGTATGGGGTAATGGTCCTTTCGGTAGTGGAAACAAGCCTCAGTGGTGGGCTGTAAACTATGGTGCTGATATTGATGGTCAGGCTGGTCAGAAGGTTGGTGGCGTAGCCCGTAACGGTAGCGGTGCATGGTTCACTATCGACATCACTAACAAGCAGGCAATCGGTTCTGATGGCGTCAAGCTTCCTATCTCTGTAAGTGTATTGGAGCACAAGGATCCAACCTGGGATAAGGGTACTATCTCATTCCCAACTGCAACCAATGACAACTTCGTTATCCCTTTGGGTGTAAACGTGAATGCAGGTAATGCAGTATTCCAGAAGTATTATGTATTGGTAGCCAGCGATGATAAGTTGGTATTGACTGCAGCAGAATTACCAGAGAATGGTAATGCATGGTTCTATGTCTTCAAGAAAAAGGCAAAATAGGTATGTGAAATAATCGTTGAGATTATAATATAAATAAGGTTAGGCCTCGGCTGTAGTGATAACAGTCGGGGCTTTTCTTTTTTTGATATGCTGAATGCTGCTCTTATTTGCCTGTTTTAACCTGCTGTGAATTGGTAAAAAGAAGGCTGTTTAAGACAGACAATTAACTGGCAAACCACAGACAGCCTACTGGCGCTTTAGCTGTTAGTGGGCTGTTTGCCTAGAACAGCTATCCCCAATGCCTTTGTTTCGTTTTTATACAAGGCTTACGAAGAAATACTCTTCACCTTTCGCTCGGAATCCCCTGTGTTTATCGGCATTCCGAGAGGTGAAGAGTGAAGAGTTTCTGAGGGAATAGGTCTAAACCACGACTGCCGTTATGTAGTCGGGACTTTTCGTATCATTACGTTAGCAGGATTTGACTTTTCTTGCCTTTCTTCTGTGCTATCTTGTTGAATTGTATGTTTTTGTTTGGAAGTTGCAATATTTTATTGTAACTTTGTACGGGTATAAGGAATGTCCTCAATCGTCCACAGACGTTGTGGAAAGAACATGAATTTAAAATATAATCTCATGAAGAATTTGATGATAAAAACTTGGAAACCGCTGCTGTCGCTGCTCTTCGGTGTGGCGGTCGTGATATTTTGGACAGTGCCATTCGTAGGCGGACTCTGCTTTCAGGAACAGTATCAGATGTTTCTCTTTGATACCAGCTATTTCCTGGAGCGCATTGTACTGCCGGGAGGATTGGCTGACTATATCAGTGAGTTTCTGATACAGTTCTATTATATGCCTGTCTTGGGCGGTGCCATCATCGCTTTGCTCTTGATGGGCATTCAGGCTGCCGTATGGGGACTGATGAAACAATATGGAGCAAGGCATGATTTCCCAGGTTATCTCCTGAGTTTCCTTCCAAGTATCGCCTTATGGTGTGCCATGGGCGACCAGAATGTGTTGCTCTCTTTTGTAGTTGCACTTTTCGGAGCCTTAGTAATAGGATGGATTCATAACCGATTCCACAACCGGTTGGTAAAGGTGGTGTTCGAACTGGTTAGTACGGCATTGGTTTATTGGTTCCTGGGACCGGTGGTATTCCTTTATGCCGCCCTGATGATAGGTGATACGCTGAAGAATGCGCAACAGAAGGACAGTATCCTTTCCGGAATAGGCTATTCAGTCTGCATCCTTGTGCTTACCATAGCCTGGATCCTGCTGACCACGCAGACTTTGCAATATCCTTTGTATCGCATCTTTGCCGGACTTAATTATTATCGCTATCCGGGTACCATATCTCCGTTGCCTTTTGTTGTGATGGTATGGGCAGTAGTGATTCCTTTCCTGGGGATGATTCCATGCCATCGGAAATCCTTGCAGAAGTTGCAGCAATCCAAAGTGGTCATAGTATTGAGCTATGTATTGGTGATTGTGGCTTCATGGTTTGGTATCAAGGCATCTTTTGATGAGATGACCTACGACCTGATAGATTATGATTTCCTGGTTCGCACCGAACAGTGGGATAAGATTATAGAGAAGGCAGAGAAGAAGCCGGCAACCACACCGCTCAGTGTTTCGTGTGTGAATCTTGCCTTGAGTCAGAAAGGTATGTTTGCCGACCGCCTTTTCGAGTTCTATCAGAATGGAGGCGAGGGCTTGTTCCCTACCTTTACCCGTGATATGATTTCGCCGGTATCTACTGCAGAAATCTTCTTCCGTCTGGGAATGGTGAATGATGCCGAAAGATATATGTTCGAGGCGCAGGAGGCGATACCGAATTATCGCAAGAGTGCCCGATTGACCCGCAGGATTATTGAGTGCGAAATCATCAACGGCAATTACAAGGTAGCAGCCAAGCTGCTCCGCCGACTGCAGAAGACGCTCTTCTATAGCAACTGGGCTAACCAGACCATGGCGCTGCTGGGCAATGAGAAGGCTATCAACCGACATCCTGTTTATGGAAAGTTGAGAAAGTATCGTGAGAAGAAGCAGGACTTCCTCTTCAGTGACCGGGAGATGGACCAGATGCTGGGCTTGCTTTTCCTGAATGATAACCATAACAAGATGGCATACGAGTATCTGATGTGTTACGAACTCCTGCAGCGCGATATGGATAAGTTCATGCAGTATTATCCGCTGGGCAGATTCGCGGGTTATGACCATATTCCACGCTCCTTCCAGGAGATTCTCATCGGCAACTGGATGAAGACACATAGCGATCCACGTACCATCCCGTATAGTGTGGATGCACAGAACGTGAACAATACGCTCAACTTCATCCAGCTCTATATGCAGAATCCGAAGAATCCTCAGCTTGGTCAGCAGCCGTATGTATCCAATGCCTGGCACTATGTGTTGGTGCAGGGGGCTGATGAGGCTTCCAAGAAGAAGGAGGGAATGAAAGAGATTTATTGATAATGTTAAATGTTAAATGTTAAATGTTAAGTTGGCATTCTTGCTGATTGGACATCTGGCATGATTATAATATAGACTAATGATGAATATCAGACAGTATTTTATGGGAATATTGCTCATGGGTGCCATGTTGGGATTGGGCTCTTGTATGTCCAAACCGGGAATTCTTGTACCCACCAATCCCATCCAAGCAAATCAACTTCCAAAGATTTATCCTGATTATATTGGAGTTACTGTGCCCGCAACGATTGCTCCTCTCAACTTCAATGTGGAGGATATAGATGTGGAATCTGTTAATGTCGTAGTAGAAGGATCAAAGATAGGTGAACTTCAAAGTGAAGGCGACTACGCAAATTTCGATATCGATGAATGGCATCATCTGCTTGCTCAAAATAGGGGCGGAGATTTGAAAGTTACCGTTTATGTGGAAAAGAATGGTAACTGGACGCAGTATCAGGACTTCGATATTCATGTCAGCCCATACGAGCTGAACGACTGGGGATTGACTTACCGTCGCATTGCTCCTGGTTATGAGGTGTATGGCAAGTTGGGCATCTATCAGCGCAACCTGAGTAACTTTGAGGAAACTGCAATCCTTGAGAATACAGCTGCGCCTGGTGCCTGTCTCAATTGTCATACAGCAAATAGAACCAATCCAGATCAGTTTACCTTCCATGTGCGTGGTGACCATGGTGCAACCTTGGTTTCGCAGAACGGCAAGCGGGAGTGGCTGAAGGCGAAGAATGATTCCCTGAAGGGTTCGATGGTTTATCCTTACTGGCATCCGTCGGGCACGTATTGCGCCTATAGTACCAATACCACTCATCAGAGTTTCCATGCCGTAAAGGATGAACGCATCGAAGTCTTCGACCAGGCATCGGATGTCTTTGTTTATCAGCCTGCAACCCATAAACTGATTTTGGATTCGCTCCTGATGACGAAAGACCATTACGAGACTTATCCGGTATTTTCGTCTGATGGCAAAACACTCTACTTCTGTTCTTCTACGGCAGAGCCTATCCCAAGCGGTTACAAGGATATCAAGTATAATATCTGTAAGATTGGTTTTGATGCGGCTATGGGTAAGTTTGGCAACAAGGTGGATACCATCTTCAATGCACGTGAACTGGGCAAGAGTGCTACCCATCCACGTCCTTCGTATGATGGCAGGTACATCATGTTTACGATGAGTGATTATGGCTGTTTCCCTATCTGGCATAAGGAAGCGGATAACTGGTTGTTGGATTTGAAGACAGGACTGGCGCGACCTATGACGGCTGCCAATAGCAGGAATACAGATAGCTGGCACAACTGGAGTAGGGATTCCCATTGGTTTGTCTTTACATCCCGCCGCGGTGATGGTCTCTATACCCGTCTTTATCTCGCCTGCATTGATGATAAGGGCAATGTCAGCAAGCCGTTCCTACTGCCACAGCGCAATCCAAAGAAGTACTACGATGAATTGCTGGATTCCTATAATACCCCAGATTTCACATCGAAGCCAGTAGAACTGGATGCCCGTGCGGCAGGAAATGAAATCATGAATGACAAGAGGATAGCTACGAAAGTAAAGTGAAGAGTGAAGGATGAAGAGTGAAGAATTCAAATGTATATTTATAGGAAACGCTCCTGTTGCAATATGGTAACAGGAGCGTTTTAGTTTTTTTTATCTGAACTTTTCGGCTTTTTGTTTCATCACATTCTCTATGTCGATGGCATCGAAGGGCAAGGGCCCCCGGCTGAGTTCTGGGATGTTGAAACTCTTCAGGCAGTTGTCATAGAATGAAGGTTCTTTTTGTGGAAGGACAAAAGGCTTGTGCGCCTTGCCCTGTTTGTCGATGTAACAGAAATAAGGCTTCCCGTACAGTCCGTCGTCGCGCTTGCTGGCGAAGACAAACCAGCGGCTTGTATGCGACCAGCTGTGATAAGTGTCGCTCTTCTGACTGTTTACGATGCTGAGGCTGTCTGTCTTGCCTGTCTGTAGGTTGAGCATACAGAGGTCGGCCTCTGGGTGCCAGATGGGGAAGGTTCCATAGTCGGCAATGGTGAACAGGCAATACTTTCCGTCGGGGCTTATCTTAGGAAGGCATACAGATCGTTCCTTATAGAGGGTATCTGCCAGGGCTGCATCGGTAGCGATCTGCCCTGTCTTCTCTTCGAAAGGTATGCGTACAAGGGCATATTCCAGACCTTTCAGGTTCTCGCTTCTCAGGCCCTTGATATCTGCCGTACAGTAGTATATGTACTTACCATCGGGCGAGAAGGTTGGAAAGGTTTCCAACTGCGTGGTGTCGCTGGTAAGGGGAGAGGAGGTAATGGTGTTATTGTCAAGGTCTGCCACATATACATCACTCTTTGTGTCGTACACCTCCAGTCGTTTGCTGGGTTTGGCATGGAAGGCAGGAATGATGACGTTGGTAGAGAAGGTGACATATCTGCCCGACGGACTGAAGCCATAATATACACTCGATGATATCATGTCGTCGGTTTTGATGTTGAGTTTGCGCAACTTGCCGTTTCTGTTGAGGATGGCACCTCCGTCTTTGCCTCGCACGTACATCATGCTGAGGTTGGGGGCTTGGTTGCCTAAGGTATGACAGTTCATGCAGCGGTTTTCCTGCAGGTTGTGGTCGGCAAGCGTTTTCTCGTCCCAGTTCTCAATGCACCGTTGTTTGATTTGCAGTTTGTTCCATACTTCATAGTCGGGTTCTATCAGGCGATAGGTGATGTATGGATCTATGCTGTCGGCAGTAACGGTCCATGAGAAAGGTCGGTATGCTGTCCAGTTCTTGTCTTTGTCGCTTGTATATACCTGCACATTTACTTTTTTGCCCGATGCTTTCTTCAGGAAGTCTTTCCAATCATCCATGTCAAACTGTATGCAGTTATCGTTTGATGTGGCTGAGATACTTCTTTCCTGTAGTTCTTCAGGAAAGGAAGTGCCATTCTCAAAGGAGGCGATGACTTCTACATGTTCCACATTCCTGTCGCGAACCAAGAAGTTGAGCGGTGCGATGTTGACAGGTATTGTGATGTCGGTATAGTCGGGATAGATGACTGGAAGCCTGTCTGCTTGTCGGGCATTCTCGTGGGTCGTATTGCAGGAAGCCAGGAGCAGTGATGCTGTCATAGCACCCGTGAGGAGGATGGAATTTATGCTGTGGAGTAATTTTTTCATGATGTCTTATTTTGTGAGTTTGGGAGCCTCTGCATTGTCAAAGTAGTACCAGTAGGTGTCGGCAAAGGCTGCACTGCCTCTTTGTTTGTTGTATTGCTGGAAGCGTTCGAGCAGGTCTGTTCGGTGGATGTATTTCATCCATTCTGTCTGCGATGCATGAGTGCCTGCCAGATAAATCATGAGTGCTTCTTGATACAGCTTCGTCTGATAGGGAGGATTCTCCATGCGGTAGCAGAAACGGTCGTAATCTCTTTTGAAGGTATCCATATCCTTGAGCAGCAGGTCGCTACACAACAGATAGTCGAGGGCGATATGGTTCTCGCAATTGCTTTCCAACAGTTCCTGCATGATGGTGTAAGTGTTGTCGCTCAGCCTGATGGTATCGGTGAGGTTGGAGAGGTTGGCTTTCTCCTGATAGGTCTTCAGCAGTCCTTGGTGTTCGCCTTCGGGATGGTCGAGGGCTTTCATGAGATTCTCTGCCCATGTGCGCCATACGAATGTCTTTTGCAAGATGCGCAGATATTTTCGGGCTGCATTCCATTCTCCACTTACGATGTTGATTTCTGCCAGTCGTTTCGTCATGCGTATGTTGCGGTTGTTGGGCGAGTTGACGGTTCCCAATATGGCGGCACGTTCGGCAAAGGTCATGTCGCCCAATATCCAATACAGTTCGTTGATGGTCTTGATGGTGAGGGTAGGGGTGTCGGGACCTACATTCTCGAAGGTGCCTAAATAATTGTTGCTGAAGGCGAGAAGTTTGTCGGGCAATTTTCCTTGCTGTGCCATCACCAGATTGTAGTAGAACTTCATGTATTGGTTGGGCTCAGGATCTGCTTCTACCATTTTTGTCAGTTTCCCGTAGTTGCCAAAGTAGTATTCGTCGTCTGCGGAAAATGTTTTCTCAAGGTTCATTTGTGGCATGATGAGTTTGCCGATGCCGGGATAACTGTACAGCGAGTCGAAAGGCAGAAAATATACTCTCTTGCCGAGGGAGATAAGAAACAGGGTGATGGCCAGAATGCCAAGATGCAGATAGTTGTTGGCTTCTTTGATGTGAATCAGCCATCCCGTGATGATGAGGAGGGAATACATCCAGATGCCACTTCCAAACAACCAGAATGTGAGAGCGGTTGTGAGGAATATCATGATGGCAGAAAGCCATTGGGAATGCTTGTTAATGCGACGGACAAACAGGGTGCTTAGCCAGAATGCTGTGGCACCGCCTATAACAGCCAGCAGACTTGACAGGCGATAGTCGTAATGGAAACTGAAGACAGCCTCTGTGGTCATCACAGCCATGGCAAAGGCTGTGGCTATCCATTGCTTTTGAATGCCTGCTGTGCGCAACGCCTGTCGGCAGATGATGCCTAATATAAATAAGGTGGCACAGAGGATGGAGGGACCCGCATACAGATAATAATAGAATTGGGTGAGCCAGTCGCCCAACATGCAGGCAAGCCAGGCAGGCTTGTCGAAATAAGTGATGAGATAACTCCATGAATTCAGAAACAGCTGGTTCTGCTCTTGATAGAAGAAGTGATAGTGATACCACCCCTGGAAGAAGGCAAACCACGCCATTGCCCAGAGCAGAAGAAGCATGCTGGACCAGAATCGGGTTAATAGTTCTTTAGGATTGTTCATCGTCTTTTCTTATTATTATGTTACTCAACTTTCGCAAATGGGGAAGTTAAAGAATTTAAAGAAGTTAGAGAAGTTAAAGCCAAATACTTTACAGCTAAATTTTCAACTAAAAAGGCTGTTGGCTATAACTTCTAACGACCGAAGGGAGTGATAACTTCTTTAACTTCTATAACTTCTGAACTTGCTAAAGTTCAATTATGTTGCTCTTGCAAAAGTACACAAAATAATCAAGAAACAAACGAATATTCTCATATTTTTTCGGCTATACACTCCATTTCTATCAACCATCCTGGTCGGCACACTCTTGCTTCGACGATGATGTGCGGAATTTGTGGGTATAGCTGTCGCATCAAAGCCTCTACACTGTCGTAATCGGAGATGTCGCGCAGATAGATAATAAAGTATTTGATGTCGTGCATGGTGGCTTCGCCGTCTTTCAGCAAGGCTCCTATGTTTTCCAAGAGTCTGCCCGTCTGTCTCAGCACATCGCCCTTATAAACAACCTCTCCTTTCTTGTCGATGCTTGCTGTGCCCGAGATGAAGTACTGGTGCTTGTATGGCTTTTTTTCGTTTGTGTCAGAAAGATGCGGTTTCTTCTCTTCTGTGTCTGCCAGGTGGACGGGCAGCGTGAGGCGGGTTCCTCTTTCGAAGGCCACACCATACTCATGGGTAGGATTCAGATGGTCGAGAGCCTGAAGGTATTTCTTGTCTTCCTCTTTGATGTCGGGATAGGTCAGGAAATCGATTGCTACCGAAGCATGCCTTACTGGAGTCGCTCCTCCGATGCCGGTGCTGGCAATGTAATGCGTATCGGCTGTAAGACCATGCTGACGGAAGATGTCATTGCGTGCTTCCACGACTCCCTGATAGTTGACATCAATATGGGCAACGTAAATCCATGTGCGTACCAGATTGCGCTCCATGGTCAGGTCTTTACCTTTTATGGAGTCGAGGTATTTTTCAAAGAGCAGTGAGGTCTGTTGATAAGAGTCGAGCCCTCGGGCTTCCTCTTCTGTGAGTCGCAGGCTCTGAAAGATGAAGGGAGCTGTGTTGTCGGATGTCTTCACTAATAAGGCAATCTTGCTGCCATCCAATGGTGCTTGCTCCACAATGCTGCATGCGGTATGAGAAAGAACTTCCCGATAGAGCAGAGAGTTCTCCAGGTCTGTTATCTGATTTTGTGAGTCGCTGAGAAACACCTTGCAATACTGCAGGGTGCGATGATGGCTTAGCAACTCCAAGTCGAGATGAATTCTAAGCTTGAGATATAGGAAACAGAGACGCTCGCTGAAAGAGCCTTTTTTCTCTGCTGATAGAATGATATAATTGTCCATCTTGTTCTTTCTTTTATGATGCAAACCGAATGCAAAGGTAATGCAAACGAGCGCAATGAAAACTTGTTTTCAAATTGCCGAGTGCAGTTTATCTTATGCAAAGATAACGCAAAAAAACGAGAAAAGAGAAAACAAGATGGACTTTTATGTCATAATACCTACTTCTGAGGATGTTTACAGTGATTCCAGCATACGTTTGATGACTACCTCGGCAGAAATTTCACGGTTGGCAGCCTCTGGTATTACCAGGCTGTTCTTGCTTTCGATGACATCATCGGTGACAATCAGTCCTCGGCGTACTGGCAGACAGTGCATGAAGCATCCGTTGTTGGTCCAGCTCATGTGCTCCTCGTCGATAGTCCAGCTCATGTCCTTGCTCAATATCTCACCATATTGTGCTGGATCCTTCACGCCTGGACAGCTCCAGTTCTTAGCATACACGAAGTCAGCGCCTTCCAGCGCCTTCTTCTGGTCGTACTCCACCTTGGCATTGCCTACGAACTTAGGGTCGAGTTCATAACCTTCAGGATGGGTTACAACGAAATCAACATCGGCTGCATTCATCCACTGTGCGAATGAGTTGGGCACAGCCTGAGGCAAAGCACGGCAATGAGGAGCCCAGGTAAGAACCACCTTAGGACGTGCCACCTTCTTGTGCTCCTCGATGGTGATGAGGTCGGCAAATGCCTGAAGAGGATGGACGGTTGCTGTCTCCATGGCGAAGACGGGACGTCCGCTGTACTTCACAAACTGATTGACGATGGTCTCGGCATAATCGTAGTCGCGGTCTTTCAGTCCGGCAAAACTGCGAATACCAATCAGGTCGCAGAAACTTCCCATCACAGGGATGGCCTCTAAAAGGTGCTCGCTCTTGTCGCCGTCCATGATGACACCACGTTCCGTCTCGAGTTTCCATGCTCCTGCATTCACGTCGAGTACGATGACGTTCATGCCCAAGTTCATGGCTGCCTTCTGTGTACTCAGGCGGGTACGCAGACTGTTGTTGAAAAATATCATCAGCAAGGTTTTGTTCTTGCCTAATTCTTGATAACCGAAACGGTTTGCCTTTACTTCCTGTGCCTCGGCGAGCGCTGCTTTCAAATCGCCAAGGTCTTCAACATGAAAGAATGTTTTCATTGTTATTTGTTTTTTATTTGTTATTTCTTATTTCTTATATATTATATTACTATAGAATTGGCTTTCCCTTTGACCGTCGAACGTTGTTTCTTTACTCTTCGTTCTTCACTTCCTTGTCTGGCCGTTTCCTGTAATCAACCACTTGTAGGTGGTAATTTCTTCGAGAGCCATAGGTCCGCGTGCACCCAGTTTCTGTGTACTGATGCCTATCTCGGCACCGAGTCCAAACTGTGCTCCATCCGTAAAACTTGTTGGGGCATTCACGTATACGCAGGCTGCATCCACCATGGCTTGAAATTTCTTTTGTGCTTCCTCGTTGCCAGATACGATGCTCTCGCTGTGTCCGCTTCCGTATGTGGCGATGTGGTCGAGCGCCTCGTCTACTGTCGCCACCGTCTTGATACTCATCTGCATACTGAGCCATTCGGTGTTCCAGATGCTCCTGATCTGAGGATTCTCTTCCTTCATCTTCTGCTCGCTCTCCTCGGCCTTATATAATAAGGTGTCGGGATAGTTGCCTTTCAGGGCTTCGTAGGCCTTGGTGTCGGCATGAATCTTTGTCTCATGTTTGGCAAGTTCTTCGCACAGCGTTCGAAGGTCGTTCAAACGGCTTTCGTGAATGAGCAGACAGTCGAGGGCATTGCATACACTTACCCTTCGGCACTTGGCATTGGTGATGATTCGTTTGCCCATCTCTATGTCTCCGTCCTTGTCGAAATAACAATGTACCACACCGGCTCCGGTTTCTATGACCGGCACCTTGGCAGTGTCGCGTACAAACTGTATGAGCTTCTTTCCACCACGAGGAATGCAGAGGTCTATGTAGCCTACGGCATTCAGCATCTCGCCTGTTGCCTCATGGGTGGCAGGCAGAAGGGTCACTACATTGGGACTGATGCCAAAAGTTTTCAACACTCTGTGGATAAGTTCCACGCCGGCAGTGTTGGAGGCGTCTGCATCCTTTCCTCCTTTCAGCACACATGCATTTCCGCTTTTGAAGCAGAGAGAGAAAACATCATAGGTTACGTTGGGTCGTGCTTCGTAAATCATTCCGATGACCCCGAAAGGGACGGTTACCCGCTGCAGATGCAATCCGTTATCGAGTGTCTTGTCCTTGAGAACTCTTCCAAGCGGTGAGGGCAACGTACTGACGTGTCTCATGTCTGAAGCAATATCCTGGAGCCGTTGCTCTGTGAGTTGCAATCGGTCATAGAGTGGGTTCGCCTTGTCCATTTTCGCCAAGTCTTCTGCATTTGCTGCAAGGAGCGCAGGAGTTTCTGCGATGATGGCATCAGCCACTGCCTGCAGGATTTCATTACGTTGGTCATCGGTAAGCAGGCCTAATGTCTTGCTTGCCGCCTTTACTTGTTGGAAGGTCTCTTTCAGTTCCATTGGCTTTTTCCTTTCTTGTTTATGATAAGTGACTTGTATTTTTACAGTCACTAAGCTGTTACTTTGTTGCAAAAGTAAGCATAATTATTGATAATTACAAGCTTTATGTGGGAAAATGTAATGATTATGCTGATAAATGGATAGTTATGCAAAAATGAAACAAAAGAGGGACTATTATATTTGTTGCTTTATGGAGAATTTTACAGGAAGGGAATATTGACCATCTATTTAGGCACGATCCCTTCTCTGATTAGCCTATCACATTGCATAGTCGGTTGATAGCTGCGTCAAAAGTGGTGAGGTCTTTTGCTCGCTTTCTGATGGATGTCTTGTAATTATAGATGGTTTGCGTAGAATAGAACAGAAGGGTGGCCAGTTCCTGACCATCCGTAATTCCTAATCGCATCAGTGCATAGATACGCAGTTCCTTGGTGAGACTGTTAGGCGCAGGGAGAACAATCTGCTTTTCTGGCAACAGCAGTTGGTTGAATTCATCCACGAAATTAGGGTATAAGTCCATAAATGCCTTGTCGAATCGGATATAGAAACTTGACGCTTCCTCTTCTGCCAGCTTATAGCTGTTGATGGCGGTAAGGAGGTCGGCAGTCTGCTTTGCCTTGATCTTGCGGCTCACCAACTTGCGATAATCGTCGAGTTTCTTGATATAGACAGCACTGATGTCCATAAACAATCGCATATAAGTCTCCCTGCGCTTATTGGTATTGAGCAATTTCTGGTTCAATTCCTCCAAGAGCATATTCTGACTCCTCACCTCCCTGCGACTCTTTGCCAAACGCTTATTTATCCTGAAGACAAAGAACATCATCGCCAAGAAGCCAAGAGACACGATACTTACCACAACCAGCGATATCGTGATGATGCGATTCTGACGTATTTCTCGCTGATGATTCGTTTCCGTGATAAGCGGAAAAATGCGAGAGATCTCAACCATTCGAAGACGATTGTTATAAAACTGAGCATCTTCCATCGAACAATAGATATACTTTGCCACACGCTTCGCATACTTCGCATCCTTATTATATAGATAGGTGGAAAGTTCCTGAAGTGCCAAATTTTCTTTCAAGGGACAAACCTGGTCGGAGATGGCCGCCTGTACCAAATATTTCTCATATATGTCCATTTGCTCATTGTCTTGATAATAACGAGCTATACAATATGCAGCAGAAGCATGCACCCTGCTGTCAACAGGACTGGCGGCAAGTGCTTTCTGATACCAGCCCAGCACTTTCTTGTCTGTGCGATGTAGCAAATACTCCAACTCACCACTCAGATAATAATAGAGCGCAGATTGTTTGTTGCCCATATATTCAAGGGTCTTGGCAAGATAGAGTCTTTTTTTATTTTGCATTTCCTCCTTGAATTCAGACCTTTCGCAGAAAGCTCCCCAATAGTTATACACCCATGTCAAGGTGTAATAATAGTATTGCATCAGCTTGGGCGAAATGTCTTCTGGCTTCAAAGAAAGCAACAGGTCTTCAGCCTGACTGTAGAAGCCACCTGTGGATAACACCGCAGCCCGATTGATCTTGTTGAGGTTGATGTAATAGTCATCATGCAACTGTTCTGCCAATTGCAGGCCCCTTTTGGCATAGACCATGGCAGAGTCATATCGATAAGTATAATACTCACGATAGATTTGATTGTAAAGACTCAGACGCTCTCGTTTGCCGGAAGTAAGATTCAGTTTTTTCTTCATTCTTATGAGTTTCTTCTCTTTCTTGGAAGAGAACTCGTCCCGACGAGCTATATATTGGTCCAGACGATGAAGCAACTCATCCTCGTCCTCCAAATCCGCATTTCGGGAAAATGCCGCATTTGCCACCATCGGCATCACCACCATCATCAAGAGCCATACTATCTTCTTCATTGTCCTTTATTTATTATTGTTCTTACCAGTTTTTACTTAGTCATGAAAGAGAATAACCCTTTACGGCTGCAAAAATACTACTTTTATTCTTCTTTTCAATATCTACTCTCATAAAAAGAATTAATTTTATATATATTCTGATTATTAGACAGTTAAGTCCTTATAAAAGTCCGGGCGCATCTACTCAAGCCCTACACACAGCACCAAGGTGTCTAAAATCAATCTATCTTTGCAATCGAAATCGAACAGCATTCGATTCAGACCTAAATATTTTGGAATAAACAAAAATAAAATAATGTAACTAACAAAAGAACAAGTTATGAACCTAAAAATCCGTACATTCTCCATGGCTTTGGCTGCAATGTCAGCGACAAGCTACATGTATGCACTTCCTTCTAACAATATTGAAGAGAAGTCATGTACAAAAGAAAAGAAGTCTCACAATCTCGAAGAGGAATCCGTAGAGAAGAACAAGAAGGAAGAGCGTAACGTGATGCTTAACGCTGCCGACGCCAACAAACCTCGTGAAATCCAAATTGGATTGCCAAGCGAAGACGTAACCGTATATGAGAACGGTCTTCCTGCCGTCTATTCATCCTCAGTTCACAAGCTCTCAGCCCACTGGCGCGGCGATGCCTCTCTGAAGGGTACCGACCTGATGACGCCTTCTGAGTCGGCTATTGCCACTGGTAACATTGCTTACGCTGTATCTTCTTTCAGCGAATTAGGTCAGAAAGAGTTCAAGGGCAAACTCAATTACAAGGCGAACCACTTCGGTATGCAGAACTTTGATCTCAACCTCTCTGGTGGCATCGGTACCAACTGGCTCTATACCGCCAGCATGTATCAGAACTTCGACCCGGGAAGTTTCAAGCTCCGCTTTACCGATTATGCAGACCGCACCCAGATTTATCATATCGGTCTGACCCGAATCCTGAACGAAGGCAAGGGACGCATCTCCTTATTATATAAGTACTCAAACAGCAAGAACCCAGGCAACTTTGCCAATGCGGCACCTTTCATCTACGCAGGTGACGGCAGCATCAAGAAAATTGCCGGCTTCGACCCTGGCATGAACTCCTATGTTCAGCGACAAGGTTCTTTCCAATACTTGAACACCAAGACTGGCAAGATGGAGACCTGGAACATGAGCGACGGAAGCGAGAACTACGCCAACGAGATTGCCCTCATCAGCCAGTACCAATTTGACAACGGATGGTTGTGGAAATTCAACGCTAAATACATGAATGCTCCTCGCGCCAACTACGTGGATTACGGTGGCAGCTCTATCTCGGAGGTGAGCGAGGCTGATGGCTATCAACTCTCAGATGGATCAGCTTATAGCGGACTCATCGAGGGACGACGCACTTGGTTGCACATAGGAAAGGTGAGCAATGCTCTCATGACGACAGAAATCAGCAAGCAGCTGAACAACCACAAGTTGATGATAGGTCTGAATGAGTGGTATTATCATCTCGACTACTATTCATCATCTTTCCAGTGGGCTGGTACCGTGGAGCCTTATCCTCGCACATTGAGCCAAATGTATGTAAACCCTCTTGACCCTACACAGACCGCACGTCGTTCCGACACCTTTGGATATAACGAGCTGAGTCCTGAATACACCAAGGGCTCAGAGAATAAGTTGGCTGTTTATTTTACTGACGAATGGAAGGTAACCCCTAAGTTCAAAGTTTTCTATGGCGGACGTCTGGAGTACTATCGCATGTCGGCAGACCAGATTTCAGCCTCACGCTTCAAAGGATTCCATATCGGCAATTTCAACACCTATTCAACTGCGGAGGATGGTTCTATCGTAACCACAGCGCATAGCATCGAACCAGCCAAGGTGACCAAGAATAAGTTGAACTATGCGGCTACCCTGCAGTTGACATACAACCTCACCAACCAGTTTGGTCTGACAGCCGACGCAACCATCGCCACCCGCTTCCCACGCATCAGCGAGTATGCAGGAACAGGTCCTACCGAGGAACAGTATAAGCGAGTTACAATCCCTTTGATCCGTGGTGGAATCTTCTACAAGAACGATTGGATAGACCTGTCTTCCATGATTACTTACATCTCGAAGTCGAACAATATTGACCAGCAGAACCTCACCAAGCCTGGCACATCAGAAGGCAAGACTGTGTTGCTCATCTACAATATCCAGACCTTGGGCTGGACCACCTCTGCCGAGATCAATCCATTCAAGAACTTCCACATGCATGCCCTCTTCACCTATCAGAAGCCAGTGTATAAGAACTACAACGCAAGCGTGACGTTCAACGACGGCCAGACTATGGGTGTAAATGCGAACAACATGATCGTGAAGGAGATTCCACAGGTACTCATTGAGCTGGATCCTAAGTATGACATCACCAAGAACTTGAATGCTTGGTTGAGCTTCCGTTACTTCGGCAAGACCTACGCCAACCTCCAGGAGGCACTCTATTTCAATGGTCACTGGGAGACTTTCGGTGGTATCAACTGGAACGTGAATAAGAAACTGAGCCTCGGTGTGAGCGTCATCAACATCCTCAACGAGAAGGGTGCCAAAGGTACCATCAACGGTTCGGAGTTGATTACAAAGGAAGAAGCCAGTAAATATGCAGGCAAGTATATGAGCGGCAGCTATCTTCGCCCATTCACCATCGAATTCTCAGCAGGAATCAAGTTCTAAGCTTTCATAATATACGATGAAAATTGCAATAAAGTAAGACTGCAAGACGTTATCATGACAGCAAAAATAACAACAATCAAATAAAAACCAAAGAACAATGAAAAAGGCATTTATGCTTATCGCAGCGATGTGCATGACTTCAGTGATGGCATTCGCTCAAAAGACCATCAGAGTATCGACCGACAAGACCGATCTCGTGATGCAAGTTTCTCCTAAGGGTCGTCTCTACCAAGTGTATTTAGGCGACAAGTTGAAGAATCCCGCAGACTATCAGAACCTGAAATGGGACGTATATGCAGCCTCTGATGGTGCCGTCTGTCAACGAGGTCATGAGGTTTATGCAACTTCTGGTGCTGAAGATTTCTTCGAGCCGGCAGTGGCTGTGACTCATGCCGATGGCAACATGACCACCTATTTATATTATAAGTCATCCGAGGAGAAAGCTATCAATGGGGGTACAGAAACCATCATCACCCTTCAGGACAAAGTATATCCGCTGACCGTGAAGCTCCACTACGCAGCTTATCCTAAGGAGAACGTCATTAAGGCGTGGAGCGAAATCTCTCACAAAGAGAAAGCCCCTGTCACCCTCTGGAGATACAGCTCTACCATGCTCTACTTCAAGGCAAACAAATACTTCGTCACCAACTATCACAGCGACTGGGCTAAGGAAGGACAGCCTGAAACCTGCCAGTTGACTACAGGCAAGAAAATCGTTGACACCAAGCTCGGTACCCGTGCCGCCATGCAAGAGGAGCCTTTCTTCGAATTGGGCTTCGACGAACCTGCCAAGGAGAATGAGGGCAAGGTGATGCTTGGAACCATCGGATGGCCTGGCAACTTCCGCTTTACCTTCGAGGTGGACAACGTGGGCGCACTCCGTGTCATCCCAGCCATCAACCCATATGCTTCCGACTATAAGTTGAAGGCAGGAGAGACATTTACGACCCCTGAGTTCATCTTTGCCATGAGTGATCATGGTATCGGTGAGGCTTCACGAAATCTGCACAACTGGGCTCGCCAGTATCAGGTGAACATGGGTATGGAAGACCGCCTTACCCTTCTGAACAACTGGGAGAACACTGGCTTCGACTTCAACCAGCAGAGTCTTGCTGAGTTGATGAAGGATGCCAAGGACCTGGGCGTAGATATGTTCTTGCTCGACGACGGTTGGTTTGCCAACAAGTATCCTCGCAAGGACGACCATGCAGGCCTCGGCGACTGGGAGGCTACCAAGAGCAAACTGCCAGAGGGAATACCTGGATTGGTAAGAGACGCCAAGAAGGCTGGTGTGAAATTCGGAATTTGGATTGAGCCTGAGATGGTGAACCCAAAGAGCGAACTTTTCGAGAAGCATCCAGACTGGGTCATCATGCAGCCCAAGCGTGACACTTATTACTATCGCAACCAGTTGGTGCTTGACATCAGCAACCCTAAGGTACAGGATTATGTGTTCGGCATCGTGGATCGCATCATGACAGAGAACCCAGACGTGGCATACTTCAAGTGGGATTGCAACAGTGTGATTACCAACATCTACTCTCCATATCACAAGGAGAACCAGGGCAATTTCTACATCGACCATATCCGTGGCATCTACAAGGTACTCACTCGCATCCACAACAAGTATCCTAAGTTGCCTATGATGCTCTGCTCTGGCGGTGGCGGCAGAATGGACTACGAGATGTTGAAATACTTCACCGAGTTCTGGTGCTCGGACGATACAGACCCATACGAGCGCATCTACATCCAGTGGAGCTTGTCTAAGTTCTTCCCAGCCAAGACCATGGGCTCTCATGTAACCAACTGGAACAAGAACACCAGTGTGAAGTTCCGCACTGATGTTTGCAGCTCTTGCAAGTTGGGCTTCGACATCGACCTCAAGTCACTCTCAAAGGATGACTATAAGTTCGTTCAGAACGCCGTCAAGAACTATGACAGCATGAAGCCGATGATTCTCGAAGGCGACCAGTATCGTCTGGTATCTCCATACGAGGGCAACCACTGTGCCATCAACTATGTAAGCAAGGACAAACAGCGTGCCGTCCTCTTCGCCTACGACTTGCATCCACGCTACAAGGAGCCTGTGATGAACGTGAAGATGCAGGGTTTGGATGCTGATAAAGTATATACTGTCAAGGAGACCAACCTGATGCCTGGCAAGGAATCAGATTTGGAGTGCAATGGCAAACAGTACAGTGGTGACTATCTGATGAAAGTCGGCTTGAATGTATTCAGCCCGACCGATGGAACCAGCCATGTATTGGTATTGGAATAAAGTATCTCTGTAAGAATCAGATAATAAAGAAGTTAATCAAGACTGGTTTAATCTTATGCATAAACTAGTCTTGATTTTATTTGTTTTATAATATGTAAGTCATCTGTCCTAAAGGCAGGTGTTGCCACCATTAGTGCCTTTTATATAACAAGCAATGCACCATAATGTAGCTATGCCGTTTCATTTGATATTCTTCAGATAGCCTGAAGAATATCAAAATCATAATTTCTCTTTAGGTCTTGGAGCAAACTCTGTATGTAGGGTCTCCATCGGATGCTCCTTCAGGTCGATGAGGATATTGGGCACATTGCCATTGGCGATGATCACCTTGATGCCGGCATTCGCCACATCCTGGCTATCAAGCCTGACAACTCGTCATTATCGGTGAACATCAACTCGGTAAGGCACACGGTATCGTTCTCTTCTTCCTCGAGATAGAAGAAGGTATTCTTGATGAGTCCCGTCTTGCCAATTCTATGCGGAGAGATAAGTGTTACGTTCCTGCCGTTCTTCAGATGAGATAAAAGGGTAGCAGTCTCTGCTTCTCTATCGCAGAAATACTCAGGACTTTCGTACCCTTGATAGATGAAAGGATTCACTAATTGCTTGTTGCTTAGTTTTATACGCCATTACATATTTTATGTTACAACTTTTTTGTAATGACAAAGATACGGCTTTTTCTGAATAGAACAAATAAAAAGCCCAGAAAGTATATACTGGGCTAAGAAATGATATAAACTTCTCTATGTTTGTCTGATGTTCCCTTGGCAATTTTATATCTTATTTGTCAGGATGCGCCATGAAGTACAACTCTTTTTGTCGCTCTATCTCTCTTCTGAGGTCTTCCTCATTTGGCAAGTAGAGCTTGTATTTGGCAGCAAACATCTGGTCGTTCTTGGCAAGAGTGGAGTATCTAGCTACATCCGAATCGGTTTCGGCACAGAGGATGATTCCTATAGTTGGGTTGTCGTCTGGTCCTTTCTTCATCTTGTCATACATCTGCAAATACATGTCCATTTGACCGACATCCTGATAGGTGATGCGGTTGACCTTTAAATCTACAAGAATAAAACTCTTGATAAGATAATTGTAGAATACCAAGTCGATGTAGTAGTCGTTCTCTTCCGTTCTGATATGCTGTTGGCGAGCCACTAGGGCATAGCCTTTCCCCATTTCCATCAAGAACTTCTCTAAGTTATCTATGATAGCAGATTCCAATTTCGATTCTTTGAGAGAAGAGTCGGAAGGTAATCCCAAAAACTCCATGACGACAGGAGATTTGATGTATTCCAGTTTATCTTGCTGGAATTCATTCGTTTTCTCTTTCATCTCTTTCTCTACAGGTGCCTTATCTTTCGACATGAGGAGACGCTCATAATATAAGGTGTTGATGTTGCGACTCAATGTGCGATAGCTCCAACCTTGTTCGAAAGCTTCCTTTGCATACCAATCCCTTGCCTGCTTGTCTTCTATGCGAATAAGCAGTTCGTAATGCGACCAAGGTAGTAGGTGGATACCTGCTTTTTGTACATGTTGGAGGTTATTGCTCAATTCTTCAGACGGTGTCTGTTGAATTGAGGCATTGAATTCGACGGACACTGTCCGTTGAATTTGTAAGTTGCTGAACTTTAGGTAAAAACGTCTGAAAACCCTTAGGGTAGTTACAGAGAACCCTTTCCCAAATTCCTCTGTAAGTGCAGCGGATGCTACCTCAATAATATGCTTTCCATACTCAGCCCTTGCTTCTCCGTTCTGTTCCTCTTCCACAATACGTTTCCCTATTCTCCAGTTTCTTTCTACCAGAGAATAATTGACGGCAGCGAAAGCTTTGCTCCTTGCTTTGCTGACTATTGTCTTCAAATCATTCACGAGAAACTTCTCTTCTCCTTTATATGATGGCTCCATCAGCTTCATAATTATGCCTTGTTTTATGTATGATGAGTGCAAAGATAAACTTTTTTGTTGGAAAAGCACAAAAAATGGTTAAAAAGTTTGCGCTCATTATGACAAATTATAAAGGCATCCGATAAAGGGCAATTTTCTTAGGTTGAAGGCTATGAATTTTGTCTTTGTTATAACAATGCGCCATGTCAAAAGGTGAAACACTGTCTCACTTTTTGACATGGTGCATTGATGTTTATTCCTTCTTTCTAGTCCAATCGTTTCTATGAAGAGATTCTTGGTCGATTTGTTTGTCCATAATCTTACATTATTTCTAACGATACTTTGCAAAAATACGAAATTATTTCGAAGTATACTTAGAAATAATGTGAGAAATATCGTTTTTTAAACTATATGGACTTAATCGAAGAAGATAAAACCATTTAACATACGAAGACGGTTGAAGGGGTTATTGGTGGCAATCTCCTTCAATGAGAAGTTTGGGTCGAATACTTGACTAATCTTCAGCAAGTCTTTTATAGTCCTCGACTTTTGAGCTGTGGTTGAGTTGCTTGTACCAAAATAATCACAGATGTCATTCGATGTCAAGCTTAGTCGGGAGTCCTTGCTAAAGATGAAGTTGATGTTGCATATGGTATAATTCACTCCTCGAATGGCTCGTGTCTTTCTCCTATGCCGTTTCATTTGCTATTCTTCAGACTGCCTGAAGAATAGCATAATCATAATTTCTCTTTAGGTCTTGCCACAAACTCAGTATGAAGTGTCTCCATGGGATGTTCCTTCAAGTCGATGAGAATGTTGGGGGTGTTGCCGTTGGCTATGATAACCTTGATGCCGGCATTAGCTACCTCTTGGGCTGTCTTCAATTTAGAAATCATGCCGCCTCTGCCATGACTGCTCTTGTCGTCGCTGACATATTCGCTCACATCTCGGTCGTAATACACTGAAGGGATGATGCGTGTATGAGGCTCGTTGGGGTCGCCATTGTAGATGCCATCTACGTTGGAGAGTAATACGAGTGCATCGGCATCCATCATCTGGGCTATCAAGCCCGACAACTCATCGTTATCCGTAAACATCAACTCGGTGAGGCATACGGTGTCGTTCTCGTTGACAATAGGTATTACTCCGTTCTCCAACATGATGTTCATGCAGGCCTTTTGGTTCTGGTATTGTTCCTTGGCGAGGAAATTTTCCTTCATAGTCAATACTTGTCCCACCTTGATGTTGTATTCTCTGAACAAGTCGTAATACAATCTAATCAGCTTGCCCTGACCTACCGAAGAGAACAACTGTCGCTGTTCTACACTGTCCAGCTGGTGGTCTACCTGAAGCTCGCCTCTTCCTGCCATTACGGCACCAGAAGATACGAGGATCACCTCGTAGTCGTGCTTTCTCAACCAAGCCAGTTGGTCTACCAAAGCCGACATTCTTGTTACGTTCAAATGTCCATCCTCTCGGGTCAGTACGTTGCTGCCCACCTTTATTACTATTCGTCTCATAAATCTTTTATGTTGACATACTGGGTGAGGGCAGGAAACAAAACCTGCCCTCCTAGCGCATTCTTCTTTATTTTTTATTGTCCTTCTCTCTTATTTCGACTCTTCGAATCTTGCCGGAGATGGTCTTTGGCAATTCATCTACGAACTCGATGATGCGAGGATACTTATAAGGGGCAGTCTCGTGCTTTACGTGATCCTGCAACTTCTTTATCAGGTCGGTACCTGCCAAACTCTTGTACTCATCTTTGAGCACAACAGTAGCCTTTACCACCATACCTCTTATAGGGTCTGGTACACCGGTAATGGCACACTCTACTACGGCAGGATGAGTCATCAGGGCATTCTCTACCTCGAAGGGACCAATGCGATAGCCTGAGCTCTTGATTACATCGTCAATTCTTCCCTCAAACCAGAAGTAGCCTTCCTCGTCGCGCCAAGCCATGTCGCCTGTATGATAGTAGCCGTCATGCCATACAGATTTTGTCTGTTTCTCGTCACGGTAATAGTATTTGAAAAGGCCGATAGGTTTTTGGTCACCTATGCGGATGCAAATTTCGCCTTTTTCGCCATCCTCGCATTCGCTCATGTCTGGGCGAAGGATGTGAACCTCGTATTGTGGGTTAGGCTTGCCCATGCTTCCTGGCTTTGGCTTGATCCAGGGGAAGGTGCCAAGAGTCATGGTGGTCTCTGTCTGTCCGAAGCCCTCATAAATCTGAACGCCTGTCAGTTTCTGGAAGGTTTCTGCCACAGATGGGTTCATAGCCTCTCCCGCAGTGGTGCAGTATTCAAGACTGCTGAGGTCATACTTAGAGAAATCCTCCTGAATCATGAAGCGATAGATGGTGGGAGGTGCACAGAAGGAGGTGATGTGATATTTCTCTATCTGGCGCATAATCTTGTCGGCGGTAAACTTCTCATGGTCGAAGACGAAGACCGTGGCTCCGGCAAACCATTGTCCGTAGAGCTTGCCCCAAACAGCCTTGCCCCAACCGGTATCGGCTACGGTAAGATGGATGGAATTTTCGTGCAGGTTGTGCCAATATGCACCCGTGGTCAAATGGCCGAGCGCATAGAGGTGATCGTGTGCCACCATCTTTGGCTCGCCTGTGGTGCCCGATGTGAAGTACATCAAGAGAGTGTCCTCGTTGGAATTTACATGCTCAGGGCGAACGAAAGGAGCACATTCGTTCCATTCCTTCATCCAGTCGTGGAAACCCTCAGGAATTTCTGGACCGATGCTGATCAATGTCTTGACAGTAGGACTCTCTGGCATGGCCTCGTTGATTTGTTCTACCACATAGTCGTCTCCACAGCAGATGATGGCTTTCACGCTTGCTGCATTGTTACGGTAGATGATGTCGTGCTTGGTAAGCATATGTGTGGCAGGGATGGCTACGGCACCCAACTTGTGGAGACCGAGCATGGCAAGCCACCACTGGTAATGGCGCTTCAGTATGAGCATTACTTTGTCGTCGTGGCCTATGCCGAGACTCTGGAAGTATGCTGCAGCTTTGTCGCTCTGCTCCTTCAGGTCTTGATAGGTAAAACGTATCTCCTCGCCACGTTCACTTGTCCAAAGCAGTGCAACATGGTCGGGTTTTATCTTTGCCCACTCGTCCATTACGTCGTAGGCAAAGTTGAAGTCTTCGGGGATGATAAACTCCAGATGCTCCTTGAAGTCTTGTTCTGAAGTAAAATGAGTTTGTTTTAGAAATCTCTCTATCATGTTGTGTGTGATTATATCATTTGGCTTAACATCTTCAATTTCTTAACACCTTTAACTCCTATATGATTATACAAAGAAACTTGGCTGATTTCCCGTTCAGCGAGCGGAAGCAGTGTTGTTTCTTACTGTCGAAATAAATACTGTCGCCAGGATTAAGTACCATCACTTTATCCTCGATGGTAACTTCCAACTGGCCTTCCATGACGTAGTCGTATTCCTGACCGTCGTGTCCGTTCTTGTGAGGCTTGTCATCTCCTGGCAGAGGGTCAACCTGTACCATGAAGGGATTCACCCTTCTGTCTTTGAAACCTACAGCGAGGCTTTCGTATTTATACTGGTTGTTGCGTTCTATTTCCGGACCTTGCCCCTTGCGTGTGACGTAGTAGCCCTTCATGCGAGGCTCCTCGCCAAAGAGCAGTACATCGAGGTCAATGCCATAGCGTTTTGAGATCTTGGAGAGGCGATATACAGATGGGTCGGCCTCTCCCGATTCGATCTTCAGATAATGTTCAAGACTGATTTCGCAAAGCTCTGCCACTTCCTCTGCAGGGATGTTGAGAACTTCGCGCAGACCTTTCAGTCTTTCTCCTATTTGCTTAATTGCTTCGTCCATAGTTCTATATCTTTTTAGTTGTTGTTGGCAAACGTTGTTGCTTGCCTTCGCTTTTTGTGACAAAGATTGTGCAAAACAAGCTCGCTTGATTTTGCCGAGTGTAGCCAATTTTCGCTTTTTGTGGCAAAAGTACGATTTTTAAGTGATTTGAGCAAACAAAGAGGTGATAAAATGAATAATTACAAGCTGTTTTGATGGTAAACTGTTGTAACTATGCAGAAAAACTAAGTATTTGTTGTTTTGTGATTGTAGAAGCTTGCCTTTGTGGTTCTAAAGTATCTTATTTTTCTTCTGGTTATATAACTTGGCTCTCCTTAATGTATAACCTCTAATGCTATAGATCGAAACCTGTAAAAGCCTACTGCATACTGCTTCGCCTAACCCATATTTAGTTATATACAGATTATATTTAACCATACCTAAGCCATATTTAGTAGAACATAAGTTAAGATATATAAAAAGCAGTAGGTTTCTTGAGGTTTTGTAGTAGGAAAGTTGTAACTTTACAGGCATATTACAAACCTTTTAGAGTGTTAGATTATGGCAAGATATATCAAGCAAGAGATGCCCGACCTCAATGGTACTGGCGAAACCAAGTGTTATTATCGTTTAGAGAAGAGAAGAAATCTCTCCACCAAGGAGTTCTTGAAGAAGGCAGGCGCTCATGGCATCCTCGACGACGGCATCTTGAAGCATGCGCTCAGCAAGATAGCCGAACAACTGGTGGAGGAACTGGCGGATGGTAATACGGTTACGCTCGAAGGCATCGGTACCTTCCAGGCTACCCTTGGTGTAAAGAAAGATAAGGAGATGGATACCATCGACGGCGATGAGACCAAGCGAAATGCTAAGAGCATCGAGGTGAAGAACGTGCGCTATGTTTCAGACAAAGACTTGGTGAATGACGTCAATCTTCATTGTAAGCTTACTCGTGCCGGTGTATCCAGGGTGAATCGTTCTCCTTATACCAAGGAAGAACGCCTGAAGATGTTGCAAGATTACTTGGCTGATGCCACTCATCCCTTTATTCGTGTGGCAGATTATGCCGAGCTAACTTCCCTTCCTCGTTCCACAGCTACGAAGGAGCTTCGAACCTTCTCCGAAAACCCTGCTAATGGTATCACAAAGAGTGGCAGGAGAACGGCGATTGTGTATGTTAAAAGGGTGGAAATATAGGTAGCATCTTCACCTGACTTCGTTACTCAAAAAATACGTATTTTATAACTGATCACTGCCACGAAGGAACTTCGAACTTTCTTCGAAGACCCTTCTAATGGCATTGCAGCGAGTGGCAGGAGAGCAGCGATTGTGTATCAGTATTTCTTTTTGCTATATTCGCTCGGAGTACACCCAAACTGCTTCTTGAAGCTGGTTGAAAAGTGGGAAAGGGTGTTGAAGCCTGTCATATAGGCTATTTCCGAGATGTTGTACTTGCCTTCCACGATGAGGGTGGCGGCACGATTGAGCTTATAGGTCTTGAAGAAGATGCTTGGATTCTCTCCTGTGAGTCCCTTGACCTTGTAGTAGAGCTTTGTGCGGGAGATGTGCATCAGTTTCGTTACCTTGTTGACATCCAATTCCGAGTTGGATAGTTCCTGCTCCATCATATGATAGAGTTCGTCCATGAAGAGTTTGTCTTGTGGCGACAGCACTTCTTCCACGTTCTTGTCGGTCTCCGTGGCGTTGGTTAGGATGGTCTTGGTCTTCTCACGGTTGGTGAGCAGGGAGTTGATCATTGCCAACAACACCTTCGGTGTGAATGGCTTGGTGACATAGGCATCAGCACCACTATTCAAACCTTCCACTTGATTCTCGGGAGTAGTCTTGGCAGTAACGAGAATCACAGGGATATGACAGAGTTGGATGTCTTCCTTGATTGTCTTGCAAAGCTCGTATCCACTCATTCCTGTCATCACCACATCGCTGAGGATGAGGCAAGGTTCTTCCTCCCTTGTCGCCTGCAAGGCACTCTCGGCATCGAAACGATAGATGATGTGATAGGATGATGCCAGGAGGGTACGAAGATAATGCACCACTTCGGTGTCGTCATCTACGATGAGTATTTTCGGACGGTTGTCTGTACTGTCATCTTGACTTACCTTGTCTGCCACTTTCTGACTGTCGTGCAGTGGAAAAGCCATCTTCTGGTCTTGCTCCAAAAGGGCTTTCTCGTTGGCGGTATAGAGGCTCTCATCGGTAGGAAGGGTAACGGTGAAGATGGCTCCCTGGCAGTCCTTGCGATTGCCCGCCTTTAAATCGCCATGGTGAAGGACGGCCAGGCTGCGGGCATAGTAGAGTCCGATGCCAGTACCCCAGTTGATGGTGCCTGTGGACTGGTTGTTCAACTGATAATATCGCTTGAAGATATTCTCCACCTCATTCTGTGGGATTCCCTTGCCTGTATCAGCCACCGTGATGGTGATAATCTGTTCTCCCTTGTTAGTGGTACCGGTGTCGAAAGATACATCTATCTTACCGCCACGAGGGGTAAACTTCATGGCGTTGGACATCAGGTTGTTGATAATCTTTTCCAGTTTGTCGGAATCCAGAAGCATCAGGTAGGAACCTTCTAAACCGTGACAGTTCAAGGTGATACCTTTCTCCTCGGTATTCACGATGAAGAGGTCCATGATGCGTTTCATCTCGGTGATAATGTCGGTTTGCTTGACGTGCAAGCGGAGCGTGTCGTTCTCCAACTTGTTGAAGTCGAGCAACTGGTTGACGAGTCTCAGCATTCTATCTACGCTTCGGTTGATGATGTTCAATAGCAACTTGTCGTGCTTGTTGATGCTTTCACTTTCGCAGAGTTGTTCCACTGGTCCCGAAATCATGGTGAGTGGTGTTCGGAACTCATGCGAGATGTTAGCGAAGAAACTCATGTTCATCTTGTTGATGCGCTGTTCTTGCTCCTTCTCATCCTTAGCCTTTTGAGCCATGTTCTTCTCGATGCTGATGCGCATCTTCTGCCGGTAGAGCACGAAGCCGACGCATCCCATTATAATAAGGTATAGGCACCAAGCCCACCAAGAGTTCCAAGGCTCAGGGGTGATGCTTACCTGTATGCTTTTTTCGGCGATGGTATTGTTGGAGTCTTTGCCTACCATCTTGACCTTGAAGGTGTAGTTGCCAGCAGGCAGATTAGAGTAGTACGCCTCGTTGTTATTGCCTGCATCAATCCATGTATTGTCGAAACCTGCCATTTGGTAGAAGTAATGGATGTGCTTGTAGTCGCTATAGTCGATGGCAGAAAAGGCAATGCTAAAGCTGTTTTGTTTGTAGCTTAGGTGGATATGGGGTGATTCTTCCATACTCTCCTCGATACATCCATTCTTGCCAGGAAGCATAATCTCATTATGGACCTTGAGTGTTTCGAAAAGCAGACTTATCTGTTGGTTCGTGTTTACGTTTTGTGGATTGAAGATGGTGAGTCCTTGAGTGCCGCCGAAGATGAGTGTTCCATCTGATAGCTTGCACGATGCCCTATCGTAGAATTGGAAGCCTTTCACACCGTCAGCCTCGTTGTAGGTGGTTACCTTTTCTGTTTTTCCATCTATCTTGTTGAGTCCATACTGCGTACTGACCCAAATGTTTCCATCTCGATCTTCCTCGATACTTGAAATGTCGGAGCAGGAGATTCCTGCTATGGTGGTCAGCTTGTGGCTCTTTGCGTCATACTTCAAGAGTCCGTTGGTAACTGTACCCAACCAGATGTTGCCCTTGCGGTCTTGATAGTTCTTGGTTGGGATATACACACTTCGCTTGATGCACTTCTTCCAGTCTTCCGGATTCACTTTAAACTCTTGGATGTCGAAGTTGTCTCCATTCATTTCGAGGATGGGTTTGTAGAAGGCAGATATGAGCATGTTGCCATTCTGCAAGTGCATGATGCAGGGAATGAAGCACAAAGTGATAGGGAAGAGTTGTTTTTTGGTCATCTCTCCACTTTGTGCTGAAATGCAGTAGATGTTGACGGATGCCGTGGATACCCAGATGTTACCCTTTGCATCTTGGCAGATGTCCATAGGCATGGAGCAAGGGTAGGAGGCTACCTTGTTGAGATGGTTGCCATCGTATTGGTACTTTGCCACATGGTCGCCATTGGATAGCCATAGATGATTGCTGCTATCCACAAAGATGTTGATGATGGCATTCTTCTTGTTGCCGTTGCTGTAGGAAACCATCGGTATGTCCTTGAGTTGCTGGGTTTGCAAGTCATACATATAGAGTCCGTTCTTCTTGGTAGAAATCCAGAGGTGGTGATTCCTGTCGGCGGCTAAGGAGAGTACGGGCTGTTTGCCGATGGCACGTTGAAGGGCAGGCATGCTGTTAAACATGTCCTTGTATCTATAGATGGTTTTTACGCCATCGTCTTCAGACCCGAGCCAAAGGTTGCCCTTGGAGTCGGTTAACATCTTGTTGACTTGCATATCAGGCACTTCGAATGGAAAATTCTTGTCGCTTTGTGGCAGGATAGTTCCCTTCTGGGCATTGAAATAGAATAATCCGTGCTTGGTGGTGCTGAGCAGAAGATTGCCTTTTGCACCATACGGATGGATGCAGTTGACCATGTCGTTGGGGATTTGCAAGTCTTGCAAGGCTGCAGGGAGATGTTGCCATTTCCGGGTGTTCGTATCAAAGAGCTGCATTCCATTGTAGCCAGAGAGGTAGAGCTGATGCCCATCGAGGAGAAAAGAGGTGATGGGATAACTCTGTACAGGGCTTTTGGCGATAAGTTTGAGGTCTTTGGTGCGATACCCCTTGACAGAGTAAGGGGTAACAATCCACATCACATCTTTTCGGTCTATATGGCAAGAGATATGAAAGCAGTTCTTCTCCAGCATTTTGGAGAGCTTGATGATGGCTGTGTTGGTATTTTCGTCATATTGATATATGTCTGTTATCGTGAGGAAGAAGATTCTTCCCTCCTTGTCTTCCAGGATTTTTTCGATGTTCTTGTTAGTGCCATTGATACTTACTCGTTTGAAATTGCCATTGGTCTGGTATAGGCATACGCCGTTGACGGTGGCTACCCAGAGTCGGTTGTGGGAGTCACGATAAATGTGGGTAATATGGTTGTCGGGCAATCCCAGTGAATCGTCCACGCAGTAGTATTGGTGATACTGGTTGCCATCATACTTGTTGAGACCACGGAAGGTACCTATCCAGATTTGTCCGTATTTGTCTTCGCAGATGCTCATCACCTTTTGGTTGGAGATATGATCAGACAGGACGAGGTCCTTCTCGGGTGAAGAGATTTCGGGGGTGTTTTTTCGTTCCTGGCAAGCAGGCAGGAGAAGGGTTGCCAAGAGAATGAGTGCGTTATAAAATACCTTTGTTCGTTTCATAATCGATGGTTTTGTTAATTATAGCAAAAGTACTATAAAACCTTGATATATACAAGGATTATAAGACTTTTTAAACATAAAAGCAAGTTTTTGAACATATAGAAAACCCCATTTTGAACAAAAACGTAACACAAGAAAACATTTTAGAAAAAGCCTTGGGGAAAAAAGTTCGTACCTTTGCACCGCTAAATTAAACATAGTATATTTAATCTATTAACTCGCAAACCTTATGAGAATCAAACATGATTATGGAAGGTTACTAACCTTCATCGTATTATTGATTGTTTCCAGTTCTACAGCTATAGCACAAGAACTGATGAAAGTGACGGGTCTGGTTGTTGACCAGAATGCTGAGCCATTGATTGGCGTTACTGTCAAAGTAAAAGGCGACGCCAAAAGCGGCACTGTCACAGGATTGGATGGAGACTTCTCCATCATGGTACAAAAGGGGAAAACCTTGGTTTTCTCTTATCTCGGTTATCAGACTAAAGAGGTGGCAGCCATCACCTCTAAGTTGAAAATCAACATGAAGGAAGACAACAAAATGCTCGACGATGTTGTCGTTGTTGGATATGGTGTACAGAAAAAGAGTTCTGTAACTGGTGCCATCTCTCAGGTAAAGAAAGAGGATATCGAGAATCGTACCATCACTAATGCCAAGGCTGCCTTGCAAGGTAAAACAGCAGGTGTACAGGTCATCTCATCATCATCTGCCCCAGGTTCCTCTCCAACCATTCGTATTCGCGGTTACTCTTCCAACGTTTCTTCCGACCCACTCTACGTGGTAGATGGTGTACGCTTGGGTGATATCAGTGGTCTTGACCCTAACGATATTGCTTCCATGGAAGTGTTGAAGGATGCAGCCTCAGCTGCCATCTATGGTGCGGAGGCCGGTAATGGTGTTGTACTCATCACCACCAAGAAAGGTGCAGTGGGCTCAGGCAGAATCACCTATGATTTTCAGTACACCACAGAAAGTTTAGCCAAGATGCCCAAGCTCATGAATGCAGAGGAGTATATCCAATACATGAAGGAAGGCAAGATTTTCACAGAGGATTACCTCTTGAAGAACTGGGATGGCAAGACCAATACCTCTTGGGTAGATGCCATCTATGGCAAGGGACACATGCAGAAGCATAACATAGGTTTCAATGGTGGTAACCAGAACGGCAACTATTACCTTTCTCTTACCTATCTTGATAATAATGGTATGGTAAAAGGCGATAATGACGTTTATCGCCGTATGACCGCTACCATCAATGCGGAATATCAGATCAAGCCTTGGCTCAAGGTGGGTACAACCAATCAGATTGAAAAATATAATGTTCGCTCTGTTTCTGAGAACAATGAGTATGGTGGCATGTTGACAGCTGTGCTTCAGATGGATCCTTTGACTCCTGTCACCTATGCTCCAGATAATCTCCCAGCCCACATGGCAAAAGCTTTGGCCAATGGCAAGCACCTCTTGACAGATGCCAATGGTAACTACTATGGTGTGTCTGCTTTCTATCCAGGTGAGCAATACAACCCATTCATCATGCGTGACAGTGGCATATCTCGCAACAGTGGATTCAATGTCAATGGTTCTATCTATGCCGACTTCAAGCCTTTCAAGGGCTTTGTGTTCACCTCTCGTTTGGGCTATCGTCTCTCTGGTACTCGCAGTTCTTCCACTTCACTTCCTTTCTATGGAAATGCAAAGCAAAGCCGTGATTATATAGATCAGAGTGCATCTTCTTCTACCTCTATCTATTATCAATGGGAGAACTTTGCCAACTACATGAAGAAGTTTGGCGAGCATACCATCAATGCCATGGCAGGTATCTCTTTCCAAGAATCTACCTACGATTATGTAAATGGTTCGTTGACTGCAAACAAAGAGGACGCAGTCAAGAAAAATAATCCGTTGTTCTTCTTCCTCAACTATGCTTCTGCCTCTGCCACCAAGGGCGTCGGTGGTGAAAAAACTCGCTCTGCCAAGTACTCTTACTTCGGACGTTTGAGCTATGATTACATGAACCGCTATTATTTGCAGGCTTCTCTCCGTGCAGATGCTGCCGACTTATCTCAGTTGCCATCTACCAATCGTTGGGGATATTTCCCTGCTGTATCTGCTGGTTGGACTATCTCTGAGGAGAAATTCTTTGCTCCTTTGCGTGACGTGGTTACGAGCTTGAAGTTGAGAGCCAGCTGGGGTCAGAATGGTAGTTTAGCTGCCTTGGGCGGTTATGCTTACAGCACCGATATGGCACTGAGTGGCTTTTATCCTTTGGTGGGTGGAAACAACTATACACAAGTGGTTCGCCCTTCTACCATGGGTAATGACGAGTTGAAGTGGGAGACTTCTGAGCAGACCAACTTCGGTATCGATGCTCTCTTGTTTAAGGGACGCATGAACTTCAGCATCGACTACTTCACCAAGAAAACCAAGGACTTGTTGGTAAACGGCACAACCCCATCATTGGTTATCGGTGGTACCACCTCTCCAATGAATGCAGGTAATGTAAGCAATAAGGGTTTCGAGTTTGAGTTGGGTTGGCGTGACAATATCGGCGACTTCAGCTATGGCATCCGTGGCAACCTCGCTACCTTGAAGAACGAGGTTACTTATCTCGACCCATCCTTGACTCGTTTGCCAGGTTCTAACTTCCATACTTACACCATCACCTATTTTGAGCAGGGCTATCCTGTTTATTACTTCCGTGGCTATAAGTTCACTGGCGTTGATCCAGAGACTGGTAATCCTCAGTTTGCCGACTTGGACAACAGTGGTGACATCTCAGATGGTGACTTGACCGACATCGGCAATGCCATTCCTAACTTCACCTATGGTATCACCTTGACAGCGGCCTATAAGGGCTTCGACTTTACCCTCTTCGGTAGTGGAGCTTCTGGCAATAAGATTTTCAACTGTATCAACCGCCCTGACTATCAGATGGTCAACAAGTTGAAAGAGGTATTCTATGACAACCGTTGGACTCCAGAGAATCCTAATGGAACCAAGCCACGTGCAGTTGCTGACAACATGGATAAGTACGCTTGCTCAAGTGCCATGGTATATGATGGCTCTTATTTCAAGATCAAGCAAATCCAGTTGGGTTACAACTTGCCAAAGAATCTCTTAAAGAAGGTGGCTATCAACAGCCTTCGCCTTTATGTATCACTTGATGATTTCTTCACCATCACCAAGTATCCAGGCTTCGACCCAGAGGCTTCAGCCAATGCCACCAGTGGTATGGGCATCGACAAGGGTGCTTATCCTATGGCAAAGAAAGTCGTCATGGGTTTCAACTTGGAATTTTAGACAATACAAATTATTCATCTATTAATGATTTAGCGTATTATGAGAAAGAATATCATATATAGCTTGCTCCTCGTTGTGGCAGCTTTGTTTGCCGGTTGTGATAGCAGACTCGACATAGAGAAACATGGAAACATGGGCGACCAGAATGATTTCTACCAGACTGATGAACAGACAGAGCAAGCTGTGGCTTCCATGTATTCCAGCCTGAAAGGATTGTATTACAACTGGTTCTTTACCAAGAATCTCCTTTCTGACGATGTATGGTGCGGTGGTGGTCAGCGTGGCGACAACACCTCCTTAGAGCAGTTGAACGAATATACCTATGGCACAGACAATGGCATGATACAAGGTGTGTTCTCTGGCTTGTATGGATTGATTTACCAGTCTAACTTGGTCATTGAGAAGGTCGCAGACGACACTCCTGTCAAGAAACGTGCCATCGCAGAGGCAAAGTTCTTCCGTGCTTGGGCAAACTTCGAACTTGTCACTTTGTGGGGTACAGCTCCTCTCGTAGATCATTTGTTGGAACCTGGTGAATATCGCCAAGGCAACAGCACACCTGAGGCTCTTTGGGCAGCTGTAGAGTCAGACCTAAATGATGCCATCAGCATGAATGCACTTCCTTCCAAGAAGAACATGGACGATCAGGTGACGGGTATGCGTGTTACCCAGGAAGTGGCAAAGGCTTATTTGGGCAAGGCTTATCTCTTCCAGAAAAAGTATCAGGAGGCTGCAATCGTACTCAATGAGGTGGTGGATTCCAAGAAGTACGACCTCTTCCGTGGCGACTATGACATGCAGTTTCATGCCGTCAACAACAACAACTGTGAGTCTATGCTCGAACTCCAGTGGCGCAACGACCAAGAGCAAACTTGGAGCCAGATGGACATGACCTTCCTGATGCAAGGATGGCGCACAGACTGTTTCAATATGAGCGGTACTGCTGACAAGGAAATTGCCCAGGGTACATACGGATTTTTGAATCCTCGTAAGTCCTTGTACGATGCTTTTGTTCAGGCTGAAGGTTCTGATGGTTATCGCCTCAAGCATACGATGCTGAATGAAAGCCAAATGGCAGAATATGGCGCAAAAGTTTCGCCAGGTATGGCTGTCTATGGATGTGAGGGATATTTTATGTTCAAGAATCGCTCGTTGAAATCTGACTGTATCATGGATGCATCTTATTTTCAGGGATTTCAGTATACCGACCGTCGCATCATGCGTTATGCAGAGGTGTTGCTGTTGGCTGCCGAGGCTAACTTACAGGCTGGTCAGCCAGACAAGGCTCTCTATGACATCAACCAGATTCGTGAACGTGCCAAGGAGACTCCTTTGCAGAGCGTAACCTTGGATGACATCAAGACAGAGAAGCGCTTGGAACTTTGCTTGGAATCTGTCCGCTATCAAGACTTGGTGCGCTGGGGTGATGCTGAGGCTGCTCTTGGCGCACAGGGCAAGCAAATTCCTAACTTCAGCTCCAAGGGGGTGACTTGGGATTACACCAACTCTTCTTATGGTTTCCAGAACAAGCACAAGTTGCTGCCTATTCCTCTCAAGGAAATAGAACTGAACCCTAACATCAAACAAAACGATGGATGGGCTATTTCTCAATAACTCATTATTAAAGAAACGAAATTATGAAAAAATATTTAGGCTTTATATTTGGACTAATTGTAACAGGTTTGTTCTTTTCCGCCTGCAACAATGATGCGATTGATGATTTGCAAGGTGTGTATGGCGATATGCTGATTTGTCATTCTAATGAAGCTACCGTACTGCCCACCACCAAGTTGGGAAAAGGTATCAAGTCGCTCAACGTGGATATCAAGGATGCGCAAGGCAATGATGTGACTGTCAATTTCGGAAGTAGCGAGTGGATTTTGCCTTCTGCCACTTATAAAATATCTAACACAGTTGCCAATATGACTTGTGTGGTAAAGGTGAATGGTGAGGCTATGCAGAGTGGCGACCTCGATGTCTCCATCTATGGAGGTGTATATTATTTCAGTGGTTTGTTCACCAACCAAGCTGGCAAGCGTGTGAAACTCGATTACCATGGCAATTTGACATTCGAGGTGGGAGTAGATGACCCAGAGGCATCGGGCTATACCTTCTCCATCGTAACATCTCCTGTTGTCATTTTTGATTGGTCAACTGGTCAGACCAACGCCTTCCCAGATGTCACCAAGTATGTGATGACCGTAAAGAATCCAACAGGCACCGTGGTAGCCTCCTTGGAAGCAGTCAACTCCAATAACTTGCAGGCGGAAGGCTTGGCGGGCACTTATACCATCCAGGGCAATTCCACAGAATCATGGTTGATGGACAATGGCTATGCTATGCCTGAATATAATGCTTTTGGTGGTAGCTATTTCGTGGATGACGCAGGCAACAAACAATACATTGCCTCGGGAAAGGTTGTGATAGAAACTGCCAAAGATGCCGAGGGCAAGAACTTGTTTACATTCTCAGGCACAGGATTGGGCACCGTAGATGCAACTGGCACTGCGGGAACTGGCAATTTCTCTGTGAAATTTGCTTCCGTAGAATAGAATCATCTCAAGAATAATTTGTTTAAGTTTCGCATTTACGGATGTTATAGTGTAGTTAAAGAAGTTATCACTCCCTATGGTCGTTAGAAGTTATAGTCATTAGCTCCTTTCAGCGCATGTTGAGCCACAGAACATTTGGCTTTAACTTCTATAACTTCTTTAACTTCCCGACTCAGCGAAAGTTGAGTTATATATAAAATAAGGTTTAATGATTATGAAAAAGTTATCAATTTTAGTTCTAACATTATGTATGGCATGTGGTAGTGTTTCGGCACAACAAGCCCTCTTCGGAGGACAGATGCCTCTATCTCCAGAAATTCATGCAGACAAGACCGTTACTTTCCGCTGCATGGCACCAGAGGCACATAAAGTACAGATAACAGGTGACTTCTTGCCAACTAAGAAAGTTGATACCCCGATGGGTAAGTATGATATGCCTGGAGTAGCCGATTTGAAGAAGGATGAGAAGGGTGTGTGGTCTTTTACAACCACTGCTCCTTTGGCACCAGAGCTTTATAGCTATACAATGATGGTGGATGGCGCCAGTGTTACCGACCATCTCAACGTCTATACCGTGCGTGACATCGCCAACGTTTCCAACTATTTCTTGATAGGTGGGGGAAAGGCAGATCTCTACAAGGTCAACAAGGTAGCGCATGGAACCGTATCAAAGGTCTGGTATGATGATGCCAAAGCTGGCCTTACTCGTCGTATGACAGTATATACTCCCGCAGGTTATGAGACCAGCAAGCAGAAATATCCTGTGCTTTATCTCTTGCATGGCATCGGTGGCGACGAGGAAGCGTGGATGGATTTGGGACGTGCTTCGCAAATCCTCGATAACCTCATTGCGCAAGGCAAGGCGAAGCCAATGATCGTCGTCATGACCAATGGCAATATCTCTCAGGAGGCAGCTCCAGGACAGACTTCGGATAATCTGATAGTTCCTACATTGGGATTGCCTAAGACCATGGAGGGCTCTTTCGAGGTATCTTTCCCTGAGGTAGTGAAGTTTGTGGATGCCCGTTATCGCACTTTGGCAAATAGTCAGAACCGTGCCATAGCAGGTTTGTCTATGGGTGGCTTCCATTCCCTTTACATTTCCATCAACAATCCTAAGACCTTTGGCTATGTAGGCTTGTTCTCTGCTGCCATAGGCAAGGAACAGAAGACCGGTGGAAGCAATGAGTACATCTACGACAATTTCGACAAGAAGTTGGCAGACTTGTTTGCCGCCAAGCCAAAACTTTTCTGGGTTGGCATTGGAAAATCAGATTTCCTCTACAAGGACAATACTGCATTCCGCGAGAAACTGACGAAGAATCATTATCCTTTCACCTATATGGAGACAGAGGGTGGACATATTTGGCGAAATTGGAGAATCTATCTCACTGAATTTGCCCAAAAAATATTCGAATAATTAGCTGGAAGGTCTTCTAAATCTTAGGAGACCTTCTATAGAATGAGACTAACAATTATTAAAATTAGATAACAATGAAGAAAATTACATTCTTGGCAACAGCCTTGCTGATGAGTCTTGGCAGTTTTGCCCAACAGGCTTTGTTTGACAATGCTCCTGTTATCTCACCCGAGGTGAATGCCAACCATACCGTAACATTCCGCTTGAAGGCTCCTAATGCCCAAAAGGTGCAGGTTACTGGTGATTTCTTGGCACCGAAAACCATTGATACACCATTGGGAAAGTATGATGCTCCTGGAGTAGCTGATATGAAAAAAGATGAAAAGGGAGTTTGGACTTTTACCAGCCAATTGCTTTCCCCTGAGTTGTATTCTTACAATTTTCTTTTGGATGGAGTGAAGATCGTTGACCCGGGAAGCGTGTATATCACTCGTGATATTACCTCAGAAACCAATATATTCATTCTTTCAGACAAGAAAGGTGATTGTGGTGACCTCTATACCGTTAACGAAGTGCCTCACGGAAATGTGTCTAAGGTGTGGTATGATAGCCCTACACTCAAGATGCAGCGTCGTATGACGGTCTATACTCCAGCAGGTTATGACAAGGGCAAGGATTATCCTGTACTCTATCTGCTCCATGGCGCTGGTGGCGATGAGGATGCTTGGACTACTTTAGGTCGTGCACAGCATATTCTTGATAATTTGATTGCTACAGGTAAGGCTAAGCCTATGGTCGTGGTGATGACCAATGGCAATCCTAATTGCCAGGCTGCTCCAGGTGAGTGGTCGGCAGGCATGTATGTTCCTTCTTTCTATGGCTATCAAGGTGCCAAGCCAGCTGCCACCATGGATGAAAGTTTCCCTGATGTGATGAATTATGTGGAGAGCCATTACAAGGTTGCTAAGGACAAGGCTCATCGTGCCATCTGTGGACTCTCTATGGGAGGTGGTCATTCTTTCGATATCTCTCGTCGTTTCCCTACCAAGTTTGATTACATCGGACTCTTCTCTGCAGGTTTGCATGTAAGTACTACTGGCGATTTCCGTAATGACTTCTACAAGCAGTTGCAGGGGAATGAGGAGGCTAAGGCACAGTTGGCTACTCTGTTTAAGAACAAGCCAAAGTTATATTGGATTGGTATGGGCAAGACCGATTTCCTCTACAAGAGCAGTGCAGACTTGCGTCGCTACTTCGATGAGAAGGGGTATAAATACACTTATATGGAGACAGAAGGTGGACATATTTGGCGCAACTGGCGTGTCTATCTTACAGAGTTCGCACAGAAGATTTTCAAATGATAAAATAAGTTTATCAAGTAAGAGTTTTGTAAAAGATTATTTAATAAATAAGATATAGACAATGATAAAACAATTATTAGTTTCTTCATGTGTGCTTTTTTCTGCGACTTTCGTAGTGCAAGCACAGAACCCAAAGTTGGGTGTGTCTCCTATCCAGGATGTCATCAATGCGATGACTCTCGATGAGAAGATTCAGTTGGTGGTAGGTTCTACTGGTAAGTATGATAGCCAGATGGAGGCTACCATTGGTAACCAAGGTCAGTTGGTACAGGGTGCCGCAGGTCAGGTGAATGGTATTGAGCGTCTGGGCATTCCTGCTACGGTTGTAGCCGATGGTCCTGCTGGTCTTCGCATCGACCCTAAGCGCAAGAATACCGACAAGACATTCTACTGTACCCATTTCCCTGTGGCTACTGTGATGAGTTCTACCTGGAACAAAGACTTGGTGTATTCCGTAGGTACCTCTATGGGAGACGAGGTGAAGCATTATGGCGTAGATGTCTTGTTGGCACCTGCTACCAATATTATGCGTAATCCTCTTTGTGGTCGTAACTTTGAGTATTATTCAGAAGATCCATTGTTGGCTGGTACCATTTGTGCAGCTATGGTGAATGGTATCGAGAGTAATGGTGTTGGTACTTCGTTGAAGCACTTCGCACTGAACAACCAGGAGACCAATCGTACTCGTAACAATGTTATCGGTAATCCACGTACTTTCCGTGAGATTTACTTGAAACCTTTCGAAATCGTTATCAAGGAGGCTCAGCCTTGGACAGTGATGACTTCTTACAATCTCATCAATGGTACGATGTCGAGCGAGCGTTGTGACTTGATAACAGAGATTCTTCGCCATGAGTGGGGATTCAAGGGTATGGTGATGACTGACTGGTTTGGTGGTCTTAGCGCAGCTGCCCAGATGGAAGCGGGTAACGACCTGTTGATGCCAGGTAAGGCAGACCAGGTGAAGGAGATTCGCAAAGCTGTGCTCAATGGTCGCCTGTCGATGGAAATCCTCGACCGCAATGTACGCCATATCTTGGAGTATATCATGCAGACTCCTCGTTTCAAGCAGTATGTTGCCGACAACAACCCTGATTTGAAGGGACATGCTTTGGTGGCTCGCAATGCCGCTACCGAGGGAATGGTGTTATTGAAGAATAACAAGAATGTATTGCCACTCGTTCAGAAGATTAAGAACATAGCTCTCTTCGGCAATACTTCATATGATTTCATAGCTGGTGGTACTGGTTCTGGCAATGTTAACCATGCTTATGTGGTAAGTTTGTTGGATGGTTTGAAGAATGCTGGCTATAAGGTGGATGGCGATATCCATAAGGCATACATAGAGTATGCTCCAAAGGCAAAGGCGAACTTGCCAAAGCCAAAGAATCCTTTGGAGGCTTTCTTGCCTGGTCACTTCATCCCTGAGATGAGCCTTGCTGAATTGAATATGTCTGCTGCCGTCAAAAACAACGATATGGCAATCATCACTATTGGTAAGTCGTCTGGTGAGTTCTTGGATCGAAAGGTTTCTGATAGCTTCAATCTCACTAAGGAGGAGAAGGATATGATTTCTGGCGTATGCAACGCTTTCCATAAGGCCGGTAAGAAGGTGGTTGTCATCTTGAATGTTTGTGGCGTTATTGAGACCAAGAGTTGGATTGCTGGTCCTGATGCAGTATTGTTGTCTTGGTTGCCTGGTCAGGAGGGTGGTAACTGTGTTGCTGACATCTTGGCGGGTAAGGAGAATCCTTCTGGTCGTCTTCCTATGACATGGCCTGTAAGTTATAACGATGTTCCTTCTAAGGCTGATTTCCCTAACCCTGAGACTGTCAAGGTTGATGATGTGCTTGGTATGTTTATGGGCAAGGGCATCGGTAGCAAGGGTAACGTGAAGAATGTGGATTACACCGAGTATAATGATGGTGTTTATGTAGGTTATCGTTATTACCAGACTAAGAATGTGCCTGTAGCTTTTCCTTTTGGTTATGGTATGAGCTATACTACCTTTAAGTATGGCAAACCTGTGGTAACGAAGGATGCACAGGGCAATATTAAGGTCCAGGTGACTGTGAAGAATGCTGGTAAGGTAGCTGGTAAGGAAGTTGTTCAGGTATATGTGGCAGCTCCTGGCAAGGATATGGATAAACCTGCCAAGGAACTTCGTGGTTTCGCCAAGACGAAGAAATTGCAGCCTGGTGAGTCGGAGACAGTTACTATCGACATCCCATACAAGAACCTGGCTTCTTTCAATGAGGTTGATTGTCAGTGGCAGGTTGAGGCCGGTGATTACAAGGTGATGGTGGCAAAGAATGCTGCCGACACCAAGCCACTCACAGTTATCGTCAATGAGAAGGCTGAGGTAACTTCCAAGGTACGCCCTTGCTTGTTGCCTGAAGTGAAATAAGAGCTTGTCCCTACGTATGAAAGTAAGGAAATATTGTATTTCCTGTGTGTATGGGGCGTAAAAACAAACAAGAAAAGCTGCATAGGTTTTACTCTTATGCAGCTTTTTTATTACACCTAATATAATAAGGTGTCTCTTTTTTATTGGTTTTGATATGTACCTCTTGTCCGAAAAAGACAAGAAAGTTTACTTCTTTCCTGCAATTAAACCCTTGATGACCGCGTTGGTAAATCCATTCTGTTCCATGGTGTTGAGGCCCTTGATGGTGCAGCCGCCAGGAGTGGTCACTTTGTCGATGGCAGCCTCGGGGTGCTCGCCTGTTTCTTGAAGTAGCTCTACGGCACCTTTTACGGTTTGGAGTACAATCTTTTGGGCATCCTTAGCCTTGAATCCCATCTCTACGCCGCCTTCCACATTGGCTCTTACATAACGCATGGCGTATGCGATGGCACACGACATGGCTGTGGCAGCAGGGAAGAGACGTTCTTCCATGATGAGGCTTTCGCCCAATTCATCGAATATATCTGTAATCTGCTGGATTTCTATGGCAGATGCATCTATAGGAGTGATGAAGGTCATCGACTGCTTGTAGGCGATGGCGATGTTTGGCATCACGAGGAAGAAGGTGGGGGTAGAACCTTCCTTGTCGAGCCATTCTTTGATGTCGGCAGATGGTACACCTGCTGCAACGACTACGAGTTTCTGACTCTTGTAGTCGAGAACTTCCTTGATACCCTTTAATGTCTTTTCCACACACCAAGGCTTTACTACGACACACACGATGTTGGCTTCATGACAGGCCAACTGGTTGTCGAGTGTAACGCTGGCACCCTTGCTTGCAAAATGGTCCAATACGGGTTGGTTATGGTCAGATACTGTAATATCTGATGGAATGAACTTCTCGCTCTGCAAGAGTCCTTCTGCCATAGCACCGCCCATGGCACCTGCTCCGATAATTGTTATTTTCATTGTCTTCTTATAGTTAAAATGCAATTACGGTGCAAAGATACGACTTTTATCAGAAAAAGAGCAGTTTATTGACGATTTTTTAAGAAAGCACGCTGGTTTGCTGACGATTTTTTGAGAAAATCGCTAGTTTACTCCCATTCTGGAAGTATCCACGTCCTTGGTCGTCTTCTCCTTGTACTTGCCTATTTTGTAGATGATGGAGATGGAGGCAGATGCCCAATCTTGCTTGATGTTCATGTGGTAGTCTTGATTGCCTTGTACTGATTTTGTAGAGAATCCCTCGTTGAAGATGTTGCTGCCTTTAACCGCAATGCTCCATTTCTCATTATCGGAAACCCACCTCAACATAGCATTCAAGAGAAAGACTGATTTGATGTCATAGAGTCCTTGAATGGCTTTCGACTGGTAGAATGGATTAAGTATGAAATGGATGTGATGACTTCGGCTAAGTTGAGCGGATAGATTTCCGGCAAGAATGGCAGAGATATGTTTGCGATTGAAGGGCATGTCAAAGAAATCGTTACTCTTGTCATGTCTGTAGATTCCTGTTGCCGAAACACTTCCGTTCATCCAATTGCCTATTCCGAAAGTCGTCGATGCTCTTACCCCCAAGGTATGATTATAGTCGAAATTGGTCTCCTTCATGATGACTGCCAGGTGGTCGGTAGTCTGATAAGGCAACTGCACAGAATAGTTGGGTTGGAACTCTGCAAATACCATCAATGTATGGCGACTTTTGATCGTCCACATCAAGTTGGTTTCGTATGTAGAGTAAGGTTTGAGATGAGGATTTCCCCATATCTCCATATAGGTAGAGCCATAGTAAATGCTGCTCATGGTTGACCAATAGCTTGGAAACTGTGAACAGGAACTGACGGATAAGTTGAGTATGTTACCAGGATTGGCTTTCCACGATGCATTAAGTGTGGGATAAATATGCCATTTGTTCCATTGTGGAGAATGGTATTGCTCTGCTTCGACAGAGGCTTCCAAGCTGATTCGCTCGTTTATCTGTTTGCTTATGCCGCCATAGAAACTCAAGATTCTTTCTTCAATATTCACCTGGCTGGTTGCATCTGGAATTTCTGCTCCATCCTTGTTGGTCGTGGTTTGGTAGCTTCTGTTGTTACAGTTTTGAAATTTCATTCCATACGACAGCTCCCAACCCTTCTTCAATGAGTGGGATTGGTCGGCGGTGAAAAGCCATTTATCTATTACTTGCTTGCTGTTTGTGTATAGAATGCGCTCTTCGTCAAGCATCGTTCCTGCCAGATATTGCTGGCTGGGATTTTGGTAGTTGAGATAGGATATGCCTATTTGTAGTCCAAAGGGTAGGTTGTAGCTGGCATCTACATTGTGCAGGTAGATATGTTCATTGCCCTGTTGCTGGGATGTGCCTGTTCCCATCGTTTCATGATGAGGATGACTGCTGTCCCATTTTCCTGTATATGCCAGGGATAGCTGGTGGTTATCAGCAAATGCATAACTCAGTCCCAAGCGATAGTTGTGAGTCAATCCAAGGGCTTTCTGTGAGGTCTTGTCATGATACGCTACTCGTTTCCCTTGAAGGGGATGATTGGCATTGGTAGTAGTTTCACCGTATGATGTTCCATCTGTAAATGAATACATGGCATCCAGACCGAATTTTCCTTTTTGGAACAGCAGGTTGGCTTTGCCTTTCCCTTCTCCGTATTTGCTTTGGCTCCAGATGCTTTGTATTTGTCCTGAAAGCAGGTCCTTTCCTACATAGTCTTTGGTAATCAGGTTGATGACCATTCCACGAACATGTAAGCGTGCTGGCGCTACCAGCATCACTTCGGCTTTGGCTAATTGTGATGCGGGCATGGCTTTTAATCGCTCTGCCAGTTGTGCGTAATTGAGCGTGGTTGGTTTGCCGTTGATGATGAGGGTCAGTTCTTTCCCTGCATAATTGATGTTACCGTTTAGCTCGTTTACTCCTGGTATTCGAGTAAGGGCGTCATAAGCGTTGTCAGCCGGCATTTTCTCTATGAGCAGTGGCATATTGTAAACCAACTGTCCTCTTTCTGCCTTGACAATAGGACGTGTCGCCTTGACGAAAACCTCGGGCAGGTTTTGCATCATCATCTGGGTGGTAAGCGTGTCTTTTACCTCTTCGTTTTGAGCGCAAAGGGGCTGGCTCAGCAATAATGCTGAACCTAAGATAAAAATTATTTTCATGTGTTTATGTGAGTTTGATGGTTATTGCTTGAGTTGCTCTTTGGCTTTGGATATGAGTTGTGCTGCCTCTTTTTTATCTTCCAGTCTGTTTGCATTTGCTAAGAACATCTGGAGATGCTGTTTCGCTTTCAGCTTGTTCTTGGAAGCGATGAACATTTGGGCGGCATTGTAATGGTTGAGAGGATTAACTTCCTCATCGTATAAGGTGCATAACTCAAAGTCACGGGCAGCGTCTGCATATCGGTTGTGTTGAAAATGTAAGTCGGCTAACCATTTATAGGTACGCAATGCTCTGCCTTTGGGTAAGGAGACTTCTAACGACTGATTGAAATGAGCCATAGATAGCGAATCCATGTTGAGGGCTTTCTCTGCCAACGCCAAATGGAAAAGGCAAGTGGCATTGTCACTTTTGAACAGAATAGCTTTCTGGTAATGTTTTAGCGCCTTTTCATTGTCCGGTTGGTCCTCATAACAGAGACCAAGGATGAAGTTGGATTCAAAATTATCAAAGCCTTGCGCTATCAACTTTTCATATAATGGTATAGCTTCGTCATATTTGAATTGCATGAATAGGGAATAGGCATATTCCTTGTTGATATACAAGTTCGTGGAATCACATTTGTAGATGTAATTCTTTGCTACTTTCTCGGCTCTGCCAGGTTGGTTTGCTCCATTGTAATGAGAGGCAAGTGAAGCAATAATCTCGCTGTCGTATGGAAATGAAGAGGCTATGCGCTCGCCCCAGAGAGAAACCTTGTCATTGTTGTTCTGATTGAGATATGCATAATAGAATATTCGCATGTCTTCGTGGTTGATGCTATCTGATGGAATCTTGTCAAGGCAAGAAATGCAGGCGGTGTAGTTGCCTACTTTCCGATAGCAGGAAGCCAGTTTTCTGCGTGCTTCCAGGTGAGATGGATTTGCTTCCAGATACTTTTGGTAGTATTGGGTTGCATGAAACACATCATATCTACTCAAACAGCTATCTCCTTGTTGAAGTAGATTAGCTGTAGTCTTGTTGGCCTTGGCATTCATTGCCATACATAGGCATAATATAAGGAACAATCTAAACTGTTTCATCGTTTTTGCTGATTATTTCTTTCTTACTTCGGGAGTGAAAACGACAGGCAAGGTAAACTCCATGTTGACTTCCTCGCCATCGGAGAGTCTGGCAGGCTTCCAATGAGGGCTTCTCTTGAGAAGTTCAATCACAGTCTGCTCGTAGGCTTTTTCTTTGGGAGCTTCGAGAACTTTAAACAATCCCAATGTTCCATCCTTTTGCACGGTGAAGTTGATGACTACTCGTGCAGGCTTGTCTTCCAATCCTTTAGGATATTGGATGTTTGTCATCACCCATCTCAAGAAATCGTTGATGTCGCCATTGCCGTTGAAGACAGGCATCTGACCACCTTCCGGCAAAACTGCTATCGTCTTTAACACATGGGGTTGTGATACGCTTTGCGGTTTGAACATAAGGATGAGGGCTATACCTATTATTGCTATCACGCAAGCGGCAATCCCAAATACCTTTTTATATAAATGTGATTTTGTGTATCTTGTTTCCTGTGCTTTGCCCAGGAAATAAGTTTCTTCCTGATTGTTTTTTCCTTTCATACCTTTTACGATTTTATGGAATTGTCTAAAAGTGCTTTTAATTGTTTGAGTGGTTCCTTGCTGACGTGCAGGGTGAATTTCTCGCTAAACCGCTCGTTGTACAAAACTAGTTCTGAAGTATTGAGGTTGATGCTGAAAATATGCTGACTATTAATAATGTAGTTTCTGCCAACACGGGCGAAGAAGTGTACCGTTTGGGCAAGTTGCTCTACTATTTTCTTCTCAAAGACCACAAGGTTGAACGAGAATGTGTATTCATCGCCGTTGGTGAGTCGGAGATTGCAATAGCTTCCTTCCGAACAGACGTATGCTATCTGTTCGGAAGCCACTCTGAGCAAGAAGTTGGCATTTGATATGATGAGATATTCTTCCATACTGATAAGTTTGGTGCAAAGATAAGCATAATATTTAAAATGTATGGCTGGAGGTATCGTGTTTTTTGTGAACCAGTGGACTTGCTTTGTGGAGAATATGAAGTCAAACTCCAGATATGACTATCTATTTAAGGTGCTCAACTAAAAATATGACTAAGCTTCAGGAAAGTCAACGTGAATTATAAATAAGTTTTAACCGAGCCAACTCGTCTTACAAATAAAACTAAAAGTAGTCACCTAAAATCGTTAAACCACAGAGGTTTGCCATCCCACGTACTTGAGCAAGGATGACCGACGTAATGAGCAAAGATGACCGACGTAATGAGTAAACATGCCCGGCTTTGTCGGGCACATTTGCCCGAGGCTTCGGGCAAAACTGGGCAACGTCTTCGGTGAATATCCCCGATGCCATGAAGCTGGCTCAAGAACCCTGGTTGCTGACTAGAGCGTGGCATTAGGTGGCATTAGGTGATAATAAAAATGCCGTTTATTGCCACGCGTTATTCATTTATAATCAATGAGTTAAATTCATGTGTGGCAGATGTGGCAATAAAAATAAAAAACTTTTTTCTTGTGTGTAATGAACTTGCTGGACAAGGCGATTTGCAACATTATTGTTTCTTGATGATATGAGGAAGGAACTCACAGATTGGGATTATTCTTTAGGTGAGCCAAGAAATCATCTAATCCAATGATGTCAAGTCCTGGAAAATCCTTCCACTTCAAGATATCATAATGATGATCCTCTGTTACTATATATCTGGCACCAGCTGTTATAGCGCAGTCCACAAACTTATTGTCATCTGGATCTTTTTGGATTAGGTTAAAATCAAAATAGACATTGATAAACCTTGTATATGGACTACTTACGATTGCATCTATGATATACTTTGCTGTATCTTCATTTGTCAGAAAATTGAGAATTTCCTCGTATTCATTCAGTATGGAAGTTGTAACACACAAGAGATTAGTACCGTCAAAGAAACTGTCCCAAATTTTACGATAAGGACTCCTTGACGATATACACTGTATGAGGCTATTAGTATCAAGTACTATTTTTTCCATACCCATTATTTTTTCAACATGGCATGTAAATCCTGATGACGTAACTCATCCAATTTTGCTTGATTCAATACTCCTGAATCCCAAAGAGAATCTAAACATTCATCTGCTTTTTTACGAAAATAGTTTGCTAATACTGTCTTCACCTCCAAAAGTCTTGCTTCTGAACCATCAAAGGCAAACATTTTCAACAAATGCTGCTGCACAGGATTAAATATTGTTGTCTGTTCCATAAGCTTCTCATTTTAAACGTTTAAAATGTTTTCAGGATACAAAAATACATTTTTCTTCTCACACCGCCAAACTTCTTGTTTTATTTTAACGTAAAACAAACGTAAACGTCATTTGATATGTTCTGAATGCTGAGCAATATGTTTCTGTCATCATATTCTCTGCCTTTTATGCAAATCTTCTGCAAATATACTACTTTTATCTGAAAGTAAGGCTATAAGGTGGTAAATATTTCGTTTTTTTCTATTAGAAATAGGGATTTGTGTCATAACCTCTGTTTCCTTTTTGTTCTTCTTACTTATATAAACTCGATTTCGTCCTTATATAAACTTGTTTTCGACCTTGTACAAACTTCCTGTCAGCCTACAGCAAAACCCATAGAAGCCTACTGCTAACTATTTCGCCTAATCATGATTTACAGAAATATAATCAGTACTTAGCTAAATATAAGCTGTATTTAAGTAAATATAGCTTAAACTATGTAAAAGATAGCTGGCTTCTGTGGCTTTTGTGCTATGAATGTTGTAACTTTACATCCGTAAGATACAAACTTTATATAAGGAAACAACTCACAACATATAAGGAATTAAGCTATGGCAAGATATATCAAGCAAGAAATGCCAGACCTACAAGGTACGGGCGAGTCAAAGTGTTACTATAGATTAGAGAAGCGACAGAACCTCTCCACCAAGGAGTTCTTGAAGAAGGCAGGCGCGCATGGCATCCTCGACGACGGTGTCTTGAAGCATGCGCTCAGCAAGATAGCCGAACAACTGGTGGAGGAACTGGCGGATGGCAATACTGTTACGCTCGATGGCATCGGTACTTTCCAGGCAACGCTTGGCGTGAAGAAAGACAAGGAGATGGATACCATCGACGGCGATGAGACCAAACGCAATGCTAAGAGCATCGAGGTGAAAAACGTGCGCTATGTGTCGGACAAGGACTTGGTGAGCGACGTGAACCTACGGTGCAAACTGTCGAGGGCAGGAGTGAGGCGAGTGAACAACTCGCCTTACAGCAAGGAGCAACGTCTGAAGCTGGCACAAGACTATCTCGCCGATCCTGCTCATCCCTTCATGCGTGTAGCTGACTATGCCGAGCTGACAGGATTGCCTCGCTCTTCTGCCACAAAGGAGCTTCGAACATTCGCCGAAGACCATTCGAATGGCATTGCTACGGATGGAAGGGGAACAGCAAAGGTGTATGTGAAGAGAACCGAAACTATGTGATGAAGAAATGGCAGAAAGTCCCTCATAAAAGTGTATAGATAGCCCGAAAAGTCCCTCATAAAAGTGTGATAATCTTCCGAAAAGTCCCTCATAAAAATGTGATATATTTTGTTATCTCGTTAATTTTAAGTATATTTGCAGCAAAATTCAATATATGGAAAGATTTATCATGCAAGACCTTATTGCTTGGAAGAATAGAGAGGATAGGAAACCTCTTGTTCTGTTAGGGGCAAGACAGGTTGGCAAAACTTATCTAAGTGGTGGAGCTGTTGCAGTTCCTCTATCGTCTTGTTGCGAATATCCGTGATCCGAGAGAAACTACCGATGGCAGGGTGTCCTTCGCCTACGTATTTTCTGATGAGCAATGCAATGTCTGTCAGGCGGTTCGTGGTGAGCACAAAAGGATTGGCACCTGTAAGAAATATACGGTGAGCTCGTGGTTGGAAAGAATGGACTACTTTTAAGTCTTCCCCTATTTCCGACATCGGAGACATACGGAACTTCTGCTTGCCATAGAGCGTGCAGAACTTGCAGCGATGCCAAGTACAGCCAGCTGTGACCTGCAAGAGTTGTGAAGTGGCTTCATAAGGAGGTCGCCACACCGGACCGTCAAAATGTAATGTGGGTTGCATACTATTTCCTTTCTTTTTTACGTTATTATAATGGTATCATCAAAATTGATGGTGCAAAGGTAAGGAGATGCCGACAAAAGAAATCATCGTATTGGCTTTAAGTCGTAATTATAACAGTTTGCACTTTTAGGCAGGAATGTTTGGAGATAAAAAATAAAAGGTGTATATTTGCTGCGTGATTACTATTTAAAATGAGGAGGTAAATATGGATAGATATCAAATTATACGTATAATCCATGATTATATGTCTAGGAAGCCTGTGTTGAAGGCATGGATCTTTGGGTCTTTTGCTCGTGGTGAAGAAAAGGCTCAGAGCGATATAGATATTCTCTTTGTCCCCGATTTTGAGCATGGTTCGTTTACTTTGCTTACTCATGGAGGAATGTATGAGGATTTGAAGCAACTGTTAGGTCGTGAAGTTGACTTGGTAGTTGATGGCTCTTTGCGTCCGTATGCTCAGGAGAGCGTGGAACGAGATAAAATCTTGGTATATGAGAGAGCTAGTTAGGGATAAAGGAAGACTGGAAGATATTGTGGAGTATTCTTCCAACGTACTCAAAATCATTGATGGGATAGAGTTTGAGGAGTTTTCCTCAAATATTTTAGTCTATTTTGCAACGATGAAAAATGTAGAGATAGTAGGCGAGGCTGCTTATATGCTGACCAAGGAATTCAAGGCAAGTCACCCGGAGATTCCTTGGAAACAGGTGGAAGGTATGCGCCATGTTTTGGTGCATGGTTAGTCGCAGGTGTTGCCTCGTATTCTTTGGGCAACAGCAAAAGAGAACATTCCCGAAATCAAGGCTCAAGTGGAGAAATACCTGAACGAGACAGATTGGGAACATTATTGTGGGGAATGATGAACTTGTTCTTCTATACTGATTTATATTAAGCGCTTGTAGCCTCGAGAAGACGTGTACACGCAAGAAGGACGTTGCTGAAAGTCCCTCATAAAAATGTGATGTGTTTTGCTTTCTCGCTAATTTTCAGCATATTTTCAGCATATTTTCAGCAAAAAACTACACTTTTCCTATAAGGGAAAAAAAAGCAGCAAACCGCAAAGGGCTTACTGCTCACGATAGGAGTGTTTCCTATTTCTTTTATGGGTTGTATATATGACTGAAGAGCTGTTGAATTGGCTTTCCCTTTGGCCGCCGAACTTTGTTTCTTCACTCTTCACTCTTCGTTCTTTATTGTCTATATTTCCTTCAATACGGTTTCCAATCTTCCGATGAAGTCATCCACATTCTCCTTGGTCAATACCAACGGAGGGAGGATACGGAGGATGTTGGTGCCGGCGCAACCGGTGAAGCAGTGCTGCTCGTGGATGAGCTTGCTGCGCACTTCCTTGTGAGGAATGTCGAGTACGGCGCCTACCATCAAGCCACGGCCACGAACCTCTGTGATATGGCTGTTGCGCTTCTGCAATTCTTTCAGCTGGGCAATGAGATATTCACCAACCTCATGCGCATTCTGTACCAGGTTCTCCTTCTCGAAAACATCGAGAACAGCAAGAGCGGCAGTACATGCCAGGTGGTTGCCACCGAAGGTAGTTCCCAGCTGACCATATACAGGTGTAAACTCAGGAGAAATCAATACGCCACCCATAGGGAAACCATTGCCGATACCTTTGGCTACGGTGATGAGGTCTGGCTTAATGCCCAACCACTGGTGAGCGAAGAACTTACCGCTTCTGCCATAACCGCACTGGATTTCATCGCAAATCAGGAAAGTGCCGTATTTCTTGCAGGCTGCCTGTAAGCCCTGAGCAAAATCAGGAGTTACCATGTTGCAGCCACCCACGCCCTGAATAGCCTCGATGATACAAGCACATACATCGCCCTTGGCAAGTTCCTTTTCCCAAGCCTCCAAATCGTTGATAGGAAGATAGGTTACGTGACCATTGTCATTGATTGGTGCGATGATTTTTGGATTATTTGTTACCTCTACGGCAAGGGATGTTCTGCCGTGGAAAGCCTTCTCTATAGAAAGCACGCGAGTTCTTCCGTTGGTGAAAGATGCCAACTTTAAGGCATTCTCGTTAGCCTCGGCACCCGAGTTGATGAGGAAGAACTGATAATCTTCATAACCGCTTATCTTGCCCAAACGCTCTGCGAGTTTCACCTGCAACTTGTTGATGACAGAGTTGGAATAAAAGCCCAGGTTGTTCAACTGGTTGGTGAGCATCTCCACATAGTGAGGATGGCAATGACCGATGCTGATAACGGCATGACCGCCATAGAGGTCGAGGTATTCCTGACCCTTATCGTCCCATACCTTGCAGCCCTGTCCTTTTACAATATTAATATCGAAAAGAGGATATACGTCGTAAAGTTTCATGTTAAATCTAAGTTTTAAGAAAGACAACTCATAGAGTTATCTTATTACAAACTATTTTTTATGATAGAAGAACGAATGATTTTTCATTCGTTCTTCCGAATTCTTTTATCTAAAATGCTGATGGCTTGAGTTTCAAACCTGCTGTCTGGTCGAGACCAAACATGATGTTCATGTTCTGAACAGCCTGACCTACGGCACCCTTCAGAAGATTGTCGATGCAGGAAGTGATGAGGAGCTTATCACCATACTTATCCACATGAACCAGGCACTTGTTGGTGTTCACCACCTGCTTCAGGTCGATTGCCTTATCCACATAGTGGGTAAACTTGGCATCCTTGTAGAACTCCTTGTAACCTGCCACGATTTCCTCGATAGGCTTATCGGTCTTCACTACTTCTGTTGCAAAGATACCGCGGGCGAAGTCACCACGGTACGGGATGAAGTCGATGGCTGCATCGAGATAACCCTGTGTCTGCTTCAGACTCTCACGAATCTCTGGTACGTGCTGATGGTTGAATGCCTTGTAGATGCTCATGTTGTTGTTGCGCCATGAGAAATGGGTAGTGGCGCCTGGCTTCTGACCAGCTCCGGTGCTACCGGTAATGGCATTAACAGATACATCGCTGTTGATGAGGCCCATCTTAGCAGTAGGCAACAAACCAAGTTGAATGCAAGTTGCAAAACAGCCTGGGTTTGCTACGTGCTGAGCTACGGCTATTTTTGATTCATTTATTTCTGGAAGACCATATACAAAATCGTGAGCGGCTGGGGTTGGCTGCTGGGTAGCAACCACAGTCTCAGGGGCAAGACGGAAGTCCTGTGCCAGGTCGATAATCTTCACGTTCTCCGGAACATTGTGCTCCTTCAGGAACGCCTCGCTCTTGCCGTGACCGAAGCAGAAGAAGATGACATCCACCTGGTCGAAAGGCATTTCGGCTGTAAATTTCAAATCAGTCTCGCCATACAATCCCTCGTGAACCTCAGCCACCAGGTTACCGGCGTTACTCTCGCTGTTGGCGAATATAATCTCTGCCTCAGGATGGTTGATAAGGAGGCGAATCAACTCACCTCCTGTATAACCAGCTGCTCCTAAAATTCCTACTCTAATCATAATCTAAGTGAAGAGTGAAGAACGAAGAGTGAAGAATTCTCTTGTCCTTCTGTTATGTTTATTGTATCTTTCTAATACCGTTAGAATTAGTATCTAACGTTGTTCTCACGAGGAAGGCATATCCAAAACCCTAAATATAGGAGAAGACCTGTCCCATAGCAGCAGATGGCTACGAACCAAATGATGCGCAGGATAATAGGGTCGATGTCGAAATAGTCAGCAAGCCCTCCACATACGCCACCGATCTTTTTGTCGTGGTCGGAAAGATAAAGCTTTTTCATTGTTCCTCGTTTTTAATATTAACGCTGCTCGTCAGGATGCATACCATAATAAACACGGAGTGGGGTAGAGCTTACCTTGATGAAGCCCTTTGCATCCTCGGCTGTCCAACCATGCTGCATCTCGCCATACTCACCGAGTTTAGACTTGGTCAAATCGTCTGGTGAATCGATACCTACAGTCTGGAAACTATATGGACGGAGCTTCAGGATGGCAGTTCCGTTTACGTTGCGCTGAGAAGAAGTCAGCATTGCCTCGATATCGGGCATCACTGGCTCCAGGTACTGGCTCTCGTGGAGGAACATTCCGTACCAGTTGCCTACCTGATCTTTCCAGTACTGTTGCCACTTGCTCAGTGTGCTTTTCTCTAACAGGCGGTGAGCCTCGATGATAAGCTTAGGAGCGGCAGCCTCGAAACCTACGCGGCCCTTGATGCCGATGATGGTGTCACCCACGTTGCAGTCGCGGCCGATGGCATAAGAGGCTCCTATTTCTTCTATCTTCTGGATGGCAGCAATCTTGTCGTCGAATTTCTCGTCGTTGACAGCTACAATCTCACCCTTCTCGAAGGTAATCTTTAATTCGGCTTCCTCTTCCTGAGCTGTAACGTGCTTCAGATAAGCCTCTTCAGGAAGACCCTGTGTTGGGTCGAGAATCTCACCACCGCAGATACTGGTGCCCCAGATACCTACGTTATAAGAATACTTCAACTTGGTGAAGTCGGCATAGAATCCATGCTCGTTCAGGTAGTCAACTTCTTCCTTGCGTGAAAGCGCCTTGTCGCGGGTCAGTGTGATGATTTCAATGCCAGGAGCCATCACCAGGAAGGTCATGTCGAAACGAATCTGGTCGTTGCCGGCACCTGTGCTTCCGTGAGCAATGGCATCAGCTCCAATCTCCTTGGCATAACGGGCGATGGCGATAGCCTGGAAGATGCGCTCGGAAGAAACCGAGATGGGATAGCAGTTGTTGCGGAGCACATTGCCGAAGATCATGTATTTCAATGATTTCTCGTAATACTCATGGGTAACGTCGAGGGTAACGTATGCTTTGGCTCCAAGCTTGTACGCATTCTCCTCGTTGGTTTTCAACTGCTCGGCAGAGAAACCACCCGTGTTGGCGCATGCAGCATAAACATCCCAGCCGTCCTGGGTCAACTTCATTACTGTATATGATGTGTCGAGACCGCCACTAAAGGCGACTACTACTTTCTTATTTGCCATTTTGTTTGATGTTTAATGTGTTGTGTTTAATATTTTGTTGGCATTCTTGCCAACACCTTATTATATTACAGAGTTAAAGCTCTGAGTTGGGACCGTCTATCTTTCGGATTCTCTCTATCACATCCTGTGGAAGTTTGATAGGCAGATGTTCCTCTGGGTCGAAGAGCATGGCGGTGCATATGCAGTATTTGCGATTGGTACGATGCAGCACGTCAACGTTGATGCAGCCCTCGCAGCCACGCCAGAATGACTCGTCGTCTGTCAAGTCGGCAAAGGTAACAGGCAGATAGCCCAACTGAGTATTCATCTTCATCACGGCAGAACCGGATGTCAAAGAGAAAATCTTGGCATGAGGCCATCGCTGTCGGGCAAGTGTGAAAGTCAGGTTCTTGATGCGCTTGGCCAGTCCGATGCCTCGGAAGTCTGGATGAACAATCAAGCCTGATGTGGTGACGTAATGCTTGTTGCCCCATGTCTCGATGTAGCTGAAACCTGCGAATTTCTCTCCCTGGAGAGCGATGACAGCCTTTGCCTCACGCATCTTGGTCGCTACGTATTCTGTAGAACGCTTGGCGATGCCGGAGCCACGCTTCTTAGCAGCTTCGGCGATGGTTGTCAGAATGGTGTCGATGTACTTGATGTGACTTTCGTCTGCCACCATTACTTTTACTTCTTCCATTTTTCTCTTTTTATTTAATATCTAAGTTTTTATTATTGTCTAATAGTTTTTGCCTGCTGATAGCTTAACCATAAATGTCGGGGATGATTTCTGCCAGCTGGTCGATGATGTCTTTCTCGCGCGTACCTTCTTTCTTAACAAGAAAAATGGTGTCGTCGCCAGCTATAGTTCCTAAGATCTGCGGAATGTCGCTGTTGTCGATATTGTAGGCTATACTGCTTGCATAACCTGGTCGTGTTTTGATAACAATCATGTTGCCGGAGAAGTTGATAGAGGTAAATCCTGAAGTCATTAGCATCTCGCGGGCTGAACGTGGATTGGGGACACGTTTGTACATTGTCTCGTTGGGCAATACGTATACATATCTTCCGTTCATTGATGCAGCTTTTGCAACCTTCAACTGTTTGAGGTCGCGACTCAGTGTGGCCTGGGTTACGGTATAACCTTCCTTGGCCAATGCCTGTAAAACTTCTTCCTGAGAGCCTAACTCCTGGCTTGAGATAAGCATCTTTAGGGCTTCCATTCTGCTCGTCTTAATCTTCATGCTTTGAATTTTTATTCATTATTCGACTGCAAAATTACAGTTTTTTATTGTTACTGCCAAATAAAATCGTATAAAAATGATAAATAAGCTAACGTTTTGTAGTTTTATATGTGTATAGTTGGTATAAATATGCGAGTTAGGGTGACTTGAAAAGCCTTCTGTGGAGCATGGGGAAATATAAAGTTTGTAAAAACTTTCTTTTTATTGAAAGTTTTACGTATATTTGCAATCTAAATCATACTTTTAATAACTAAACTTTATAAAAACCGTAACGATGAAACAGACAAATGTGAAGCCTGCAGATGGCAAGTTGGGTATTATGGTCGTAGGTTGTGGCGCAGTTGCCACAACTTTTATGACAGGTGTGTTTATGGCTCGTAAGGGCTTGGCCAAGCCAGTGGGCTCAATGACCCAATATGATAAGATTCGTGTGGGCCGTGGTGCTGACAAGAAGTATCTGCATTATAAGGATATTGTTCCTTTGGCAAGTCTTGATGATATCGTGTTTGGAACCTGGGATGTTTATCCTCAGAATGCATATCAGGCTGCTATGTATGCAGAAGTGTTGAAGGAGAAGGATATTAATCCGGTTCGTGAGGAACTGGAAAAGGTGGTTCCTATGAAGGCGGCCTTCGATAAGAATTATGCAAAGCGCCTTGATGGTGACAATGTGAAGGACTGCAAGACCCGTTGGGAAATGGTAGAGGCTTTGCGTCAGGATATTCGTGACTTCAAGGAAAAGAACGGATGTGCACGTATCGTTGTTATCTGGGCTGCTTCTACTGAGATTTATGTGCCTGTAGATATGGAAATCCATGGCACGTTGGCTGCTCTTGAGGCTGCAATGAAGGCAGACGACCGTGAGCACATCGCTCCTTCTATGTGCTACGCTTATGCTGCATTGACCGAGGGTGCTCCTTTTATTATGGGTGCTCCTAATACTACTGTAGATATTCCTGCTATGTGGGAACTCGCCGAGAAGACCAAGATGCCTATTGCCGGCAAGGACTTCAAGACGGGACAGACTCTTGTAAAGAGTGGTTTTGCTCCTATTATCGGTACCCGATGCCTCGGACTGAATGGATGGTTCTCTACCAATATCTTGGGCAATCGTGACGGTCTGGTGCTCGATGAGCCTGCAAACTTCCATACCAAGGAGGTCAGCAAGCTTTCTACTCTTGAAACAATTTTGAAGCCAGATGTACAGCCCGACCTCTATGGTCACGGCAATGATGAGGATACGCAGTATTATCACAAGGTTCGCATCAATTATTATCCTCCTCGCAATGACAACAAGGAGGGCTGGGATAATATCGATATCTTTGGCTGGATGGGTTATCCTATGCAGATCAAGATTAATTTCCTCTGTCGTGACTCTATCCTGGCAGCTCCACTGTTGCTCGACCTCACCTTGCTGAGCGATTTGGCTGCCCGTGCTGGCCGTTATGGTATCCAGCGTTTCCTGAGTTTCTTCCTCAAGGCGCCTATGCATGATTATACCAAGGGCGAGGAGGCAGTCAATCATCTCTACCAGCAGTATACCATGCTGAAGAATGCTGTTCGTGAGATGGGCGGTTATGAGGCTGATGAGGAAATTGACTAATCGAAATCTAAGATAAGTACATGAAGATAGAGTGCCTTACCTTTTTTATATATGGTATGTGTGTCATGTTCTACTCCATGATGGTGTGGATGTTCTGGCGCAAGGGTAATGACAAACTGTCGAGGCTGATAATGCTCTTGATGGTAGTGCTTGATCTGGAGTGCCTGAAGGATTTGGCACTCTATCTTTCTGACTTTGAACTCCATAAGTCGATGTGGCATTGGGTGAATGCTACCGATACGGTCGTTGTGCCTGTCTATACTTTTGTGCTTATGGAACTGGTGAAGCCCGGTTGGCTTTCCTGGAGAAAGGCAGCGCTTCATGAGGCTTCTTTTCTTTTGCCTCTGGTCTTATATGGGATTACTGACAAATTGCTTTGGTTTGATGTGCTGACTGCATGGTGCTTTGTGTATGGAACGGTGACCTATTTCCTGATGTTCTATCTTATTAGCCGTTATCATCGGCAACTGAAGGAGCGGTTCTCCTATCAGGATAATATTAATCTCAACTGGTTGAGGGGTATTTTGTCGTGCTTCTTCGTGATATTGTTGGTTTGGGTATTCAGTTGTTATATGGTGGATGCTCAATTCGACAACATCTATATGCTGTTTTCTTTGGGCGCATGGATGTTCGTCTGTTTTTTCCTTTATAAGCACGAATCGGTTATCGAGGAATTGGGAGATATGGATGAAGACGAAGTGGCGGTTGGTTCTGAGGAAATAAGTCTCAGTGGACTGGAAAAAGAGTTAAACAAATTGTTTATAGAAGAAAAACTTTATCTTAATCCGCAACTCAAACTTTCTGATGTGGCAAGACAAGTGGGTACGAATCGCACTTATCTGAGCCGATTTTTTAATCAGGAGAAGCAGATGACGTTCTTTGATTATGTCAATAATCTACGTGTGGAACATGCTGTGGGCTTGCTCCAAAAGTCAAACCTCCGACTGAACGTCATTGCCGAACAGTCGGGATTTAATTCAATATCAACCTTCAGAAGGGTTTTTGCCGCTAAGCAACAATGTACCCCTTCTGAATATCGTAAACGCTTCCTTTAATAGGAATGCAATGTCCTGTTATGTGTAAACTCGAGCTTTCTTATGGCTGTACATCCCACTGGATAGGCACGTTCTTCATGATCAGCAGACCTTTCTCGTCATAACTGAGCGAGAGGGCAATCTGAGCTTTTTGTATTATTTTGGCTGACTTCTTCACGTTGGTGAAGGTGCTGCTGTCCTTAAGGATGATTTTCATATAGATGCCTTCCGAGACGGAGTAGGGAGTCCATCCTAAATAACGTGGCTCGCTCACGTTGCCTTCTTCGTCGATGAGCATGACTGGCCAATTGCTGTTGCCGCCAATGCTGATTTCGTTCTTGTTGGCAATCATCTTTACCTTCAACACCAGACTAACCTCGCCGTAGTTTTCGGATGTGCTTTTGCCGTATGCTCCTACTAACTGTACGTCTACTTTGTCTTTTAAAGGATTGATGAGAGTTCCTCCTGTTGCGATAGGCTCTTCTGCAGCATTGCTGGCTGCAGGCTTCGCTTGGGGAGTCTCGGTTTTAGCTGGCTCACTGGAAGGGGTCAGAACTTTCTTGGCTTTTTTAAGAATGCTTCCAAAGCCTTGGGCTTGCATAGGAGTGGCACACAATGCAAATGCTGCGATAATGATCCAAAATGATTTTTTTGTTCTCATAATAATTTCTTTTTTATTTGTTGATAGATTGTATAATCGTTAATTTGTCGAGTGCAGCTTTTCTTCTGCAAAGAAAATGCAAACGAGCGCAAAGAAAGCTTTCTTTCAATTTGCCGAGTGCAGCTTTTCTTCTGCAAAGGAAATGCAAACGAGCGCAAAGAAAGCTTGCTTTCAATTTGCCGAGTGCAGCTTTTCTTCTGCAAAGATATAAAAAGTTAGCTTTGGCAAAAAGTCGGTGTGGCGATTATTGATGTTTTGCTCCTTTTATTTTACCATATGCTCCTGTATTTACGAAATGATAGGGATGGTTGTATTTCTGGGAGGTTGTTGATGGTAGACCGAATGTAGGAGGAAATAGTAAAATACAAAAAGCTGGCTTCAAATCCGAAACCAGCTTTTTTAGGATAATTATAATTTTGTTGTATGAAGTCTTCTGCGAAACTTTAGTCTATCTTAGTCTCTGTTGCTGCCGAAGATACGGAGCAGATAGAGGAAGAGGTTGATAAAGTCGAGATACAGAGTGAGCGAACCAAGAAGGGCCAGTTTTTGTGCACCTTCGCTCATGTCGGGCTGCATCAAGAGCATCTGCTTGATTTTCTGTGAATCCCAGGCTGTGAGGCCAATGAAGATGGCAACACCGATGTAGCTAAGAATGTAGTCGAAGCCAGGGCTCTTCAAGAACATATTCACGACGGTAGCGATGATGAGGCCGATCAAAGCCATGAACAGAATCTTCCCAATCGAGCTGAGGTCGCGCTTGGTGGAATAGCCATAGAATGCCATGGCTCCGAAGGTGCCTGCTGTTATGAAGAATACTTTTGCTATTACCATTGGCTCGTAAATGATAAAAATCGAAGAGAGCATAGCGCCATTAAGTACAGAATAGATAATGAACAGCAGTGTTGCTGTGGTCAGTGATAGGCGATTGATGGCGCCACTGATGATGAACACGAGTGCGAGTTCGCCAATGATAAGTCCCCACATCAATGCGGAATTTGTGTAAATGGTGTTCAGCAGGGCTGGACTGTTGGCTACACTGTAAGCGGTAAAGCCCGTGATGACCAAAGCCAGTGTCATCCAAACGTAAACCTTTCGCATGAGAGCAGCAAAGGTGCCGTCGAGTCCGCGGGCTTTCTCGTTAATACTGAAGCCTGTGTCTTGGCTTGTGCCGTTAATACGGTCGTACATTTCTTTTTCTGTCATAGTTATTCTTTTTTTTGTTTATATTCTTGTTTTGCTAATCGCCTTTTACGAATAGTCTTTGTCATCTTGATAATGAAAATACAAAGATAATGCCATTTTTTGTAATTACTTCTCTTTGACTGCATTATTAACATTTGTTACGTCATTTTTCTTTTATCTGTCATTTTGGCCTTTTTTGTAGTGCTGACCTGTTGTCTTAGCACCTGTCAATTTTTTGGGGGTATTGAAGATTGAGGCGGACTTCGTTGGCGGCTTGTATCGGTCTTAATAGATGACCGGGCTTGGTCTTAATAGATGGCTGGCGTTGGTCATAATAGACGACCGAGTTCTGTCTTAATAGATGACTGGCGTTTGTCGTCATAGATGTGCAACTATGTACCTTGCCCACTATGATGGGCAACTTTACTCATAACGATGAGCAACTTTGCTCATCCTCATGGGCAAAGTTGCCCAACGCCTTGGGCAGATACTAATAAAGCCCTTCGTTGACTTCTCTTGATGGTAAACGATAACTTCTCTTAATGGTAAAAACGAACATACTTGCGATTGCTAACCAAGATACTTGCGGATTCCTTCGCCTGTGCGCCCGCACACGCGCAGCCCGCGCTCCCGTGTGTATAATAT
>OMCT01000110.1_pt1 | contig 66790 bp, 51 predicted proteins | sample 1674301 | NCBI WGS metagenome assembly OMCT01 (sample SAMEA103958158, study PRJEB25191) | human gut metagenome
AACCTATAGTAGTAATCTGGCAAAATGGAGTCAACCTATTTCAGGACAACACACAGCCAGCCTGACGGGTGCGGCCGGGACACTCGACTTCGCTACCGATACCTACGGAGCCGCTTCGAGCGTCGTGCTGCCCTTCACGAAGATTACCGAAGGAGCCGATGCCGGCAAGTGGACGGCCACGGTGCGGCTGCTGGGTGTGACCGGCACGGAGCAGCTGCTGACGGGTGAAATCCGCTATGCGGACGGCAACCCGCTCCCCACGACGCTGGAGAGCGACCTCACGGAAGCCCTCAAGGATTTCAACGCCGGAAAGAGCGAGTCGCTGACCCTCGGAGGCACACTGGTCGAGACCCCAGAAGAGACGGAATTTTCGGGATTCGAGATTACCGGATGGGAAACGGTGGACGGAGGCAACGTTAGCGCGGAAATGTAATATATACACTATGCAATTAATATAAAAAACAGATTTACAATGAAAACCCGATTTTTTGCTTTCGCAGCGCTGGCATTGTCACTTGCCGCCTGCAACAACGACAACGAGAATCTGAACAACGACGGCCCCGTGGCCGCCAAGTTCACCGCCGACATCTATGAATCTGTATCCACCCGCGTCAATCAGAACGGTACAGACTGGACTGACGGCGACTGCATCGGCATCACCGGCGCCGGCTTCATCAACATACCCTACGTGAGAGAGAGCGGCCAGTTCGTGCCCGAGGATAAGACCATCTATTTCAATGATACCGAAACGAAGACCTTCAATGCCTACTATCCGTATCAGTCTGACGGCGGAACGGTGACCGTCAACACCGCAGCCGACAAGCAGGGCCCCGGCATCGACTTCCTCTTTGCCTCGGGAGCGAAGGGAAGCACCCGCAGCCCGGAGGTGAGCTTCACCGACAAAACCGACAAAGGCGGTGAAGACAACTCCTTCCACCACCGCATGAGTCTCATCAAATTCACCTTCAAGCCAGGCGACGGCCTCATTTTCAACGGAATGGAACCTGCCGGCTACACGTTGGACGGACTGAAGCACGAAGGCACTTTCGACACGGCTACCGGAACGACTGCCGTAACCGCAGCCGTCGAATCGCCGATTACCATGCAGCTGGGCGGTGCCACCACTTCGCAAGTCATCATTCTCCCGCAGGGAGTGACCACCTCTCTTGACCTTAAAGTGTCTTTCAACGGACTGGACTATACAACCACACTGCCGAATCCATCCAAGCCCGAAGCGAATCAGTTCTCCGCAGGCTATGCCTACACCTACAACATAACGCTCAACAACAAGGGCATCACGGTGGAAGAACCGGAGATTACCCCGTGGGAAGACGGAGAAACGAACGATGTAAGCATCACGCTGTAAGCCCCACATACCGCTGTCCCGGCGCATGCGTCAAGCCGGAGCTGCCCATAGACAGTATGGTGCGACGGCCGCCTTCGCAGGCGGCGGCAGCACAAAACGAAAACAAATAAAAAACATCACGATATGAAGAAAAGACATTCCATCCGGATACTTCTCGCCGCAGCCGCGCTGCTCCTTGCCACGGCTGCCTGCACGAAGGACGAACTGGCGGACGGTGACCGTCTGCCCGAAGGACAATACCCGCTGGAGATAGCCCGCATCACCCTCGGTGTGGAGGGCGGCGAGGCGCAGCCGTGGGGCGCACCGGCGACGCGCGTCAGCGAGAACGGGGACGGCAACAGCAGCACGTTCGATGCGGGCGACAAGTTCGCCGTACAGATAGACGGCGAGGGAGAGGTCGGCACCTACACCGTGCAGGACGACGGTTCCGCCGAAGCCGAAATACCCCTGTACTGGAGCGACAGGGACGAGGACCACACCGTCACCGCCTGGTATCCCGCCACGGACGGCACCCTCGACCTCGGCGACCAGAGCCAAAGTCTTGCCTACCTGCTGGGCGCCACGGGCACGGGCGACTACCAGACCGACGTCACCCTGAGTTTCACCCACGCTCTGGCGAAGGTGCGCGTGACGCCCACGGACGATGCACTCGGCGAAGTGCAAAGCCTCCAGCTCTATGCCTACACACAGTGTACTTATGAAAAGGGCACGGTCGTGCAAGGCTCGCAAGAGGACTGGATAGAGATGAAGAAGTGCGAATACAACGGCGTGACCTGCTGGGAGGCGAACGTGGTGCCCGGCTACACAATAACCAAGCTGCAGGCAAACGGCACCGAGGTGCGCGAACTCTCCTCCGGCATCACTCCCGTGGCAAGCAAGTTCTACAACATCACGCTGAACAAGGACAAGGGATATACCGACGACGGACAGGGCAACTACACCGTGACCTCCGCCGAGGGACTGAAGAACATCGCCAAGCTGGTGAACGATGGAAATACCGGCATCGACATCACCCTGACCGGCAACATCACCCTGACCGGGGACTGGACGCCGATAGGCACAAGCATCAGCAACGCATACAAAGGCACCTTCGACGGCGGCGGCCATACCATCACGGGGCTGACCGTTACGACGAGTGACCAATATGCGGGCCTGTTCGGCTACATCGGCTCCGGCGGCACGGTGAAGAACGTGGTGCTGGAGGGCGTACAGATAGAAAGCGATAACGATATGAGCGATGTCGGCGGCGTGGCGGGACAGAGCTATGGCAACATTGAAAACTGCTCGGTGTCGGGCAGCGTCAGCGTCAGCGGCACGAACAGCATTGCTGGTGGCGTGGTGGGCTATCAAACGGGCGGTTCCATCACCGGGTGCAGCTCCTCGGCCACAGTGAATGCAGGGGGTGTAGCCGGCGGCGTGGTAGGTCTGGCGGATGGAGGTGCCACCCTGACCGCCTGCTATGCCACGGACAACGTGACCATTGAAAGTAGCGGTACAGGCTCCTATTTTGCCGGCGGTGTAGTGGGAAACAACGGCTCATCCAGCACCCTCAAAGCCTGCTATGCCTGGGGCAGCGTGACCGGTAGCGGAAGCGGCACCGTCTATGTAGGCGGCGTAACGGGAAGCAACGATTTAGGCACCCTGACTGCCTGCTACCATGCCAAAGGGACTGTCAGCGGTCCGGGAGGAGCCACAGGCGGCGTGGCGGGACGGAACTTCAAGGACTCCATGTTTGGTGGCGGTATCATCACCGCCTGCTACTGGGGAGACAACGGCCAGACACAAGGCATCGGTGAAGACCAGGTAGGCACCGGCGGAACCACACAGGTGACGGACGGTAACTGGTCAGGAGCCAAGGATGCCATGAACGCCGCCCTGAACGAATCAGGCTGGCGTTACGAACTCACCACCGGAACATTACCTACATTATTGAAAAGATAGTAAACCATCGGGCGGGAAAAGTTCCGCCCGAAACGGGAGGCTACCTCCCGCGCATCGGGAAGCCACCTCCCACATATCGGGAAGCCACCTCCTGCACATCGGGAGGCCGCCTCCCGCACGCCGGACACTCCGGCACACACGCACAGCAAAAAGAAAAGCCAAGGACGGAGGCTTGTTCCGCCCGCAATATAAACCTGAAAAAACGAAATGCTATGGCTATCAAGTACAGACTCTATCAAGACAACCGAGAGAAATCGCCCCAGAAGGGCAAGTGGTATGCAAAGGCCGTGCCCGACGAAGTGGTGGACACCGACCAGCTGGCCGAACTCATCCAGCGCAACAGCTCGATGAAGCGCTCCGACGTGCTGGCCGTGCTGACCGAACTTTCCGAAGTGCTGCGCGACCAGCTGCTGGCAGGCAACCGCGTGAAAATCAACGGCCTGGGCTCGTTCAAGGTGGGCTTCAGCTCCAAACCTGCCGACACGCGCGCCGAGTGGGTGCCCACGACGCACGTCACCTCCACCCGCATCAACTTCCAGCCCGAAACCATGGACACCTACTCGGGCGGCAAACGCACCCGATCCGCCGCAGCCCTGCAGGGCATCGAGTTCACCGAACTGCGTGGCTACGACGACGGCAAGGAAGGCGGCACCTCGACCGGCGGCGGAACGACGGAACCGGGAGGAGGGGAGGACCCGCTGGGATAAGGATTTAATGGATAATGGAGAATGGAGAATGGAGAATGGAGAATGAGGAATGGGGAAAATGAAGAATGAAGAATGAGGAATGAAGAATGGGGTATCTCGGCTCCCCTCCTTCGGGAAGGAGGGGTGCCCAACGGGCGGGGTGGTAGGTTTTACGGATTACTGAATATCAACACTTTCAGATACCATCCGACGCATCCCTCCCTGCCTTCCTTCTACAGAAATCACTCGTCCGAGAAGTGCACCAGCACCTGACGGTACGAATTGAATATCTTCGACTTCGACACAAAACCCAGATACTTCCCGTCGGCATCGACCACGGGAAGGTTCCATGCCTGTGTGTCGTCAAAAGTCTGCATCACCTGCTCCATGCTGTCGGTATCGAGCAGGCGTGCCGGAGCCGAAGTCATGAACTTGCCCACCGTGAAGCGGTGATAAAGCTCCTGTCGGAACATGATGTTGCGAATGTCGTCCAGCTGGACGATGCCCAGCAACTTGCCTTCCTGGTCGGTGACGGGGAAGACGTTGCGCCTCGACTGGGAAATGGCCCGTACCATTTCGCCCAAATCCATGTCGGGACGAACCGCAATGAAGTCCTTCTCCACCACGTTCTCCACCTTCATCAGCGTCAGCACGGCCTTGTCCTTGTGATGGGTCAGCAGCTCGCCTTTCTTGGCCAGACGCATGGAATAGATGCTATGGGGCTCGAAGACGATAATCGTCAGATAGGAACTGACGGAAACAATCATCAGAGGCAGGAACAGGTCGTAACCGCCCGTCAGCTCGGCAATGAGGAAGACACCCGTCAGCGGGGCATGCATCACGCCGCTCATCACGCCCGCCATGCCCATCAGGGCAAAGTTCTTTTCGGGCAGGTAGGCCGTCACGTCGAACTCGTTGCTGAAGTGCGAGAACACGAAACCGGCAATACAGCCCAGATAGAGCGAAGGCGCAAAGATACCGCCACAACCGCCGCCCCCGTTGGTGGCACTCGAAGCGAACACCTTGAACAGGATAATCAGCATCAGGTAGATGAGCAGCAGGTGGCTGTGCCCGTAAAAGAGGGAGTTGTTCATCACCGTGTCCCACTCGGCATTGCTGGTGCCGTTGAGCAGCAGTTCGATGGTGTCGTAGCCTTCGCCGTAGAGCGGAGGGAAGAGGAAGATGAGGATGCTGAGCATGGCACCGCCCACCATCAGTTTCTTGTATGGCTTCTGCAGTTTGGCAAAGACGCCTTCGACCGAATTCATGGCACGGGTGAAGTAGAGCGAAACCAGTCCGCAGAAGATGCCCAGCATGATGACGTAGGGAATGCGCCCCAACTCGAAAGGCTGGTCCAGGTGGAACTTGAACATGGCTTCCTGCCCGGTCACCACGTAGGAGACCGTTGCCGCCGTCACCGCCGATATCAGCAGGGGCAGCAGCGACGACATGGTGAGGTCGATCATCAGCACCTCCAGCGTGAACACCAGTCCCGCTATGGGCGCCTTGAAGATGCCCGCCACGGCACCCGCCGCACCACAGCCCACAAGGAGCATCAGCGTGCGGTGCTCCATCTTGAAGACGGAACCCAGGTCGGACCCGATGGCCGACCCCGTCAGCACGATAGGCGCCTCGGCTCCAACCGAACCACCGAACCCGATGGTGATGGAGCTGGCGATGATGGACGACCACGTATTGTGCCGCTTGATGCGCCCCTGCCGCCGCGAAATGGCGTACAGAATCTTGGTGACTCCGTGGCTGATGTCGTCCTTCACCACATAGCGCACAAACAGTCCGGCCAGGAAGATACCCACTACCGGATAGACCAGATACAGGTAGTTGGCCTCGGTCGTATCGAAGTTCTCCGTCAGGAAGATCTGTATCCAGTGTATCAGCATCTTCAGTATCAGTGCCGCGAAAGCCGTGAAGATGCCCACCAGGAAGCTCAGGATGAGGATGAACTGTTTCTCCTTCAGGTTCTTCTCGCGCCAGATGATGAAGCGCTGCAATCTGCTTTTATGTTCTTTTGCCATTGCTCTATTCCCGGATTATTTTTATCAGTCCGCCCTTGTCGAGCTTGATGATGCTGGAAGGTTTGGGGTGTCCGGTCTCTTCCTGACGGAAACCCACGATATAGTCGACAGCCGACTTGATTTCCTCGCTGATTTCGCTGAAGTTGGCGGGCGACGGCTGTCCGCTGATGTTGGCCGACGTCGAAACGATGGCCTTGCGGAACTGCTGGCAAAGGCGTTTGGAGAACGCTTCATTGGTGACACGGATGCCTACGCTGCCGTCGGCGGCAAGCAGGTTGGGCGCCAGGTTGCGCGCTCCGGAGTAGATGATGGTGAGCGGCTTGTCGGCCAGTTCGATGAGGTCCCATGCCACTTCGGGCACGTCCTGCACGTAGAAGTCCACCTTCACGGCCGAGTCGACCAGCACCAGCATGGCCTTGCTGTCGGCACGTTGCTTGATTTCGTACACGCGGCGCACGGCTTCTTCGTTGGTAGCGTCGCACCCAATTCCCCAGATGGTGTCTGTGGGATACAATATCACCCCGCCCCGGCTCATCACCTCGCAGGCTTTTTTGATGTCTTCTGTCATTTCTTGCTGTATAATTTCATTGATTAAACACGCAAAAATAGTATTTTTGCAGCGATAACTAACAACGTTTCGAAGAAAACAATGGAAGAAATTCACTTTAACCACACACTGCCTATACAACTACGCTTTAACGACGTCGACAAGTTCGGACACGTCAACAACACCGTCTATTTCTCGTTCTACGACTTGGGCAAGACGGAATACTTCGCTTCGGTGTGTCCGCATGTCGACTGGGAGAAGGACGGCATTGTCGTCGTCCACATCGAAGCCGACTTCCTCTCGCAAATCTACGGTTCCGACCACATTGCCGTGCAGACTGCCGTCACCGAAATCGGTACCAAAAGCTTCCGCCTGGCGCAGCGGGTCATCGACACGCTGACGAACGAAACCAAATGCGTCTGCACCTCGGTGATGGTGGCGTTCGACCTCACCAAGCACGAATCCAAACCCCTGGAGCAGGACTGGATAGATGCCATCTGCCGATACGAAGGCAAAGACCTGAGGAAGAAGAAGTAACCCCTTCATACACATGCGCCATGCCCTACCTGCAACCCTACCTCTCGCCCTTAGGACCGATGACGATGGCCAGCGACGGCCGTTGCCTGACCGGCCTGTGGTTTGACGGGCAGAAGTACTTTCCCGACCTGACAGCCGGCGCATACGAATGGCGCGACCTGCCCCTATTCGACGACGTCCGCCTGTGGCTGGCCGACTACTTCCGCGGCTGCCGCCCCAGTAATACCCCACCCCTGCAACTCGCAGGAAGCCCCTTCCGCCAGCAGGTATGGAAACAGCTGCAGGAAATCCCCTACGGACAGACGGTGACCTACCGGGACATCGCCCGTCAGCTGGCCCGGCTGCAAAACAGCGACAGGGCTGTGGCTGCACAGGCCGTCGGAGGCGCTGTGGGTCACAACCCTGTCAGTATCATTGTCCCCTGCCACCGCGTCGTGGGACGCAACGGTAGCCTGACCGGCTATGCCGGAGGCCTCGACCGCAAAGCGGCACTGTTACTTCTGGAGGGGATTGAACTTCACCAGAATGCGGAACACCTTTCCCGGAGCAGCCGCCCATCCGGCCATGGCCGAAGCAGCCTCTTCGGGCTCGACGATGCGGCTGATTAATTTCTCAATCGGACATACACCTGTCTGCAGGTAGTTGATTACGGCACGGAAGTCGGCCGGAAGGGCATTGCGCGAACCGCGTATGTCAAGCTCCTTCTGCACAAACAGTTTCGTCTGGAACTCTACCGGACTCTTGGCATAACCGATGCACACCACGCGACCCGTGAAGCCTACTTCGTCCACCGCCGTTACGTAGGTGGCCGGACTGCCTACGGCTTCAATCACCACGTCGGCACCCAGTCCGTCGGTCAGCTGCAACATGCGTTCGTGCACGTTCTCCGTCTTCGAGTTGATGACGTAAGCGGCTCCTACCTTGCGGGCCAGCTCCAGTTTCTCGTCGTCCAGGTCAACGGCAATGACGGTAGCGCCGCGCAGCGAAGCACGGATAATGGCACCCATACCGATCATACCGCAACCGATGACCATCACCCGTTCGTTATCGACCACCTGACCGCGCGAAACGGCATGGAAACCGACACTCATCGGCTCGATGAGCGCACAGTCGCGCGACGACATCGACGGAGCGGGAATCACCTTCTGCCAAGGCATGACGGCATATTCGCACATCACGCCGTTGCGCTGCACGCCCAGCGTTTCGTTGTGCTCGCAGGCGTTGACACGACCGTTGCGGCACGAAGCACATTTTCCACAGTTGGTATAGGGGTTCAGTGTCACGCTCATGCCTTTGGCAAACAGGCCTTCGGGTACGCCCTCGCCTATTTCCTCGACCACAGCGCCAACTTCGTGACCGGGCACTACGGGCAACTTCACCATCGGGTTACGACCCAGATACGTGTTCAGGTCCGAACCGCAAAAGCCTACATATTCTATCTTTACCAAAATTTGTCCGGGAGCCACTACAGGCTTCTCCATCTCGATGACCCTCATTTCAGAAGGGCCGGTAATTTGTACTGCTTTCATTTTATCAGTTATTATTGTTCAAGTTTCTTAATCAATCTTCCAATCCAATTTTTCACAGGCGGAACAACCCTTTCCGGCAGGTGTCCGACGGGCTTCCGAGCGACACAAGTGTGGCTCGTGAGCAATGCAAGTGTGGCTCGCGAGCCGTACAAGTGTCTCTCGCGAGCCGTGCAAGTGTCCTGCAAAAGGCATGCAGGTGTCCTTCAGGAGCCGTGTAGCCGCGTGTCAGTCCACCACCTTGTAGCCCTTCCAGCCATAGTAGGCGCAGAAGGCGAAGCAGATGAGCGGAATGATATAGGCAGCGTAGTACAACTGCGCATTCACGTGCATCAGGTAGGCCGTCAGCTGCGGCAGGCAGGCATTGCCCACGATGGCCATCACAAGGAAGGCCGAACCGCTTTTAGTCTGGTCGCCCAGCCCCTTGAGGGCCAGCGAGAACTGCGTGGGATACATGATGGACATGAAGAACGAGATGCCCAGCATGGCATACAGTCCCACCATGCCTCCGAAGCCGATCACCACTCCGCACAACACCACGTTGAGCAGGGCATACACCAGCAGCATATCCTGCGGACGGAACTTCACCATCAGTCCCGTGCCGATCCAGCGGCCCAGCAGGAAAGCCAGCATATAGAGTCCGAAGTACGTGGTGGCCTCATCCTCGGGCAGCCCCACATACGTACAGCAATACACTAAGAAAAGGCTGTTGATGGCCGTCTGTCCGCCGTTGTAGAAGAACTGGGCGATGACACCCCAGCGCAGGTGCGAGCGACGCATCACGCCGAAGTCAATCAGCTTTGAGCCGGCTGCCGCCTTGTGCTCCTCGTCGCCAATCTTGGGCAACTTCGAGAAGACGAACACGACAGCTATGACAATCAGCAACATGGCCAGTACTAAGTAAGGCATCTTCATGGCATCGGTCTCCGTCTGAATGTAGGCCTCCCAGCCACCGGCATAGTCGGCAGGAAGCGTTTCGCGGGTATAGTGCGTGCCGCTCAGGATGAGCTTGCTCAGGAACATGGCCGAGATGAACGCTCCCAGTCCGTTGAACGACTGGGCCAGATTCAGCCGCCGGGGAGCCGTAGCCGGGTCGCCCAAGGCGGTGACGTACGGATTGGCCGCCGTCTCTAAGAAACACATGCCCGTAGCGATGATGAAGAAGATGCACAGGTAAGCCCAGTACTCCTTCAGCATGGCGGCCGGAAAGAACAGCAGTCCGCCAAACGCCGCCAGCAACAGACCGAAGACGATGCCCGCCTTGTAGCTGTATCGCTTCATGAACATGGCGATGGGGATGGGGAAAATGAAATAGGCCAGCCAATAGGCCGTCTCGGTGAACGAGGCCTCAAACGTATTCAGTTCGCAGGTCTTCATCAGCTGCCGTATCATGGTGGGCAGCAGGTTGCTGCTGATGGCCCACAGAAAGAACAGCGTAAAAACGAGCATCAAGGGGACAGCGTAATTCTGTTTCTTCATAACCGGTCCCTCCTTATTCTGACATGTTCTTGATGTAAGGCAGTTCGGGCAACGCACCGAAGCCGTAGAAGCTGCGGGCATTCTCGCCCAGGAAGAGCCGTTTCTCGTCGTCGGTCAGCTCGACCGACTTGCTCACGAAGTCGTACGACATGCGGTAGGTGATGGCCGTAATGGTGCGCGGATAGTCCGAGCCCCACATCAGCTTGTCCATGCCCACCAGGTCGGCCGCCTCGCGGATAGCACGCACGGCGCCGCGGAAGGGATAGAACTCGTCGTTGAACAGCCACGTGATGCCGCCCGACTCGATGCGGACGTTCGGATGGCGGGCCAGTTTCACCTGTTCGGTCCAGCCCGGCGTGGTCACCATGCCAAAGTGACCGATGGCCACCTTCAGCTGCGGACATTCCTGTATCACCTCTTCCAGCTCGGGCACCTGTGTGGCACCGTCGGCCATGTCGATGGACAACAGTACCTGCTTCTGCTCCATCAGGTGGAACATGCGCATCATCTCGTCGCTGTTCAGCCATACACGGCCTTCCTTCAACAGCAGGCGCTGGGCGGGAATCTTGATGCCGCGGAAGCCCTGCTCTATCAACTGCTTGGCCTGCTCGTAGAAGCCCGGCTTGCGGAACTCGCACAGACCGCACACGAAGAAGCGGTCGGGATAGCGGGCAGCCACGTCGGCTAAGTATTCATTCTGTATGCCGTCGATAAACTCCTGTGTGATAACAGCTGCCGACACCTGGGCATAGTCCATGTTCGACAGGAAGACTTCGGCCGAGTTGCGACCGTCAATCATAAAGGGCGGAAGCATCTGCCTCACCTCGCCCATGAAGAGCGAACGGCCGTTCTCCAGCGTGCGAATGGGCAGGCCGTCCACCACCGTGTCCTGACGCAGCCACAAGTGGGCATGCGCGTCGATAATCGGATATTCCATGGCTCACGGTTTTAAGAGTTCGCCCAGCTGACACGCTGCTGGTCGCCGATGATTTCGCGTACTTTCTTCACCAATTCCCAGTCGATGGGTTCTTCGATGAAGGACACGTTCTTGCGTACATTCTGCGGATTGGCCGTGCTGAAGAGGGTCGTGGCAATGCGCGGATTGCTGACGGCATACTGCATGGCTAATTTCTCGATGGGGTAGCCGACCGATTTACAGTATTCCATCGCCTTGTGGCAAGCCTCAACTAACGGTTTGGGAGCCGGGTGCCAGGCGGGCACGCCACGCTCGGTCAGCAAGCCCATCGACAGGGGCGATGCGTTGATGACACCTATTCCCTTCGACTCGAAGTAATCTAAGAAGTCCACTAATTTATCGTCGTTCAGGCAGTGGTGGCAGAAGTTCAGGACGCTTTCTACCGTGCCCGGTTCGGAGTGGTCGATGACCCACTTCAGATTCTCTAATTGCAGGTCGGTGATGCCCACGTGTCCTACGACGCCTTTCTTGCGCAGTTCTACCAGTGCGGGCAGGGTTTCGTTCACCACCTGATTGAGGTCGGCAAACTCGATGTCGTGCACATTGATCAGGTCGATGTAGTCGATGTTCAGGCGCTCCATGCTTTCGTAAACGCTTTCTGTGGCGCGCTTGCCGGAGTAGTCCCACGTGTTGACGCCGTCCTTGCCGTAGCGTCCTACTTTGGTGGACAGGTAGTACTTGTCGCGCGGAATGTCCTTCAGAGCTTTGCCCAGCACCGTCTCGGCCTTGTAGTGTCCGTAGTAGGGCGACACGTCGATGAAGTTCATGCCCAGTTCGATGGCAGTGAACACGGCTTCGATGCCTTCTTTTTCTTTGATGTCATGGAATACTCCGCCCAGCGACGAAGCTCCGAAGCTAAGGGAAGATACTTTCAACCCTGTTTTTCCGATTTCATGGTATTGCATAATAAATGTTTTTAAAGAGTTTGATGTATTTAATAAGTTTGTTACTATCTATGCAGACAAAGATAGAAGCAATCTGCGTCCTTTCCCTCTCAGAAGGTCGTAAAAAGCCACGTAACGGTTTACGTAAAAAGAATTGTCTGCTTCGCTGGCTTTTCAGCCGAAAAGTATTTTCTTTGCAACTGAAAAGAATCCCCACACCGCACCGATGGCAAACCCGAAACATATCTCCCTGAAAGACCTGGCACGCGAGCTCGGCGTGTCGGTGCCTACCGTGTCGAGGGCGCTGAAAGACAGCCCCGAGATAAGTGCCGACCTGCGCGCCCGCGCCAAGCAGCTGGCACAGGAGCTGAACTACCGCCCCAACCCCTTCGCCATCAGCCTGCGCAAAAATGCTCCGCGCATCATCGGAGTCATCGTGCCGGACATTGTCACCCATTTCTTTTCCTCCATCCTGAGCGGCATCGAGGACATGGCCATTGCCAACGGATACTTTGTCATCATCACTACCTCGCACGAGTCGTACGAATACGAAAAGAAGAACATCGAGAATCTGGTCAACATGCGTGTCGAAGGCATCATCGCCTGCCTGTCGCAGGAGACAACTGACTTCGGCCATTGGGCGGCACTGGCCGACATCAACATGCCTGTCATCCTGTTCGACCGCGTATGCCTGCCCGACATGTTCTCTACCGTTGTGGCCGACGGCGAACACTCTGCCCAGATGGCTACGCAGCACCTGCTTGACAACGGCAGCAAGCGGGTGGCTTTCATCGGCGGTGCCAACCATCTGGACATCGTACGACGAAGGAAACACGGCTACTTAGAAGCCCTGCGCGAAAACCACATTCCCATACAAAAGGAACTGGTGGTATGCCGCAAAATAGATTATGAAGAAGGGAAAATTGCCACCGAATCGCTGCTGTCACTGCCCCAGCCCCCCGACGCCATACTGGCCATGAACGACACACTTGCCTTTGCCGCAATGGAAGTCATCAAGAGTCACGGGCTGCGCATCCCGCAGGATGTGGCCATCATCGGCTATACCGACGAACAGCACGCCAACTATGTAGAACCTAAGCTGTCGGCCGTCTCGCACCAGACTTATCTGATGGGCGAAACTGCCTGCCGCCTGCTGATAGACCGCATCAAGGGAGACAAAACCGTCAGACAAGTAGTAGTGCCCACCCGTCTGGAGATAAGGGAAAGCAGCATCAAGTGACGGGTTGCCGCCGTGTGGCGTTCCTTCCCCCGATGCTGCCGTTTTCCGAAATTATCAATCGTACAGATAGAACATCCGTTCCATCAGTTTCCACTTCTGCGAAGAAGTGCTACCGGGGGCACACTCTTGAAAGCGGGCCACATAGTCCTCCCACTCCGCCTGACGGGGAAGATGTGCCAAACGCTCCATGGCCGAGTCCCAGTCGAAATCGAGCGGCGTTTCGACAATCATAAACAGCAGTGTTCCCGAAATATAAATCTCCATTTCCAGAATACCTACCGAACGGATTCCCTCGCGTATCTCGGGCCAGGCATGCTCGCGGCTGTGGATTTTCCGGTATTCGGCTATCAGCTCCGGATTGTTCTTCAAACTCAGTGTCTGGCAATAGCGTTTAACAGGCACAGTATATTCTCTCGTTTTATAACCTTGATTGGGTTGCATAAAAAAATGATTTTAATTGATTATCTAAATGACGGAGGCCGAAGAAACGACAACAAACAGACCAGCCTGACCGGTTTTTCCCCACCCTACATCGGGCTGAAGGCCATGCAAAGGCATGCAACAGCATTACTAAAAGACAAAGGTATAGTTTTCCTTCTTTCTTCAGACAATGACAGACAACAATCTTTTACTGCGTTTTTTCAGATTCCGAAACGTTCGGTTTGTGACGGAGGTAAAGTTAGACTTTTCCTACCGCAAAAGCAAATCAGCTACAAACTATTAAAGCATAAATAATAAAACCATGCTACTCCACACGGTACAGACCAACTGACCGCAAACTGCATGACAGGCCGTAAGCCGAAGCCGTCCCCTGTTTTCGGGGAAGCGGCTTCGACTACTTTCCGTCTGAGGATTGATTTTATTATTTCCTGATTCTGAACACCGGTGCAATCTCATTCAGCCGTTTGGCGGGAAGCTCGATTTCCAGGCCGGCGGAAGTACGGGTGAACTTCACCTTGCCGTAGCCCAGCAGTTCGACTTTCTTTATCTCGCCGGGATAGAGTTCGTTGCCGGCTGAAAGGGATTTCACAGTGACTTTACCGTCCTCGGGCCATGCCAGGGCGGTGACATATAGGTATTTTTTGGTTTGTGTAAAGCGGATCTCCTGCGCTGTGGCTTGTCCGTAAGATCCTTCGTTGAAGCCCTGGGCATTGATTTTGATGTCGGCACCGGCAATGGGGCCTTCGCCGAATACTTTCCAGGGACGGGTGTCGTAAATGGCTTCCTTGTTGATGTTCATCCAGTCGCCAAACTCGTTGAGGATGGCTTCTTCTTTCTCGTCGAACGTACCGTCGGCACGCAGGGGGACACTCAGCAACAGGTTGCCGTTCTTGCTGACTACGTCCATCAGCAGTTTCACTACGTTGGCGGCAGATTTGTAGCCGTTGTTTTCGTAAATAGAAGTGTTGTAGTGCCAGCCACCGATGCAGGTACAGGTCTGCCACGGTTCGGCGACGATTTCATTGGGCGCACCGCGCTCCACGTCCCATACCAGGGCTTTGCGCTGGTTCTCGTCGAGTATCTTGCCGAACATGACGGCCTGCAGCTTGCCCTTGTGGGTGGCCATGCTGTGGTTGTAGAAGTGAGCGGCTATTTTCAGTCCGGCGTCGCTGATGGGATAGAACGGGGCTACCGTCACGTCGAAGTACAGCAGGTCGGGATTGTAGCGGTTGATGACGTCGAGCGTACGGTTGTAGAAGTTAGTGACGTACTTCTGCGTGGGGATGCAGACGCCGTTGCCCCAGGCCCACTGACTGTGTATGGTTCCGTTGTTCCAACTGTTCTGGCTCAAGGGATGGTTCTGGGCGTAGAGGTCCTGCGGGTCGTAGCCTTCCCACCACTTGCCTTTGCCGTCTTCCTTGGTCAGCTTGCCGTCGTAGGGGATGCCTTTCTTGGGGCCTTTCGTGTCGTGGCGCTGCGAGGTTTCGTACCAGCTCCAGGCGTGGTCGGCGTGCAGGCTGACGCCGAAGTAGAGGCCGTGCTTACGGGCTGCCTTGGCCCAGCCTTCGAGGATGTCCTGCTTCGGACCCATGTTGACCGAGTTCCAAGGCTGGTACTGGCTGTCCCACAGGTCGAAGTTGTCGTGATGGTTGCCTAAGGCGAAGAAGTATTGGGCACCTATCTTCTTATAGAATCCGACCAGTTTGTCGGGATCCCACTTCTCGGCCTTGAACAGGGGAATGATGTCCTTGAAGCCTACCTCGGACGGATGACCGTAGTGCTGCACGTGATAGTTGTACTCGTTCGACCCTTCGATGTAGAGGCCGCGCGCCATCCAGTCGCCGGAGCCTTCGACGCACTGCGGTCCCCAGTGGGCCCAGATGCCGAACTTGACGTTGCGGAACCACTCGGGCACCTGATAGTTTTCCAGTGACTGCCACGTGGGCTCGAATTTGCCGGTCATCATCGGCTCGTCCTGTTCGGACACGGGTACCTGATAACTCTGTGCCGAAGCAACGCTGGCCGAAAAGAGTAACGAGAATAGCAGAATCTTGTTCTTCATAAGTAATGTTCTGTTTGGGTTAATGGAATAAGGTTGTAACTTGATAGCACAAAAATACAAAATAAGATTCGACACCGGATAGGACGATTTCGACCTGATATGATACAAAACCGACAATCTTACACCTATTCACCGAAATCGATGTAACAAAACCGATAATTCATTGTACTATTCAGGCATTTTCCTTTGAACATCCGGCAAGAAAAAGTACCTTTACCCCGACTTTAAGACACAACATATACTATGAGTTTAACCATTGACCAACTACATCCGTTGCTTCTCAACGTCGGCCTGGCCATCCACAATGCCGACTGGAACTGGAAGAACGTCAACAGCCCTTTCTTGCGGCTGTACTACGTCACCGAGGGGCAAGCGCAAATCGAACTTCCTTCGGGTACCTACCTGCTGAAGCCCGACCACATGTATTGCATTCCGGCCTTCACCAGCCACAACTATGTTTGCAACTCCTACTTCTGCCACTATTACCTACATATATACGAAGAGCACCGGCAGGAAAGCAGCATGCTGGACGAATGGGACCTGCCCGTCGAAATTCCGGCTACCGAGCTCGACCTGTCGCTCATCAAACGCCTCTGCGCCATCAATCCGCACATGCGTCTGCCGAAGTCCGACCCGACGTCGTACGACAACAACCCCACGCTGCTGCAGAACGTGATGAAGAACAAGCAACGCGCCATCTGCGACAAAATCGAGTCGAGAGGCATCGTCTATCAGCTGCTGTCGCACTTCATCAAGCGGGCACAGGAAAAGATTAAGAGCAAGGACGAACGGATACGCGCGGCCATCGCCTACATCCACAACCACCTGTACGAGGTGATCGACCTTGACGACCTGGCCGACACGTCCTGCCTGTCGAAGGATCACTTCAGCCGCCTCTTCAAGCACGAAACCGGCATCAGTCCGCTGCAATACATCAACCAGAAGAAGATTGAAAAGGCACAGCTGATGCTCGTCACCAGCAACATGCCGGTCAAGAACATCGCTTCATCGCTGGCTTGCGACAACTATTCGTACTTCAACCGCCTGTTCAAGAAGATGACGGACGTCACCCCGCAGGAATACCGCAATTCGTATCACTGATGTCAAAGTGACACTTTGCATTTTCCAACGCTTCAGAATCGCGTTTTTCGGGCCGCCGGCAAGGCCGGTGCCGATTTTTGAAGTCCGAAGGAGTCATCCCGCTGAAGCACAGCGCAGTAGCAAAATCCGTACATTTCGGCCAGCGAACAGACGATGAAAAAACGGCCGGAAAGCACCGTTTCCGGGCATCGGAAGCATGGTTTTCCTGCGAAAACGGGACACGTCCCCGAGCCGCGCAAGCGTGGAAGGCGAGCCGTGCAAGTGTTGCTCGCGAGCGATGCAAGCAATCCGCGCGAACCGTGCAAGCGTCCAAGGGCACGGAAGTGCATATTCCTTGCATACATCGTCCGTATTTCTGCATATTTATGAAGGTTTTTCGCCCGAGCGGCTTCTATAACGAGACTTCCGCACAAATGTCGCGTCATAAAATAGCGCAAATATCAGACATTTTGAAAGCAAAATAACCGAATATGTAACACACCGATTTCCGCATCAACCCATCGTAAACAGCCAGCGGTCAGCCGTGCTGCGCTCTTCGTCAAAGGCAAAACCCTCCCACTCGAAGGCGCGTAGCGGGTCGGGCGAGTCGATGCGGTTTTTCAGCAGATAGCGCGTCATCTCGCCGCGGCACATTTTGGCATAGACCACCACCGTCTTCAGCTGTCCGCCCTTCCACACCTGAAAGTCGGGCGTCACGACCCGCACCTCGGATTCGACGCGCTTCCAGTCGAAGAGGTCTTTCATCTCGGCGCTCGCCAAGTTGACCAGCACCCCGCCCCGACGGCGGATGTCGTCGATGAAGACGTCGGTCAGCAACGGTTTCCAGTAGTCGAACATCGTGATGCCACCGTTCGCCGCCAGACGCACATCGCCCTCCAAGCGGTAAGGCCGGATGCCGTCGAGCGGGCGCAGAAGCCCATAGAGGAACGAGGTGATACGCAGGTGTTCCTGCGCAAAGAGGAAGTCGTCGGCCGTGAAGTCGGCAGGTGCGATGCGTTTAAACACCGCCCCCGTATAGGCACCGATGGCAGGCATCGGGCGGTTGTCCTCGGAGCAGAAGTCGTGATAGCGCAGGCGGTTCTCGGCGGCAATCTTCGCATTGACGCGCAGCAGCCCCTCCAGTTCGGCAGCCGAATATTGCGACAGTTCGAGCGCCGTGCGCAGCGCCTCGCCGGCAAAACGGGGTTCGGACACGACAGGCACCTTCAGCGCACAACGCGCAGCCATGGTTTTGGCACAGGATATGAATGTAAGCATAATGAATGAAGTGTTTAGAGGTTATTCACCGGTCGGGTCGGAACCGGAAAACTGTTCTGCCCGCAAAGATAATACATCCCCCGCCCCTCCGCACCTCTGCCCCCACTAAAATCCACAGGCAGGAAAGATTTTCTTTAGAACAGTTCTACATTTCCATACTTTTTTCCTACCTTTACAGCTTGTTGGGAGAGAGTGCCTTTGCAAGCGCACCGCCATGCCTCCCGAACAGACGGCTCCATGCAGCTGCCACCCGCCCCACAGGGGCCCCGAGACCGGAAAAAGAAAAAACAATATATAAAATGACTCACAAATGGAATTATTTACCCATCACACCCGAACAGGCAGAGACAAGCCGGACACTGGCCCGGGAACTGGGCATTAACCCCATACTGGGACGACTGCTCGTGGAAAGGGGAATTACGACGGCTGCCGCCGCACGAAAATTCTTCCGACCGCAACTGCCCGACCTCTACGACCCCTTCCTGATGAAAGACATGGACCTGGCCGTAGCGCGCCTGAACCAGGCAATGGGAAAGAAAGAAAGGATACTGATTTATGGAGATTACGACGTAGATGGTACCACAGCCGTGGCACTGGTCTATAAGTTTATTCAACAGTTCTACTCGAACATCGACTATTACATCCCCGACCGCTACAACGAAGGCTACGGGGTGTCCTACAAGGGAGTGGACTACGCCGTGGAGACGGGCGTCAAACTCATCATCGTCCTCGACTGCGGCATCAAAGCCGTGGAAGAGATAGCCTATGCCCGCGAGAAAGGCATCGACTTCATCATCTGCGACCATCACGTGCCCGACGACGTGTTGCCACCCGCCGTAGCCATACTCAACGCCAAGCGCTTCGACAACACCTACCCCTACGAGCACCTCTCGGGCTGCGGCGTAGGATTCAAGTTCATGCAGGCGTTTGCCATCAGCAACGGCATCGAGTTCCACCACCTCATCCCCCTGCTCGACCTCGTGGCCGTCAGCATCGCTTCGGACATCGTCCCCATCATGGGCGAGAACCGCATACTGGCCTTCCACGGCCTGAAGCAGCTGAACAGCAACCCCAGCGTTGGGCTGAAGGCCATCATCGACGTCTGCGGACTGGCCGACAAGGAAATCACCGTCAGCGACATCGTCTTCAAAATAGGCCCCCGCATCAACGCGTCGGGACGCATACAGAACGGTAAGGAAGCCGTTGACCTGCTCACCGAGAAAGACTTCTCCGCCGCCCTCGAAAAGGCCGGACAAATCAACCAGTACAACGAAACCCGCAAGGACCTCGACAAAAGCATGACCGAGGAGGCCAACGCCATCGTCTCCGGACTCGACGGACTGGCCGACCGCCACTCCATCGTCCTCTACAACGAAGCCTGGCACAAGGGAGTCATCGGCATCGTGGCCTCGCGCCTCACCGAAATCTACTTCCGCCCCGCCGTGGTGCTGACGCGCACCAACGACCTGGCCACCGGTTCGGCACGCTCCGTATCGGGTTTCGACGTTTACAAAGCCATCGAATACTGCCGCGACCTGCTCGAAAACTTTGGCGGACACACCTATGCCGCCGGCCTCTCGATGAAGGTAGAGAACGTACCCGCCTTCACCAAACGGTTCGAAGAGTTCGTGGCGCAGAACATCCGTCCCGAGCAGATGAGCTCCGTCATCGACATCGACGCCGAAATCGACTTCAAGGACATCACGCCCCGCTTCTTCAACGACCTGAAAAAGTTCAATCCCTTCGGTCCCGAAAACACCAAGCCCGTATTCTGCACGCACAACGTCTATGACTACGGCACCAGCAAGGTAGTAGGGCGCGACCAGGAACACATCAAGCTGGAGCTGGTGGACAACAAGTCGAACAACGTGATGAACGGCATTGCCTTCGGACAAAGCTCGCACGTGCGCTTCATCAAGACCAAGCGCTCGTTCGACATCTGCTACACCATCGAGGAGAACACCCACAAGCGCGGCGAAGTGCAGCTTCAGATCGAAGACATCAAGCCCAACTGAGCCCTTGTGAAACCATGCGTAACCCATAGACCGGCAACCGTATGCTACCGCCCATCTACTACCAGATTCTGAAGCAGTACTGGGGATACGACTCCTTCCGCGGCATACAGGAAGACATCATCCGCAGCATCAGCGAGGGCAACGACACGCTGGGGCTGATGCCTACCGGCGGCGGCAAGTCCATCACCTTCCAGGTACCTGCCCTGGCACAGGAAGGGTTGTGCCTTGTCGTCACCCCCCTGATAGCCCTGATGAAAGACCAGGTGCAGAACTTGCGCAAACGGGGCATCAAAGCACTCGCCGTCTATTCGGGCATGGACCGGCAGGCCATTGTCACCGCCCTCGAGAACTGCATCTTCGGCAACTACAAGTTCCTCTACATCTCGCCCGAACGGCTCAGCACCGACATCTTCCGCACCAAACTGCGCAAGATGCACATCAGCATGATCACCGTTGACGAAAGCCACTGCATCTCGCAATGGGGCTACGACTTCCGTCCCGCCTACCTGAAGATAGCCGAAGTGCGCGACCTGCTGCCCGGCGTCCCCGTGCTGGCACTCACCGCCACTGCCACTCCCGAAGTGGTAAAGGACATACAGGCACGCCTCCACTTCCGCCACGAAAACGTGTTCCGCATGAGCTTCGAACGCGAGAATCTGGCCTACGTCGTCCGCCACACCGAGAACAAGACCGCCGAACTGCTGCACATCCTGCGCCGCATGGAGGGCAGCGCCATCGTTTACGTACGCAACCGCCGCCGCACCCGCGAGACCGCCGAACTGCTGAACAACGAACACATCACCGCCGACTTCTACCATGCCGGACTGGACGACGCTGCCAAAGACATCCGCCAACACCGCTGGCAGACGGGCGAAAGCCGTGTCATGGTAGCCACCAACGCCTTCGGCATGGGCATCGACAAGCCCGATGTCCGCTTAGTCATCCACCTCGACCTTCCCGACTCCGTCGAAGCCTATTTTCAGGAAGCCGGTCGTGCCGGACGCGACGGCCAGAAAGCCTATGCCGTCATCCTCTACGCCCGGTCTGACAAGGCCGTACTGCGCAAACGCGTGCCCGACACCTTCCCCGAGAAAGACTACATCAAGGACGTTTACGAACACCTGCAATACTACTACCAGATGGCGATGGGCGACGGTCAGGACTGCGTGCGCGAGTTCGACATCGAGGACTTCTGCCGCAAGTTCAAGTACTTCCCCGTCCCCGTGGACAGCGCCCTGAAGATACTGACCCAGGCAGGCTACTTGGAATATACCGACGAGCAGGACAACGCCTCACGCCTGCTCTTCACCGTTCGCCGCGACGAACTGTACAAACTGCGCACGCTGGGCGACGAAGCCGACCGCCTGATACAGATCATCCTCCGCTCCTATACAGGTTTGTTCACCGACTATGCCTTCATCAGCGAAGACTCGCTGGCCACCCGCAGCGGGCTTACCCGCCGGCAGGTGTACGAAGTATTGATACGCCTGGCCCAACTGCACATCGTCAGCTACATCCCGCAGAAGAAGATACCTTATATAATATACACGCGCGAACGGGTCGATATCAAAGACATCCACATCCCTCGCTCCGTTTACGAAGAACGGAAACAACGCTACGAAGACCGCATCGACTACATGATCGAATACGTCGAGAACGACCTGATATGCCGCAGCCGCATCCTGCTCTTCTACTTTGGCGAAAAGAACGAGCACAATTGCGGACAGTGCGACACGTGCATCAGACTCCACCACAAGAAAGGTTCCTCCGACAACGAGTTCGAACAACTGTGCCAGTCCGTCCTGCAACTGCTTGCCGAAGGGCCTCTGCCCCCGTCGGCCGTTACCGAAAAGCTTGGCATCAGTCGCGAAGACGCCACCGAAGCCCTGCAACTGCTGCTGGACAAGCACCGCATCTTTGCCGTCAACGGCCTGCTGCAACTTCAGCGCGGAACAGCCGGGAAAGCCACCGTCTGCTGACGAACTTCCAACCTCAGGGAGCCCAAGTACAGAAAAATCAACCGCCTCCGCCGCAGAAACCCGACAATAAATTTTTATTTGCACCCGATTTGCACTATTTTTGTTCCGTGAAACCGCGACGCATTCTTCAGTAAATCCTTGAGGTACACAACGGCGGTCTTCACGTTCGGAGGAGTCGGCGCAAAGCCTCCCTTCAAACATGATAACACTAAAAAACAAAGACGACCATGGGATTCTTCAAATCTTTTTTCTCGGGCAAACCCGAAAATCCGGAAGCCGAAAAGCAAAAAAACGACCAGAAAAACTTTGAGATATTCAAGTACGACGGCATGCGTGCACAGCGCATGGGACGCACCGATTACGCCATCAAATGCTTCACCGAAGCCCTGAAACTTCAGGACGACTTCGAAACAATGGGCTACCTGGCACAAGTTTACATCCAGACCAACCAACTGGACGAAGCCCGCCGCCTGCTGGAGACCATGACCCGGCACGACTCTAACCATACGGCTACCTACCTCGCCTTAGCCAACGTATGCTACATGCAGGAAGACTATCCTGCCATGGCCGAAGCCGCACAAAAGGCCATCGCCATCGAAGAAGGCAACGCCATGGCCCATTATCTGCTGGCCAAAGCCGACAACGGACAGGGAGACGACCTGATGTGCATCGCCCACCTCACACAAGCCATCGTACTGAAGGACGACTTTACCGAAGCGCGCTTGCTTCGTGCCGAAGCCCTGACCAAAATGTATCAATACAAGGAAGCCATGGAAGACATCAATGCCATCCTGGCGCAGAACGACGAAGACGAAAGCGCCCTTCTGCTGCGCGGAAAGATAAAGGAAGCCACAGGCGACACCGCCGGAGCCGAAGCCGACTATACGCACGTCACCGAACTGAACCCCTTCAACGAACAGGGATTCCTTTGCTTGGGCCAACTTTACATCGGTCAAAAGAAGCTGACCGAAGCCATCGCCCTCTTCGACGAAGCCATCGAGCTGAACCCCAACTTCGTCCAGGCCTATCACGAACGCGGGCGTGCCAAACTGCTGAACGGCGACAAGGAAGGCGCTACCGAAGACATGAAAAAGGAACTCGAGTTGAACCCCAAGGAAAGCGAAGCCTTCAACGGACAATACAATAACCAACCCGGTGGACGGCAGACGGATATATTGGGATTGTAAAGGCGCGTTTTTTCCCCAGTCAGGAAATAAAAGTTCCCTAACTGGAGAAATATTATTCCCTGACTGGGAAAAAAAGTTTCCTTGGAATACTTCAAACCGACATCTAAAACATAGAATACAATAAGCAGACCCGCATCAATAACAATAAACCCATACACTATGAGTAAAGAAAAGAACAATATAGCCATACTGGGAGCAGGATGGATTGCTACCCAGATGGCTGCGACCCTGCAGCACATGAAAGACGTCAACTGCTACGCCGTGGCTGCACGCGACCTGCAACGCGCCCAGGCTTTTGCCAAAGAGTGGGGCTTCAAGCGTGCCTACGGTTCGTACGAAGAAATGGTAGCCGACCCGGAAATCGACCTCGTATATGTCGCCACGCCGCATTCGCACCACTACGAACATGCACGACTCTGCATCCTGCACGGCAAAGCCGTACTTTGCGAAAAAGCCTTCACCGCCAATGCACGCGAGGCGGAAAGCCTGCTGCAACTGGCCAAAGAGCGACAAGTCTATATTGCCGAAGCCATCTGGACACGCTATATGCCTTTCTCGGCTACCATCCGCGAACTGACCCACAGCGGCATCATCGGTACGCCCGACCTGCTGTCGGCCAGCTTAGGTTATCCTTCTACTTTCAAAGAGCGCATTGCCAAACCCGAACTGTGCGGTGGTGCCCTGCTCGACCTTGGTGTCTATCCCATCAACTTTGCCCGCATGGTTTTCGGAACCGACATCGAAGATATCCGTTCGCATTGCGTAAAGAACCAATATGGCGTGGACATCCAGGACAGCATCTCCTTCCGCTACGCCGACGGCAAAATGGCAGCACTGCAAGCCACAGTGAGCTGCGCCAACAACCGCCAGGGCATCATCTCGGGCGATAAAGGCTACATCATTGTGGACAACATCAACAACCCCAATCAGGCAGCCATCTATGACGCCGACCACCAACTGGTGAAGATCTACGATTGCCCGCCCAAAATCAGCGGCTACGAGTACGAAGTGCAGGCCTGCATGGACGACCTTCGCCAGGGCAAACTGGAACCTGCCGCCATGCCCCATGCCGAGACACTGGCCATCATGCGACTGCTCGACCAGTTGCGGGCAGAATGGGGAGTTGTTTTCCCAGCCGACCGTGCAGAAGTGGTGTAACCCTACAGGAAAGGCGTTTCCCATCCGGAGACGCCTGCCCATCTGAAACAGCGACAAGGGGGGACAAATATAAAATAGATACTCTTTCCAAAAAAAACATGGAATATTGCTTGCATTTAAAAGAAAAGTATTACTTTTGCCCCGTAATCAAGAACAAAAAGAAAACAAAAGTATGAATCTGTTTACTTTCGCATATTACTTCTTCTTTTACTTTTACTTTAGCAACAAAGTAGAGCGGGAGTTTGTATGTGTCAAGTGACAGTGACGCTTAAGAACTGAATCAAGAACTTAAAGTTAAAGATATGAATCCCGCTCCCATGCTTGGAAGCGGGATTTTTTGTTACTGTAAAAAAACATATGAAAAGAATAGCCATTCAGGGAACACTGGGTTCCTTCCACGACATTGCAGCCCACCGATACTTCGAAGGCGAAGACATCGAACTGATCTGCTGCGCTACATTTGAGGACGTATTCAAGTCCATCAGCCGGGACAGCCAGGTGATTGGTATGCTGGCCATCGAGAATACCATCGCAGGCAGCCTGCTATACAACCACGAACTGCTGCGGCAGAGCGGTACGCAAATCATCGGCGAACACAAACTGCGCATCTCGCACAGCTTCGTCTGCCTGCCCGAAGAAGACTGGGACGACATCACCGAAGTCAACTCGCACCCCATCGCCCTGATGCAATGCCGCGAATTTCTGAGTCAGCACCCCAACATCAAGGTTGTGGAAGCCGAAGACACCGCCCTCAGCGCCGAAATCATTCAGAAGGAGCACCTGAAAGGACATGCCGCCATCTGCTCGAAGGCCGCTGCCGAACTGTATGGCATGAAGGTATTGCAGGAAGGCGTCGAGACGAACAAGCACAACTTCACCCGCTTCTTAGTAGTGGCCGACCCCTGGCAGGTGGACGAACTGAACCGCCACCGTTCGCACGAGGTGAACAAGGCAAGCATCGTATTCACGCTGCCCCACACCGAAGGAAGCCTGTCGCAGGTGCTGTCCATCCTGTCGTTCTACCGCATCAACCTGACCAAGATACAGTCGTTGCCCATCATCGGACGGGAATGGGAATACCAGTTCTACGTAGATATCGTTTTCGACAACGTGCTGAAATACAAACAATCCATCGCGGCCATTACACCGCTGACCAAAGAACTTAAAATTTTAGGAGAATATGAAGAAGGAAAATCTACACTGTGATACAGCTACGAGTTATAAGCCGGCCGACCGGTTGTCCTCCGTCAGCGAATATTACTTCTCGAAGAAGCTGAAAGAAGTGGCACAGATGAATGCCCAAGGCATGGACGTCATCAGCTTAGGCATCGGCAGCCCCGACATGCCGCCTTCCGAACAGACCATCCGCACGCTGTGCGAAGCTGCACAGAACCCCGACGGACACGGCTACATGCCCTACGTAGGCATCCCCGAACTGCGCTCGGCCTTTGCCGCATGGTACAAGCGCTGGTACGGCGTGGAACTGGACCCGAAGACCGAGATACAACCGCTGATCGGTTCGAAGGAAGGCATCCTGCACGTCACACTGGCTTTCGTCAATCCCGGCGAGCAGGTGCTGGTGCCCAATCCGGGCTACCCCACCTACACGTCGCTCAGCAAGATTCTGGGAGCCGAGGTAGTGAACTACGACCTGCGCGAAGACAACGGCTGGATGCCCGACTGGGAACAGCTGGAAGCCATGGATACGAGCCGCGTCAAGCTGATGTGGACCAACTATCCCAACATGCCGACCGGTGCACCCGCCACGCCCGAACTGTACGAACGTTTGGTTGACTTTGCCCGCCGCCGTGGCATCATCATCGTGAACGACAACCCCTACAGCTTCATCCTGAACGACCATCCGCTGAGCATCCTTGCCGTGCCGGGTGCCAAGGACTGCTGCATCGAGTTCAACTCGATGAGCAAGAGCCACAACATGCCCGGCTGGCGTATCGGCATGCTGGCCTCGAACCCGCAGTTCGTGCAGTGGGTGCTGAAGGTGAAGAGTAACATCGACAGCGGTATGTTCCGCGCCATGCAGCTGGCCGCCGCCACTGCCCTCGACGCCGACGCCGACTGGTACGAAGGCAACAACCGCAACTACCGCAACCGCCGCCGGCTGGCCGGAGAAATCATGCACACACTGGGCTGTACCTACGACGACCGGCAGGTAGGCATGTTCCTTTGGGGACGCATCCCCGACTCGTGCAAGGACGTGGAAGAACTGACCGAGCGCGTGCTGCACGAGGCCCGCGTCTTCATCACCCCCGGCTTCATCTTCGGCTCGAACGGTGCACGCTACATCCGCATCTCGCTCTGCTGCAAAGACGCCAAGCTGGAGGAGGCGCTGGAGAGAATAAAGAAAATGAAGAATAAAGAATGAAGAACGAAGAATTTCAGAAAGCTTCATTTGTAAATCACAGAAACAATTAATTAAACATAAGAACCTACAATGATGAATCCGTAAGAACAAGAATATGCCACCGCAGGTAATTTCTTCATTCTTCATTCATCATGCTTAATCCAATCGTTATGGAACTCGAATTAGAAAAGATTGCCCTCCCGGGCATAGACGACAAACGTCCCTTGGTGATTGCAGGTCCCTGCAGCGCCGAAACCGAAGAACAAGTGATGAACACCGCCCGCCAACTGGCCGACAAAGGTATCAAGATATTCCGTGCCGGCATCTGGAAGCCCCGCACCAAACCGGGAGGCTTCGAAGGCATCGGCGTGGAAGGACTGGCCTGGCTGAAAGAGGTAAAGAAGGAAACAGGCATGTACGTCGCTACCGAAGTAGCTACAGCCAAGCACGTGTTCGAGGCTCTGAAGGCCGGCATCGACATCCTGTGGATCGGCGCACGCACCACGGCCAACCCCTTTGCCATGCAGGAGATAGCCGACGCCCTGCACGGCGTGGACATCCCCGTATTGGTGAAGAACCCCGTTAACCCCGACCTCGAACTGTGGATCGGTGCCCTGGAACGCATCAACCAGGCCGGACTGAAACGGCTGGCAGCCATCCACCGCGGCTTCTCGTCGTACGACAAAAAGATATACCGCAACCTGCCCCAGTGGCACATCCCCATCGAGCTTCGCCGCCGCATCCCCAACCTGCCCATCATCTGCGACCCCAGCCACATCGGCGGAAAGCGCGAACTGATAGCTCCCTTGTGCCAGCAGGCCATGGATCTGGGCTTCGACGGACTGATCATTGAAAGCCACTGCAACCCGGATGCCGCCTGGAGTGACGCTTCGCAACAGGTGACTCCCGACGTACTGGACTACATCCTGAACCTGCTCGTCATCCGCAAGGACACCCAAAGCACGGAGAACCTGAACGAACTGCGCAAGCAGATTGACGAATGCGACAACGAACTGATTCAGACACTGTCCAAGCGCATGCGTATAGCCCGCGAAATCGGTTTGTACAAGAAAGAGCACGACATGACCATCCTGCAAACCGGCCGCTACAACGAGATTCTGGACAAGCGCGGCTCACAGGGTGCCTTGTGTGGCATGGATTCGGACTTTATCAAGAAAGTATTCGAAGCCATCCACGAGGAGAGTGTAAGACAGCAGATGGAAATCATTAATAAATGAAGAATGAGGAATGAAGAATGAGGCTGCGCGGTGCCCGAATGCCCTCAGAAAAATTCTTCATTCCCCATTCTTCATTCTTAATTCTTCATTTTATTATGAGAATATTAATCCTCGGAGCCGGAAAGATGGGCTCCTTTTTCAACGATGTACTGAGTTTCCAGCACGAGACGGCCGTGTACGACGTCAACCCACACCAGTTGCGCTTCGTCTATAACACCTACCGCTTCACCACGCTGGACGAGATAAAAGAGTTTGAACCCGAACTGGTGATCAACGCTGCCACGGTGAAATACACCCTCGACGCCTTCCGCCAGGTATTACCCGTATTGCCCAAGGACTGCATCCTGAGCGACATCGCTTCGGTGAAGACCGGGCTGAAGAAGTTCTATCAGGAAAGCGGCTTCCGCTACGTGTCCACCCACCCCATGTTCGGACCCACGTTCGCCAGCCTCAACCACCTGAACACGGAGAACGCCATCATCATCACCGAAGGCGACCACCTGGGGCGCATCTTCTTCAAAGACCTGTATCAGACGCTGAAGCTGAACATCTTCGAATACAGCTTCGACGAGCACGACGAGACGGTGGCCTACTCGCTGTCCATCCCCTTCGTTTCGACCTTCGTCTTTGCGGCCGTGATGAAGCATCAGGAAGCACCGGGCACCACCTTCAAGAAGCACATGGCCATTGCCCAGGGACTGCTGAACGAAGACGACTACCTGCTGCAGGAAATCCTCTTCAATCCGCGCACGCCGGCACAGGTCGAGAACATCCGCGTCGAACTGAAGCAACTGCTGGACATCATCACCAACAAGGATGCCGAAGGCATGAAGAAATACCTGGCGAAGATCCGCGAAAACATCAAGTAACGCAGTTCCGGCAGGTCGTTTGTGGGACACTTGTGTGGCTCGTCTGTATCACTTGCACGGCTCGCGAGCCGTACAAGTGTCGCTCGCGAGCCGTGCAAGTGTCCCACAACTGCCTTACAGACAGCCTCTTCCGAAGAGGCAAAAAAAGAGGGAGGGCGCAACGAAACCAAGTGGTATCATCAGCCTCCCCTCCTTCGGGAAGGAGGGGTGCCCAACGGGCGGGGTGGTAGGTTATCACCAAACATCGTATATCCATACTTTATGTTTTCACCTACCACCTCCCCCTATCGGGGACTCCTCCTTCCCGAAGGAGGAGAGGTTAAGATAGTTTAGTTTCGGTACGCCCTCCCTCAGCATTTCCTCACCGCCGTTCCCGGCCTGCGGAAGCAGGGTCAGTCTTCATCTTCCAGCGAATCGGTATATTCCAGCTCGCCCTGCACGATGAAGAGAATCTCTTCGGGGTCGTATTCACCCATTTCATCCTTACGGGCCTCCTTGACGATGTAGTCCACCACCTTCTCCAGGTCGATGTCGATGTATCCGTCATCGTCGGGAGTCGCGTCCAGAATGCCGCTCTCCGAATAATACTCGTCAATCAGGTCGAGGAAATAATAGAACTCATCGTCGGAGAACTTCTCCTTCAGCTCTTGCGGCAAATAGTTTTTGATGTATTCGATGGTCTTCTCATCGTCTGCATCCTGTTTCAAGAAATCGTCTTCCAGTCCCATAATGTATGAATTTAGAGGTTTAACGTCAGTTGTCTGATGCGGATGTTACAGCAGTGCTTCGATCTTCGACACGTAAGTCGGTTTCGGAGCCGATCCCACCTGCTTGTCTATCAGCTTTCCGCCCTTGAAGAAGAGCACCGTGGGGATGTTGCGTATGCCAAATTCGGCAGGCATGTCCGAGTTCTCGTCCACGTCGCACTTGCCGATGATCACTTTGCCTTCGTATTCGGCAGCCAGTTCCTCGATGATGGGAGCCACCATCTTGCAAGGGCCACACCACGGAGCCCAGAAGTCTATCACTACCGGTTTGTCGCCGGCCAGCAGTTCCTTGTAATTGTTGTCTGTAATTTCTAAAGCCATAGTTTCAAAAAATTTAAATGTATGAAATTGATTTCAGCGGTGGCAAAGATAATTAATTTATCCGGAAGTCAAGCTCCGGACGTTCTTTTAAATAAGAAATTAATTCACGTCCCACCGACAGTTTGACAGGCTTCGAAACAAGATCGAGCGTCTGCTTCGTATCCGTGTCGCGCACCCTGAAGTACAGTTCCGTATTGCCCGGATGCCCCTTGGTCAGCTCGGCCAGTTCGGTGATGAGGGCCGTGTTGAGGGCGTCCAGCGGGATGACGATAGTAATCTTGTTGATCAGTTTCTCCTTCACGTCGGGCAGCAGTTCCATCGAAGTGATTTTCAGTTCCAGTTCGTCCTTCTTCCACTGCTTGGGCTGACAGCGCGCCCTGATGAAAAGGAAGGTACGCTCGCCCAGGTAACCCTGGTAAGTCACCCAGTCCTGTCCGAAGAAAGGCAGTTCGGCCGAACCCGAATAGTCTTCTATCTTGGCGATGCCGTAGGGATTTCCGTTCTTGCTGATGCCTCGGCGCACGGAAGTGACGATGCCGCCCATGGTGATTTCGCGCCCTACGAGCGAGGCCTTGTCATCCAGTTCGGCCATGTGCGTGTTGCACACGTGCTCCAGCACCACTGCATATTCGTCCAGCGGATGAGCCGACAGATAGATGCCCACTAACTCGCGCTCGCGGTTCAGGCGATCCAGGTCGCTCCACCGTTCGGCCGGCAGAATCTCGGGAGTGGCAATCTCCACCACATTCTCTCCGCCGAACAGCGAATTGGCGGCTGCAGCCTTGTCGGCCTGATAGCGGTTGCCGTAACGCACCAGTGTGTCGATGAAGACTTCGTTCTTCGAGTTGACAGCGAAGTATTGTTCACGCTTCAGTTCGGGGAAGTTGTCGAAACCGCCCGCTAATGCCAGACATTCGATGTTCTTCTTGTTGCAAGCATTCAGGTTGACGCGCTGCACAAAGTCGAAGATGCCTTTGTAAGGCCCGCCTTTGGCACGTTCGTCCATGATGCTCTGCACGGCGCCTTCGCCCACACCCTTCACGGCACCCAGTCCGAAGCGGATGTTGCCTTCGGGGTTGACGGTGAACTTCAGGTTACTTTCGTTTACATCCGGCCCCAGCACCTGTATGCCCATTGCCTTGCATTCGTCCATCAGCTTGGTGATGGTGGTGATGTCCGACAGGCTTCGACTCATCACGGCCGCCATGTATTCGGCAGGATAGTTGGCCTTCAGGTAGGCAGTCTGGTAAGCCACCCACGAGTAGCACGTGGCGTGCGACTTGTTGAACGCATACGAAGCAAACTTCTCCCAGTCGGCCCATATCTTTTCGAGCACTTTCGGGTCGTGCCCGTTCTTCTGCCCGCCGGCGATGAACTTCGGCTTCATGTGGTCCAGCTTGTCGCGCAGCTTCTTACCCATTGCCTTACGGAGTGCATCGGACTCGCCACGGGTGAAGTCGGCCAGCAGACGCGACAGCAACATCACCTGCTCCTGATAGACGGTGATGCCGTACGTGTCCTTCAGATACTTCTCCATGATGGGGATATCGTATTCGATGGGCTTACGACCCCACTTACGGTCGATGAAGTCGGGAATGTAGTCCATAGGTCCCGGACGATACAGGGCGTTCATGGCGATGAGGTCCTCGAACGTGCTGGGTTGCAACTCGCGCAGGTACTTCTGCATACCGGCCGACTCGAACTGGAAGGTTCCGATGGTGCGTCCGTCGCAATAAAGCTTGTACGTAGCAGGGTCGGTAATCGAAATCTTGTCGATGTCCAGTTCCAGTCCGCGATGCAGGCGGATGTTCTCCACCGCCTCTTTGATGATGGACAGCGTCTTCAGGCCGAGGAAGTCCATCTTGATAAGTCCCGTATCCTCGATGACGGAGCCTTCGTACTGGGTGACAAGCATCTTCTCGCCCGTCTCCTTGTCGTCGGCCGTACTGACAGGCACCCAGTCGGTGATGTCGTCACGGCAGATGATGGTTCCGCACGCGTGTACACCGGTTCCGCGCACATTGCCTTCGAGCATCTTGGCAAATTTGATGGTTTCGCGCACCAGCGGGTCGGGCGATGCCTCGGCCGCCTGCAACTCGGGCACGTAAGCGATGGCATTGGGCAGGTTCAGCTTCTTGTCGGGAATCTTGTCGGGCACCAGCTTACACAGGCGGTCCGACTCGGACAACGGCAGCTTCTCCACACGCGCCACATCCTTGATGGCCATCTTCGTAGCCATCGTACCGTAGGTGATAATGTGAGCCACTTTTTCCTGTCCATATTTCTCGGTCACCCAGCGCAACACTTCGCCGCGTCCGTCGTCATCGAAGTCCACATCGATATCGGGCAGGGAAATACGGTCAGGATTGAGGAAACGCTCGAACAGCAGGTCGTACTGGATAGGGTCGATTTTCGTGATACCCAAACAGTAGGCCACTGCCGAACCGGCCGCCGAACCACGTCCCGGACCGACGGAAACGCCCAGTTGGGTACGGGCAGCGTTGATAAAGTCCTGCACGATGAGGAAGTAGCCGGGGAAACCCATCGTCTTCATGATGTACAGCTCGAATACAAGCCGTTCCCTCACCTCCTCGCTCAGCGGGTCGCCATACAGGCGCTTGGCACCGTCGAAGGCCAGCTTGGCCAGATAGTCGGCTTCCAGCTTGATACGGTACAGTTTCTCGTAGCCGCCCAAACGCTTGATCTTGGCATTGGCGGCTTCTTCGTCGAGCACCACTTCACCGTTCTCGTTGCGGGTGAACTCGTTGAACAGGTCCTGTTCGGTATATTTCTTGCGATATTCTTCTTCTGTGCCGAAGTCCTCGGGGATGGCAAAGGTCGGCATGATGGGGGCATGGTCGATGGAGTAGAATTCCACTTTGTCGAGAATCTCCAGCGTATTGGACAGGGCTTCGGGCACGTCCTCGAACAGGGCGTTCATTTCGGCCTTGGTCTTCATCCACTCCTGTTTGGTATAGAGCATACGGGTGGGGTCGTCCAGGTCCTTGCCCGTACTGAGGCAGATCAGACGGTCGTGCGCCTCGGCGTTCTCTTCGTCCACAAAGTGAACATCGTTGGTACAGATCACTTTGATGTTGTACTTCTTGGCATATTCCAGCAGTTTGGCATTCACTTTCTGCTGCAGCGGGTAGGCTTCGTGATTGGCACGGGGCACCGTCGCCTTGTGCCGCTGAAGTTCCAGGTAGTAATCGTCGCCAAACAGATTCTTATACCAACGGATGGCTTCTTCGGCCTCTTCCAGCCGGTCGTTGGTGATCTTCTTAGGAACCTCGCCTCCCAGGCAGGCCGAACAGACAATCAGTCCTTCGTGATACTTCTCCAGTTCGCTGCGGTCGGTACGCGGACGCATGTAGTATCCCTTTGTCCAGGCACGCGACACCAGCTTGATCAGGTTGTGATACCCCTTTTCGTTCTTGGCCAGCACAATCAGGTGATAACCGCTCTGGTCCTGCTTGCCTTCCTTCAGATCCATGGTACGTCGCGCCACGTACATCTCGCAGCCGATGATGGGCTTGAAGATGCGACTTTCGGCATCGGCTATCTTGGCACGGCAGTCGGCCAGCGCGGCTTCCTTGTCCTCGCATTCCTCCTTGCCGCTCTCAATATCGGCCATTTTCTTCTTCAGCTCTTTGATTTCTCCTTTCGGGCCGCCATTCTTCTTGTTGACGTAGTTGGTGAACTCCTTGATGCCGAACATATTTCCGTGGTCGGTCACGGCAATTCCCTTCATGCCATCCTTCATGGCCTTGTCCACCAGACGGCTGACACTGGCTTGTCCGTCAAGAAGCGAATACTGGGTATGTACGTGTAGATGAACAAAATCCTGCATAAAAACATTCTTTTATATTGAACGCATAAAAGTACAACCAATGAAACATCTAACAAAAATATTCCCCTAAAAGTTATCAACACTTGCATTTCTGCCAGTATTTTCTTGTTAGATTTTCAAAATAAGCCTATTTTTGCGGATAATTTTAGTAGAAAATATAAACGAAGGTAAATGGTCCGACTAAGAAAACTAAAAAAGATACGTATTCACCGTGAAGGAACACATACATTGACAGGCAGTTTTCTGTTGCTGCTTGTAGTCAATGCCGGCTTGTATTTCGGACTGGAATGCAAAATTCCCTTCTACATCGTTGCAACTATCAGCCTTGTGGTATATGGTATTATGGTGAACTTCTTCCGTTGCCCGATCCGCCTGTTTGGCGGCGACACCGAAAAGGTAGTCGTAGCCCCGGCCGACGGCAAAGTGGTTGTGGTCGAAGAGGTGGAAGAAACGGAATACTTCCACGACCGCCGTATCATGGTCTCCATCTTTATGAGTCTCGTCAATGTACATGCCAACTGGTACCCGGTGGACGGTACCATAAAAAAGGTAGGCCACCAGAACGGAAAGTTTCTGAAAGCCTGGCTACCCAAAGCCAGCACCGACAACGAACGTTCGATGGTAGTGATTGAAACCCCCGAGGGCGTAGAAGTAATGGCCCGCCAGATAGCCGGTGCCATGGCCCGACGCATTGTGACCTATGCCGAACCGGGCGAAGAATGCTACATCGACGAACACATGGGCTTCATCAAATTCGGTTCGCGCGTGGACGTATATCTTCCGCTGGGGACCGAAATCCTCGTTGAATTAGGACAACTGACTACCGGAAACCAAACCGTGATAGCCAAACTTAAATAAAACCAGCAACATCATGGCAAATCGCATTACCCGCCATATTCCCAATACACTGACTTGCATGAACCTGTTTTCGGGTTGCATAGCTGGTGTAATGGCTTTCGAAGCACAGTACGGAATGGCACTTCTCTTCATCATCATCAGTGCCGTGTTCGACTTCTTCGACGGCATGGCCGCACGTGCGCTCAATGCTCACTCCGTCATCGGGAAAGACCTGGATTCACTGGCCGACGACGTCAGCTTCGGACTGGCTCCCTCGCTCATCGTCTTCTCGCTGTTCAAGGAAATGCACTATCCCGCCTATATGGAAGGGGCTGCGACGTGGTTGCCGTATGCCGCTTTTCTGATAGCTGTGTTCTCGGCCCTGCGGTTAGCGAAGTTCAACAACGACACACGCCAGACCACCTCCTTTATCGGCCTGCCCGTCCCTGCCAATGCCCTGTTTTGGGCTTCGCTGATAGCCGGTTATCATCCGATGCTCGTCGGCGAAAGCTTCCATCCGCTTTACCTGCTGGTATTGGTGTGCTTGTTCTCGTGGCTGCTGGTTTCGGAAATTCCCATGTTCTCGCTCAAGTTCAAGAACCTGTCGTGGAAAGACAATAAGGTAAGTTTCAGCTTCCTGATACTTTGCGTCGTTTTCCTTGCCACGCTACAAGTGAAAGGATTGGCTACCTGCATCGTGTGGTACATCTTCCTTTCGCTGCTGACGGGACGCAAGAAAGCATGAACTTTCCGTCTGGCACGGTTGTTGTAGTAGAAGTTGCATAAAGAAACCACTAAAATACTTCGATACACATGTTACACTTCATAGGATTCCTGTTTATACTCATCATCGCGATACTGATTATCGGCCTCAGCATCATTGGCGGATTAGTGCGCAGCCTCTTCGGCTTCGGACGCAAGAAGACGGCCGGCCAAGACTATCGTCGCGGCGGCTATTCGTTTGGCGGGAACAACCAACAGACCTCTTCGCGCAGCAACAACGACGAAGGAATCAAACCCGAAGAAGGGGAAATACACTTCAAACGCAAGAAGATTTTCACAAAGGACGACGGCGAATACGTTGACTTTGAGGAAGTAAAAGAATAATCCGTCACGGCTGTACCTCCGCAGCCGAACCAATAACGCAAACGATTACCACTCCCTGTCCGTACAAAAGGAAACTGATTCAATCCAACGGTTGACACGCAGGACACACCTGTCAGCGCCGTTTGTTCAAGAAGAACTCTTTCATCAGCCGGGCACACTCGTCGGCCAGTACGCCCTGCGACACCTGCGTCTTGGGGTGCAATGCCTGGGGTGCGTAGCGCTGATACCCCCTCTTTTCGTCGGAAGCTCCAAAGACCAGCCGGGCAGTCTGTGCCCACCCGATGGCTCCCGCACACATCACGCACGGTTCCACCGTGACATACAGCGTACATTCGTTCAGATACTTTCCGCCCAACGAAGAGGCCGCCGCCGTAATGGCCTGCATCTCGGCATGCGCGGTGACGTCGGTCAGGGTTTCTGTCAGGTTATGGGCACGCGCAATGATGCGGTCTTTGCACACCACGACTGCGCCTACCGGCACTTCTCCCCGTTCGGCAGCTTTCTGCGCTTCGACCAGGGCCTGCTTCATGAAGTAAGTATCGTCCATAAGGAAATGAAGAATGAGGAATGAAGAATGAAGAATATAAAAATGCACAGAATTACCGCCGCATGTCGTGTTCGCCAAACAGTGTGGGATAATCCTCGTCCATGTTTTTATGGATAAAAGCAAGCACAGTTTCGCGCAGCCAGCGCGATTTGTTCGTTATCTTGTACTTACGCAGATAACTATCCACAATCCGCAGCTCTTCCTCGCTCATCAGGCAAACCATGCGTTGCATGCGTTTCGGTTCCTGAGGCGTGGACTTGGCACAGGTTCTATCTCGCTTTCTCATATTTCTCCTGCAAAATTAGCTTTACTTCTGTAAAAACAAAGCAGAAAAAAGATTAATTTTGTAGGGGAAGAACCAAAAACTGAAAAAATGGCAGTGCACAATACCTTAGGCAAAGCCGGAGAAGACGCAGCCGTGGGCTACCTCGAAAAGAACGGCTACGAGATACTACACCGCAACTGGCGCAAGAACCATCTGGAACTGGACATCGTGGCAACCAAGGATGGCGAGCTGGTGGTGATAGAAGTAAAGACCCGCCGGAACACCGACTACAAGGAGCCGCGCGAAGCTGTGGACTGGCAGAAGATACGCCACATCGTGGTAGCTGCCGATGCCTACATCAAGCACTTCGGCATCGACGCCCCTGTACGCTTCGACATCATCACTGCCGTAGGCGAAAAAGAGAACTTCCGCATCGAACACATCAAAGAAGCTTTTTACCCGCCCCTGTTCTGACGAGCAGGGGACAAACCATACCCAACATGAAAATAGAAAACATCAGCTATTTCCTCATACGAAGAAGTAATCATGAAATCCAACCTTAAAACGAGTAACGAATATGAAAACATTGCCTGAGAACTTTACGTTTCCGATGATTGAAGTCGAAGAAACCGTATCGACCAATCAGTACCTGAGCCAACTGTGCAACGAACAACCCGGTTCCGTTGCCGAGTACACAACCGTAACCGCCCAGTTCCAGTCGTCCGGCAAAGGGCAACGCGGCAACAGCTGGGAGTCGGAGAAAGGCAAGAACCTGCTGTTCAGCGTCGTCCTCTACCCCACCTTCCTGGAACCGCGCCGACAGTTCATCCTGTCGCAGATAGCCTCGCTGGCCATCAAGGAAGAACTGAACCGATGGTCGAACGACTTCTTCATCAAATGGCCCAACGACATCTACTACCGCGAACAGAAGATTTGCGGCATGCTGATAGAGAACGAACTGACGGGACGCAGCATCAGCCGCTGCATCTGCGGCATCGGGCTGAACGTGAATCAGGAGACTTTCCGCAGCGATGCCCCCAACCCCGTCTCGCTGAAGCAGATCACCGGCAAGGAACAGAACCGCGAGGAGATACTGACGCACATCCTGAAACGGCTGAAAATCTACTACGAAGGCCTGCGCATGGAAGAGCCCAAAGCCTATGCCGACGAGGTGAACGCCCGCTACGCCCGCTCGCTGTTCCGCCGCCGCGGCTACCACACGTACGAGGATGCCGACGGCCGCTTCCAGGCCCGCCTGCTGCGCGTCGAAGCGGACGGCCGCTTTGTGCTGGAAGACGAAAACGGGAAGGAACGCAGCTACCTGTTCAAGGAAGTGCAATACGTGCTGTAAGCACGAAACCGACAATGGGAAAAGGGGGAAACCGCCCAGCTCAGTCTTCGGTGGTGACCCCTACATACTGCTCTACCGCTACTTGCAGGTAGCAGGCGCGCTCTAAAGCCGGATAGCGGTCCTTGTACTGCGCGGTGCGGTCGAAGGCGAAGCAACGGAAATAAGGTGTCTGGTCGAGGTCACGAGCAGCGGCCGCAACTCCGGCATTGCGTTCGCTCAGAAACAGCTCGTCGGAGGCATTGCCGTTGTCCGACGAGAGACGTACGGGCGTAAAACTTTCGAAGAAGAAGCTGCGGGCAAAACCGTCGTCGGTACGAACATCGAGCTGCAACGGCTCGTCGGGCACAACGGCCTGTGCCGAAGCATCGAAGCTGTAGCGTGAAGATCCGGCCACCAGCGTGCCTTCGCTTTTGGCTTCATTCTGATAGACAAAGGCGTAACCTTCCAAAACGGCAGGTCCGACCTGCGCCTCCAGCATTTCCTTTTCCAACGCCTTCTTCTCGTCGTCGGTCAGGCCTTCGCCCTGCAACGACACGCGGTTGTCTATCACGGCATACTTATAGAACGGATAGCCTACCGACACGGACAGCCAATAGTCACAGCCGCTTTCGTCGCGGATGATGACGGTCGCCTTCCCAACCCCTATGGGGCGTAGCAACAGCCGGTTGCCCTCGCAACGGGCCTCTGCCACTGCATGATCGGAGCTTTCCACACGGTACTCGCCCTGCCCGCCACGAACGAGCAGCACGCGTTCGGACGTTTCGTAGCCCATCATCGTCATGCGCGGATTCTCGTTGTCGAACACGACGTCCGGGCTTTCATAAGCCAGTTCGATAGGCAAAACACGGTCTTCGCTTTCGGAGCACGACGACAGGCCTGCGCTGAGCAGCGACAGACAAAAGAAGAGGATTTTAGCAAGATTCTTCATACTGGACATTTATACACCCAATACAATATGGGCATCAATATTTAGTTTATGACTGATTTCACGAGCTACTTTCAAAGTAGGTTCGCATTTTCCGGAGATATAGTCGCTAAGTCGCGAAGGGCTGACTCCTATCAATTTAGCATTTGATAAGACAAAGATAATAAACTGATTCTATTTTTCAAAAGAGGTGCCCGGTTTTCCGAATCCGACATTGCATTTATTTCTTTTCCCTCTCCTCGTCCCCTCTTACCCTGACGGCCGGATGCCTTTCTTTTCGCTCCTCGCCTTCCGTCCGCCATCTACAGGCCATGCTGTCACTGCACGCAGGTTGCAGCGGCACTGCAAAGCCGTGTGCAGTAACACTGCAAACCTGTATGCAGTAACACTGCAAACCTGTATGCAGTAACGCTGCAACCTGCGTGCAGCGCGTCTGCAACCTGTGTGCAGTGAGTCTGCAACCAGTGTGCAGCGACCGTGCAGCCTGCATGCAGCCCGCGCAAAGCCTATTCTGCCCGAAGCAGGACTTCGGCTCCCTGAAGCAAAGGCGAAGTGAAACGGATGCGCACGTCACCCTTTTGCCCCGTAGTCTGCACGTAAGCCAGCAGACGGCCGTGGAATACGCGGCGATGGCGGGTGGTGTAGTCACTCATGTCGCTGTTGTTCGAGTTTTCAAGACCCAAGAGGCGTGCCGGCCCCTCGATGGTGCAACGGATGTCATTGTCAGCCAACTTCACCACGATGCCTTGTTCGTCAATCACTTCTACCGTCAGGTGAGCCGTAGCACGGTCGGCTGGCAGCGACGTGCGGTCGGCACTGACACGGATGGCATACGGACGACCCGACGAACGGATGCTGTAAGACGACAGCACCTGGCCCGCCTCGTCGCAGCCCTCGGCACGCAGTTCGCCAGCCTGATAGGGAATGTCCCAATGGATGATGCCGCTTTGCGGGTCGTAAGGTTTCAGTGCTCCCACTTCCTTGCCGTCGAGCAACAGGCGTGCCTGTGGAGCGTTGGTGTAGCACACCACACGCACCATCTGCCCCAGTTCGTAGTTCCAGATGTCCCAGGCGTCGGGCGACAGATAGTCGGCCTTGGGATAGGTGCCGATGTAGGTCACCGGGTGTTCGCACCACAGCGAAGCACGATGATGTCCGCGGGGCTTGGGGAAACTGCCGAAATCGAGCAGACCCGTGTACAGTCCGCGCGACGGCCACCGGCCCGCTTCGCCCAGATAATCGGTGCCGGTCCAGATGAACTGGCCGAAAATGAAGTCGCGACTCGTTACCGCCTGCCACGTGTCGATGCCCGAACCTGTCTCGCTGCCGTAAATGACACGGTCGGGATAAGTGGCGTGATCCTGGTCGTAACGGTTTTCGGTATAGTTGTAGCCCACTACATCAACAGCTTCGGGATAACCCGTCTCGTTGGACATGACTACTCCGGCCAGCGCTCCCGTCACCGGACGCGAAGTGTCCACCGCCCGTACGCAAGCCGCCAGACGGCGGGCTATCGCACCGATACGCATGGCATCGGGAGCGTCGGGCTTGTAGCCACCGAACATGGGCTGATTGATGGTCGCTCCGTCGAGCACCGGATGCGAATAGGGGTCGTTGGGATAGTCCACCTCGTTGCCGATGCTCCACAGGAAGATGCTGGGATGATTGCGGTCGCGGCGCACCATGTCCGTCACGTCGCGTTCGATCCATTCCTCGAAGAAGTCGAACGATCCGTCATAACCCGGTTCGCCCACATTCCAGCCTTTAATCCACTTGCGTTTGGGAAACTCCCACTCGTCCGAAGCCTCGTCCATCACCAGCAGTCCCAGGCGGTCGCACCAGTCGTAAAGCACCGATGCCTGCGGATTATGGCTCATGCGGATGGCATTCACGCCAATGCCTTTCAGGTTCTTCAGGCGGCGTTCCCACACCTCGGACAGTACTACGGCCCCCAGCACACCGGCATCGTGGTGCAGGCAGACACCTTTCACCTTCATCCAGCGGCCATTCAGCGCAAATCCTTTGTCAGGGTCGAACTCCAGCGTACGCAGTCCGACGGTGGTCAGACAGCTGTCCAGCACCGTGCCGTCCTGCAGCAGCTCCGTTCTCAACGTATATAAATAAGGGCTATCGAGGTCCCAGCGTTTCGGATTGCTCACCCGCAGGCTCAAGGCGAGTTTGGACAGTCCGGCCTTGCGGTCGGCCATCCGTGCAGTGCCCTGTGCCACCTGCCGGCCAGCGGCATCGAGCAGCGCAGCTTTCACTTCCAGCCGGCCTGTAGCATCCACGTGCTTCTCCACCTCCACATCGACAGCCACCACAGCCCGGCGGTCGGTGAGCGAAGCAGCGTGCCACCCTACTCCCCACTGGGCAAAGTGAATGTCTGAAGCCGACACCATCCACACGTCGCGGTAGATGCCCGAACCCGTGTACCAGCGCGAATCGGCATATCGGCTGTGGTCCACGCGCACCGCCAGCACGTTGTCGCCTTCCTTCAGATAAGGAGTCATGTCGTACATGAAGGAAATGTAACCATTCGGACGCTTACCCAGCAGATGCCCGTTCAGATAAACTTCGCTACGGTTGTATATACCCTCGAAGTAGATGTAATGACGCGCCGCATCGTCGTCGATGCGGAAATGCTTGCGATACCAGCCCACACCGCCGGGCAGATAGCCGGTACAGCTGGCTAACGAAGGCGACAAATGATGTTCAACCGACCAGTCGTGAGGCAAATCGAGCCTGCGCCAGCGGGCATCATCGTAGTCGGTGGAGGACATCAACGAATCGTCGGAGAGCGTGAACAGCCATCCGTCGTTAAACTTGCCGGCCTTGCCAAAGGATACCTGGGCAGCAGCCGGAATCACTGGAGCCAAAACAAAGAACAGCCCTAGCAGCAAAGTAATCAGCCTGTTTTTCATGATAAAGAAAATCGTTTAATCGTATTCAATAATGCAAAGATATAAAACTTCCCTACATAGGGTATCGGCAAAGCAAAAGGGTGCCCCCGTCGTCCGGGAACACCCTTCAGTATGTTCAGAGCCTTTCGGCAGGACCTCTGCCTTTAGAATCCGTAAGCGTAGATTTCGCTGAGCGAAGCATTGTTGCCACGATAGCTGGCTTCGATGACAACCTTGAAGTAACGTCCCTGGGTCGGAATCACGCCAAAGGTCTGGGCGGTGGTAATCTGCTCCAGTGAGAAGCTGCCCACTTCGGTCCACTCTTCCTTGTCGGAGCTGACGTAGAACTTACCGTAAGCGGTATCCATATACGTATCGTGCTGGCGCTGAACCAGAGCGAACTGTGCAAAGGTGTGCTCGGCCTGCGTATCGACAATGATTTCGTAAGGCATGCCCGGATTAGTTCCCGACTGCCACATCGAGTGCCAGTAAGTGCTCAGGTCGCCATCGATGGCACAGCCGGCCTTACCGCTTGCACCTTCGCCCGTAAGCTCTTCCGTATTGGCCTCGGCCGTCCAGCCCGTACGATCCAGTTCGGGAGCCATGATGCGGATGGTCAGCGGATAAACAGCCTTATCGGCCGAAATAGAGAACTGCGAAACGCTTTCGATGCGGATGGGCAGCATGTAGTCGCCCGGTTCGAGGGTGCTGGCTGTCACCGAAACCGAGATGCCCGAATTGGTGATACCCGAAGCCAGCGTTACCGACTCGGGAACGGTATAGGTTCCTTCGGGCAGCATCTGATAGACGGTACCGTTTTCTTCGTTGTACTCGGCAATGTAGTCCTCATCCACAACCAGCTGGGCGGTGATGTCCCACTTGTTGTCGGTATCAAGGCCGATGCCGATGTTCTCGGTCAGGTCGGTTGCCGAACCGTAGTCGAACTGTTCCACCGAAACCGACGTGTTGGTAAAGCCCATTGCCGGCATGATGACGTCCACAATCTGCAGAAAGAGTTCGTCCTTATTGGCATTGACGGAGTCGCTCTCGCTGGTCACGTGCAGAGGCAGCACCCACACCGACTCGGGGTCGGCCTCCATCTGCGCCTTCACCTGTTGCGGCTTCAGCGCAATGTTCACCAGCTTGTAGCGGTCTTCGACCGAGAAATCCAGATGAGTGGCATCGAGCGAGTAGCAGTCCGTGCCCAGCACCTTGTAGCTGACGCCTTCCAACTGGCTGTATTCGCTGTCCACCTCTTCCTGCGACAGGACGTTGACATCGACCGACGCCGTCTGATAAGGGTCGCTTCCGGCCTTGAACACCGAGAAGGTGTACGTGTTGTCCTCCTCCGTATCGAACAGGGTAAGCTCCTGCTTGCCGCTGTCGTTCACGTAAAGAATCTTATGATATTCCGCCGGAACCAGATTCTCCAGATCGTATTCCGACTCGTTGCAGGCTGCCAACAGAAGCAATCCGCCTGCCAACCATATATTATTTATTTTCATAAAATGCGTTGTTTATATTAAGAATATTAATATCCCGGAGCCTGTACCATCTGCGGGTTGCTGTAAAGTTCATCGTAATCACTTCTCGACCATACAGGAAGCAGGTACTGCTTGTTGTCCCACTTGAAGGGCTGGTCGATGAGCATCGGCGTGTTGAATTCCTCGAACGTCGGGTTCAGCGTCAGACCGTTCAGCCCGAAGCGCGTTCCGGCCTTCAGCATGTCGGGAGCAATCGCCCAGCGGCGCAGGTCGTAATAGCGGTGTCCTTCCTCGAACAGTTCCACAAAGCGTTCGTTGCGCACCCAGTCCATCAGGCTCATTTCCGAAAGGTCGGCCGATGTCAGGTCTCTGATGCCTGCACGTTCGCGGATGATGTTCAGATTGTCCAACGCTTCACCTTCACGATTCAGAGCGGCATAGCACTCGGCCAGGTTCAGGTAAAGCTCGGCCATACGGATGTACGGACGACGGGCGGCAGCATGGTTGGTCGAACCGCTCGTGGTGTAATTGATGGCCGGATCGATGAACTTCTTCGACAGATAGCCCGTTCCGGAAATGTTACGCGAGTCGGAAGCACGCCAACCGTTGGTGTTCGTATTCTTAAAGTTCAGCCACAGCGGGTTGCCGTTATTGATCTTCTTGGCATATTCGCATCCGTCGTAAGCAATCCAGGCGTAGAAACGGGCCTCGCGATGGGCGTTCAGCTTGATGATGTCGTTCTTCACGTCCTCGCCGTCGAGGTCGGTTGTCAGCGACGGACTGGAGGTACCTTCGTAGAATCGGGTGTACCACTCGCTCTGCGGGAAGAAGTCGGGGTCGTCCTCGGGCAATTCTCCGTTTTCGGTATAGAAGTGCTGCACGGTGTACAGAGTCGGTGCAAATCCGGCCCAACCGCCGTTCCAGCTACCATCACTCTTCTTCACTACACGGTTCGGCAGACGGGCCGTCGTAGCTTCACCGCTGTTGGTGCCGTCCGAATCGATGCGCTGTCCCCAGATGAGCTCCTTGTTGTTGTCGCCCTCGGTGGCAGTTACCAGATACTGGAACATGCGCACACGTTGCTTGAAGAGGATGTTCTCTTCCGTATCCTCCTCACGTCCCGGAATGAAAGGCAGGTCGATGCCGTCGCGCTCGGCCTTCTCGTTGGCAGCCTCGATGTCGAAAAGCTGGTAACCGGCAGCCTGGGCAGCCTCCAAAGCCTCCTGGCAGGCAGTCAGGGCGCGGGTCCACTTCGTCTCATCGTACGACGTGCTTACCAGTTCGGTGCCATAGCCCGGAGTCTCGTAGTTGGTATTCTTCCATCCCGGAGTTGGGAACGAACCGTTCCACAACGGCGAAGCGGCATACAGCAGTACGCGTGCCTTCAGACACTTGGCGATGGTAGAGGTAGCACGTCCCAGGTCGGCCGTTTCGCGCACGGCAGGAAGCACGGCGGCAGCATCGTCCAGCTTCTGCACAATCCAATCCACGCAATAATCGAAGTGCGAACGTCCGGGAATCTCTTCGTTCGTGATGTTCGGATCCACCTTCTCGGCAATGATCGGACACGGGCCGAAAGCCTGCAGCACGCGGAAGTGGTAGTAAGCCTCGAGGAAGTAGCACTCGGCCTTGTACTGCGCCTTGTCCTCCTCGGTCACACCAGTCGGCTGCAACTCGTCTATCAGGCTAAGGAAGTGATGAACGTAGCCGATCCAGTTGTAGCTGGGAGTCCAGATGTTGAAATCGTCCGACGTCTGTCCCGACGACCAGCTAAGATAATAAGAAGGTGAAATGGTTCCCCAGGCCATTTGCTGACCATACATGTTCCAATCCTTCGGGAAGATGACCTCGTCGGCCGACAGTTCGTAAGCCTTGAAGTCGTAAACCTGACAGCGGGGCACGTAGCCGTAACAGGTAAACAGGAAGCTCAAAGTAGCAGCCTCGTCTTTCATCGTATCGTCAAAATCGGCCTGCGCAGGCGGAATGACATCCAGATAGTTGCACGAAGTGAGCAGGCAGCAGGGTATCAGCAAAGCCTGCGTTATATGGGTTAATTTCTTAAATAGTTTCATATCTTTATTACTATGTATGTTAAAACCAGCTTTTTTAGAATGTAAACTGAACGCCTAAGTTAAATGTACGTTGCAACGGATAGGAGTTCCAGTCAAGTTCGGGATCCCACAACTTGAAGGGACTGAACACGGCCAGATTGTCGCCGTTGAAGTAAACACGGCACATCGGGAAGCGGTAACCGATTTCAAGCGTCTTGAAGCGCAGGAAGTTACCGTTTCGCAGCCAGTACGAGCTGGGCTGAATGTTGTTGTTGATGTCGGCACTGGTCACACCCAGACGCGGATAAGCCGCATTCGGATTGGGGTTATCCACCGACCAGTGATCGTCAGCAATCCACTGCATCAGGTTGCGCTCCAGACTTTCTACGTTCGAGCCGTCGCCACCACCCGACAGGAAGGGGGCATAACCGCTGTTGATCATAATCTTCCGCTTGGCCGAACCGTTGAAGAATACGCCGAAATCGAACTTCTTATACGACACGTTCAGTCCGAAACCGTATTGTATGCGGGGAATCTCATCGTAAGGCGACAGCATCACCTGGTCCTCGGTCGTAATCTGTCCGTCGCCGTTCACGTCGCGATACTTGATGTCGCCCGGCATGATGTTGGCACCCAGCTGCGACTGGTCGGCCCAGTTGTCAATTTCTTCCTGACTCGCGAACAAGCCTTCGGCAATGTAACCCGTCTGCACGTTCAGCGGCTTTCCGGTCTTTGTCTGCCATACGTAGGGATATTCGGGTTCGTCCACATACCGATATTCGTTTTGGTTGTAAGTAAAGTTACCGCGGAAATCTACCGTCCAGTCTTTCCCGAACTGTTTACTCCAATTGATACTCAGTTCCACACCTTGGTTCACTACCTCGCCGATGTTGCTCCAAGGCACCGAGCCCCAGTATCCCAACAGGTTGGGCCAGGAAGCACGCGCCATCAGGATGCGGTCGCGAAGGTCGTGGAAGTAATCGAACGTGATGTTGATCTGGTTCAGAATCGACATGTCCACACCGATATCGAACTTCTTTACGTGCTCCCAACCGGCATTCTCCACAGCCAGCACATAGAAGGCGGGACCACTGCGGTAAGTTTCGTTGGTAGGCAGACCGGTCCAGAAGTTGTGTCCGGCTCCGATGCTGATGTTGTTCTGATAGAGGAAGTGAGGAGCACTGCTGTTGAACTCATCGCTACCTACCAGACCGTATGAAGCTCTTATCTTGAAATGGTTAATGTATTGCGAAATCGGTTCCCAGAAGTTTTCCGCACTGGCCACCCAACCTATAGAAGCAGCCGGGAAGAACTCGAAGCGCTCGCCGGCAGCCAAACGCTCGGAACCATTGTAACCAAAGTTGAATTCGAACAAGTATTTGTTGGCATAGTCGTAAGTCAGACGACCGGAGTAACCCTGGTTGCGGTTAGGCAACACATCACTGCGGTATTCACGCATCATGTACATCAACATCGCAGTCAGGTTGTGCTCGCCGAAGCTGCGCTTCCAGTCGGCACGCACGTCGAAGTAGAAGGTCTGGTCGGCCGACTTGGATATGCCCGACTGGCTGACGTAATCGGTACCGGTCTGCAGCAGATCCAGTTCGTAAGCACCGGTAGCCGGGTCGAAAGAACCGTCCTTTACCCTATAATAATAAGGTGTGAGCGAACGCGAATAATACGACTGCGACCAGTTCTTGAAGTTGACCAATGCCTTCAGGCTTAAACCTTCGGTAATGAAACTCAAGTCCTGAGTCAGATTCAAAGAAGTATTCAACGTATTGTAATTGGTCTCCTTGAACGAACTCATCATGTAAGCATAAGGGTTGGTTCCATACACACCCGACTTTACTTCCGCGTTACCGAAGTAGATGTGTTCGTCATCGGCAGGGAAATAAGCAGGGAACGAAACCGGATTGGCCGACATAACCGCCTTGTACAAATCGGAAGTGGAATAGTTAGGTCCCTTCTGGTTACCAATCTGAGCCATCATACGCAAATCGACCGTCGTGGTATTGGTCAGTTTGTACGAAATGTTGTTCTGGAAGTTGTATTCCCAGTTATTGATGTTCGGATTGTAATAGTAGTTGGTCGGAGCATCCAACAGACCGGTATCGTGATTGGCCTGCAAGCTCATATAATAGGATACGCGCGAACCACCACCCTGAACATTGACGTTGGCACGCTGGTTATAGTTGCCTTCCCGGAACAACAGGTCGTACCAGTCCACATCGGGATAGACATACGGATTCGTGCCGTTGGCCGTGTTCTGAATCTGCTCTTCCGTATAACGGGGCGAAGTAATGGTCGTTGCGCTTCGGGCCTGTGCAGCCTCGTTGTAAGTACGCATGTAAGTGGCACCGTCAGCAAAATCGACCACATTCATCGGCTTGAAGTAAGAAGCTTCCAAAGAGACGTTGACCGTGGCCTTCGTATTCTCGGCACCCTTCTTGGTAGTGACCAACATTACGCCGTTCGCACCACGGTTACCGTAAATGGCTGTGGCCGAAGCATCCTTCAACAGCGAAAAGCTTTCGATAGACTCTGCCGGAATGCGGTTCAGGTCGGTCGAGGAGATTTCCACACCGTCCAACAGGATCAACGGAGTAGCCACGCCGCCGAACGTATTGATACCACGGATGTAGAACTCGGAAGCCGAACCCGGCTCACCGCTGGTGGTCATCGAAATGATACCGGACAGCTTACCGGCCAAAGCATTGGTCAACGATGACGAAGGAGCCTTCAGCGTGGCACCCTTGACGGTGGTGATAGAACCTGTCACCGATACCTTCTTCTGCGTACCCTGACCTACAACGACAACTTCGTCCAGCACTTCGTTGTCCGACTCCATCTTGATGGTTATCACACCCAGATCGCCGACAACCAATTCCTGTGATTTATAACCTATGTAAGAAACCTGAAGTTCCGATTTGCTGGTCACTTCGATAGAGAACTTTCCGTCGATATCCGTAATAGTTCCCTGTTCCGTTCCTTTCAACCGGATGTTTACACCAATCAATGCTTCACCGGTCGAAGCATCGACTACAGTTCCCAGCAGTGTTCGCTTGGGATTTGTCGTACTTTGGGTGACTTTCTGCACCGAATAATCGCCCGAACTAGCAACTGCAACAAGAGGATTACCGCCAATGAAACCGGCACAAAGGAGCAGGCTCATTACCAGTTTTCGATTGTTTTTCATTAGTTCTGAATCCATTTGCCAATAGATTAAAGTTAATATAAAATTGATTTGTTTTGGGATACAAAATTATTCCGCCATGCTTCAAAACGCAACTCGAAATCGTGATTTGGATATATACAAATCATTCAAAAAGCCTTTCAGCATGGGCTTTCCGTCACACACGCCGAGTACGGTAATCCACCATCGCTCTGGCAAGTTAAGGCTACTTGCAATTTCTGATCCGGACCGTTCACCGTCACATCCTGTGCAACGGCCGGACAAACATTCAACAGTAATGCTAAAGCTAATGAATTAACATTCTTCATGGTACCTTCAATTTATGTTTTTCAAACCGAGTGCAAATATATTTTGCGGAGAGTTAAGAAATCGCTCGAAATCGTGCATTAAGCAGATACAAATCGGTCAATGAACGATCCGTGCACACTAACTAACGAATTTATTAGTACTTTTGGCTTACCGAACAAGAAACGATACACCATAAAATGAGAAATGTATTATTCGCTCTATGCCTGTTGCTGCCTCTTACCGCCGCAGCTCAACCCTACATCATAAAGCACCTGGACATGAAACAGGGATTGTCCAACAATCACGTAGTAAGCATCGCTCAGGACAAAAGAGGTATCCTGTGGTTTGCCACCGAAGAGGGGCTGAATACCTTCAACGGCATAAACTTCTCGGCATATTATAAGGAAGAGAACAACCAAAAACCAAGCATATCGGGCAACGAACTGAACTGTGTGCTCGATGACCCCAAAGACTCTATCCTGTGGATTGGTACCCAACGCGACGGACTGAATGCCTACAATTATGCCAACAACACCATCACCGTCTATAAGCACGATCCAAATAATCCGGCAAGCCTCATCACAAACGACATCACCCAAATCATTGCTGCCAACGACAGCAACCTTTTCATCAGCACCTACTGGGGAGGCATAGAATACCTGGACAAAAGAACCGGAACATTCACCCACTACAATTCGCAAACCGTACCCGGATTCCCCAATAACGGCATCTGGTCCATCGAAAAAGGAGAAGACGGCATCCTCTACATAGGACATGCCGAAAACGGATTCAGCATACTGTCCACTAAAGACAAAACCATCAAAAACTTTACCCACGACCCTAACGACCCCAACAGTCTGCCTTCCAACGAAGTAGGAAGCATCTGCCGCGACCGTAACGGAAACATCTGGGTGGGGACGGGACAAGGGCTTGCCTTGTTCAATCCGGAAGCCGAAAAATTTATCCGCTTCAACGACCGTGAAAAGAATCTTTCCCACCGCATCCACACCATCCGTCAGCTGAATAACAACCAGCTGTGGATAGGCATGGAGTTTGGAGGCATTGCCATTATGGACCTGTCTCAGCACATGTTCCACTCACCCGATAACAGCCAACTGACCATCATCAAAGAAGCAAACAACGAATACGGCTTGTCCAAAGCCACCATCCGCTGCCTGTTTCAAGACGCATATAACAACGTCTGGGCAGGTTCCTACGGAGGAGGAGTCAACTTCATCAGCCAGAACCAGCCTCTATTTTCCTCTTACAAGTATTCACCCTTTCCCGCAGACAATAACTTCCTGACCTGCAAAATCGTATCAAGCGTCTGCATAGACCGCAAAGGAAACCTGTGGATAGGCATGGACGAAGGAGAAATCAACCTGTTCAACAATGGCAAACGCATAGCCTGCTACAACAAGCAGAACAAACATCTGTCCGGAGCACCGATACAGGCATCCATGTGCGACTCCAAAGGCGGATTGTGGTTCGGACTCTTCTACGGAGGCATTCTTTATTTCGACAATCAGGCCAACGATTTCCGTCAAATATTTCCTGACCAACAGAGCCATACGGATGTGCGGGCTTTCTACGAGGACAAGGAAGGAAACATCTGGACCAGCACCAGCGATGGCATCTACCTGATAGACCGTGACACAAAGAAGATAAAAGCACACTACGGTTCGACAAACGACCTGGTGCGATGCGTAGTGAAAGACACGGAAGGGAAGCTTTGGGTAGGCTACTTCGGAGGCGGACTGGAAGTATTCGACAAGTCGTTCAAATCCATCGCTTTATTCAACGTTGCCCAACAGTTTCCTTCGAACACCATCAATGCCCTCTACGAAGACAGCAAACAACGCATATGGGCAGCCACCGGCAACGGCCTTGTCTGTTTTCCTTCCCCGAAAGAATGGAAGTATAAAGTATATCGGCGTGAAGACGGACTACCCAATACGCATATCCAAGCCATCAACGAAGACCGCAAAGGAAACATCTGGTTCAGCACCAATAAGGGCATCAGTTGTCTGAGTGACAATGGGAACACCATCTACAACTACGACCAGCACGACAACCTGCCCTTGGGAAACTTCAGCCACAACTGTACAGCTACCGACTCGGCCGGACGTCTGTACTTCGGCTCCATCGACGGACTGTGCTTCTTCGACCCTGAACAAGTCTTGCAGGAGCGGCAGTCGCCACCTGCATACATCAACTACCTCACCATCCACGAACCTACCGAAAACATCGAAAACACGTCAACCATCATCCCCTTGTACGGAGCCAAAAGCGTGCGACTGGAACATCAGCAAAACAGCTTCAGCGTCGCATGCAACGTCCAGAATTATGCCCTGGCTGACCAGGTGGAATACGCCTACATGCTGAAAGGACTCGAAAGCTCGTGGTACACGGTGACCGATCTGCACAACCTGACTTTCCGAAATCTGCCTCCCGGAAAATTCCAGCTGCAGATAAGGACACGCATGCGCAACCAGCAGTGGCCCGACAATAACCTGACCACACTAAACATATACATAGCCCCGCCCCTGTGGCTAACCTGGTGGGCCAAAGCCATCTACTTCGTACTGATAACGTCCGTCGTAATCATATTATTTTATATCTACAAGAAAAGAGTTGATGCCGAGACCCTGTACAAAATAGAGAAGCAGAACCTGCAACACGAACAGGAACTGAACAACGAACGCCTGCGCTTCTACACCAACATCACTCACGAACTGCGCACTCCGCTCACCCTGATACTGGGACCCTTAGAAGATATGCAGAAGGACAACTCACTGTCGGCCAAGGATGCACAGAAGCTGAACGTCATCCACCAAAGTGCCATGCGGCTGCTCAACCTCATCAACCAGATTCTGGAGTTCCGCAAGACCGAGACACAGAACCGGAAACTGTGTGTAATCCGGGGAAACATTGTTCCGGTAATCTACGAAATCGGGCTGAAGTACAAGGAACTGAACCGTAAACCGGAGGTGGAATTCAGGCTGGACATACAGAACGAAAACATAACCATGTATTTCGACATAGAGATGATACAGACGATACTGGACAACCTCATCTCGAACGCCATCAAATACACCGAAAAGGGCAGCATCACCATCGGAATACGCCTTACCGAGCGTGCCGGCGTCAGATACACCCAATTCTGGGTCAGCGATACGGGCTACGGCATTCACCCCGATGCGCTGCCCCACATCTTCGAACGCTATTATCAGGAAGGCGGAAAGCATCAGGCTTCGGGTACGGGCATCGGGCTGGCCTTAGTGAAGAACCTCGTCAAACTGCACGAAGGCGAAATCAGCGTGGAAAGCAAGCCCAACCAGGGCAGCACCTTCTGCGTCAGTCTGCTGACCGACAACTTCTATCCCAACGCCCTGCACACCGACCTCCGCCGAGAGGGCGAAACAGACAAGGAGACTGAACAGGCATCGGATTCGCACGCCGACGAACGCCCCATCCTGCTGGTCGTAGAAGACAATCAGGACATCCGCGACTACATTGCCGAGTCGTTCGGCAACCAATTCGACGTACGAACCGCCACCAACGGCAAGGAAGGAATGGACACCGCCCTGAAGGTTATCCCCGTCATCATCGTTAGCGACATCATGATGCCCGTGATGGACGGCAACGAAATGTGCCGAACGCTGAAGGCCGACGTCCGCACGTGCCACATCCCCATCATCCTGCTTACGGCCAAGGACTCGCTGCACGACAAGGAAGAGGGCTATGCCGTGGGCGCCGACTCGTACCTGACCAAGCCCTTCAGCGCCAGCCTGCTGCACAGCCGCATCGAAAACCTGATGCAGAACCGCCGCATCCTGTCGGAACACTTCCGCAACCAATCGGGCGAGTCGGCAAGCAAGTCGGCTGCCATCATGGAGTCGCTCAACAAGCTCGACAACGAGTTTATCCATAAGATCAACGAACTGATAGAAGCCCGCCTGTCGTCGGACAAGATAGACGTGGGATACCTCTCGGACAACATGTGTATGAGCAGCTCCACCCTGTACCGCAAGATGAAGGCACTGACCGGCATGTCGGCCAACGAGTACGTGCGCAAGATGAAAATGAAGTATGCCGAGCAATTCCTGCTCGAAGGGAAATACACCATCTCGGAGATAGCGACCAAGGTGGGCATCAACAACCTGTTCTACTTCCGCCAGTGCTTCAAGGAGGAATACGGCATGATACCCTCCGAATACCTGAAACACCTGCGCGGGAATCCCGACAGCCAGCCCTCCTGACGCAGGGATGCGGGCATTGTCGCCCACCGTTTCCGCACGAACGAAGAAAGGTGTCTATCGGTTCGTTTCCAATTCGATAGCCTTGATTTTCTCCAGCGTCTTTCCGGCCTCGGTCGAGGGGAACAGCTGGAGCACTTTCTGCAGGTAAGTACGGGCTTTGGAGTAAGTGTTCGAGAAGATGTCCGACAGGCTGTTACGATAGCGGGCATACTGCATGCGCGTGGGCGAAGCTATCTTGCGGTAGTCTTCGTTCAGCTTGTGACGGGCGCGCTCGGCTTGCAGATAATAGTAGTTGCCCAGGAAGATGTTGGCTTGCAGATTGTCGGCATCCAGCGTCATCACCCGTTCGTAGATGCGTTTGGCATCGTCCGAATCGCCGCGCATCAACTGAACCCGGGCACACGAAACGAGTAACTCGACATCGTCGGGGCGCACCTGCAACACTTCGCGATAGAACAGATAGGCCTTGTCGTAATTGCGATTGTCCTGATAGTGAACGGCCAGTTCCTGTGCCAGACGTGGCGCTACGGCCGAGCCTTTGTACACTTGGGTCCAATAGTACATCTCCGTCTGTTCGGCATCGGCATCGGCTGCCTGACGGAACAGGCTGACCGCATAGTCGTCGCGACCGGCGGCAAGTGCCTCGGCCACTTTCTTCAGCAAGACGTCCGCCGTCTGCCCGAAAGCCGATAGCGGGCACAACAAAACAATAGACAAAAGCAAAGTTAAGGTTTTCATTTCTGCAAGTTTGATAGGTTCATATCCAAGAACATGTCAAAACTAAATGGTACGTTCCGACTCCCCTCTTTCCTAAAGGAGAAGACTTTCAGACACCTTTGTATTGACACTCTTTTCACCTACAAATGTAGGCATTTCCACTCCAACAAACAATGCGCCGAAGTTGAATTATTGTTAATCTTTCTGTCCGTTTTTCCCTTTTTTCTGTGTACTTTTGCCGCCCAAAGAAAAAGAGGAACTTTACATGAAGCCCAGAGACCGCCAAATCCTGCAAATCGCCCTGCCGTCCATCGTGTCCAACATCACCGTGCCCCTGCTCGGCCTCATCGACGTGGCCATCGTGGGACACCTCGGTGCACCGGCCTACATCGGCGCCATTGCTGTGGGCGGCATGCTGTTCAACATCATCTACTGGATATTCGGTTTCCTGCGTATGGGCAGCAGCGGCATGACCTCGCAGGCACTGGGACGGCGCGACCTGCCCGAAGTGGTTCGCATCCTGCTCCGCTCCGTAGGCATCGGCATGGCAGTGGCAGCGGTGCTCATCGCCCTGCAAGTGCCCATCCGTCAGGCGGCTTTCCTGCTGATACAGCCCACCGACGAAGTACGCCGGATGGCTACCGTCTATTTTCATATCTGCATTTGGGGAGCTCCTGCCATGCTGGGGCTGTACGGACTGACGGGCTGGTTCATCGGCATGCAGAACTCGCGCACACCCATGTTTATCGCCATCACGCAAAACGTGGTCAACATCGTGGCCAGCCTCAGCCTGGTCTTCGGATGCGGCATGAAGGTCGAGGGCGTGGCACTGGGCACACTCATTGCGCAATATGCCGGCTTTGTCATGGGGCTGACACTATGGCTGCGCCAATATGGCAAACTGAAGAAGTATCTGCCCGGCAGGCAAGGCGGTGGCTCGGATGCAGGTAGCAACGGATTGTGGGAACGCCAGGCGATGCGGCGCTTCTTCGCCGTCAACCGCGACATCTTTCTGCGCACGCTCTGCTTGGTGGCAGTCACCCTGTTCTTTACCTCGGCCGGTGCCGCTCAGGGAGAAATCATCCTGGCGGTCAACACCTTGCTGATGCAGCTCTTCACCCTGTTCTCGTACGTGATGGACGGTTTTGCCTATGCGGGCGAGGCCATGAGCGGGCGTTACATCGGAGCGCGCAACCGTGCGGCATTCGGCGATACGGTGCGGCGGCTCTTTGTGTGGGGCTTCCTGATGGCGGTCCTCTTCACCCTGGCCTATGCCTTCGGGGGCAATGCCTTCCTGTGCCTGCTTACCGACGACCGACAGGTGACCGCCGCTGCCGACAGCTATTTCGGTTGGGCACTGGCCATTCCTGCTGCCGGCGTGGCGGCATTCATTTGGGATGGAGTGTTCATCGGTGCCACTGCCACCCGCGGCATGCTTCTTTCCATGGCTGCGGCTGCCGTCTGCTTCTTCGCCCTGCACTACGGGCTTCGGCCGGTACTGGGCAATCATGCGTTGTGGCTGGCTTTCATCGTTTACTTGTTTGTGCGCGGAGCCGTACAGACGGTGCTGAGCCGCGGAGTTGTGCGTCGTGCATTCGCCTCGCCGGCAGTAGGCTAAAGCCACCTTTGTTCCCCGTTTGCAGGACACTTGCACGGCTCGTGAGAGACACTTGTACGGCTCACGAGAGACACTTGCACGGCTCGCGAGCCACACTTGCACGGCTCAGCCCTCCTTCTCAGAGCCTTCCAGACGGGGTCTGACAGGCAGAACAACCCACATCTTTTAACAGCTACTCCCGACACAACGTCCTCCGTTTTCCGTATCTTTGCACCGCGAAAAACCAAAAGAAGGATAACATGAGCAACAAGAATACTATTCAGAAAACCTTCCCTGTGATGGGCATGAGTTGTGCCGCCTGCGCAGCGCGGGTTGACAAGGCACTGAATCATCAGCCGGGTGTCCGGCACGCGGCAGTAAACTATGCCGCCGCCACGGCTACCGTCGAGTACGACTCCGATTGCTGCGACGAAGCATCCCTGCAACAGGCCGTACAGGCAGCCGGCTACGACCTGCTGATACACACCGACGAACATACGGCCGACGAAGTGGAGCAAGCCCACCGGCAGAAATATCAGGCACTGAAATTCCGTGCCACGTGGGCCATCGTCCTGTCGCTGCCCATCATTGTCATCAGCATGGTCTTCATGGACATGCCTTATGCCGGCTTGGTGACGGGCATACTGGCCACACCGGTGGTCTTCTGGTTAGGTCGAAGTTTCTACATCAATGCCTGGAAGCAACTGAAACACGGTGCAGCCAATATGGACACCCTCGTAGCCCTCAGCACCGGCATCGCCTACCTGTTCAGCGTCTTTAACCTGCTGTTTCCCGACTTCTGGCTGTCGCGGGGCATCGAGCCGCACGTCTATTTCGAAGCTTCCAGCGTCATCATCGCCTTCATTCTGCTGGGCCGTCTGCTCGAAGAGCGTGCCAAAGGCAACACTACCAGTGCCATCAAGAAGCTGATGGGGCTGCAGCCGAAGACGGTAACGCTTGTTGGGAATGAAGAACCCAATTTAAATGAAGAATTAAGAATGAAGAATGAAGAATTGGGCTGCGCAATGCCTGAACGTCCTCAAGAAGATTCTTCATTTTTCATTCCTCATTCTTCATTTTCCAAAGATTCTTCATTCTTCATTCTTAATTCTTCATTCAAGTTGGAGCAGGTTCTTCCCGGCCATCTGCTGTTAGTAAAACCCGGCGAACGGGTACCGGTGGACGGAACAGTAGTCAGCGGCGAATCGTATGTGGACGAAAGCATGCTGAGTGGCGAGCCGGTGCCCGTCAGCAAAAAGGCGGGAGCTCACGTCTATGCCGGCACCATCAACCAGAAAGGAAGCTTCGTTTTCCGTGCCGAACAGGTGGGAAAGGACACGCTGCTGGCCAAAATCATCCACATGGTACAGGACGCTCAGGGTAGCAAGGCTCCCGTACAGAAGCTGGCCGACCGCATAGCGGGCATCTTTGTGCCCGTCATCATGGGCATCGCCCTGCTGGCCTTTGCCGCATGGATGGTGTTCGACCCAGCCGGCGGCTTCACTCACGGCCTGCTGGCATTAGTCACCGTGCTCATCATAGCCTGCCCCTGTGCTTTGGGACTTGCCACACCTACCGCCATCATGGTGGGTATCGGCAAAGGAGCCGAACGGGGCATCCTCATCAAGGATGCCGAAAGTCTGGAACGCGCCCGACGCGTAAACGCCGTCGTGCTGGACAAGACGGGTACCGTCACCGAAGGCCATCCACAAGTGACGTCGCTCCGCTGGAAAAACGAAGACGAGCGTCTGGCCGCGGCCTTCTACGAACTGGAGAAACACTCCGAACATCCGCTGGCCGAAGCCATCGTCCGCTACTTGGAAAATATTTTTCCCCAGTTAGAGAAAAATATTTCTCCAGTTAGGCAATTTGAAAGCCTCACCGGACGGGGTATCCGCGGTACGGTGGGCACCACCCTCTACTACGCCGGCAACCGCCGTCTGCTGACCGAACAAGGCATCAGCGTCAGCCCGCAATTAGAAGAAGAGGCCGAACGACTGACAGGCGAAGCGCAGACCGTCATCTGGCTGGCCGACGAACACGAAGCACTGGCCATTGCCGCCATTGCCGACCGCATCAAGCCGACCTCGCGACCGGCCATCGCCGCCCTGCAACGTCAGGGCATCGAAGTCCACCTGCTGACGGGCGACAACGAATCCACGGCTCGCGCCATCGCCGCCCAGGCAGGCATCCGCCACTACCACGCCGGCGTGCTGCCGCAAGAAAAGGCTTCGTTCATCGCCCGCCTACAGCACGAGGGCAAAACCGTAGCCATGGTGGGCGACGGCATCAACGACAGCGCCGCCTTGGCACAAGCCGACCTCAGCATCGCCATGGGCACCGGTAGCGATATCGCCATGGACGTGGCAGGCATCACCCTGCTGACGGGCGACCTCGGCAAACTGCCCGAAGCCCTACGCCTCTCGCACCTCACCGTGCGAACCATTCGCCAGAACCTCTTCTGGGCCTTCTTCTACAACCTGATAGGAGTGCCCATCGCCGCCGGTGTGCTCTACCCCGTCTGCGGTTTTCTGCTCAATCCCATGATAGCCGGGGCAGCTATGGCCTTCAGCAGCGTCAGTGTGGTGACAAATAGTCTGAGGCTAAAAAATGAAGAATTAAGAATGAAGAATGAAGAATCTATGAGTAATGAAGAATCTATGAGTAATGAAGAATTAAAAATTAAAAATGAAGAATCCCAAACGAATGAAGAATTGGGCTGCGCAATGCCCGAACGTCCTCAAGAAAATTCTTCATTCTTCATTCCTCATTCTTCATTCCCTAAGTCTTCCTATAAAGTCGAAGGCATGATGTGCAACCACTGCCGCATGCACGTGGAGAAAGCCCTGAACAGTCTGGAAGGCGTCCATGCCACCGTCACCCTCGACCCGCCCGCAGCCACCATCGAATTCACCGGCGGCAGAAGCTATACGCTGGAGGAGCTGCAGGCACAGATTACGAAAGAAGCCGGAGATTATCAGATTCTGGCGGCTGAACAGGCCTGACTGTTCAGCCACCGCTTCAGGGACGTTGCCTGCCAAAGTTTCTGCTGTCACGCAACAATTTCAGCAACCTGCCTACACCTGCTCTCGTTTTTTCTTCCTACCTTTGCCCCAAACTGAAAAAACAGAACGAATTATGGCAATGTACAAAAGAATCTTACTGAAGCTCAGCGGCGAGAGCCTGATGGGCGAGAAGCAGTACGGCATCGACGAGAAGCGTCTGGCCGAATATGCAGCACAGATTAAGGAAATACACGCAATGGGCGTACAGATAGGAATCGTCATCGGCGGAGGAAACATCTTCCGCGGACTGAGCGGAGCCTCAAAAGGTTTTGACCGCGTGAAGGGCGATCAGATGGGTATGCTGGCTACGGTCATCAACAGCCTGGCGCTGAGTTCGGCACTGGTGGCCGCAGGTGTCAAGGCACGTGTACTGACAGCGGTACGCATGGAGCCCATCGGCGAATTCTACAACAAGTGGCGCGCCATCGAGTGCATGGAAGCAGGCGAAGTGGTCATCATGTCGGCCGGAACGGGTAATCCCTTCTTCACCACGGACACAGGCTCTTCGCTGCGCGGCATCGAGATTGAAGCCGACGTGATGCTGAAAGGTACACGCGTGGACGGCATCTACACCGCCGACCCCGAAAAGGACCCGACGGCCACGAAGTTCCACGACATCACCTACGACGAAGTGCTGCGCCGCGGCCTCAAGGTGATGGACCTCACCGCCACCTGCATGTGCAAGGAAAACAACCTGCCCATCATCGTCTTCGACATGGATACCGTGGGCAACCTGAAGAAGGTCATCGCCGGCGAGGAAATCGGTACGCTGGTACACAACTAACGACGGGCGGGGCCGAAGCAGAAGTTAATTCCTACACTGACATTCAGTTCGCGCCCGATGGTGCTGCTGCGGTAAACAAACTCCTGAGCTTCGGCCTCGCCTTCTTTTTCGTACAGGTAGCTCTTGGCCGTGCTGACCGGCTGTTGCCAGAATACGTCGAGCAACAAAGCCATCCGGGGCGTCAGACGATATTGAGTGGATACACCGAAGTTCAGGCAGATGGCCGCCCCGTCGCAGTTCAGCAACAGTTCCTTCTCGCCCTCCTTGATGCTTTCTGCTTTGCGGCTGGTGCCATAATAGCTTTGCCCGATTCCGAGACGGGGATAGCACTGCCAGCGGTCGCCCTCGATGCGAAACACACCGCCTATGCTGTAGGCCAGATGCAGATGGTCGATTCCCGGCAACAGCTTGTTCAGCAACGCTTCACCCAGCTGCGACCCCAGAGTTTCGTACACGTTGCGGCTCTTAAACAGTTTGAAGCGCACGTCGGCATACCACCCGAAGCGCGGTGCAAACAGGTGCATCATCCGCAAGTCGAATGCGGGCACCGTCTCCGGACGTACCCCGAACAGCAGGGAAGCCGGATTGGGCGACGGTTCGCTCATATCTGTATTCGCCCCCACACCCACGCTAAAGTGCAGCTGGGGCTGATAACGCATCTCGTGATACTGAAGAGCCCTCGCATCATCTTGTTGGGCCAAGGCCGGAAGACAAGCACCGGCACACATCAGAAAGAAAAACAGCAAGCCTTTTTTCATCTATTTCGATATTTAACTTCGTTCGCCTGTTGGCGATGAGCAAAGATATGTATTTCCTCCAAATGGCGTACCGGCAATCAGGAGTTTTTTTTCAACCGCCCGCCGACAGCCATCCGCCCACCTTGCGCGCCGACAACCGACAGTCGACATTTTGACACTTTGCATCGCCAACCCGCCGAGAATCCGATATTTCCGCCCCACAGCCCGTCCGTCGGAAAAAACGGAAGCAATTTTTCGCATTCGCCTCAGATACAGAGCGATAGCAAAATACGGACATTTGAAATAGAAAAAAGACAAGGTTTCCGAAGGCCGAAAACGCTGTTTTCCGAGCCGAAAAGCCCTGTTTTCCTCCGCAACAAGCATTCCCGACGAGCCGAACAAGCATTGTTCGCGAGCCACACAAGCGTTGTTCGCCAGCCGAACAAGCACGGAACACGAGCCGGACAAGCGTTTCTGCCCCCCGAAACAAGGCTTTTCGGGGGCAGAAACCGCATATTTATGCGCTTCCGATTCCTTTTTTGCTTCTATTTCGGCAGTAGCGAAAACAAGTCGTGTCAGCCAAACGAGCAAAAAAATCTCCACTTTGTTGCAAGAAAAGGAATAATACGCTACATTTGCTAAACTTAATCAAATCAACCATCCTATAACGAACGAAACGATATGAAAGACGTAAAAGACATCTTAGGCGAAGCGCAGGAGAAAATGGACATGGCAGTGATGTATCTGGACGACGCACTGGCCCACATCCGTGCCGGAAAGGCAGACGTACGCCTGCTGGACGGTATCCGTGTTGACTCCTACGGCAGCATGGTGCCCATCAACAACGTGGCAGCCGTGACGACACCCGACGCACGCAGCATCGCCATCAAGCCGTGGGACAAGAGCATGTTCCGCGTCATCGAGAAAGCCATCATCGACTCTGCACTGGGCATCATGCCCGAAAACAACGGCGAAATCATCCGCATCGGCATACCGCCGCTGACCGAGGAACGCCGTAAGCAACTGGCCAAACAGTGTAAGGGCGAAGGCGAAACAGCCAAAGTAAGCGTGCGCAATGCCCGTCGCGACGCCATCGACCAACTGAAGAAAGCCGTCAAGGAAGGCCTGGCCGAAGACGCACAGAAGGGCGGCGAAGAGAAGCTGCAGAAGGTGCACGACAAGTACATCAAGCAGATCGACGAAATGCTGGCCGCTAAAGAGAAAGAAATCATGACGGTATAAACTGAATGAAGAATGAAAAATGAAGAATGAAGAATTTCCTTACGGGTGGCTGTTGCGCAGCCCAATTCTTCATTCTTCATTCATCGTTCTTCATTCCCTGATCCTCAATTCTCAATTTTCAATTAAATGAGAGGGCTTGTCATCAAAAATACAGGCAGCTGGTACCTCGTCAAGACCGACGAAGGCCAGTGCATCGAATGCAAGGTAAAAGGCAACTTCCGCCTGAAAGGCATCCGCAGCACCAATCCTGTGGCTGTGGGCGACTTCGTGCAGATTATCCAAAACAAAGAAGGCACCGCCTTCATCACCGAAATCGAGGACCGCAAGAACTACATCATCCGCCGCGCCTCGAACCTGTCGAAACAGTCGCACATCATCGCCTCCAACCTTGACCAGTGCATGCTCATCGTCACCGTCAACTATCCCGAAACCTCCACCACCTTCATCGACCGCTTCCTGGCCTCGGCCGAAGCCTACCGCGTACCCGTCAAAATCATCTTCAACAAGGTAGACGCCTACGATGAAGACGAGTTGCACTATCTGGACAGCCTCATCCATCTTTACACCACCATCGGTTACCCCTGCTTCAAGGTATCGGCCAAGCAAGGACTGGGCATCGACACCATCAAGGCTGAACTGCGCGGACGCGTCACCCTGTTCTCGGGCCACTCGGGCGTAGGCAAGTCCACCCTCATCAACGCCATCCTGCCCGAAGCCGACGCACGGACGGGCGAGATATCTACCGTCCACAACAAGGGAATGCACACCACTACATTCTCCGAAATGTTCCCCGTCGAAGGCGACGGCTACATCATCGACACGCCGGGCATCAAAGGCTTCGGCACCTTCGACATGGAAGAAGAGGAAATAGGCCACTACTTCCCCGAAATCTTCCGCACCTCGGCCGACTGCCGCTACGGCAACTGCACCCACCGTCACGAGCCCGGTTGTGCCGTTCTCCGCGCCGTCGAAGAACACTACATCAGCGAGTCACGCTACCAGTCCTACCTCAGCATGCTCGAAGATAAGGAGGAGGGCAAGTACCGTACGGGGTATTAAACCAAGCCGTTACCCCTCTGCCCGACTACGTCTCGACAGAATTTCGTCCTGATGCTCTAACGCCCACGCCACCAGGTTCTCTATGTGGGGCATCAGGCTATAGCCGCTTCCCGTCAGTTCATATTCTACCCGCGGCGGCACCTCAGGATAAACCTGCCGGCTCACCAGCCCGTCTGCCTCCAAATGCCGCAGAGTGACGGTCAGCATCCGTTGCGACACATCACCTATAGACTTCGCGATATCGCTGAAACGCATCGTTCCGTTCGCTTTCAGCGTAATAAGTACCAGCATTGTCCACTTGTCTCCCAGCCTGTCCAGCACGTCGCGCACAGGACAGGCACCTACATGATGAAAGTTTTTCATTCTTTTTAACCTTTTACAATCCGTTCATATCCAGCAAAAGTTACATACGTGTAAGTATCTTACAATCAAGTGCCTTCTTGCCACGTAGCAAGTTTCCCGCTACCTTTGTCCGCACAAAAGTAAGAAAGTTACTTTGAATAACCAATGTACAATTTAAACATTTAAACTTATGAAAAAAAGAGTAGCAGTATTGGCCGTAAACCCTGTAAACGGCTCGGGCCTGTTCCAGTATCTGGAGGCATTTTACGAAAACGGCATTTCCTACAAAGTATATGCCGTATCTCCCACCAAAGACATTCGGACCAACTCGGGCATTGCCCTGCAAGCAGACGATGTTATAGCTAACCTGAAAGGGCACGAGGACGAATACGATGCACTGGTCTTTGCCTGCGGCGATGCCATTCCTGTCTTTGCCCAACATGCCGACAAGCCACATAACATCATGCTGATGGAAGTTCTGAAAACGTTTGGCGAAAAAGGAAAAATCATGATCGGACATTGCGCAGCCGCACTGATGTTCGAAAAAGCCGGCATCACAAAAAGCAGGAAATTGGCTGTGCATCCGTTGGCAAAACCCGCCATCGTGAACGGAACAGCCACCGATAACGCTACCGAGACGGACGGAAACTTCTACACCGCCCAAAACGAAAACAAGATCGCAGCATTGCTGCCCTCTATCCTGACAGCTCTGAAAGGATAAACGCACTTTCGTTTTAGGACCTCTCTCATATATGGTTCTGCCCGGCATCGGTTTCCCGATGGCAGAACCATATTCTTTTATCTGCCCATGTCTGTGTTCATTAACCACCTCTGTTAATAAAGCATAATCTTCTTTCTTCGCTTTAAACCTTTGCGTAATTTAGAAGCCCAATCAAAAGGCTGAATTATACACTACTAATACTACGACAATAGAGCATGAAGAAGAGAGTAAAATGGGGCATCATCGCCGTGATAGGCGCCGGCCTGGCAGGCTGGGGAATTTATTCGCAAATGCCCAAACCAAACGAAGAGTTGGCCGAAGCCAACAAAGTGATGACTAATCAAAGTAAAGGGAAAAAGGCGCTCAACATCAACGCCGTCATTGTACGCCCGCAAGTCCTTACCGACGAAATCCCCATCATCGGTAGTCTGATACCCGACGAAGAAGTAAACCTGTCGTTCGAGACATCGGGCAAAATCACCGAAATCAATTTTGAAGAAGGCACCGCCGTCAAGAAAGGGCAGCTGCTGGCCAAGGTAAACGACCGACCCTTGCAAGCACAGCTGCAACGCCTTGTAGCCCAGCTGAAGCTGGCCGAAGACCGCGTGTTCCGTCAGGACGCCCTGCTGAAGCGCGACGCCGTCAGCCAGGAAGCCTACGAACAGGTGAAAACCGAACTGGCCACGCTGAACGCCGATATCGAAAGCGTCGAAGCCCAGATAGCACAAACCGAACTCCGTGCCCCCTTCGATGGCATCATCGGTCTGCGACAGGTCAGCGTAGGCGCCTATGCCTCGCCCACGACCATCGTGGCCAAACTGACCAAAATATCGCCTCTGAAACTGGAATTCTCCGTATCCGAAAGCTATGCCCGCGACATCAAGATAGGCACCAACCTCACCTTCAACCTCGAAGGCTCGCTCGAGAACTATCAGGCACAAGTCTATGCGCGCGAGTCGAGCCTCGACATCAACACCCACACACTGACCGTACGCGCCCTCTATCCCAACCCTACAGGCATCATGCCGGGACGCTACGCCTCCATCACGCTGAAGCGACAGGAATTCAAGGACGCGCTGGCCATTCCCTCCGAAGCCATCATCCCCGAAATGGGTAAGGACAAAATCTTCCTGTACCGCTCGGGCAAAGCCGAACCGGTGGAAGTCATCACCGGCATCCGCACCGAAGCACTCGTACAGGTGGTCAAGGGAATCAACGAGGGCGACACCGTCATCACCTCGGGCATCCAGCAACTGCGCACGGGAATGGACGTGACCATTGATAGAATTAATAATTAAAAATCAAGAATTAATAGTTAGGGACGGAGAGACGACACCACGACCGCTGCTTCTACAGAGCCTGTCAACGTCCTCCCCCGTTCTTCATTATTAATTACCCCTATTAACCTGACTAACATGAACATATCCGAACTAAGCATACGCCGCCCCGTGTTGTCAACGGTACTGACCATCATCATCCTGCTCTTCGGCTTCATTGGTTATACCTACCTCGGTGTGCGCGAATATCCGTCGGTCGATAATCCCATCATCTCCGTGTCCTGCTCATACACGGGTGCCAACGCCGACGTCATCGAAAACCAGATCACCGAACCGTTAGAGCAGAACATCAACGGCATCCCCGGCATCCGTTCGCTGACCAGCGTCAGCCAGCAGGGACAGAGCCGCATCACGGTAGAGTTTGAACTGTCTGTCGATTTGGAGACGGCAGCAAACGACGTGCGCGACAAGGTGTCGCGTGCCCAACGCTACCTGCCCCGCGACTGCGACCCTCCCACCGTGTCGAAGGCAGACGCCGACGCCATGCCCATCCTGATGGTGGCCCTGCAGAGCAACAAACGATCGCTGCTGGAACTGAGCGAGATTGCCGACCTGACCGTGAAGGAACAACTTCAGACCATCTCCGACGTGAGTAGCGTCAGCATCTGGGGTGAGAAGAAATACTCCATGCGCCTGTGGCTCGACCCGACCAAGATGTCCGGCTACGGCATCACACCTGTCGATGTGAAAAACGCCATCGACCGCGAAAACATCGAACTCCCCTCGGGCAGCATCGAAGGCAATACGACCGAACTGACCATCCGCACGTTGGGACTGATGCACACACCCGAAGAATTCAACAACCTCATCATCAAGGAAGACGCCAACCGCATCATCCGCTTCAGCGACATAGGCCGTGCCGAACTGGGTGCCGCCGACATCAAGAGCTACATGAAGATGAACGGCGTACCCATGGTCGGCGTGGTAGTAATTCCACAGCCGGGTGCAAACCATATTGAAATCGCCGACGCTGTATACCAGCGTATGGAACAAATGAAAAAAGACTTGCCGGAAGACGTGCACTATAATTATGGGTTTGATAACACCAAATTTATTCGTGCGTCTATCAATGAGGTTAAGTCTACTGTATATGAGGCTTTTGTACTCGTTATCATCATCATCTTCCTTTTCCTGCGCGACTGGCGTGTGACACTGGTACCATGTATCGTGATTCCCGTTTCCCTTATCGGAGCATTCTTCGTTATGTATCTGGCGGGATTCTCTATTAATGTACTTTCCATGCTTGCCATTGTGTTGTCCGTGGGACTGGTGGTGGACGATGCGATTGTTATGACGGAGAATATCTACATCCGCATTGAAAAGGGAATGAGCCCGAAAGAGGCAGGGATCGAAGGAGCGAAAGAGATTTTCTTTGCTGTTATTTCAACGACGATCACACTGGTTGCCGTATTCTTCCCGATTGTCTTCATGGACGGTATGACGGGACGGTTATTCCGAGAGTTCAGTATCGTAATTTCGGGTTCGGTTGTCATTTCTTCGTTCGCGGCACTGACTTTCACTCCGATGTTGGCAACCAAACTACTGATCAAACGGGAAAAGCAAAGCTGGTTCTATGCAAAGACCGAACCGTTCTTTGAAGGCATGAATCGGCTATACAGCCGTTCGCTAGCTGCTTTCTTGAACAAACGTTGGATTGCCCTTCCTTTCACTTTTATTACTATTTGCCTGATTGGAGTTCTATGGAATGCTATTCCTGCGGAAATGGCTCCTCTTGAAGACCGTTCTCAAATCAGTATCAACACACGAGGTGCAGAGGGTGTCACTTACGAATATATTCGGGATTATACGGAAGATATCAACCAGCTTGTCGATTCCATTCTTCCTGACGCAGAATCTGTTACTGCCCGTGTATCCAGTGGTAGCGGAAACGTGCGTATCACGCTGAAAGACATGAAAGATCGTAACTACACGCAAATGGAAGTTGCCGAAAAGATTTCGAAAGAAATACGGAGCAAGACAATGGCACGTTCGTTTGTGCAACAGCAGTCTTCTTTCGGAGGACGTCGTGGAAGTATGCCTGTCCAGTATGTGCTTCAAGCTACTAATCTGGAGAAGCTGGAAGAAGTACTGCCCAAGTTTATGGCTAAAATATATGAGAATCCGGTCTTTCAGATGGCAGACGTAGACTTGAAG